>Ga0207659_10000159_pt1 | contig 40400 bp, 40 predicted proteins | sample KBSM43metaG_FD_184330 | JGI IMG/M metagenome (GOLD analysis project Ga0207659, IMG submission 184330) | Miscanthus rhizosphere microbial communities from Kellogg Biological Station, Michigan, USA - KBS M4-3 metaG (SPAdes) (version 2) | ecosystem: Host-associated > Plants > Roots > Rhizosphere >...
GTCATTTGTTCACCTGGTCATCTGGTCATTGCATTGAGTCGTTGCATTGACCAGATGACTCGATGACCCGATGACTAGATGAACACATTCATCATAGAAGTGAGGTCGCTGTGAGCGATCAAATCGAGAACCTCAAAACCGAGGACGTCTCGATCGGCGACCGGCCGCTCGCGATTCCATCGGAGCTGCCGATCCTCCCGCTTCGGGACACGGTCCTCTTTCCGAATTCGTTCATGCCGCTCGCGGTCGCGCGCGAAAGCTCGGTGCGTCTGATCGACGACGCGATCGCCAACGGCAAACTGATCGCGGTCTTCACGCAGCGTGACGCTGCGGTCGAAGAGCCCGGCCAGGACGATCTGCACGCGGTCGGGACCGCGACGCACATCCACAAGATGTTCAAGCTGCCTGATGGCAGCCTGCGGCTGATCGTCCAGGGTCTGGCGCGTCTCAAGCTCGACGAAGTCGTGTCGTCGCATCCCTATCTCCGCGCCCGCGTCAGCACCGCTGCCGAAGGCACCAATGATGCCGATCGGCTGGAAATCGATGCGCTGGCGCGCAACATCAAGACCAACTTCCAGCAGGTCGTCTCGTTGTCGCCGCTGCTGTCCGACGATCTGCAGACGCTCGCGTCGAATATCACCGAGGCCGGACGGCTCGCGGACTTTATCGCTTCATCGCTGTCGACAATTTCAACCGCGACGAAGCAGGAAGTGCTCGAGACGCTCGACATCCGCGCGCGGCTGGATAACCTGAACCGGATCCTGATCAAGGAGCTCGAGGTTCTCGAGCTCGGGTCGAAGATCCAGTCGCAGGTGCAGTCGGAAGTCGGTAAGAACCAGCGCGAGTACTTCCTGCGCGAGCAGATGAAGGCGATCCAGAAGGAGCTGGGCGAAGGCGACGATCAAACCAAGGAGATCGAAGAGCTCCAGGAAAAGATCGAGGCCGCCGGCATGCCCGAGCTGGTTAAGAAGGAAGCGCTGCGCGAACTCGATCGGTTATCGAAGATGCCGGTCGCTGCTGCGGAGTACACCGTCTCGCGCACCTATCTCGACTGGCTGGTCGCGCTGCCCTGGGCAAAGACCACTGAAGAAGTGATCGACCTGCCGAAGACGAAGACCAAGCTCGACGCCGATCATTCCGGCCTGGAAAAAGCGAAAGACCGGATCCTCGAGTATCTTGCCGTCCGCAAGCTGAATCCGAACGTCAAGGGACCGATCCTGTGCTTTGTCGGCCCTCCCGGCGTCGGCAAAACCTCGCTGGCGCGCTCGATCGCCGAATCGATCGGCCGAAAGTTCGTGCGCGTGTCGCTTGGCGGCATGCGTGACGAAGCCGAAATCCGCGGCCACCGCCGGACCTACATCGGCGCCTTGCCGGGCCAGATCATCCAGGGGCTGCGCCGCGCCGAATCGAAGAATCCGGTCTTCATCCTCGACGAGATCGACAAGCTTGGTTCGGACTTCCGCGGTGATCCATCGTCGGCGCTGCTGGAAGTGCTGGATCCGGAGCAGAACAACACGTTCCGCGATCACTATCTGGATGTGCCGTTCGATCTGTCCTCGGTGCTGTTCATCACGACCGCGAACGTGCTCGATCCGGTTCCGCCGGCGCTGCGCGATCGGATGGAAGTACTCGAAATTGCCGGATACACCGAAGAAGAGAAGCTGCGGATTGCCGTGGATCACCTGGTGGCGAAGCAGGTGACCAACCACGGTTTGACGCCCGAGACGATTCGATTCACCGACGCGGCCATCCGGCAAGTGATTCGCGGCTACACCCGAGAGGCCGGCGTCCGCAATCTCGAGCGCGAGATCGGATCGCTGTGCCGCAAGGCGGCGCGGCGACGCGCGGAAGGCGACGAGTCGCCGATCGAGATCACGCCTGAAGTGGTGCTTGACATGCTCGGGGCGCCGCGGTTTCTCGACGAGGAAATGGAAGAGCGCACCAAGGATCCAGGCGTCGCCATCGGCATGGCGTGGACCGCGGTTGGCGGCGAGGTGCTGTTCATCGAAGCGTCACGGATGGCCGGAACCGGCTCCCTCACGCTGACCGGTCAGCTCGGCGAAGTGATGAAGGAATCGGCACGGGCGGCGCTGTCGTGGCTGCGTGCGCACGCGAAGGCGTACAACATCGATCCCGATTTCTTCAAAAACGCTGAAATGCACGTGCATGTGCCATCCGGAGCGATTCCGAAAGACGGTCCCTCAGCAGGGGTAACGATGGTGACGGCGATGGTTTCGGAGTTGACCGGACGTCCGGTCCGCGGCGACATCGCGATGACCGGCGAAATCACCCTGTCGGGGCGTGTCTTGCCGATCGGCGGCGTCAAAGAGAAGGTGCTCGCCGCGCGGCGCGTCGGGATCAACGAAGTGATCCTGCCGATACAGAACGGCAAGAACGTCAACGAGGACCTGACGCCAGAGCTGCGAAAGAACCTGACCGTGCACCTGGTATCGACGATCGACGAAGTGCTGGCGCTGGCGCTGCAGCCGGTGTCGACCGACGTTCGACCGTCGAAGCCCGAACCGAAGCGGACGCCACCGATCGCGGCGCGTCCGTGACGATCGAACGCCGAGACCGCCGAGGACGCCGAGAAAACCAACCAACAATTTTCTCTGCGAGCTCGGCGTTCTAATCTTTTCGTGATCAAGGTTGTCTATTCAGCCCGGTATCAGATCGATATCGGGCTGCACGTTTTTCCCACCGAGAAGTACCGCCTCGTCGCCGAACAGCTCAAGATCGGCACCATCGAGCCTGAGCCGGCCACCTGGGATCAGCTCGCGCTGGTTCACACGCCCGAGTATCTCGAGAAGCTGCGCACCGGCCGGATGGAGACCGCCGACCTCGCGCAGCTCGAGTTACCGTGGTCCGAACAAGTGGTGGATGGGTTCCGGGTGATGGTGGGGGGAACCATTCTCGCCGCCCGCCTCGCTGCACAAAATCAAACGCAACGTTCGCCAAGTTCGCCAAGAAAAACCAACCTTGCGTCCTTTGCGAACTCTGCGTTTAACGTCGTTTGCCACATCGGCGGCGGCCTCCATCACGCCTTCCCGAACCACGGCGAGGGTTTTTGCCCGTTCAACGACGTCGCTGTGGCGGTTCGCGTGCTCCAGCGCGAAGGGGTCGCGCGTCACGCGATCGTTGATCTCGATGTCCATCACGGTAACGGCACCGCGTTCATCTTCGAATCCGCTCCCGACGTCTTCACCTTCTCGATGCACCAGCAGCATAACTATCCAATGTGGAAGCCGAAAGGTTCGCTCGACATCGGATTGCCGGACGGGACGCACGATGCGACGTATCTCGCAGCGCTCGAACGCGCCCTGCCCGAGGTCTTGGCGCATCGTCCCGATTGCATCTTTTATCTTGCAGGCGCGGACCCCTATGAGGACGACCAACTCGGCGGGTTACGGCTGACGAAAGACGGACTGCGGAAGCGCGATCGGATGGTGATCCAAACGGCGCGAACGGCCGGCATTCCGCTGGTGATCACGCTCGCCGGCGGGTATGCGCGTCGCGTGCAAGACACCGTGGAAATACACGCAGCCACCATCGATGAGGCAATTCGAGCGATAACGGCGAGCCGCGAGTAACGAGCGACGAGCAACGAGCAACGACCAACGAGCGACGAGCAACGAGCGGCGAGCAACGAGCGACGAGCGGCGAGTGACGACGCCGTCTCAGTCCAGAAGCGTCAACGCATACGCGGTCTTCAAGTCCACAATCTCGCCGCGAGTGAGCATTGCCCGCGCGTCGCTGACGGAGAGGCTCTTCGTCAGGATGTATTCGTCTTCATCTGGCTGGCGGGTTGAACCAGTAGCGGGCGCACGCAGCTCGCTGACGCGGAAGAAAATCAGTTCTTCGTCGCAAAATCCCGGCGTTGGAAAAAGTCCAACAATGCGTTCGAGCCGTCGTGGGGCGCGTCCGATTTCCTCTTCGCATTCCCGGCGGGCCGCGTCCTCGGCCGACTCGCCGGCGTCGACCCGGCCGGCGGGGAATTCCCAGATCTCACGGCCAAGCGGCGCGCGAAACTGCTTGATCAAGACCACGCGGCCGTCGTCTTCGAAGGGGATCAGCACGACCGATGGCGCGTGACGGACGATCTCGACGGTATGGCGCTGTCCGTTTGGAAACGTCAGCTCGCCGACTTCGACCGAAAAAACCCGTCCCTTAAAGACGGTCGCCATGGATCTGCTCCCGGAGTTCATCGAGAACGCGCTGCAAATCGTCGGGCAGCTCGCTCGAGAACTCCATGCGGCGGCCGTCGGCCGGATGCGTAAAGGCGAGATGGGCAGCGTGCAGGAAAGGTCGATCCAGATGCGTGACCGCTCGCAGGTCGCCGGGCACGCGACGATGAACACCGCCATACAGCGGGTCGCCGACGATCGGGTGACCGATCGTGCTCAAGTGAACGCGAATTTGATGGGTACGGCCGGTATGAATGGCCACTACCGCGAGTGTCAGCGTGCGGCCGAAGTGTTCGGCGCGGACGATGCGGGTAACCGCCTCGCGGCTGCGCCGCACACGGTTCGGTGCTGCGGCCGCCATCTTCTTGCGGTTCGACGGATCGCGACCGATCGGCGCGTCGATGCGGCGGCCGGCCATCACCTCGCCCCAGACCAACGCGACGTATTCTTTTTCAACCTCACGGTCGTGAAACTGCCGCGACAGTTCTTCGTGGGCGGCGTCGTGTTTGGCCACTACCATCAGTCCCGAAGTACCGCGATCGAGGCGGTGGACGATTCCCGGCCGCTTCTCCCCGCCGATGCCGCTGAGGTCGTCGACGTGATGCAGAAGTGCGTTGACCAGTGTTCCGCTGGCGTGGCCAGCCGCTGGATGCACGACCATGCCGGCCGGTTTGTCGACGACCAGCAGATCGGTGTCTTCATAGAGGATCGGCAGCGGCAGCGCTTCGGCTTGCAGGTCGGTGTCGACCGCTTCCGGTATCTCGACCTCGAATGTCTGCCCCTGCTTCACGGCGAGGTTGGCTCTTGCCGCCTTGCCCGCCAACAAGACCTTGCCGTCCTTGATCAGCCGCTGAATCTGAGAGCGCGATTGATTCGGAAGGACGGAAACGAGGAAACGATCGAGGCGAGTACCTTCGAGTTCGTCAGTGACGGCGATACTGTGGATAGACATTCTAGCCGGCACGGAGAAGGCGGAGACACGGGTTCAACACGGAGCAACTGAGAAACAGAGAAGAGATGTTTTGTCGATCATGTTTATTTCTTTTCTCCGTTACTCCGTTGCTCCGTGTTGATCCCGTGCCTCCGTCCCCTCTGTTGCATTTATGCAGCTTTTCGCGCTCGCTTCGGCTCCGGCTCTGTTACCCGTGACAGCACGAACAACATCACGATCGCCAGCGGTACGAGCAGCACTGAAATGAACTGCGACGTCGAGAACATCAACACCGTGCCGCGTTCGTCGCCGCGATAGAACTCGATGATGAAGCGCGACACGCCGTAGAGCAGCATGTAGAGCCAGAAGGTACGGCCGGGAAAGCCGCGGTTCCTGCGCTCGATACCAAGCAACAGCAGAAGAATCAGCAACTCGGCGCCGGCCTCGTAGAGCTGCGTCGGGTGCAGCGGGACGCCGAGCGGTGTTCCGACATTGGCTGCCGCAAACGGATCGTGAAAAGTAATCGCCCACGGCACATGCGTTTCTTTTCCGTAGCAACACCCGGCAAACAGACAGCCGAAGCGTCCGACGACGTGGCCGAGCGCGATCCCTGGCGCGAACACGTCGCAGGTGGTCCACAGCGGGAGGCCGATTTTACGGATGTACCACAGCGCCACGACGACCGCGAGGATCAGCCCGCCGTAAAACACACCACCGGATCGAGCCAACGTCAGCAGTTCACGCGGGTTCGAGGTAAACGTTCGAAAATCGGTGACCAGCAGCAACAGTTTTGCGCCGACCAGCGCGCTGATGATGATGTAGATGCCGAGGTCGAGGACGCGGTTGGCATCGAGACCGCGCGCTTTGGCGCGGGTCATCGCGAGTTTCAGGCCGAGGAGATAGGCCGCCGCCAGCAGGACGCCGTAGGTGTAGACGGTGACGGGGCCCAGCTCGAGAAGTCGTGGATACATAGGTTACTCGTTGACCGGGCCGGGAGCTGGCGCGGCATCCGGCATGATCATGTCGAGAATCATGATCGCGACACCGACGGTGATCGCCGAGTCGGCGACGTTGAACGCCCAGAAGTGCCAGCTGTGCCAGTAGACGTCGACAAAATCCACCACCGATCCGGCGGTCAAGCGGTCGATCAGGTTGCCGGCGGCGCCGCCGATGATCAAGGCGAGGCCGGCCCGGGCCGCGAGCTGATGATGCGCCAGGCTGGCGGCGTACATGCCCACGCCGATCAGCGCCGCCGTTGCAATTAACGCGATCACGACCGTCTTGTACGGAAAGTCGACGGCGTCCAGGAAGCCGAACGCCGCGCCGGTATTGCGCACGTGCGTAAAGTCGACAAGCCCGGGGATGATCGTCACGCTTTCATGCAGCGGCAGTCTCGCCCGGACGATCGCCTTCGTCAGCTGATCGAAGACGACGATCGCGAGCGGCAAAATCACATTCAACTTACGCGGTTCATCCATTGACTGGCTCGGCGAGCGCACCCTGACACCGCTCGCACAAGCCGGCCCAGGCAGGATCGTTCGATACTGACGGAACATACCGCCAGCAGCGTTCACACTTCACACCAACGGCACGTTCAATCGTAATCCGCGGTTTCGCCTCGGCGTGGGCTTCGACATCGGGCGGCGCCGGACGGACGTCGACGTCCGAGACGATGAATAACATCGGCAGTTGGCGCGAATAGCGTTCGAGCAAGGCCAGCTCCTTGGGCGCCGCCGAGACGATCACCCGGGCTTGCAACGAGCTGCCAATCTGCTTGTTCTTTCGCAGCGGCTCGATTTCAGCGAGTACCTGCTCACGAACGGTCACCAGGCTGTCCCACCGCGCGGTTACCTCTTCGTCCACCATCAGCAGCAGATCCTCGTGGGTCGGGAAGAGCGCAAGATGAACCGACTCCTCGCGCCTGCCGGGAAGAAAGCGCCACAGCTCGTCAGCCGTAAACGACAGGATCGGCGCCATCAGCCGCGTCAGACCATCCGCGATGATGTACATCGCGGTCTGGGCCGAGCGGCGTTCGCGCGAGCGCGCGGCAAAGGTATACAACCGATCTTTCGACACGTCGGCGTAGAAGGCGCTCAGGTCAACGGTGGTAAACGTATTCAACGACTGAAAAATCGTGTTGTAGTCGTAACCTTCGTAGGCTTTGAGAATACGACCGCCAATCTCGGCGTACTTGGCGAGGATGTAACGGTCCACTTCTTCCAATTGACCGTGCGGCACGCGATCCACCGCCGGATCGAAGTCGTAGAGATTAGCCAGCAGGTAGCGCGCGGTGTTGCGGATTTTCCGATAGGCCTCGACGGCGCGCGCCAGGATCTCCTTGCTGATCCGGATGTCCTGCGTATAGTCGCCCATCGCCGTCCATAACCGCAGGATGTCGGCGCCCGACTGCTTGATGACGTCCGTCGGCTCGACCGAGTTGCCGAGCGACTTCGACATCTTCTTCCCGTCTTCGGCGACGACGAAGCCGTTGGTGACGATTTGTTTGAACGGCGCCCGGCCGCGCGTGCCCAGTCCGACCAGCAGTGAACTCTGGAACCAGCCGCGATGTTGATCGCTGCCTTCAAGATAGATGTCGGCCGGCCAGGTCAGTTCCGGCCACACCGAGAGCACCGCCTCGTGGCTCGAACCCGAGTCGAACCAGACATCGAGAATGTTCATCTCGCGCTCGAAGCTGGTGTTGCCGCAAGTAGGACACGCCAGGTCCGAAGGGACGAAATCTTCGGTCGGCCGCTCGTACCACGAATCCGCGCCGTACTGCTCGAAGACGCTCGCGGTCTTTGCCACCAGCGACGGCGTGGTGATCGCCGTCCCGCACTTGCTGCAGTCCACCGCCGGAATCGGAACGCCCCAGACCCGCTGGCGCGAAATGCACCAGTCGGGACGGTGCGCGATCATGTTGTACATCCGGTCGTGGCCCCACCGGGGATGCCATTGCACCTGGTTGTCGATGTTGTCGAGCGCCCTCTGGCGCAGCGTCCGCGCCGCCGGCTGTGCGCCGCGCGCGTCCACCGGTTTGTCCAGTGCGATGAACCATTGGCTGGTGGCGAGGAAGATCACCGGATTGTGGCAGCGCCAGCAATGCGGATACTGGTGCGAGAACGATTCGCGATGCCACAGCTTGCCGCGTTCCTTGAGCGCGTCCGCGACATTCGGGTTGGCGTCGAACACCCGCTGGCCGCCGAACAGTTCGACGGTCTCGAGGAAATGACCGGCCGGTCCGATCGGCGCGTAGATTTCGAGCCCGTACTTGTTGCCGGTGTTGAAGTCGTCCGCGCCGTGGCCTGGCGCGGTGTGCACCGCACCGGTACCAGCGTCGAGCGTCACATATTCCCCGAGTACCCCCAGTGACGGCCGCGCGTACAGCGGATGCTGGAAACGCAGATGCTCGAACACCGCGCCTTTGACGCGGGCAATCGGCGCGCCGAACTGCTTGCCGGCGACCGCGGCGACCCTTTCGGCCAGCGCTTCGGCGACGATCACGTAGCGGCCGTCCACTTCGTAGGCGGCGTAATCGAAATCCGGATGGAACGCGATCGCCAGGTTCGACGGAATCGTCCACGGTGTGGTCGTCCAGATCAGCACCGACACGTTCTTGCCGGCCAATTCCGGAACGCGCGCCGCCAAATCGCCGGCACTCGCCGGATCCAGTGAGAACTCCACGTAGATCGACGGCGAGGTGTGATCTTCGTATTCGACTTCGGCTTCCGCGAGCGCGGTGCGGCAGTGGATGCACCAGTGCACCGGCTTCTTGCCCTTGTAAACCAGATCCTGCTCGACGAAGCGGCCGAAGGCGCGCGCGATTGCCGCCTGGTACTTGAAGTTCATCGTCAAGTACGGTTTTTCCCACGTGCCGAGGATGCCGAGCCGCTGAAACTGCTCGCTCATCGCCCCGACGAATCGTTCGGCATAGGCGCGGCAGGCGCGGCAGAAATCGGCGACCGAGAGGTCGCGCTTTTTCGCCCCCAGCTCGCGGTCGACGCGCAACTCGATCGGCAGGCCGTGGCAGTCGTAGCCCACCACGTACGGCGCGTCGAAGCCGGCCATCGATCGCGACTTGACGACCAACTCTTTGAGAATCTTGTTCATCGCCGTGCCGATGTGGATGTTGCCGTTGGCGTACGGCGGACCATCGTGGAGCACGAATTTCGGTGCGTGCTTCCGGCTGGCGCGAATCTTTCCGTAGAGATCCATCGCCCGCCAGCGCGCCAGGGTCTCTGGCTCGCTCGTCGGCAGGTTGGCTTTCATCGGAAAGTCGGTGCGCGGCAGGTTGACGGTGTCCTTCCACTCAGGCATGGGTATCCATCGATTTTATAATGATCCGGATGCATGCCACTACGCTCGACAACGGACTGAAGGTTCTCATTCAGGAGGAGCACACCGCGCCGCTCGCGTCGGTCTGGTGCTGGTACAAGGTTGGCTCGAAGGACGAACGGCCGGGGCTGACCGGCGTCTCGCACTGGGTGGAGCACATGAATTTCAAGGGCACCACCAATATCCCGCGCGATCAGGTCAAAGGCATCATCGAGCAGTTCGGCGGCAGCTGGAACGGGTATACCTGGATCGATCAGACGACGTACCTGGAGACGGCGACCAAAGACGCGCTGGACCGGATGCTGTTCATCGAAGCCGAGCGCATGGCGAACGGCCTCTACGATCCCGAGGATTGTGAATCCGAACGCACGGTGATCATTTCGGAACTGCAGGGCGGAGAAAACGATCCCGACCAGTTGCTCGATCAGGAGCTGACGGCGACCGCGTTCAAGGCCCACCCGTATCGGCATCCGACCATCGGCTGGCTGCCGGATTTGCAATCGATGACGCGCGACGACCTCTACAGCTATTACCGTCGTCACTACGTTCCCAACAACGCGACGCTGGTGATTGTCGGCGATGTCGACACCGATGACGCGCTGCAACAAGTCGATCGCCGCTTTGGCCGCATCCCGCCAGGACCGATCGTCTCGCGGATGCAGACCGTCGAGCCCGAACAGACCGGTGAACGGCGGCTGACGATTCGCAAAGAGGGAACGACTGACTACCTGAAAGTCGCGTTTCACGCGCCGGCCGCAACCGACGGCGGGTTCTATCCATTACTGTTGCTCGACGCCGTGCTGACCGGCGCGAAAGGGATGAACCTGTGGTCGAGTTTTCGCCTGCCGCCGCCACAACGCAGCGCTCGACTCTATCGGGCAGTCGTCGAACGAGGTCTCGCTTCCCAGGTTTCCGGCTCGCTGCTGCCGACAGAGCAGCCGTTTCTCTATACGGTATCGGCTACCGTGACTGAAGGGATCGGTTTGGCGGACGTCGAGTCGGCGATCCTCGACGAGCTCGATCGCGTGCGCCGCGAAGGCGTCACCGATGCGGAGTTGGTGAAGGCGAAGGCGCAGCTGCGTGCCCGCCTGGTGTTCGACAATGACAGCGTGACCAATATCGCGCACCAGCTGGGTTATTTCGAGACGATCGCCTCGGCTGATTTCTTCACGGCGGCTCCTCACCGGATCGCCGCCGTGACGACCGACGACGTCGCGTCCATTGCCGGCGGCATCTTTGCGCCATCGAATCGAACGGTAGGTTGGTTCGAATCTGAAGTGTGAACTCTGAAGTCTGAAGTCTGAAGTCTGGTTAGATAGACCGAATGGCGCAAAACTCCGACTCCCGGCAAACTTCAGACTTGAAACTTCAGACTTCGAGAGGTCTCGCACCGGTCCGTTCTGTTTTCGACAACGGTGTCGTGTTGCTGGCCAAGGCCACGCACGCTACTCCGGCGGTGACCATCAGCCTCGCGGTCCGCTCCGGCTCGGCCTACGATCCGCCGGGCGCAGAGGGCACGACGTGGTTGTTGTCGCGCGTGCTCGACCGCGGTACTCACGCCCGGTCGGCTGCAGATATCGCCGAGGAGCTGGACAGCCGCGGCATCACGCTGACGATTCAGATCACACGACACCAGTTCACTATCGTTTGCACATGCCTTGCTGAAGACTTCGAAGCCGTGCTGTCGCTGCTCGCTGAAATTGTCTTGACCCCGTCGCTGCCCGAAAGCGAAATTGCGACACGCAAGGGCGAAATCATCACGGCGATTCGGCAGGACGACGACAACCCGGCGGTTCGTGCCGGCGAGTCGTTGATGGGGCATTTGTATCCGAACGGTCACCCCTATGGCCGCCGGACCAAGGGAACAATCGAAATCGTCGAAGGTCTCACGCGTCAGGCGCTGCAACGACAACATGCGGCGCGGTTCGCTCCCAGCGAGCTGTCGGCTGCGATCGTCGGCGACGTGGAGCCGCCGCGCGTGCGCGACATCGCGGAACGAGTGTTCGGCGGATGGCGTGCGGCGCCGACGGCTGCGTTGGTGCTGCCGCCGGTGCACGCCGCGAACACGCGCAATCGCGTTGTCATCCCGATGCCGAACAAAGCCCAGGCCGACATTGCTTACGGATTCACGGCGATCACCCGGCGCGATCCGGACTACTACTCGATGTGGCTGATGAACGTCGCGTTTGGGCAGTACGCGATCGGCGGCCGGCTGGGCGACAGCATCCGCGAGCGGCAGGGCATGGCCTACTATGTCTCGAGCTCGTTCGATGCCAATCTTGCCGAAGGGCCGTTGGCGATTCGCGCCGGTGTCAGCGCGACCAACGTGGAGCGTGCGATCGCTTCGATCGATGAAGAGATCGAGCGTCTGCTGGCGGACGGCCTTACCGAAAAAGAACTGGATGAATCACGCCGCTACCTGATCGGTGCCATGCCGCGCGCGTTGGAGACGAACACGGCGATTGCCAATTTCCTGCAGACGTCCGAATTCTTCGGGCTGGGCCTTGATTACGACCTGCAGTTGCCCGGTCACCTGCGCGCGGTGACGCTCGAAAGCGCGCACGCCGCGGCCAGGCGCGTGCTGTCCACGCGCCGCGCGACCGTCGTCGTCGCGGGACCAGTGAGCGATCCTTATGTCCCTGAAGTATCGTGACTTGACCTCCCTCGAAGAATTCGCGCAGGTCGTCGAACTCGAGCGGAGTATCTGGGGACCGGGCTACGTCGACGTAGTACCGGTGCCAATCTTCGCTATCACCGTGATGCGCGGCGGGGTGCTGGTAGGAGCGTTTGACGGCGACCGGATGATCGGCTTCGTCTATTCGGTCGCCGGCATCAAGCATGGCAAGCCGACACAGTGGTCGCACATGCTCGGGGTGCTGCCGGAATTCAGGAACGACGGTGTCGGCCACCACCTCAAGCTCTTGCAGCGCGAGCGGACGCTGGCAATGGGGCTCGACCTCATCGAGTGGACCTACGACCCGATGCAGGCGCTCAATGCGCACCTCAACTTCACGAAGCTTGGCGTCGTCGTCGAAGAGTACGAGATCAACGTGTACGGGACCTCGAACAGCCCGCTCCATGCCGGTAATCCGACCGACCGGTTCGTTGCCGAATGGAACATCCGCGAACCGCACGTCGCGGGTCGGCTTGCCCGCTCGGCACATGGCGGACGTGACGGCGGGGGCGTTGCCATTCCCGTGCGATCCCATGAATCCAGCGATGCCGTCGCCGCCAATACGATTGCCCGAGCTGGTTTGCCGAGTTGCGCCGACGTCAATCTGAATCTCGACGCCCGCCGGGTCGCCGTGCAGATCCCGATGGGCTTCACCGAGATGCTCGTCGACGATCCTGCGCTTGCGCTCGAGTGGCGCATGGCGACGCGCGAGATCTTCAGCAGCTACTTCGCACGCGGCTATAAGGCAGTGGATTTCATTCTCGATCGCGCCAACCGGCGTGGCGCGTACCTACTCGTTGCGAAGGGCTGACATCGGGTCGATCGTCATCGCTCGACGCGCCGGAACCACACTCGCCATCACGGCGACTGCAAGGACGAGCACGGTGACCAGCGCATAGGTGAGCGGATCGGAGGTGCGCGTCTCGAACAGCATCGAGCGGAGCAACGAACCGCCCGCGATCGCTACGGCGGCGCCGACCACAGCTCCAATGCTGGCGCGTCCGATTGCTCCTCCAACGACGCCGCGAAATACTGCCGCACGCGAGGCACCGAGCGCCATCCGAATACCGATCTCTTTTTGACGCTGAACCACGGCGTACCAGATCGATCCGTAGATCGCGATTGCCGCCAGCGATGCGGCCAGAACTGCCGTGACCACCAACACCAGCATCGTGCCGCGCGTCTGGGCAAGGGACGACGCCACGCGCTGCTTCATGGTCAGCACTTCGTAGATCGGCAACGTCGGATCGACCGCGACGACTCCGGCGCGCGCCGCGGCGGCGAACGCTGCCGGTTCTACTGCGGTTCGCAACACCACGGTGAAGGTCGGCGGGGCCGTCTGCGCGAACGGGTGATACATCTCGGGAACCGGATCGCGGCTCAGCGAGATATGCCGAACGTCGTCGACGACGCCAACGATCCGCAGCCAACCGACAGCATCGCGCCCGGCGGTGGCCCGCACCCGCCGATTCACGGCATCGCCGTTCGGAAAGTAGCGCCTGGCCATGGTTCTGTTGATCACCACGACGCGCTCACCTCGCTCGTCGTCAGACGCCGCGAATCCGCGGCCGATCAGCAGTGGAATGCGCATCGTCTGGAAATAGTTCGGTGATGCATAGCGCTGGTCGATGACGATTGGCGGTTCCGAGGGGGACACCGGCCGCCCCTCGATCTCGACGCCGTTCGCATTACGCGCCCCGCCGAACGGAATGGCCGAGACTGCGCCGCTCGACTGGATGCCGGGGAGCGCCGACAGCCGCTCGAGCAGGTTCGCGACAAAGAGTGCGCGCGGACCCGTGGTCGAGTAGCGGCCGGTGCTGAGCGCCACTCGGAAAGTAAGCAGATTGTTGACGTCGAAGCCGGTGCCGACACGCGACAGCTTGGCAACACTCGATAGCATCAAGCCCGCGGCAGAGAGCAGAACCACCGCAAGCGCGACTTGCGAAATGACCAGCAGATGGCGCGCTCGCAGGGTGGACTTCGAAGCAGTGGAACGTGTGACACCGCCGAGCGCATCGGCAAGCCGCGGGCCAGAGTGGAACACGGCAATCACGCCGAACAGCGTGCCGATGGCGAAAGCGAGCACGAAGCTGAACAACGCAGCGCGCGGACCGATCGCGATCGGCAACGCCGACAACGATGGGCCAAAGAGTGGGATCAAGAGCCTGAGCGTCCATTCGCCCAGCGCAACGCCGATGAGCGCACCGAGTGACGCGAGCAGCACGCCTTCAACCAGCGCTTGCGACAGCAGCCGCGACCGCGACGCACCCAAGGCCGCGCGAACGGCGGTTTCGGCCCGCCGGTTTGACGCTCTCGCGAGCAGCAATGTTGACGCGTTCGCCGTTGCGACGAGCAGCAGCAGCGCCACGCTTGCTGCCGCCACGATCAGCGTCGGGCGAATGACGCGGACCGATTGCTCGGCAAACGGCACCAACCGGACGCCGATGCCGCGATGCGATTGACGTTCTGTCGCCAAGCGCGTCCCGAGCGCCTCGAATTCTGCAGTCGCTTGAGTCAGCGACGTGCCCGCGGCAAGTCGGCCGACCAGTGTGTAGCTATGACTGAGGTCGTTGGCGCGCTCGGACGGACTCATCCGCATCGGCAGCCACAACTCGCTGTCGGCCGGCGTTGAGCCAGGAAGGATTGCGCCGCGCGGCATGATCCCGACAACAGTCCACGATGCACCGTCGATCTCGACCTGCCGGCCGACAATCGAGGGATCGGCGGCGAATCGTCGCCGCCACAGGCCGTCAGCGAGGATCACGACGCGGGGCACTTCGTCGCCATCTTCAGCGTCAATGAAACCGCGGCCGATCGCCGGAACGAGGCCGAGCGTTGGCATCAACGAGGCGGTTACCCGTGCGCCTTTCACTCGTTCCGGATCATTCCCGCCGGTGATGCTGAACGAGCCGTAGGCGAGCATTGCGATCTCGGGAACGGTTCGCAACGTTCGCCAGGCGTCGTAGTCAAACGGGGTCGCTTCTACTTCCGCGACGTTGAGGCGCGGCAGCGTTTGCCACATGAATACCAGCGCTGACGGCTGTCGATACGGCAGCGGTCGGAGAAGCACGCCGTCAAGTAGCGCGAATACCGCACTGTTAACGCCGATGCCTAGCGCCAGTGTCAGCGCGACCAGTAGTGTGAAGGCCGGACGCCGTACGGTGTTCCGCCAGGCCTGTTTTGCATCGCTCCAGAACAAATCCATCTGCATCGTATGGTTAGACAACGTACTTAGACGGAGCCCTGGCGGATTGGTTAATCGGCAGCTGAGCTGACAGTCAGTAGTTGTAGTAGGCTCCCGCCGTGAAGCTACTGACGACGATTGTCGCCGCGGCGGTGGTGCTGGGGCAGACCGCGTCAGCCGGCAAACTCCGGATTTACGTGGTCGATGTCGAGGGCGGCGGTGCGACGCTGGTGATCGCGCCATCAGGCCGCTCGATGTTGATCGACAGCGGCAGTCCGGGCGCGGCGGCCGAGCGCGATTCGAAGCGCATCGCCGACGCGATGCAAGCGGCCGGGCTGGCGAAGATCGACTATCTGTTCACGACTCACTACGACGGCGATCATGTCGGCGGCGCGCCGGCGGCGAACGCCGTCGCCCACTTCGATCGTTTTTTCGATCACGGCGAGATGGATCCGAAGTGGGAGCAGAACGCCAACGGCCGCGCTCGTTACGACGCGTATCTCGAAATCGCGCTGCACAAGCGGACCGTCACCAATGCCGGCGACCGGATTCCCTTTGACGATGTGCGCGTCGATGTCGTCGCGTCACATGGGTCGGTAATCGCGAAACCACTGAACGGTGGTGGTGCCAAAAACCCGTTTTGCAGTCCCGCCGACGCGAAGCCGCCAAATACGACCGAGAACTCCCAGTGCACCGGCGTACTGGTTTCGTACCGCGGATTCACATTTCTCGACGTCGGCGATCTGACGTGGGACAAAGAAACCGATCTCGCGTGTCCGGTCAACAAGCTGGGGAGGGTGTCGCTGCTTCTGGCGACGCATCACGGGTTCTTCAACGATCAATCGGGCGCGCCGGCGCTGTTGTGGGCGATTCAACCGCAGGTCGTGATTGCGAACAATGGGCCGCGCAAGGGCATGGCCGCTGCCGCCTACGAACGGATACAGAAGGTTCAAGGCCTCGAGGGACTCTGGCAGTCGCACCTCTCACTCGCGACCGACACGGCACACAACACTGACGAAAGCATGATTGCTAATACCGAAGCGTCGACTGACTGCAAGGGCCACTGGATCCGCGTTGACGTTGAATCGAATCGCCAGTTTACTGTCACCAACGGACGAAACAACTTCAGCCGGACGTATCGACTTCGCTGAACGGGGTATCACCATGACGCTACGGTCATCCGCGCTGGCGTTCGCGATTGCTGGGACGTTTGGCGGCGGCCTATCGCTTGCTCAGCCGGCGGACACCACCAGAAATCCGCTCGCGAACAGTCCCGGCGCGGTGTCGGCAGGCCTCACCTTGTACGATCAGACCTGCCAGGCCTGCCACGGCCCGGCGGGGCAGGGTGATCGCGGTCCAGCCCTGAATACTCCACGATTCGTCCACGGCAACGAGGACGGCGATCTGTTTCATACGGTTCGCGCCGGCGTGCCAGGTTCGCAGATGCCGCCGTTTCCGCTCCTCACCGACGAACAGGTGTGGCAGCTTGTCTCGTATATCCGAAGTCTTAGCAGCGCCGCGCGGTCGACTCCGAGGGCGCCTGTCAAAATTCCGGTCAGCGTCACGACCAGGGATGGACGCGAACTGCGCGGCACGCGTCTGAGCGAAGACACGTTCTTTCTGCATCTCGTTGATGGCAACGGCGAAATCTATGCGTTCGACAAAACCACTCGTGACGCGCGCAAGTTCGACCGTCGCAGCGTCACGGCCGAAGCCCTGGCAAACGCACCGGCACAGCCGCAGAACTGGCTGATGTACTGGGGCGATTATGCGTCGACGCACTACTCCGGGCTGAAACAGATTGACGCCGGCAACGTCGCGCGGCTGCGGACCGCCTGGTCGTTTCCGATGGCCGGCGAATCAACTCTCGAAGCGACACCACTGGTGGTCGATGGCGTGATGTACACCACGCAACCGGGCGTGGTTGTCGCACTCGACGCGCGAACCGGCCGGCAGCTGTGGCGGTTCACGCGTCAGCAGAAAGTCAAAAACCCGTACGAGATCAATCCGTTCAATCGCGGGGTGGCGATTGCTGAGCATCGATTGTTCGTCGGCACGCTCGACGCCGCGCTGGTGGCGATCGACGCGCGCAGCGGTGAAGCGCTGTGGGAAACCCAGGTCGCCGACACGATGCTCGGCTACAGCCTTACCAGTCCGCCGCTGATCGTGAAAGACAAGGTGCTGGTCGGTATCACCGGTGGAGAATTTGGCGCTCGCGGATTTCTCGACGCCTACGATGCCGCGACCGGACGACGCCTGTGGCGATGGTACGCGGTGCCGGGGCCGGGTGAATTCGGCAATGACACGTGGAAAGGTGACAGTTGGAAGGTCGGCGGCAGCCCGATGTGGCTGACTGGTTCGTACGATCCGAGTCTGAATCTCGTCTACTGGACGGTTGGGAATCCAGCGCCGCAGATCGACCGGTCAACGCGTGGTGATCTCGACAACCTGTTCAGCGATTCGGTCGTGGCCATCGATCCGGACACCGGCCAGCGCAAGTGGCACTACCAGTTCACGCCGAACGATGGCCACGACTGGGATTCATGCCAGGCCGTGATCCTGGTGGACCGCGAGTGGAGGGGCCAGTTGCGAAAGCTGCTGCTCCATGCCGACCGCAACGGCCTTTTCTATGTCCTGGATCGCACCAATGGCGCGTTTCTTTCCGGCACGCCATTCGTCTATCAAAACTGGAACCGCGGTTTCGACAGCAAAGGGCGTCCACTCGCAATACCCGGTTCGAACTCGAGCCAGGAAGGCAGCTTTTTCGTTTACCCGACATTGCTCGGCGGCACGAATTACCAAGCGCCGTCCTACAGTCCGGTGACCGGCTGGATGTACCTCGAATATCAGGAAAGCGGCCAGGCCTACATCAGCAGGCCGACGCCGTTCGAACAGGGCCGGCAGTACATCGGCCGCGCCGCTCCAGGCACCGGTCCCACGATCGAACCGAAACCAGGCGAGCCCTCAGCATCTGCGGGAATCAAGGCGCTCGATCCCGAAACCGGCAAAACGATGTGGGATTTCAAGATCTTTCAGGGTTCGTTGACCAATGGCGTGCTGGCCACGGCGGGCAATGTCGTATTCGCCGCCGTTCGCGATGGCAACATCCTGGCGCTCGACGCGCGATCCGGCGCGCACTTGTGGCACTTTCAGACTGGCGGAAACCTGGCTGCTTCGCCGATCAGTTACGCGGTCGACGGCCGGCAGTACCTGGCGATTGCCGCGGGCAACGTCGTCTATGCCTTCGCGCTGCCAGAATAGAGCTTAGCCGGGAGGCCACGAAAGAGTGCGGCCGCCGATCAGGTGCAGGTGAATGTGAAACACGGTCTGCCCTGCCTCGCGGTTGGTATTGAACACGGTGCGATAGCCACCGGCCGCGATGCCGCGCTCGGTGGCGATAGCCGCCGCTCGCCTGACGACTTCGCCGACGATTGCATCATCGCCGCTCTGCAAATCGTTCAAGGTGGCGATGTGTTTCTTGGGAACGACCAGCACGTGCGTTGACGCTTGTGGATTGATGTCGTTGAACGCCAGGACACGGTCGTCTTCATAGACGATCGATGCCGGGATTTCGCGTTTGATGATCTTGCAGAACAGGCAGTCCATGGGAGGCTATCCCAACTTCGTTATCGCAGTCCGCGCAATTCCTTGAAGATCACGTCGCACGTCCACCAGGGTGAGAGCGCTGCTGGCGATGATCGTTTCGATCTCGATGTCCTGGCCGAATCCGAATTCAAAGATGAAGGACCCACCTGGTTTCAGGCGGCCGGGCACTTGCCGCACGAAGCGCTCGATGGTCTCGACGCCGTCCGGCCCGCCATAGAGTGCGACTTCCGGTTCCTCGCGCACTTCGGGCTGCAAACCCCTGCGGTCGCCGACGCGAACGTACGGCGGATTGGCGACGATCAGGTCGAACGGTCCGTCGATGCGATCGAGCAGATCGGCCTGGACAAAGCGTATCCGGTCATCGACCCCGTGGCGACGTGCGTTTCGACCAGCCACCGTCAGCGCGGATTCCGAGATGTCGGTAGCCAGCACGGTCCACGCCGGCCGTTCGTGCACCAGGGCGATCGCGATACAGCCGCTGCCGGTGCAGATGTCCGCGACGGCGAGCGGACCATGCCGATCGGGATGGAGATCGAGCGCGGCCTCGACGATCAGCTCGGTTTCGACTCGCGGGATCAGGACTTCGGGCGTCACTTCCAACGTCAGGCCCCAGAACTCGCGCGTGCCGACGATGTAGGCGAGCGGTTCGCGTGCGGCGCGCCGGGTGACCAGCGCGTCGAATCGAGCGGCGAATTCGGGCGGCTCGGCGTCCCGTCCGTCAGCGATCAGCCGTGTCGAGTTCCAGCCGAGCGCATGCTCCGCGAGCAGCCGGGCGCCGAGTTCGGCTTCGGATGTCGAGAGGCCGGCGTCGCGCAGGTGCTGGCGTGCGGCGGCAACGCGTTCATGAACGGTCAAATCAAGACACCGCGGTCGCGTCTCTGAGCTTTTCCGACTGGTAGTGGGTGATGACGTGATCGAGGACTTCGGTGAGGTCGCCGTTCAACACGTTGGTCAGCTGATGGCTGGTGAAGTTGACGCGGTGATCGGTGATCCGGTTCTCTTTGAAGTTGTAAGTCCGGATCTTTTCCGATCGCTCGCCGGTACCAACCTGGCTGCGCCGGTCCTTGGCGATCGCTTCCTGCTGTTTGCGCAGTTCCATTTCGTAAAGCCGCGCCCGCAGCACTTTCATGGCCTTTGCGCGATTCTTGATTTGCGACTTCTCGTCCTGCTGCGACACGACAACGCCGGTCGGCAGGTGCGTGATGCGGACCGCGGAGTAAGTCGTATTGACGCTCTGGCCGCCGGGACCGCTCGAGCAGAAGGTATCGATGCGCAGGTCCTTATCGTTGATCTGGACGTCGACTTCCTCCGCTTCGGGAAGCACTGCCACCGTAACCGTCGAGGTGTGGACGCGACCGCTGGCTTCGGTTGCCGGAACGCGCTGCACGCGATGCACGCCGCTTTCGTATTTCAACTTGCTGTAGACGCCGCGCCCTTCGATCGTCGCAATCACTTCCTTGACGCCGCCGACCCCGGTGTCGTTGCTCGACATCACTTCGATCCGCCAGCCGTTGCGTTCGGCGAACTTGGTGTACATCCGAAACAGCTCGGCAGCGAACAGTGCGGCTTCATCGCCGCCAGTACCGGCGCGAATTTCCAAGACGACGTCTTTTTCGTCGTTGGGATCTTTGGGGATAAGGAGGATTTTCAGGTCGGCGATCAGCGCGTCGCGCTGGGCGGCGAGCGATTTCACTTCCTCGCGCGCCAGCTCCCGCATGTCGGGATCGCCGCCCGCCAGCAGTTCCTCGGCCTGCGCCAGTTCCTGCGCGACAGACTTGTACTCACGGAACCGCTCGACCAGCGGTTCGAGTTCCGCCAGCGCCTTGGCGTGCTTCCGGTACTCGTTGGCGTCGCTCTGCACCTCGGTGGTGCCGAGCCGCGCCGTCAAGTCCTCGTAGCGGGCTTCTTCGGATTGCAGTTTGTCGAACATACTCAACGACTCAACGCAGAGTTCGCAAAGGTCGCAAAGAAAACGTACTCAAATTCTTTGCGAACTTCGCGAACTTTGCGTTTTCAACCCCCTGATACAGGTGGCAGAAAGGCGACCTCGTCACCATCGCGGACCACCGCGTCCATCCTGGAATAGTCCGCGTTCAAGGCGCTCGAGATCGATCGCTCGTACGGCGCCAGCTCCGGGAATTCACCGGCCAGCTGTCTCCAGACCGAACCGATCGTCGCGCCGGGCGCCAGATCCCGCGTCAACTCCGGCACGCCGGCGATGTCGCGAAGACGCGCGAACAATTTCACGGTCACGCGCATGCCACACGCTCTGCTTCCGCTCGCGCCTGCGCGTCGTCCGGATCGGCCGTCGCGCCTTCGATCCAGACGTCGCCGCCGTCGAAATACTCCCGCTTCCAGATCGGCGCGATCTGCTTGACCCGTTCGATCGCGTATCGATTCGCCGCGTACGCGTCGGCGCGATGCGCCGATCGCGTCACGATCGCGATGCTGGCCTCAGAAATGTCGAGCCGGCCGATCCGGTGGTGCAGTGCCAACCCGACGCCCGGCCAGCGCCCCCGAATTTCATGGGCGATCCGCTCGAAGGCCTTTACCGCCAGCGGTTCGTACGCCTCGTATTCTAGATATCGGACGCTCCGCCCAAGATTGTGGTTGCGGACCAGCCCGAGGAACACCACGACGGCACCATCTCGCCCGGGGTCTTCCGCGACGGCGCCCGAACCCCCTTGTGCTGCGAGAGTTGCGGCCATTTCCTGCGGATCCAACGGTTCGCGTCCAATGCGCAGCAACGCCGACATCATCTTTCAGTATAGCTGCCTATCAGCCGTGCCACGTGCTGCTGAGCCTTACCGGCGGCCGTTAACAGCGAATCGTTCATCGCCAGAAATGCCGCCAGCGCAGACGAATGCGAGCAGCCGGTGCCTCGTGTGTTCGCTCCAGCGGCGTGCGCTACGCGCAGTTCGTGGAACTCGCGACCGTCGAAGAGCAGATCGACGATCGGCGGCTGGGGGCTCGGGCCTGGGGACTGGACTGGAGAGTTGGCACTGGGGGCTGGAGCGCGATGTCCGCCCTTGATGATGACGTTGGCGGCGCCCATCGCGTGGAGTTGCTTCGCCGCGCGCCGCACATCATCTGACGATTGGATTCGGACGCCGCTCAGCGCCTCCGCTTCAGGAAGATTGGGCGTTACGACCAGGACCCGCGGCAACAATTCGAGCATCAGCGTTTGCACGCCGTCGTCGTCCAGCAGGCGCGCTCCGCTGGTCGATGCGAGGACCGGATCAAGCACGACGAGCGGTAGTTCGAGGTCTTCGACGGCGGCGGCAACCGCTTCGACAATCGCCGCTGTTGCGAGCATGCCGATTTTCGTCGCGCCCAACGCTTCGGCTGCGACGGATTCGATCTGCGCCGTGACCAGATCCGCCGCGACTGGTTCGATCGCGATGACGCCTCGTGTGTTCTGCGCCGTGATCGCAGTGATCGCGGTTGCGGCGTGAACACCAAGCATGGTCAGCGTGCGGAGGTCGGCTTGAATGCCGGCTCGGCCACTCGAGTCGCTGCCTGCAATTGTCAGTACTGAGGGCATACGCTAACATTCGACTTCATGCCGGATACTTTCTTCAATCTGATCGTCGCGCGCGCCGCAGTCGAAGATTCGAGGCCACTGCGTGCTGCGCAGCAGATTGGCGCGGTGTTTTTTGTGACGATCCTGACGACCGCCGCTGCCCAGATCAGCATCCCGTTGCCCTTCACGCCGGTTCCTTTCACGTTTCAGCCGATGATCGTTCTCCTCGGGGCGGCCGCGCTTGGCGCGCGACTCGGCGCTGCCAGCCAGGTGCTGTATTTGACGCTCGGCATCATCGGAATGCCGGTGTTTGCCGCCTCGCCGATTCTCCCGCAAGGTATCGCACGTTTGCTCGGCCCGACCGGCGGCTATCTGATGGCATATCCACTGGCTGCGTTCGTGGCCGGTTCGCTTGCCGAACGCGGCTACGACAGGCGGTATTTCACTGCGGTCGCCGCGATGATCGCGGGTTTGGCGTTCGTGTTCGCTGGCGGCGTCGCGTGGCTGGCGCTCGTCGCACAGCCTGCGGGCGGATTGACCGGAGCGCTCGCGGCTGGCTTGTATCCGTTTCTCGCAGCCGACCTGGCGAAGTTGCTGATCGCTGCTGGCGTGATGCCGGCGTTGTGGTTTTTGGTAGAACGCCAAGATTAAACGCAAAGTTCGCTAAGGACGCAAAGATCGCGACGACGGCAGCAAGACTCAGGGTCGCTGCGCATGTGCAATGCGCATGCAGCCCCAGGCTCTAATCGGACGGCCAGGCAACGACGACAGAAAACGGCGCTCCAGCGTAGCGGCGTCGATGTCGCTTCGAACCTTCAGCCCGGTGGGCCGCGTGAACGCGGCGATGTCGTCCACTCCGAATCGATTGACGTTGCCTAATCGTCGCCACCCGTTGGCAAGCCGCCGTGTGCCGTAGCCACTGTAGTCACCATCGACAAAAGCGCGCGTCACGTAATCGAACAGGATGCTGCTGCGCGGTCCGCTTTGCGACGCGACGACCAGCAGAATCGCCTTCACCGCCTCCTCCGGAAGGTAATAGGTGACCCCTTCCCACAGGAACAGCGTCTGCGCCTCCAGTGCATATCCCCGCTCACGCAGTACACCGCCGACGTCCTGGTGTTCAAAATCGATCGGCACCGCGATCGCGGAAGACGCCGTCGGCCGGCCTCCGAGGAGAAGCTCCGTTCGGAGCGCCAACACCTCGGGCATGTCCACTTCGAATACGCGCGCCGCGCGCAAGGCATCCGAGAACCGAAGGGAGCGCGAGTCAAAGCCTGCGCCCAGGATCACTACTTGTTGAACGCCGGCTCGAACTTCCTCGAGAAGCACTTCATCGAAATACTGTGTGCGAGCGTTGAAGTAGCCGAAGGCACCTGGAAGCCCCTTTTCCAGCAGCCAGCGCGCCAGTCTCGGCGCCCGATTCAGTCTTTGTTGATAAGGGAGCAGAGCGGCCGCGGCCATGTAGTCGCCGTTTGCGGCCTCGCCAGCTGTGAGGCGGCCAAGCGCGCGCGCCCATGCGGTCAGGTGCGCCGTCCGGGCCACGTTCGCTTTGGCACCGGAGAGGCTCATCTGCGCTCGAATACGAGTAGGAACAGGAACGGCGGAATATCTTCCCGCTTTTGCAGGTACAGTCCCGCGGCTTCGGCAGCGGCGATCACCGCCTTCGGATCCGGTCGTTCCTCGGGAGCGGGACCAGGTCCCCCGCCTCCCGGTAAGAAATCGACCACGCCGAGTCGTCCGCCAGGCTTCAGCGACTTCGACGCATTCCTGAAAAAGGTTACCGGATCATCCAGTTCGTGGAAGACGTCGTCAATCAGGATGGCGTCGACGCCGGGCGGAAGCAGTGGGTCGGTGGCGGTACCAAGGATCGGCCGGACGCTGCGCAGGTTTTCGCGCTGCGCGCGTTGTTCGATGTAATCGACCATCTGCGGTTGGATGTCTTCGGCGTAAACGATGCCGTTGGGTCCGACACGGCGCGCCAGCTGGATCGTGAACCAGCCGCTGCCGGCACCAAGGTCCGCGACGACGGAGCTTTCGGCGATGCGCAGCGTGTCCATGATCTGTTCCGGCTTCTGCCATTCGACGCGGTCGGGCGATTCGAGGAGACCGAGGTCCTGCGCCTTGAACAGGCGGGGCCGCGGCTTCGCCGGGGCCGATTGCTGGTCGCCAGAGTGAGTCGGGCGGCGTGTGTCCGATTCATGGGGCCGAATCGGCGCCGCCGACGCGACGAGACCAGCCGCGGCCAACAGCACTGCCAAACCGTGCCAACCCGCGCGTCGCATCAACTACTTGTTGCCTTTTCCAACGACGCCACCCTTCGTCATCGCATCCACCGACAGGATTGCATCGAGTTTGTCTTTCGGCAGCAATCCGCGATCGAGGACGAGCTCTCGAATCGGCCGGCCGGTTTTGACCGACTCTTTGGCAATATCGGCGGTTGCGGCGTAGCCGATGTAGGGACTGAGTGCCGTGGCGGCGGCGGTGCTTCGGTCGAGCAGTTCGCGCGCGCGTGCGTCGTTCGCGGCGATGCCGTCCACGCAGCGCATCCGAAACACCTTCATCGCTTCGCGCAGAATCGTGGCGGCATGAATGCCGTTCCAGGCGATGACCGGCATCATCACGTTCAGCTCGAGCTGACCAGCTTCGCAGGCGATCGCGATCGTCGTGTCGCAGCCCATTACCTGGAAGCACACCTGATTCATCATTTCCGGCACTGACGGATTCACCTTGCCCGGCATGATTGAGGAGCCGGGCTGAACCGCCGGCAACGAGATTTCAGCAATGCCGGCTCGCGGGCCCATCGACAGCAGCCGCAGATCGCTGGCTACCTTGCCCACTTCCACGGCCAATCGACGCACCGCGCCCGAGTACGCCAGGACGTCGCCCATGCTTTGCGTCACGCGAAACAAATTGTCTGCGGGTTTGACCGCGAGTCCGGTCGCCTTGGCAATCAGTTCGACGATCGACTGTCGATAGTCGTCGCCCGCGTTCAACCCGGTACCGACTGCCGTGGCGCCGATGTTCAGCTCGAACAGTTGCTGCGCCGCCAGGGTGAGATCGTCGGCGCCGCGACGAACGCACGCACCGTATCCAGAAAATTCCTGGCCGAGGGTAATCGGGACCGCGTCCTGCAAGTGGGTGCGTCCGGTTTTCAGAACGTGGACAAATTCGGTGGCCTTGCGGTCGAGGCTGTCGGCCAGCGCGCGGGCCGATGCGATGAGCCCCGCCGAAACGAGCAGCAGCGCCAGCCGCGTCGCGGTCGGGAACACATCGTTGGTCGACTGTCCCATGTTGACGTGGTCGTTCGGATGCACGCGATCGTACGAGCCGCGCGCACCGCCGAGAATTTCCGCCGCACGATTCGCCAGCACTTCGTTGGCGTTCATGTTGTGTGACGTGCCCGCTCCAGCCTGGTAGACGTCAACCACGAACTGATCGCGCAACGCGCCACCGAGGACTTCGTCCGCGGCCGCGACAATCGCGCGCGCGATTGCCGGATCGAGGCGGCCGAGCGCGGCGTTCGCCTGCGCCGCCGCTTTCTTGATGATGATCGTCGCGGTGATCAGATCGCCGTGCGCCCGCAGACCGCTGATTGGAAAGTTCTCGACGGCGCGGGCCGTCTGCACGCCGTAGTACGCGTCGGCGGGGACTTGCAAGTCGCCGAGCGGGTCGCGTTCGGTGCGAAAAGACATCTCGTCGCTCGTTGCTCGTCGCTCGTTGCTGTTGCTCGTCTCTCGTCACTCGCAGCTCGAGCGGCGAGCCGCGAGCGACCAGCAACGAGTCCAGTATACTGCTCGGATATGCTCCCTTCTTTTTTCGACAGCGTGCTGCAGCTCATCGTCCGCACCTCGACGGATCTTCCGCCTGACGTGCGCGCGGCGATGAAAACCGCGCTCGGTTCGGAGCCGGCGGGGACGCGTTCGGCGCAGGCCTTGACGATCATCGCCGAGAACATCGATCTCGCGGTCGATACCGAGGGCGCCATCTGCCAGGACACCGGCATGCCGACGTTCGAGGTGCACACGCCGGTTGGTGCGAATCAGATTTGGATGCGGCAGCAGATTCGCGCAGCGGTGGCCGAAGCGACGCGTCGAGGAAAGCTGCGGCCGAACTCGGTCGACTCGATTACCGGCAAGAATTCCGGAGACAATCTCGGCCCGGGAACACCGATCGTTCATTTCGATCAATGGGAGCGCGACGCGATCGAGATCAAGTTGATTCTCAAGGGTGGCGGTTGCGAAAACACCAACGCGCAATACGCGCTGCCGGTGGAGTTGCCGCACCTCGGCCGGGCCGATCGAACATTGGACGGCGTCCGCAAGTGCATCCTGCACGCGGTGTGGAATGCGCAGGGCAAGGGTTGCGCGCCCGGTGCGGTCGGCGTCTGTATCGGCGGTGATCGGACGTCGGGCTATACGCACGCCAAGGAACAGCTGTTCCGCACCCTCGACGATATCAATCCGCACCCGGAACTCGCGGCGCTCGAAGCGTCGATCATGGCGAGCGTCAACGACCTGGACATCGGGACGATGGGCTTTGGCGGCAAGGTCACGCTGATTGGCTGCAAGGTTGCCGCGCTCAACCGCCTCCCGGCCAGCTTTTTTGTGTCGGTCGCCTACGACTGCTGGGCGTTCCGGCGGCTGGGCGTCATCCTGAATGCAACCTCAGGCAGCATCGAACACTGGCTCTATCGTGATCCCACGCATCCAATTATTCCGATGCTCGATCAATCCGGTTTCCAGCGCACTGGCCGTGAGATCGCGCTGAAGGCGCCGCTCACTGACGCCGACGTCCGCGCGCTGAAGGTTGGCGACGTCGTCATGGTATCGGGTCGGATGTTCACCGGCCGCGACGCGGTGCATTCGCACTTGATGAAACACGAGCCGCCGGAAGATATGCGCGGATCGGTGCTGTATCACTGCGGTCCGGTCGTCGTGAAAGAGGGAGACGGATGGCGTGTGACTGCCGCGGGACCGACGACCAGCATTCGCGAAGAGCCCTACCAGGGCGAAATCATCAAGCGCTACGGCGTGAAAGTGGTGATCGGCAAAGGCGGTATGGGGGCCAAGACATTGGCGGCAATGAAGGAACACGGTGCCGTGTACCTGAATGCGATCGGCGGCGCCGCCCAGTTCTACGCGCGGTCCATCAAGAAGGTGGATGGCGTATCACTGTTGGAATTCGGCACGCCTGAAGCGATGTGGCACCTGACGGTCGAAGACTTCCCGGCAATCGTCACGATGGATGCGCACGGCAATTCACTCCACAAGGACATCGAACAGGAAAGCGGGAAACACCTCGAAACGATCGGGGTGTAGGCGACTCAACGCAAAGTTCGCAAAGGTCGCAAAGAGGATTTTTTCCTAGCGACCTTCGCGGCCTTGGCGTTTATTTTTTGACCGCAAAGTCCTTCAGTTGCGGCCGCTGATACCCGTGTTCCATCGCCGCCATATCGAGGTCCGTCGTCTCGATATCCGAAATCGACAACAACGGGAACGGCGAGAGCTCCGCGACATCGATCGTCTTCAAGTACCCGCCGCAGGCGCTGCAGACTTCGAGGCGCCGATCTTTGCGGGCATCGTTGGGTGCGGCCGTCACGAAATCGGCACCGCTGTGATTGCAGTAGATGCACGAATAGGTGGGTAGTTCCCAACCGCTCGAGCAGAACGAGCAGCGCAGCGTGCGGTGACCGCCGCCCGAGTGAAACACGACTTCCGCTAGCGCCGGCCACGACCCGCAGGCGGGGCAATAGCCGCGCGTCCAGTCCTGAAGCGCGGCGACAACGGTCTGATCGATCGCCTGCGCGAACAAGAGGTGTTGCAGCGCGTGAACGAACGGGCTGACAGCCAGCTCGGCGATGAGCCATACCAGGTCGGGCGCGAGCCCGCGATGAGATGCTCCGCTGCGAATCGACGCCTGGTTACGCGTCAGCGACGCACCGAGCAGCGACGAGGCTTCCATGTTGCCGCTGGCGATTTGCTCGCGGATATGGGTGGCTGCTTGGCCGGCGCCCCCATCAGCGAGGGCGTCACAGAAACGCAGCAGGGCGGGCGCCAGCAGCGGCACCGGCAACGGAATCGGTTCGCCGGTAAGCACCGGGACGCCGCGTCCGAGCTTCGCGGCGAGGTATTTCGGCGGCAATGAAAGCCGAGGCAGCCGGCCGCCTTCGAGGCGCTCGGCGAGGTCGCTGACCAGCGACAGCAGGCGGCGCTGCAGATCGAGAGCGGGCGCCAGGTCTGGCCGGGTCGCACGGAGAACCTGCCAGCGCGCCTCGGCCTTTTCGGTCAGATCCGCCCGTTTTCCGCCAGAAATCGCGACATACGCCATCGTCTTGCTATAATGTTTGCATGATTAACGTATCCGAAACGGCGGCATCCAAGATCAACGACCTGCTGTCCGAAGAACAGAAAAGCGGCAGCGGCTTGCGCGTGTTCGTCCAGGGCGGCGGCTGTTCGGGTTTCCAATACGGCTTGATGATCGAAGAGAACGGCCAGGGGTCTGGCGACCAGGTGTTCGAATCGCATGGCGTCAAGCTGTTCGTGGATCCGATCAGCATCCGGTACCTGAACGGCGCCGAAGTCGACTTTGTCGACACTGTCACCGGCGGCGGCTTCACGATCAAGAATCCGAACGCGACGTCGACCTGTGGCTGCGGACAAAGCTTCAGCACCGAATAGAAGTTGGTAAATGGGTAAGTTGGTAAGTTGGTAAATTAGAACGCGCCATCGCGCGGTTCTTGTTTTCATTTACCAGATTACCAACTTACAAACTTACCAATTTCGATGGATCGCTCCCTTCCCGATCTCACTTCCATCCGGCCCGCTGGCGGGAAGCGCTCCTCGAAGCGCGACCGCATCCTGCAGATCTTTCTGCGTCAGAGCGGGCACCTCAGCGCTGACGATCTCGTGGACGCCGTGCACCGCGAAGCGCCGGGCATCGGCCGCGCGACCGTCTATCGGACGCTGCAATGGATGGTCGGCGCCGGCATCGCGCGGAAAGTCGATTTCGGCGAGGGACGATCGCGGTTCGAGCAATCGTTCCGCCATCCGCGTCACTACCATCTGATCTGCACCACCTGTCATCGTTCCTCGGAATTTCTCAGCTCCGACGTCGAATCGTTGATGGAGGAGATTGCCGGGGCGCGCAACTTCACGCCGGCGCAGCAGGTCGTGCAGATCTATGGAACCTGCGAAGAGTGCCAGACCGGCAAGAAGACGCCGCCGATCGACGGCGCCACGACCGAACTGGTGTTTGCCCGCGACGCCTTGCGGATGGCGATTGCGACCGAGCGCAGCGGCCTGGAGTTCTACACCCGCGCCGCTGGCATCACCAAGGACGCTCGCGGCCGCGCCGTCTTTCAGAAACTGGCCGAAGAAGAGAAAGAGCACCTCGGGACGCTGCAGAAACGCTACAAAGAACTCAACGCACAGGATCCGCAACTCGAATCGCGTCCCACTTTCCTGTTCTTCAAGGGCGCGGCGAGCGGCCTCTTTGCCGAGGGTGCCGAGCAGTTGCGCAAGGGTGTCAACGATGAGCAGGCGCTGCTGATCGGCATCAAGTGTGAGCGCGGTTCGCACAAATTTTTCAAGCGCTACGGTGAACGGTTCGAGGACTCCGAGGGCAAGCAGGTGTTTCTGGAATTTGCCGACGAAGAGCGCACCCACCTCGACCTGCTGATCGGCGAATACAAAGCGCTGCGCGAGCGTCAGGCGCGCAAAGCCCCGGACAAGCGGGCTAAACGCGCCGCTCGCTGAATGATCGATCTTCACACCCACACGACGGCGTCTGACGGTCGCGATACGCCCGCCGCGCTCGTCGCCCGGGCGGCGGCCGCCGGAGTTTCGGTTCTCGCGGTGACGGATCACGACACCGTCGCCGGATGCGAAGCCGCAGCCACTGCTGCCGCCGCTGCCGGTATTGGATTCGTGGATGGAATCGAGATCACCGCACTGCGCGCCGGCGGCGACGTTCACGTGCTCGGCTATTTTTTCGACCGTCATTCTCCGGCGCTGCTCGTTTTTTTGCAGCAGCAGCGCCTTCAACGAATCGAACGCGTTCGCGAGATGGTCGCGCGATTGGCGGCGAATGGCATCGCGCTGAACGCCGACGCAATCGTGCAACCCGCGATCGAGAATCCAGCCCAATCCGCTGGCCGTCCGTGGATCGCTCGCGCGCTGGTCGCCGCCGGCGTCGTTGCCGACGCGAACGAGGCGTTCGCGAAGTGGCTGTCGCGCGGCCGCCCCGGATACGTGCCGCGCGCCGCGGCATCACCCGCCGAAGTGTTCGCGCGGATTCACGATGCCGGGGGACTCGCGTCGCTGGCGCATCCGTCATTGGTCGGACAGGACAGCTGGATCGACGAATTCGCAGGCGATGGCCTCGATGCGGTCGAGGCGTACCACAGCGAACACGACCAGACTGCGACGGCACGCTACCTCGCCATCGCGGCCCGGCTGAATCTGCTGGTCACCGGCGGCTCGGACTACCACGGCGATTCCGCGCACGGTCCCACCGCGCCGGGTCGTGTCTCGCTGCCGCGCGACCAGTTCGATCGTCTGAGCGCTGTGGCCCGAACCAAGAAAGACCACAGAGTCACCGAGTCACAGAGATAGCACGCGCCGCCCGCCGAACCTTAGCTCTGTGGCTCGGTGGCTCTGTGGTGATTTTTTCGCGCGACGAGACGCGCGATCGCCTCGGGCCGCTCCACCTCTTCGTAGAACAGCACCTCGAAATCATCGAAGTGGCGAGGCAATTCTCCGGGCTCGAGCAAATGGTCTGGTGATTTCGGACCGACGCCGAGCGCGAGCTGTTTCACGGTGAACGTTTCGTATATGACAATCCCGCCCGGAACGAGGGCGCCGCGGATCGCCGGAAACAGATCGCGCTGCAGATAACGCGTCACCAGCACGACGTCGAAGTACGCTCGAGGCAGCGGATGCTGCGTAAGGTCGGCCGACCAGACGCGCAAACGCACGCCTTCGCGTTGCGCAACTCGCGCCGCATCCTGCAGCGCTTCAGGATTCACGTCCACGCCGTACACGCAATAACCACCCCGGGCGATCGGCAGCGCGTGGCGTCCTCGTCCCATCGCGACATCGAAGACACGGGTTCGCGCGCGCGAGTCGCCGCCGGGCCGGGCATAGCGTCCCAGCGATTCCAAGACGAACGGTGAAGGTGACATAATCGTCGGTCTGTGGCTCAAGCGCTCCTCACCGCTGTGTTGCTCGGCCTCGGCGGTCTCATCACGACGACGGTTTTCGGCTTGCTCGCTTCCGACGTCGCCCGGCATATTTCATTTGGTATCTTCTCGACGCTCATCACGCTGCTCGCCCACTCGATGATGATGTTCTACCTGATCGGCAAAGGAAAAGCGGTCAAAGACGCGATGGCCGAGAACAGCCTGACCGGCGACTACTATCGCCGCATCGCCCTGGCCCGCAAGCCGGTGTTCTCGATTGCGACCTTCGCGATGGCCGTCACGATGATCACCGCGATTCTCGGGGCAAGTGTCGACACCGGAATGTTGCCACCAATCGTCCATGGCACGATTGGCTACGGCGCGGTCGCCTGCAATCTGGCCGCGCTCAAGATCGAAATCGACGCGCTCTCCACTTCGAGCCGGATCGTTGACGAGGTGAATCGCGTGCTCGGCGCGTGATGACGAAGAGCGTTCAACGCAGAGTCTGCGCACTTTGCGCACTTTGCGCTTAGACCCTCCGTGCCCCTGGTCGACATCGCCGACGTCACGAAGAACTACGGCGGACTTCGGCCGCTCAGAATCAAACAACTGCGTATCGATTCGGCAGAGCGAGTCGCGCTGGTCGGTTTGGATCGGCCGGCCGCGGAGATGTTTGTGAACCTCGTCACCGGCCAGTCGCTGCCCGATACCGGCCGAATTGCCGTCTTCGATCAGAACACGAACGCGATCACGGAAAGTGCAGAGTGGCTGCAGTTGGTCGATCGGTTCGGCATCGTCAGCCAGCGGGCAGTGTTACTCGAACCGTTGAGCACCTTGCAAAACCTGGCGATGCCTTTCACGCTCAGCATCGAGCCGATTCCCGACGACGTCCGCTTGCAGGCGGAAGCGCTGGGGCGTGAGATCGGGCTCGAGGCCGATGCGTTCGACGCGCCGGTCTCTTCGCTCGACGATGTCTCGAAGCTGCGGCTTCGCGTCGGCCGGGCCCTCGCGTTGCGCCCGGCGATGCTGCTGCTGGAGCACGCCAGCGCCGGACTGTCGCCGGGTGATGCCGCGTCAGTCGGGCGTCAAATCGCATCAGTTGCTACAGCGCGTGGCGTCGCCATTGCCGCCTTGACTGTCGATGAATCGTTCGCGAAGGTCGTGGCGCAACGTGTCCTTCATTGGGAGCCAGCCAGCGGCCGACTCGCCGAACGACGTGGCTGGTTCGGTGGCCGACTCGGATAGAATGCCGTCAGAACGCGGTCCTTCGCTCGTCGGCTCTCGCGCGAGCTACGGATCGCAAGGGGGAGGTATGAGACCGACGAAGCAGCTGGGGTTGCTGGCAATTATTCTCGCCGCGAGTTTCAGTGCAGTCATCGCCGCGCAGGCGCCGGCGGCAAAGCCAGCGGCCAAGAAACCGCGGGTGTTTTTCATCGAGCCCAAGAACAACGCTACCGTTTCCAGTCCGGTTCACATGAAGTTCGGATCGGAAGGAATCGAGATCGCCGCCGTTCCGCCCGGCGACATCACGACCACTCGTGCCGGCAAGGCCCACTACCACGTCGGGATCGATCAGGCCTGCCTGGCGCCGGGCAAGACCATCGTCAAGGGCACGCCGTCGTGGGTGCATTTTGGCGACGGCAAAGACGTGTTCGATTCGCAGTTGACGCCCGGCAAGCACAAGCTGGCGCTGCAACTCGGCGACGATCTCCACAACACGCTGCCTGGCACCTGTCAGGTCATCACGGTGAATGTGAAATAAAAAGGGTGCCTGGTGCTGGGTGCTAAGTGCTGGGTGCTGGTGCCGGGTGTCGGGTGCGGGTGGCGGGTGCGGGTGCGGGTGTCGGGTGCGGGTGCGATGGTGCTGGGTGCTGAGAGTGCGGGGTGCGAGAGTGCAGGGTGGGAGAGCCGACTTCCGACTCGTCACAGACTAAGGCACCCAGCAGGCACCCAGCAGGCACCCAGCAGGCACCCAGCGCAGGCACCCAGCAGGCACCCAGCAGGCACCCAGCAGGCACCCAGCACTAGGCACCGAAGCACCAGAACCCGGCACCCAGCACCAGCACCCAGCACCCAGCACCCAGCACCCGACACCTTCTTTATCCAGCTCTCAACCCTTTCTTGACATAACCGTACTTGTTTACGCCTCAGGTATGCGGATGAGCTAGTGCATTCGGCGAAATTCGGCCGTATTCTTCAGGCTCGTCCTTTGGAATGAAACTTGATAATCCGGACCTGGGCACGCGCGCCCAAGGAGACTCGGATGTCAAGCGGCACGATCAAGCGACTCGTTCGGGACAGGGGATTTGGGTTCATTCGCGACGACGGCGGTCAAGAGTGGTTCTTTCACAGGAGCTCGGTGCAAGGCAGCTTCGATCAGTTGAATGAAGGCCAGCGCGTCCAGTTCGAAGAAGAGCCTTCGGCCAAAGGGCCTCGCGCCGGCAACGTTCGCAGCGAAGGCTGATTCGAACCACAGACTCATCCTTTTCGACATCGACGGCACTCTTGTGCTCACCGGCGGAGCCGGTGGTCGCGCGATGTCGCGCGCCTTTGAGGATCTCTTCGGCATTGCCGACGCCTTTCGCGGGATACCGATGGCGGGGCGTACCGACACCGCAATTCTGTCGGATGCGCTGACCGCCCATCGAATCGCCCCGACCGATCCGCGAATCACGTCGTACCGCGACCGTTACTTCCAAGTCCTTCCCGGCGAAATCCAGAATCGACCGCCAGACGCGCGTCACGGCGTGATGCCCGGCGTTCGCGAATTGTTGGATGCGCTCACCAGACGCGGAGACGTCTACCTCGCGCTGCTGACCGGAAACTACGAAATATCGGCGCGCATGAAGCTCGAATACTTCGACCTGTGGCGATACTTCGTGTGCGGCGCGTTTGGTGACGAGGCACCCGAGCGCAACGGACTGTTTGGCGTCGCTCGAGAACGCCTCGCCGCGCGCGGCGGGTCAAGGGTGAGCGCCGAGCGCGCCGTGGTCGTCGGCGACACACCATACGACATCGCCGTTGCGATCGCCGCCGGCGCGCGATCGATTGGCGTTGCGACTGGAAGCCACTCGGTTGCCGCACTGCAAGCCGCCGGCGCCGATCGTGTGTTCGAGGATCTCAGCGACACTGACGCGGTGCTTCAAGCGTTGGCATGAGCGCCAGTCGATCCATGTGCGAAGGTTGGCGGAAGCGCCTCGGAGTCGAACCGAGCCTTCCCGCGTGAGCAGGAAGCAACCGATTTTGAAGACCGGGAGAGCCACCGGGCTCCGTTCGCTTCCGATCGTGACGTTCGATTGTAGTGGGAAGATTGTAAAGAGACGAACGGGCAGATCACAGATGCGCTCGGCGATCTGCCCGCTGCAATCCGATATTTCGGGCTTAGCCCTCGATTAACCTGACGTCGCCGGCCCGCGGTCCTTTCTGGGAATCTTCTGGAGTGAACTCGACGCGTTGGCCTTCACGAAGCAGCTCGAATACTGCACCACGAACCGAGCTCCGGTGGAAGAAGTGCTCGATTCCTCCCTCGTCTCGGATGAAGCCGAAGCCCTTGTCGATTAGGAGCCGCGCAATTGTCCCGGTTGGCATAACCCGAAGCCTCCGTTCGAACCCCCCAGGGATATCCCAAGGGGACTCAGCCGGTTACGGAGCGCGTGCGGGCAAACGCCAACAGCGTGGACACGGACCGGCCAAGCGTTCCCGGCCCAGCTGAGCCGGAAAATCGAAGCCAGTCTAGGCAGTTCGTACCCGGAAGTCAAGGCAGAGCCGTACTTTAGAGAGAATCGCCCGATTACTGCGGCGTGCCGGCCGGCTTGGGCTTCTCGCGATTCGGCGGCGGATAAGTTGTCCAGAAATGTCGCCCGCAACGGGGACACACCCAGAATTGATCGGGAGCCCACGGCCGATCGGGGGCTGGATCGCGCATCTCCATCTCCGTGCCGCATCGCATGCACCGAATGTGGAGGTCGCCGTCGCCCATGGCCGAGATTTTATAACATGCGCGACGTGCCCACACCGATTACCGCCGTGGTGCTCGCTGGCGGACGATCAACGCGGATGGGTCGGACCAAGGCCACGTTGCCGTTGCACGGCGAGACATTTCTTACACACATCATCCGAACGTTTCTGGAGGCGGGCGTCAATGACGTCGTCGCTGTGCTCGGACACGACGCGGATGCGATCGCTCAGACAGTCCAGTCAAGCGGACTCGTGGCACGCGTTGTAGTCAATTCGAATTACGACCGGGGCCAGTTGTCGTCACTGCTGACTGGCCTCGATGCCGCCGACCAACCGGGCGTGCCCGCGATTCTGATGACACTCGTCGATGTTCCGTTGGTTTCGCCGTCAACCGTTCGCGCGGTGATCGACCGCTATGAAAAAACCAGGGCGTTGATTGTGCGTCCAGTCAACGGCTCGCGCCACGGCCATCCGATCCTGATCGATCGGAATCTGTTTGCGGCGTTACGCGCTGCCGGCGACGCAACCGGCGCAAAACCGATCGTCCGCGCGAATGCGTCGCCCGCGGGGGACGTCATTGTCGACGATGAAGGGGCGTTTTGCGATATCGACACGATGGAGGAGTACGTCCGAATTATCGGGGATGACGCCGTCGGTCGTCGGCCCGGAACTTCGGCGGATTCGTAGGAGCAGGGGCGCGCATTTCAGAAATCGCGTAGCCGTTGGCGATCAGCCATGTACCGATGCTCGACGATACGTCACATACCTTGCCTGGTCTGAACACGTCGAGCGGAACGCCGTCGAGTTCTTTCTCATTTGGCGTGGCAATGATGAGAATCCTCAATGGGCAACCATGTGGCGATAGAAATCCCCCGACTTGCCACCGTCGTTTCAGAGCAAGGCTGGTACCGACCCTGCTTCAAAACAGCCCTGACCCAAAAGGAGGGGTTGAAATGTTTTTAAGCATGAGCGAAAAAACCCTGATTGCCTGTGGAATCGCGCTCGTCGTCAGCTCGACTGCGTGCGACAAGGACAAGAATCGAACTGCGGAGTCGCGCGGTCACAAGGGTGCGCCAATCAACCTCACTGGCTGTTTGCAGAAGGATGGTGGTATTTCAACGACCTACATCCTTACGCAAGTGAACGAGCCGACACAGTCGGTGGGCACTAGTGGCAGCGCGGCCAACGTCGACCAGGAACGGATGCGCGAAGCGAAGCACGCCTACCGACTCAGCGGTGATGACGATCAGCTGAAAGAGCTCGTCGGCAAGCAGGTCAAGGTCGAGGGTGTGGTAGCGGAAAACTCCGACTTCAAGAAGGCCAACGACGCCGAGCAGCGCGCCGACATGGACACCGGCGACCTGGCGAAGGTCGAGGTGAAGTCGGTGGCGGCAGTTGCGGACGCATGCGGGTCGAATCCGCAATAGTCCGCTATCCGATCAATCCCATCAGCCAGTGGACAATATTCAGCGCGAACTGCTGATTGTCCACATCCCTGCGATTCATACCGATCAGGATCGACGCCGCGTCAGCGGCGTCGATCCGTTGTGCAGTCAATGCAGCGGCCTCACCCAGTACCACCACGCGACCGCGGCCATACGGCAGCGCAACCGCCTGCGCGAGTCCCGCTACCGATCGTCCCTCTTCGTCATGCGATCGCCGGAACGGGTACTCCCGCGCCGATGCCGAGAACTGCAGCAGGACGCTGGCGCCGGGCGGCGGCTTCAGAGCCTGGCCGGTGAACGTCATGACGGCGTTGACGCGTTCGGCGCTCGTACGGCCGATGGTAATGGGATGCTCGCGTACTCCGCCATTCGATCGCGTGAAGGTGATGTCGGAGCGGCTGCGATCCTCGGCCCACCAGTTGGTCATCTCGACGCCGAAGGAGAGCGCGAGACGCCGCGCAGCGAGCCCGGCCGGCGCGTGATCAGCGACGATCAGTGCGCGGCCACCGGCCGCCACCCATTCCGCGACGCGCTGGGCCTCGTCGGCGTCAAACGCATCTGCGTTGAGACGCACCGCGCGCTCGAGATGTGCGAGGTTCGCGAGATGTTGAGCGAGTCCGATGTAACCGAGCGGGTTCACGGTCACGAAGATGTCGGCGCCGCGCAACGCTGCTGCCGTGATCCGTCCCTCGCTGCTCATCACCCTGAAGCCGTCGCGTTGCAGCAGGCGGGCGAAGGCCCGGTAGCCGCCGCTGCTGGTGTGCGCATTCAGGTGCCCCTCGTCCACGACCACTCGTGGTCGAGCGCCCGCGGCGAATGCCGGATGTTCAAGCAGCGGTGCATACGAGCGATCGACGGTTTGCGACGGCCACACCATCCAGGTCAGGCCGGCCACCGCCATCGTCAGCCCGGCGCGAAGCATCCAGGTCAGCAATCGCATGTTGACAGATATATCCGTCGTGGATATATATATCATCAGGCGGTGAAAGTAGGAATTAGGAATTAGGAAGAAATACGAGCAACGAGCATGTCCGAAGCCCTTACCCCTGCGGTGTTTCATATCCTGCTCGCGCTGGCGACGGGCGATCGCCACGGTTACGCGATCATGAAAGAGTCGCTGCGGCAAAGCGAGGGGACGGTGCGGCTTGGCGCCGGGACGCTCTATGGAACGCTGCAACGGCTGATCGAAGCGGGCTACGTCGCGGAAGCGCCGCGCGCCGGTCCTCGAATGTTCAACGGTCGGCAGCGTCGCTACTATCGAATCACACAGGAAGGACGCGACGCGCTGAACGGCGACGTCGAGCGGATGCAAGGCCTGGTACGGGCGGCGCGCATCTTGAAAGCGGCGCGAGGAGCGGCAAAATGATCGATGGCGCCGCGGCGATCTATCGGACGCTGATTCGCCTCTATCCACACGGCTTCTGGCGAACGTTCCACGACGAACTCGAGAACGACTTCGCCGACGGCAGCCGCGAGGCCGGCGATGCGGGCGGCGCAGCGTTGCCGCTCTTCTGGGCCCGCGCGCTTGCCGACTTGATCAGGTCGCTGGTGCGCGAATGGTTGCGGACGCCGTGGCTGCTGGTGCTAATCGTCGCCGCGGTTCTTTCGGTCACTATATTCAGCCTCACGGCGCTCCAGGTCGCGCGCTTGCCGGCACTGCTCTCTCGCCGCGTCCGCGCCGGCGGCGATCCGAATGCCGAGGCGCTGAAAGCGATCGTCGTTCTGACGGCTGGCGCGTTGATTCCGATTGCCGCGGCGATTCTCGCCTCGCTGTGGGCCACGGCGGTGCGCCGTCGATCGCGGTCGCGGCGGTCGTTGCTGTCGCGCCGGTGATCGATCATGTTCGAAGTCCGCGATCTGCGGAAGCAATTCGCCGGCATCGAGGTGCTGCACGGCGTCTCGTTCCGGATCGCGCGCGGCGAAATCCTCGGCTACCTCGGCCCGAACGGCTCGGGCAAGAGCACGACGATCAAGATCATTGCCGGACTGCTCGACCCGAACAGCGGCCGCATCACGCTCGACGGAGCTGATATCGCCGACGATCCACCGGCGTTCCGCCGCCGACTGGGTTATGTCCCTGAAGAGCCGAATCTTTATACGCACCTGACGGCGGTTGAATATCTGCGGCTGGTCGGGTTGATGCGCGACCTGCCGGCGGTGGCGCTCGATGCGCACATCACGGCGCTGCTGCAGTTGCTCGATCTCGAACTCGCGTCGTACGGGCCGCTTTCCAGCTTTTCCAAGGGGATGCGCCAGCGCGTGCTGCTCGCCGCCGCGCTGCTGCACGATCCCGATCTGTTGATTTTCGACGAGCCCTTTTCCGGGCTCGACGTCAATGCCAGCCTGATGTTGCGGGCGCTGCTGCAGGCACTGCAGCGCCGCGGCAAGATGATCCTGTTCAGCTCGCATCAGATGGACGTCGTCGAAACGCTCTGCCGCCGCGTGCTGATTTTGTACCGTGGGCGAGTCGCCGTCGAAGGGTCGCCGCAGGAGCTGCGCAGCGCCCGCGTCTCGGAATCGCTCGAAGAAGTGTTCGCTGCGGTGACGGAACAGGAAGACTACGCCGCAAGAGCGGAAGCGATCCTCGACGCCGGCCACAGATGACTCGCCGCGCATTCCGCGCCCTGACGCGCCATTTCGTCGGTGCAATCGTCGAACCGCCAATACTTTCCGATGTCGGCATCGACGCGTTCAGGCGAACCCTGATTTCGGCGGCGTCTTTCTTCATTTGTCTCGGCGGATTCCTGCCGCGCATCTTTACAAAGAAGTACCGCCTGCTGTCGCAAATGCCGTCGCCCGAGCCATACCTGTCTGCGTGGCCGGGTGACACGCTGTTCACGCTGGCGCTGCCGATGTACGTCATCGGCTTTGCCGCAGTGATCGTCAGCCCGATGCTGTTTCCCGACGAGACCGACTATCGCGTACTCACACCGCTGCCGCTGAAGCGTGTCGAGCTGTTTGCCGCCAAACTCACCGCTCTGTTCATCGTCTCCACGGCCGCAATCCTCATCGTCAACGCCGTGCTCAGCGTCACTCTTCCAGCCGTCATCGGAGGACGATGGGCGCCGCACCCCGGGCTTGTTCGTGTGCCGGCTCACTGGTTGACGGCGTGTGTTGCATCGGCCTGGACGGTGTCGGCGGTGATGGCTCTGCAGGGCGCGTGTCTTCTCGTGGTTCCAGAACGGTGGCGGCATCGGGTTTCGAGCGCCGTGCAAGCCTCGGTGTTTTTGATGCTGCTGGTGTCGGTCCCTTTTTTCGTTCGTCTGACTGGACGAACCGTGAACGCCGACACGGTGTGGGCGGCGCCGCAAATGTTTCTGCCGCCGATCTGGTTCTTGGGACTGGAGCGATGGCTGCTTGATGGATCCGCGGCGGCCGGCTACGCG
>Ga0207659_10000162_pt1 | contig 39794 bp, 39 predicted proteins | sample KBSM43metaG_FD_184330 | JGI IMG/M metagenome (GOLD analysis project Ga0207659, IMG submission 184330) | Miscanthus rhizosphere microbial communities from Kellogg Biological Station, Michigan, USA - KBS M4-3 metaG (SPAdes) (version 2) | ecosystem: Host-associated > Plants > Roots > Rhizosphere >...
GATGCCGGCGATCATCGCGTGCGGCTTGTCGTTTGCCGGGATGCAGTTCACGGTATCCAACTTCATCGGACCGGAGCTGACCGACATTGCCAGCTCCTTGACGTGCATCGCAGTGATGGTCTTGGTGATGAAGTTCTGGACGCCGCGCAACATCATGCATCTCGAGGGGGACAAGCCCGCAAGCGTTCCATCGTGGACGCCTCAGCAGGGCGTTCGGGTCGAGAGTCATGGCAATGTAGCCGTTGCAGTGCGGAAACATTCGGCCGTGGAGATTTTTTCCGCGTGGCTGCCGTACCTGCTCCTCGTCGCGTTCGTGCTCGTGTGGGGCGAGGCCGACGTCAAGGCTGCGATCAATCGCTGGACGAACAGCCTGCTGCCTTCCGGGATCCCGAGAAGCACCACGCTGCTGAACGGTCTGCTCGTCCCCGGACTCCACAACATGATTCAGCGCGTACCGCCGGTGGTGGCCCAGCCGTCCCCGTATGCAGCGGTATTCGAATTCAACTGGCTGAGCGCCTCGGGCACGTCCTGCTTCCTCGCCACGATCGCGGCTGCAATGCTGCTGCGCGTCAGCCCGGCGCGGTTCGGTAGGATCTACCTGGCGACCTTAAAGCAGCTGACAATGCCTCGTGAACGCGATGACCGGCCCGCCCGCCCGGGACCGATACCAACAATCGCCTGCATGCTTTCGCTCGCGTACCTGATGAACTACTCGGGCATGACCTCCACCCTCGGCCTGGCGCTCGCCGCAACGGGGCCGGCGTTTCCGTTCTTCAGCGCAGTGCTCGGCTGGCTTGGCGTCTTCCTCACGGGCAGCGACACATCGGCGAACGCGCTCTTCGGCAATCTGCAGGTCGTCACTGCTAACGCGCTTCACCTGAATCCCGTACTGACGGCCTCAGTCAATTCGGCTGCGGGCGTGATGGGGAAGATGATCTCGGTGCAGAGCATCGCCGTCGCCGTTGCCGCGACCGGAATGACGACGGCTGATGAAGGAAGGCTCTTCCGATTCACCATTAAACACAGCGTCTTTCTGATGGCTGTGATGGGTGTGTTGTCGCTGCTGTTCGCCTACGTATTTTCCGCGTACGTTCCGACCGTCTGACGTACCTTCGTCGTCGCTTGCGCGATGCGGGCGTACTACGACTGAGTGACGCGCGCTCTCACAGCGTTGATTTCCGCGCCTCGCGCGTTGATACACGTTGGCTGAAGGTTCGACTCTGGCTTTCGTCCAAGTTGTACGGATCATCGGTGTAGGCCACTGATCCGTCCGGATTGACCCACGCCGTGAAGTAGCCGATGTGAACTGGGAGGCGCTCCTTCAGCGCAACCGCATGTTCCTGACCGGCGTTCATCGCAGCAGCGATCTTCTCCGCAGTCCATTCCGGTTTGTCGCGCAGCACGTACTGCGCAAGCGCCACGGGATCCTCCAGCCGAATGCACCCGTGACTCAGTGCGCGCCGTTCCTTGTTGAACAGCGCATCCTGTGGGGTGTCGTGCATGTACACGTCGAACTGATTCGGGAACTGGAACTTCACGAGCCCGAGTGCATTGGTGGGTCCAGGCTCCTGCCGGAAACGCAGTCGGCCTAGAGCGGATTCGTCGTACCAGTCGACGGCATCCGCATCGATGACTTGGCCTGATGTTCCAACGACCTGGATGTTCTGCCGCTGGAGGTAGCCCGGATCGTCGACAAGCTTCGGGAGCATCTCGTTCCGGACGATGCTCTCCGGCACGTTCCAGTTCGGGCTGAAGACGACCGTGGTCATCTCGTCGTTAAAGAGCGGCGTCTGGTGCGTCGGGTCACCGACGATGACGCGCATCGCGAGAACGGGTTTCTCACCCTCGATCACCTGCATCTGATATGCGGGGACGTTGACAAACACGTACCGCTCACCCAGCTCCCGGGGCATCCAGCGCCACCGCGCGAGGTTCATGCGAATGTGGTCGAGATGCCCGGTGGGACTCTGCCGCTCGCGCGCCAGCGCGGTCTGTAGACCCTTGTACTGCGGATGCGTCGGCGCCAGCTCCTCGAGTGTCTCGCGAACCTGGTTTGACGACACCGCTTTTGCGAGCTGCCCCGCAAGATCTGCCTTGTTGTCCGCGCGAATCCAGTTCGTGTCGATCGCTTTCGGATTTCCAGACCAGCCGAGCAGGTCGGCCGCATATTGCAGATAAGCGTAGGTCACGCGCGCGTCGATCTCGGGAACTCTTCCAGTCGCGTACCGATTCTCGTTCTGTTTGGCCTGCGCGACGATCTGCTGAAAACGGTCCGCGCCGTATCGCGCGGGATCAAGTCCGTGATCCTCTGAATGCGCCAGCGCGTTGACAAGCGCGTCCAGCCGCACCGAGGCTTTGTCGCCATCGACCCACGCAGGAAGATTGTTTCGCGACTCATAGAACTGTCGTTCGGCCTTCCAGAGCGTTGCCGCGAGCCTGTCACGTCCGACCCAAGCCGGCGTGGACCTAACGATTCGCTGGATCGCCGACGCATGCTGCGAATTGTCGACCTGAAGTCCGTGATGGCAGGCTGTGGCGGTCATTACGACCGCGAGTCCGAGAGCGCGCACGAGGGGGGGGCCCATGCACGCCCGAGGTTGCAAATTTCAGTCCCTTAATCGGGTTTGGGTGATTTCGGCGTGTAGTAACGTTCCAGCCATCGACTGAGTCCGTCAAGGCCTGGAAAGAGCGTTCGCTCGGTGATGTTTGCCTGATCGAGTTTGTCGCGGACTTCCCACTTCAACTCAGCCGGTACTACCACGCGCCGACACAGGTGCGGGTGTTCTTCGAGCCACTCATCAAGTCGAGCGGAAGGATCGGGCATGAGCGAGAACAGCGCGAACTGGTTGAGGATGCGCGTGTCGAGCGACGGCGGTTCCAGAAACAGAACAAAGGGCTCGCGCGCCAGCGAATCGAACGCCTTGAGCGATTGAAACTCCGCCAGCATATCGATCGTGAACGTCTCCGATTGTTCCTCCTCCACGATCGCCTTCAGCCGACGGGGCAGCAGCTTGTTCGCCTCCACGAAGTTCACGCACCAGACGATGCCGTCCCGGTCGTATTCTTCCGGGTGCTCCGTCACGAAGTGAAGCGCGACAAATGGCGAATACGTCCAGTCGATGAGCCGTGTCGGCAAGCCGTGATGCTGCCCGAGCGCCAACCAGTGCCAGACAGACTCGACGCCGTGTGCCGGTTGCCAGTGCGCGTACTTCGAGAAGTTGCGCAGCAGCGACAGCTCCAAGGTGTTGATGCTGGCCTGTCCGGCGGCCAGCCGCACCAGACTGTTCGATAGCTCGTGCGTCGTCGAGGCAAGACCGCGGAAAGCGTACGGGGAGCGGAACCGCTGCAATGCCGGGTTCCACGACTCGGCAAACAGCACCTCATTCAACTCGCTCCACGTTTTCGGACGGTCCATTCCTCCCGCCTTTCCCGCCCTTCTCGCCTCATTCCCGCCGGTACTGACGACCCATTCGGCGTCCGACACCGATGACAAGCCATTGCGGCAGGATTCGCACCAGCGTCGCGATCGCCGCATTGATGCGGCCGGGAACGACGACCGATTTGCCAACCATAACCGCGTCGTATCCCTGCCTGGCCACATCGGCCGATGACGACCACATGAAGCCGGGCAGCTTCTTCATTTGCGCACGCGTGCCGGTCACGTCATGGAACTCGCTGAAGGTAAAGCCCGGACAAACCGCGGTGACGAACACGCCATGACGTCGGACTTCGTGACTGAGCGATTCGGAGAACTTGATCACGAACGCCTTCGATGCAGCATACAGCGTGTGACCGGCAGGCGCCGGCACCAAGCCGGCCAGCGATGCCACGTTGACGATGCGGCCGTGGCGCCGCTCGATCATGCCCGGCAACAGTCGATGAGTCAGCTCCGCGACCGCGATCACCATGATCTGCAGGAACCGCTCGTGAACGTCCCAGCCGCTTGCGAGATACCCTCCCGGCACGCCATAACCGGCGTTATTCACGAGCACGTCGATGTTCAAACCGCGTGCCTCGAGGTCGGCGCAGATGCGAGCCGCAGCGGTCGGGTCCTCGAGATCTTCGACCATCACGTCCACACGCGCGCCGTATTTTTCGGTGAGACGCGACTGCACGGCGCGGAGTCTCGCTTCACGCCGTGCGGTAATCACGAGATCGAACCCCTCCGCGGCGAACACCTCGGCAAAGGCTTCTCCGATGCCGGATGAGGCACCGGTGACGAGCGCGATTCCCCGGCGCGTCAAGCCTTCTTCTTGGGGGCGACAGCCGCCTGCTGCACCTTGAAGATCGATTCGGCAATCACGGCACCAATGCAGGGTCCAACGATATAGAGCCAGACGTGGGTGATCGAACCGCGTCCGATAATGGCGTGGATGAGCGCCGGTCCAAGACCGACTGCGGGATTGAACGCTCCGCCTGAAATCGGCCCTCCGGCGAATGCACCCGCGCCGACCGTGAAGCCGATGGCGAGGCCATAAAAGGAATTTCCGGCGGTGGCTGGCGCGGTCGCGACGTTCATGACGACGAGCACGAGCGCAGTCGTGTAGAGGATTTCGACGAGCAACGCGGCGACGATCGATGCGCCCATCGCCGGAGCCGGCACGAACGTCCGGCCGGTCACAAGCCAGACGGCCAGGCTCGCGACGATCGCGCCGAGAAGCTGCGCGGCCACGTAAGCGCCGTATTCACTGGCGGCAAACGATCCGCGGAGGACGAGGCCGAGCGAGACGGCGGGGTTGTAGTGCGCGCCAGAAATATGCCCGCCCATGTACACCATGACCATCAGCGACGCTCCGATCGCGAGCGGGGCCATCGGCGTACCGACCAGTACGCTGCATCCAATTGTGAAGACCAGGAAGAACGTTCCTACGAATTCAGTCAGATAGCGATCCATGTTTTGTCTCGGGAACAAAGCCTATCGTTTGCTCACGGGAATCACAAACTTTTCGGCGGTGTGCGTCTCGGAAAAGCGAACGACTTTGACGTCGACGAGGCCAGCATTCTTTCCCGCGGACATGACGTCGTTCTCCGAAATACTGAGACTTCCCTTCGGGCGGATTACCCATATGGCGCCGTCGCGCTTGAGAAAGTTCTGCACCGTCGCGAGCCGACGGAGATCGCTGCGTTCGTTGGCCGCGACGAAAACGGCGTCAACCTCCGCAATAGGGCGAGCCACCACTGTCGCGCCGCGCGTTTCAATCTCCTCACGCAGCGTGGCGTCGCGGATGCCGACAAACAGCACGAGTTGCCCGGGCTTGACATCCAGTTTGTCGATGCGGCTCGGCGGGTTGCGGATGCGATCGGCCCACTTCACGGCTGACGGACCGAGTTCGAACGATGCGACACCGCTCAGCCACGCGACGTGCAGCACGCCGTCTTTCACGTCGATGCTCGAAACGGACTTGTAAGGAATCGTCAACCGGACGTCATCGCCCCGAAAGATCAACTCATCTGTCTCGAGCAGCGCCTTCCCGACCGACTTTTTGCCGCTGATCGTGGCGGTGCACTTGGCTTCTGCGCCCATGCCCGTCAGCCCTTGGATGTCTGCTGCGCGTCAGCGACTTTCAAAATCTCATCGATCAGAAACAGGTCGGTGAGGAGTGCACGAACGTGAATGGATGCGTTGAGGTTATCGACCACCTGGGAACTAATGGACCGCTGCGCGAGCACCAGCTCGATTGCGGCAAGCGCGTCCCCCGCGTCGCGGCGGATGACGTCGATGAACGCGCTGTATTTGTCCGATGGATGAAGTCCTTCACCCTGAACAAGCGCCAGGTACTGATCTGACAGGTCGGCAAGGGCTCCTGCGGCGCGCGAGAGCAATTGGCGCAGCTCGCCGCCCGACTGGCTGCCGGCGTCGCCGCTCAATCCCTGTGCGGCATAGGCGAGCATGAACTCGTAGGCACGCTCGATCGTCTCGCAGCGCTGTGCGAGATCTTCGCGAGGCGTCACTGCTGGGCGGGATCCGGGATCCGGGATCCGGGCTCCGCGACGACCCAACGGTCAGGATCGTGATGCTCGAGATATTGGCGCCGCGTGATCCAGCCGAAGATCATCGCCTTCGTAATCCACCATTTCTCCGGGCGGACCGCAAAGTACACATGCGCGATGACGAGACCGACGAGCGCCACGCCCGCCATTCCGTGCGTGACGTATACGAATCCCCATGTGGAATCCGACAGCAGATAGGGATTCCGGGGAAACAGCGGTGTCCTCACCCGCACCATCATCGTCAACCCCGACGCAATGACCGAAAGACCGACGACGACGAGCGCGAGGTGGTAGAGGCGATTGCCGAGCGGATACTTGCCTGGCTTGGGACCCGGGACGTCATGTCCGAGTTCGCGCAGGATCTCGGCGCGCAGCTCGGGAATATCTTTCGGACCGACCCAGATGGACCAGAAATCCATCCAGACGCTGGCGTGAATGACGTGGAACAGGATTGACGTGGTGAGGACGAGGCCCGCCATCCAGTGCCACTGCACCCACGCGAACTTCACGCCGGCGATCGGCAGAAACGCCGTTGACAGCAGCGTCAACATCGACGTGGCCATTACCCAGTGGAAACCCCGCGCCACGCCGGAGTGCCGCGGAATGCGCGACGGCAGGTCCGGACGAGCCGCTTCCATCGCATCGGTCTCGTCGGGATGCCGCTTGCGATGCGCGGAAAGCACCATGTAGCTGGCGTGCGCGACCAGAAAGACGACGCCGGCAAACAGCGACGCCCACAGCAGGTTCCACGAGACGTGCGTGAGAATCTGCTGACCCCAGGGACTGTGGCCCCACGTCAGGAAGTAGTCCATTCCTCCACCCCACGGATCGCCCGCTTCACCAGGTTTCGCATCAATGGCACTTTGTAGGCATTGAATCGGAGCGGCTGCGCGCCTTGAACCGCCATGTCACCGGCGGCGGCAGCCGTCGCTTCGTTGCGCGGCTTTCCTTTCACGTACTGTTCGACGGTCGCCAGACGAACCGGTCGTGCGGCCACGCCGTTGACAACGAGGCGGATGTTCTGAATCGTCGTTCCCGACAGCGTCATCGCGGACGCGACGCTCACCAGCGCGAAATCCCACACCTGGCGATCGCGCACCTTCTCCCAGTAGAAGTTTGCTCCCGCCCAGTCGCCCGGAAGTCGAATCGCGGTCAGCAACTCACGCGGACGCAGCGCGGTCATTCTTGTGATGTCTGTTCCTGGTCCGACGAAGTAATTCTCCGCGGGTATGACACGCTCACCGTCGGCGCCGCGAATGACCATCGAAGCACCGAGGACGATCAGCGCGGGCGCGGTGTCGGACGGATTCACCGCGACACAGCGGTCGGCCTCCAGAATGGCATGCTCCCGGTTGATCGATTCAGGCGTGTCCGCGTAGCAGATGTTTCCGCCCGCTCGATAACACGACCAGCCGGCCCGGTAGTACCAGCAGCGCGTGTCCTGCGACACGTTGCCGCCGATGGTGCCCTGATTGCGAATCTGCGGTGATGCCGCCGCTTCGGCGGCCTCGGTGAGGATGGCGTACCGATCGCGAACCATCGGATTGTGCACGACGTCGGTGAGCGTCGTCATGGCGCCAATCTCGAGACCACCGTCGCGCTCGCGAATTCCCTTCAGTTCCGCGATGCCGCCGAGATCCACCACGTAGCGGGGACGCTTGATGCGGTCCTTCAGCCAGTCGAAGCTGTCGAGACCTCCCGCAAAGATCCACGCGTCGGTGCCGTAGCGATCGAGCAGGTTCAGCGCGTCCGCCGTGGAGGCGGGCTGAAACAGCTCGAAGGCCGGCATGACATCTCGAATTACGGCCATTGCTACTCCTCGGCTACCGACTTCTGACTCCCGACTACCGGCCATGCGTGAAGCCGGTCGCCCGAAGCCCGGAGCCAACGCCTATACATGCGCCTGCAACGGCTCATGCATCCGCTTTTTGTTTTCAAGCGACATCAAGACGATATCGGCGGTGACCGGTGCCCGCCGGAACACCTCGACGCCCACAGCGTCCGCAATCGCGTTCAGCACGGCGCCATAGCCGGCGCCCACGGGCGGCTCGCCCACGCCGCGCGCGCCGACGGGCGTTTCCGGGTCCGGCAGGCCGACCGCGTCAGCCTGCATGCTCGCCGGAATATCGAGAATGGTGAGCGGCCTCGTGTTGTGAAACCGCCGCGACACCATGAGCCCGTACTTCGGATCGAACACCCACTTCTGCTGAAGCGCGTGGGCAATGCCGAGGCAGCTCCCGCCTTTGATCTGCGCGAGCAGGCTCCGCGGGTTGATGACGGTGCCCACGTCGCCGACGCCGAGATAATCGATCAGCGTCACCTTTCCCGTTTCGACGTCGACTTCAACTTCCGCAAAGCCGGCGACGAACGAATAGGTCGTGCCATTGCGCGGATAGTTGTCCTTGGCGACCCCCATCAGGCCAAGACCCGCGTGCATCGTGGCGGCCCGCTTGGTCATCGCGTTGATGTCTGCAGGAACTTCGTGGCCGTCGTATTTGCCGCCAAGCTCGATCGCCCGTTTCGCCGCCTGTGCGTACGTCAGACCGCCCCCGGGATTGCCCCGCCGATGCACGCGCTCGTTGCTCAACTCGTAGTCGTCTGGTGAGCCGCCAAGATCCTTCGCGGCAATCTCCTGCAGCTTGCGCTTCGCGTCGGTCGCACCGGCGAAGTTCGCGCGTGTCATCGCATGCGTCGTCTGACTGCCGACCGACAAGCACGACCACGGAACACCTTTTCCGGTATCGCCCCAGGTGACTTCGACTTTTTCCCACGGCATCGCGAGCACTTCCGCCGCCACGCGCGCCAGATCCATCACCGAATGTGTGCCGAGGTTGCCGACGCCAGACTGCACGTACAGCTTCCCGTCCGGGCGAAGCGTCATCAAGCTGTCGAAGCCGATGGATCCGGATCCATGCGGGCCGACGGCGACGCCAATGCCGCGGACCTTCGCTCCGCGACGCTGGCCGGAGTACGCCTTCCGCTCGTCCCACCGGAATGTCTGTTTGCCTTTGTCGAGCGCCTCGTTGATGAACGCGCTCGTCAGACGTTGACGCTGGCCGTTGGGCTGCGCGGGTCCGAACACCGCCCGTCCCACCGGCGAGTTGATCTTGCGGATTTCGACCTGATCGACGCCGAGCTGCTTTGCCGCTTTCGTGATGAGCGGCTCGATCATGCCGTTGGCCTGCATCGGGCCCGGCGACCGCTGCTGGGAGCGCGGCGGCGTGTTGGTGAGCACGCTGATTGCGCGCCACCGCATCGCCTGCGGCTGATAAATGATCGACGCCGCAAGCCCGGCGGACCTGTGGTCGCCCATCGGTCCGTACGATCCGTTGTCCTGGACGATGAAGAGGTCGAGCGCGAGGATGCGTCCGTCTTTCGCAAACCCGATGCGGGTCCGACCGGTCATGTTGGTGCGCGCGCGGCCGATGTAGCTTTCGTCTTCGCGCGTGATGCGCATCATCACCGGCGCGTTCGCTTTCTTCGACAACAGCGCCGGAATCGACATCGTCACGGTGCCGCCGCCTTTGCTGCCAAAGCCGCCGCCGGTGTACTCGCTGATCAGGACGACCTGTGTCGGTTCAATGCCGCACCAGCGGGCAATGCCCGGCACCGTCTGCGCGACGCTCTGCGTCGAGCAGTGGATGTAGAGTTTGCCGTTCTGCCAGTACGCCATCGCCGTGCGTGTCTCCATCGGATGGTGTCCGGTGGACTGCACGACGAAGGTTTCATCGAGCACCAGGTCGGCGTTCTTGAACCCCGCATCGAGGTCGCCGTATGCCCATTGCTCCGTGGGCTCGCCCATCGGAAGGCGCCCTTCCTCCGCGTCGGCGAACTGCTCGCTCGTCCACCGGATCGTTTTCAACGGCGAAGCGGCATTCGGCCCGACACCGCCAGGCATCGGCGCGCCCCACACATTGCCCGTCGTTCGCGCGCTCGGCCCATCGGGCCGCAGCGCGTCGAGCGGATCGACCGTGAACGGCAGCGCCTCGAGGTCTACGTTGATCCGTTCAACCGCTTCCGCCGCGGTGAGTTCGTCAACGGCAGCGACCGCAAGGATCGGCTCACCCGCGTAGAACGGCTCGTTGGTCAGCGCGCGTTCGACGTTGGGGCCGAGATCGGGAAGGTCGTCCGCCGTGAGGATGGCTTTCACGCCCGGCATCGCGAGCGCCGCGCTCGCGTCGATGCTGCGCACACGCGCGTGAGGCATCGGGCTGAGAAGGAGCTTCGCAAACAGCATCCCTTCCGCGCGAAAATCCTCCGCCCATCGCGCGCGGCCGGTGACTTTCGCCACCAGATCGGGAGGCGTGTAGTTCTGGCCGATGTATTTCGTGTCAGCCATTACGTCGTCCTCCTCATATATTCAGCGCCGCGCATGAACGCCGTGAGGATCTTGTCGTAGTCCTGACAGCGACACAGATTTCCCGAGATACCGTGTGCGAGCTGCTGACGCGTCGGATTCGGAGTCGTCTTCAGGAAGCCGACGGCGGCCATCGTGAAGCCGGACATGCAGAACGCACATTGGAAGCCCTGTTCGTCCACGATCGCCTGCTGCACTGGATGCAGCTGGTCGCCGTTGGCGAGCCCTTCGATCGTCTGCACCTTGCGCCCGCGCACGGTATGTGTCAGCACCGAGCACGAATAGTGCGGCACATCGTCGATGAGCACCGTGCAGGCGCCGCACTCCGCTCTGTCGCAGCCGATCTTGGTGCCGGTCAGTCCGAGCTTGTAGCGCAGCGTGGTCGCGAGCGTTTCCTGCTTCATCACGTCAACACGACGCATCTGGCCATTGACGGTCAGCGTGATGAGCCGCTCGACGGAGCCGGGCGCCGACGTCTGGCCGAAGATCTCACCGCTCGTTCGGAACAGATAGGCAGCGGAAGTCGCGACGGCGCCGCTGGCGATGACACCCTTTATGAAAGCGCGGCGCGTCACGCCGGATCGCGGTGTGTCGGACGGTTCAGGCGCATCGCCGGGGTGAGGCGCGTGGGGATTTTCAGGCTGGTCCATCACGTCTCCTGTGGAAGGACGGGGCAACTCTAGACCCCCATCTGCGTCGTGTCAACGAGTGCAATAACGGGTCATCCGCCGACCCCAAGTTCGTCTTCGGGCTGACCAAACCTGCAGAACGCGGCTCGCAGCGACGCCGGAAAACGCTCGAAATCGAGCCAATGCCGACTTCAGCGAGACGGAACGCGCCTTGCGCCGCTAGCCTCCATTGCATTTCACATGTCTGCGCTCCCCTGCATGAGCGTGGAAGAGGAGAAAATTGCGATGGAACTCTTCTTACTTGCACGAAAGGCGCGTGTGTTTGCTCTTATCACCTGCGCCATGTTGGCTAGTGGGTGTCAGAACGGCGTTCACAGCCCGATCGCTCCAAGTCTTACGAGCGCCGCATCACCAGCAGAATCCACCAGCTCGGTCGTGATGCCAGGCGACGAGTTCACGACGCAAGACGCCCCTGTCTCCTATCCAATCAATGAAGTGACCGCCGCTACCGGGTCCTCTTCGGGCTATTCGGGTACCTGCACAGTCTCGAACTCCCACACGGGAAGCATTCGAGTGAAGGTGGATGGTCAGGGGCTCGCATACACCCTTATCGTCTTCAACGTCGTGGACCTGTCAGATCCATTGCAGCTGAGAACTACCGAATACGTCGACGTGAACCAGCAAGGCACGTTCAGGACCAATTGGCAGTCGATTGCGCCCGGCCTTTTTACCGTTGGGGGCAACCTCCAGTGCTGGCTGACCAGCAGCGTCACTGGAAGCACTCTCGCGAGCAGCAACGCCTTCCCCGCTCCCTAGAAACTCCCGATCTCCTTACCTGACGGCCGGTCGGCGCGCTCCGCGTCGAACCGGCCGCGCGAATGCCCGCACGCCGGGCACCGGTGCTACTATTCGCGTCGCTGAACGGGAGGTTCGCGGATGCGAAACCGCTTCACCGGCGCGTTCCTGGCTGCACTCCTCGTAATCGTCGCGACCAATGCCGCCGCGCAGACAGCTGCAAGGCCGCGGACACCTGACGCCAAGCCTAATCTGCAGGGCATCTGGCAGGTCCTGAATACCGCCGCCTGGGACATTCAGGATCACGCGGCGCGACTCGGAATGCCTGCGGGCCAGGGCATCGTGGACGGCAACGAGATTCCGTATCAGCCGGCGGCGCTCGCGAAGAAACGCGCGAACTTTGAAAACCGCGCGACCGCCGATCCCGAGACGAAAGGGTACTTGCCCGGCGTGCCCCGCATCATGTTCATGCCGTTCCCCTTTCAGATCTTTCAAACCGCCGATCAGATCGTGATGGTCTTCGAGTACGACCGGGGCGTTCGGAACATCTATACGAATGGCACTCCGCACCCGCGCGGCCCGCTCAACTGGTGGATGGGCGATTCACGCGGCCGCTGGGAAGTGAACACGCTGGTCGTCGATGTCGTGTACTTCACGGATCAGACGTGGTTCGATCGCGCCGGAAATTTTCACAGCGACGCGCTGCACCTGGTCGAACGCTTTACCCCCGCGGGACCCGATCACATCAACTACGAAGTGACCGTCGAGGATCCAAACGTGTTTACCAGACCTTGGACGATGCGGACGGTGCTCTATCGACGGAAAGAGCCAAACGTGCGCGTGCTCGAATACGACCCCGGGCGCCTGATGGACCAGGCACAGGCCGCACGGTAGGAGGTCGACGTGCGAATACCTCATTCAGCTCTCGCGCTGGCTCTCGCGGCGATCGGAGTCGCACCACTGGTGGCACAGGACGCGGGAAAGCCGAAGACCGTTGGCGGCTGTCCGGCCGAACCGGCGGCCTTCCATACCTGTGCGCTCGAAAAGGCGAAATCGTTCACGCCGCCGAAAACACCAAGCGGCAAGCCTGACCTCCAGGGCTACTGGCGCGGCCAGCTAGCACAGGCGTTCTCCGTTGAAGGCGTGTCCGGAAACGAACCACTCGTCGGCAGCCGCGTGATGCCGTGGGAGATTGCGCCGCCGATGATTGTCGACCCGCCGGATCGAAAGATCCCGTATCAGCCGTGGGCGGTCCCGATCGGCAGAATCGGAGAAAACCACAACAAGTACATCGATCCGCGTACGGCCTGTGGCAGCGGCGGCGTACCGCGCCTCGCGCTGCAGGATGCCGATCAAATCCTTCAGCCGGCCGGGGACCAGTTCGTTCTATGGCTCTTCGAGGATCACCACGTCCAGCGGGTGATCGCGATGGATGGACGGCCGCGGCTCGGCGAGACCATCAAGGTCACCAATGGCGATTCGCGTGGCCGCTGGGAGGGCAACACGCTCGTCATCGATGTGAACAATTTCAACGGTTACAACTGGTTCGATGACTCCGGCAACTTCTACACGGATACCGCGCACATCGTCGAACGGCTGACGATGATCGATCGCGACACAATCCACTACGAAGTGCGGGTCGAAGATCCAAAAGTGTACACACGCCCATGGACGATGGTCTGGGCGCTGGTGCGTGAAAAGGAAGCGGGGTTCGAGTTGCTGGAGGAAGCCTGCCGCGAAGGACAGCGCGACCTCGATCGCCTTCAAGAGTTAGGGTTCAAGTATTACTTCGGCGATACCTGGCGCGACCGCTAACGTCCCTGGGACGCCGGCGCCTGCGACTGCGAATCCGACGCGCCGAGGAAAAAATTTCGTCCATCCGCGAAGGTCACCGTCGTGCCGCTCGCCGTCGGCGTATCGTTCTTCGCGCGGTATCCCTTCACGATCACTTCGCTGCCGATTGGAAAATCCGTCTTCCGCAAGCCGCGCCGCACGAGCGCATTCGGCGCGCCCGCTTCGACAGCCCAATTGACGACCTTGCCGTCATACTCCATGACGTCGAGGTGCAGCCATCCGTGCGGATTGAGCCAATCCAGCTGCGTGAGCTTGCCTTTCAGTGTGACCGGCTTGTTCTCGTCGAATTCAGCCGCGAACGAATGATGCGCGGTGGTCGGAACCACCCAGAGCAGCAGGACGCCGGCGAATGCGAGCAGCTTGGTCATCGGCAACCTCCATCGCAGGTGCGACACCTTACCACGAACCGATCCGACATGGCGTCGGGATTGCGTGCGCGCCTGCCGTCTTTGAAAAGCGAGGTGCGACGTGAAGAAACCCGCCATGCTTCATCGGGGTGTGATGGCCGTGATGTGCTTCGGAGTGTTGGGCTTGATCACGGCGGGTTGTGACGACATGCCGGAACATGCGCCGATGGTGAACGCGGCCGACTTCAGGCCGGGGATCATTCTCGAGCCCACCCCAATTACCTTCGTCTCGCGGAGCGGGGTGCCATGCCCTCTCGGGGGGTTCCCATTCAATCCGTCGCTCCATCTCGTCGTCACAGCTGGCGTACAGGACGTGACACTGAACAGCGTGACGATACACATGATCGATGGCTCGAACCTCGGCGGCCCGTCGATTACAGTTCCGCAACCGGAACTGGCCGCGCGCTTTGGTTCGACGCTGATCGTCAGCACCGCGACCCGCGACTTTGCCTTGCGTCCGGACTTCGGGTGCATCGCCAGGGTGCCGACCGCATTACGCGGCAGCGCGGTCCTCGTCGACCAACGAGGGGTGCCCCAGACCATCGTCGTGCAGGGCAGAGTGCAGTGAGTTAAGACTGCGGTTTGCGGCGATCGGTACGGGGACGCTTTCGGCGATCGGTGGTGCCGCGGCGACGATCCGCCTTTGAGTCGTCATCGGCTTTCCCGCGCGGCACAACGCGCACGCCACCTGTCAACCGTGCTTCGTCGAGCGGTTCATCGGCGATGCGCACCACGAGCGCGGGTGTTTGAGAGCGCTCTTCGCGCGCGCAGCCCATCGAGATCAGTTGACGCGCTAACGCGTCGTCCAGTTCGTACAGAAGACCAGGGGTCAACTTGCCAAGACTCTGGCCGTCGAGAACACCCGCCACCGCTCTGAAGATTCGAACGCGCATTCGTGAGGAAGACCCACACGATATCCGAATAGGTACTTCGAAAAAAACCTCAGCAAAAAGCGCCTCTGCTATTCGTTCGAGTTCGCGGTACGAGTCGACCTGACCATGTCGATGCGATGCCGCTTCGATGATGCGGGGTTTAGGATGTGCACCCTACTCGGAGGATTGCGCCCATCAGCTTGCAGCCGCACCGATGCCGCCACACAATCGAAATTTCCGCAACCCCTCCGAAGGAGTTCGACATGTCGAAGGCAAAGAACGCGATTCCTCCGGGCTTCCACACGGTGACGACTCAACTCACGCTCGACAACGCCGCCCAGACAATCGAGTGGTACAAGAAGGCGCTCGGCGCTGAAGAAGTCTCACGCCACACGGGACCAGACGGGAAGATCATGCACGCCGAAATCAAGGTCGGCGACTCGCTCATCATGGTGAACGACGTGATGGGCACACATGCAAAAGGTCCTCGAGCGTATACCGGTTCGCCGGCGTCGCTCTGGGTCTACGTGCCGGACAGCGACGCGCTGTTCAACCGCGCCGTCGCCGCGGGCGCGCGTGTACCCGATGGTCCAATGGGGAAAATGGCGGATCAGTTCTGGGGCGATCGCGCCGGGACCTTCAAGGACCCGGAAGGCTACATGTGGACGATCGCCACGCACAAGGAAGATCTGACACCGCAGGAATTGAAGCAGCGGACGGACGAGTGGATGAAGCAGTCGTCGCCGCAACCGACTCGCTAGTTCGAGGCGGGTCGGCCTGATGCGCTAATGTGCGAGGGGAAGCGTGACGACGAACGTCGCGCCCTTCCCTTCGCCTTCGCTGGCGGCCTGAATGGTGCCGCCGTGCAGTTCGACAAAATGGCGCGCGAGCGCTAGGCCCAGACCGAGGCCACCGGTGGCGCGGTGCGCCGCCGTTTCTGCCTGCCAGAAGCGCTGGAAGATGAACGGCAGCGACTTCGCCGGAATACCGACGCCTGTGTCAGTGACCGTGACCTTCGCTCGGCCCCCGGAATTCCTCAGCGCGATCGAGATGTGACCGCTCGGCGTGAACTTCACCGCATTGCTGAGCAGGTTCCAGAACACCTGCTGCATACGCTCCCCATCGCAGGTGGCGTGCACGGAGGTCTCAGGAGCGTCGACGCGCAAATCTATTCCCTTCGCGTCGGCTGATGGCCGTACGACATCGGTGGCCGCCTGGACGAGCGTTTTCAGATCGCACGACGTCATCTTCAGCCGCACCTTGCCCGTGACGATGCTCGATACGTCGAGGACGTCTGCGACGAGCTGCCCAAGCAGGTTCGCGTTGCGCTCGATCGTCTCCATCGCGCGCTCACGCCGGTCGGGCGCAAGATGCCCGTCACGAAGCATTCGCGTGTAGCCGAGGACGGCGTTGAGCGGCGTTCGCAGTTCGTGCGACAGCATCGCAAGGAACTCGTCCTTCACGCGATTGGCTTCTTCCGCCTCGCGCGCCAGCCGACGCTGGATACTGACGTCTCGCGCGATTTTCGATGCCCCGATGACCGCGCCGGTGCTGGTCTTGATCGGCGACACGGACAGGGAAATTTCGATCAGGGAGCCATCTTTGCGCTGACGAACGGTCTCGAAGTGATCGATGGCTCGCCCCGACCGAATCCGGGCAAGCACTTCGTCTTCCTCATGCCACCGGTCGCGCGGAATGATGGTGCGAATCGAGTGTCCGATCATCTCTTCCGCGGTGTAGCCGAACATGCGCTCCGCGGCCTTATTCCACGTTTGAACGATGCCATTGATGTCTTTACTGGCAATGGCGTCCTCGGCGGAGCTGACGATCGCGGCAAGATGAAAGGCATTGCGCTCGAGGGCGCGGCGCTCGGTCAGATCTCGCGCAATGACCGAGATGCCGTACACATCCCCCGTCGGCGTGAGCACCGGCGACATCGTGACCGAGACGGGTACACGATGGCCGTTTTTCGCGACGCGTTCCGTTTCGAAGTGTCCAACGGCATCGCCGCGGCGGATCCGTTCGACGGCGCCGTCTTCCTCATCAATCCGCTCCGGCGGGATGAGCATCGAAATCGGTCTGCCAAGCGCTTCGTCCGCCGAGTAGCCAAACATCCGTTCGGCAGCCCGGTTCCACGTTTGAATGATTCCGTTGAGAGATTGCGTGATGATGGCGTCGTCGGACGACTCCACCACAGCGGCGAGGACGAGGGGGCTGGGATCGACGGTGTTCACACGTTGAGGGGCGGCCTAATTCATCAAGGGTCTCCGGTTTGCGTGCGAGAACGCAAGCTGTGCCGTTGGTCAGGGCGTCGTGCCCGCATTCACTGTTGAGGCTTGTTCGATCGCCGCCCCGTCGTACGTTACCGCCGCCTCGGTGCTCGGCGGAGGAATCTTATGAGCGATCGCGGGAATCTGACGCAGGTAGGTGAGAACCGCCACGCGATCTTCTTCGGTCCAGTTCGCGACCCACGCCCATGGCATATCGCGGTACCAGAGCTGGCGACCGCCATCGGCTGACACGCCGCTGCGCAGCACGCGCAGGACGTCTTCGTCCGTTCGCCTGCCGAGCCCGTACTGGCGATCGGCCGTAAGGTTGGCGCTCACGAACGTGCCGTGCCCCTTGAAGGCGGTCTTCGCACCACCGGCCATGTATCTGGCGAAGTTGGGGCCTGCCGCGCTAGGGGGCGCATGGCAATCGACGCAGCCGGTCGTCACGACGATGTATTTTCCGCGCTCCGCAAGAGCTCGTGTTTTCGGATCCGTGATCGCATCGAGCTTGACGGCGTTTGCCGCCGCAGCTTCGGGGCCGCTGAATTCCTCGGGCGCCATCAGCGTGAACGGCGGAATGAAGTACAGAAATGCCAGAAACCCGACAACGGCGACCACGAGCAGCACGCCGACTGTCCACTTGACGACGCGACGGACGTTCATACGCCCCCCGCTGAACCAGAATTGCCAGGATACGCAAGAAGGGGCATGTCTTTCTTCAGAATCAGCAGCTGGAACTTGCCCCACAGGTACGAAACGATGTTCGGCCGTGATGGAGCCGGAATTCGATTCGAGATTGGCGGAATCGTCCGAAGGTAGGCGACCACCGCGTTCAGATCCGAAGCGCTCAAGCTCGCGTACGACGGCCACGGCATCGGAAACGGAATCATGCGGCTGCCATCGGGACGAATCCCTCGCGTGAGGGCCGCCTTGATCTGATCGTCACTCCATCCGCCGAGTCCGGTCTCCTTGTCGGACGTCAGGTTATAGCTGACGAAATCACCGAACGGTGCCGCGGTCCACTTCTGTCCGCCGGCGAAGAGCATCCCGTCAACCAGCGAACCGTCGCCGCGAATCGGCGTGTGGCAGAAACTGCATCCGATCGACGAGACGACGTAGCGCCCGCGCCGCACCGGATCGCGTTCCGCTTCCGCGGCTTGCGCCTGGTAGAACGCCGATACCTCCTCAGCCGTCATGTCCCAGACGGGTTTGCGCGCCAGCGTCAACACGTACGCCGCCAGGTTCCGCAATTCGGTTTCGCTGGCAGCCGTGGCGAACGATGGCATGGGCGTGCCGTTCATCCCCGTGCGAAACCGCAGATATACATCCTGCGGCGTCGCACCTCCGCGGAACGTCCATGGCTCCGTTAGATTCGTCGCCGGCAGCGGCCTGCCCGCGTCATCCTTCAGGTCGGTCGCAATCGCTCCCGTTCCTTTCCCGTCTGTTCCGTGGCACGCCGCGCAGCGCAGCTTCTCGTAGACCGCCTTGCCAGCGGCAACCGTCTGCGGTGTGGGCGCGCCGGGAACCGACGCCGCCACGGTCGGAATGCCTTGCGGACGTTCGACGGCGAAGCGCGGGGAGAATGACTTGATGTAAGCGGCGACTGCCGCGATGTCCGATGTTGACAGGAACTTCTGCCAGCCGGGCATCGACGTGCCAGGCACGCCGTACGTGATCGTCCGGATCAGGTCGTCATCGGTCGGCAAGCTGCCAGTTTCGGTTGTCCGCAGCTTGAATTGTGCGGCAGCGAAGTCGCGAGGACGCGGCATCAGAACGGGCGCGGCAGCCCCATTGCCACGGCCGTCGATGCCGTGGCACTGAACGCAGCGCTCGTCGTAGATGGCTTTGCCCGACGTCTGTGCGGAAGCGACGCCGCAGAGCGCGACGCCGCAAACGAGAAAAATAGCGAAAAGGAATCTCATCTATTTGGTTGATGCTCCAAAGCGCAGCAGGCTCGCGCGCGCGCATTCGCCGACCATCGTCACGTAACGTGTGACGCTGTCGTTGCCGATGACATACGGGTTCGGATCACCGGCCTTACGACGTGCCAACGCCGCGAGCTTCGCCTTCGCCCCATCCTGCTCCGGGTGATTCGCGATCAGCACGTCAGCGCCTGCCTTCTTCACCACGTCCCGGAAGTGATCTGATGAAGTGGCGTACGTGTCATACCAATAACGCCGCGGCTTCTCCGGCGTGACCGTGAAGTTGAAGCCGGTGCCACCCCATTCGGCCGCGACGTGCGGGCGGCCGTTGTCACGCACGGGAATGATGGTCGAAATGGTGCCCGGCGTGTGACCTGGCGTCAGATACATCGTGAGCGTCGTGTCGCCGAGCGTGAGACGTTGGCCATCGGTCACAACCATATCGCGACGTGGCTTCGGCCACGACTGGGTGTTGCGCGCGGTCAGATCCCAGTCGGCCGCTGACATCAACACGTGGGCGCCGAATCGGTCCTGCAGCAGCCGTGCACCCCCCGCGTGATCACTGTGCGCGTGGCTGACGATCACGTATTTGATGTTTTTGGGATCGAGACCGAGCTTGGTCAGTCCGTTGACGATTTCATCTTCCACCGAATAGTCGAACAGCGCGTCGATGACGATGATGCCGGCCGACGTGTTGACGGCCCACGCGGAGTACTCGGACTGCCCCAGGTAATACAGGTTGTCGAACACCTTCACCGGGTCGGTATGCCACTTCGCGCGCTCCGGAGGCGGAGCCGGGGTACCCGCCCTCGCCGGCGCCGGATTCGAAGAGGCGCGTTCCTCCGTCGCCATGCATAGACTGTTGAACACGGCTACGTGGTCAGTTCCCGCTGCCGCCTTGGCCGCGGCGGTGTGCCCGTCAACGGTATTGGCGACGGTCTGTGCGAGCAGACTGGCGGCGATGAAGCTGAGGGCGACGCCGGTCGCGATGGTGGTCCTCATAGGCATCCTCCAAAATCGCATTTACTTGGCGGCGGTGAGTTCGAAGATTTCGTTGACGTTGCTGTGCAACGCCTCGGCGCCGTTTCCGTTGAACGCCGTGTGGCCAGCGACGGCATGGATGCGATTGCCAAGGGCGGTCAAGACGACGCCGTGCCGGGCCGTCGGCATCGATGGCAACCGGTACCAATCATTCGCGGCCGGATCGAAGACGACAAAGTCCCGGAACACCGCATCCATGTGCGCATCGCGCAGTTCACCGCCGGCCACGTAGATTCGGTTCTGAAACGTGATCCATCCCTGCCCGCTTGTCTGATAGGGCATCTTCGTCATCGAACGCCACTTGTCGGTTGCAGGATCGTACTCTTCGACGATATCGGTCGCGCTCGACAGCATGTTGGCGACGTTCGCGGCGGTCAGGCGGCCACCGATGACGTACAGCTTGCCGCCAACCGCACCGCCGGCGGGATGATTCCGAGCCGTCGTCATGGGACGATGCGTTTCCCATTTGCCCGCCGCGACGTTGAACGCTTCATTGGTTGCGACCGAGAGCCCCGCTTCATCGCTGCCGCCGATAACGTAAATCTTTCCGCCGGCCTCAACGGCAACCGAGGCCGTCCGTTTGCTCGGCATCGGTGGCAGCTCTTTCCACGAATCGGCTGCAGGGTCGTACTCCCACGACTTGAGCGCATTCGGTTGGCTCTCGACCGTCGCGCCGCCAAACACGTAGATCTTCCCGCGATACTCGGCAAGCGCCATGTGATTGGCCGACCACGGCGCTGGCTTCTTCGTCGTCCACTTGTCGGCGGCGACGTCGTACTCGAGGACCCGGTCGTTCTTCCCGCCCTGATTGCCGCCCATCAAGTACAGCTTGCCGTTTGCGGTCGCGTTCCAGTATTCCTCTTCCGGCGTCGGAACCGGGGCGCCCTTCTGCATCAGCCATCGACCGGGCGATTGAGCGGCGACGGTCGCGATCGCAAGCGTGATGATGGCGGCGCACGCGCCAGCAGCGTGTGTACGGACTCGCACGTCTTACTGCGCTCCCTCGCTCGATGCCGCGCCAAGCTTCTTGCCGGTGGCGGTCATCACCACGGATCTGGCGTTGGCGAGATTGGATTTGTTCCGGCCGAGGCTTCCCTCGACCGTCACCTCGTCACCGTTCTTGAGCAACGTTCGTGTCCAGCCAAGCCGTGTCAGGCCGTTGGGACTGCCCATCTCGATTTCCCAATTGGTGACGGCGCCCGTCTGCTTGTCCTGCACATCGATGAATAGGAACGCGTGCGGATTGGTCCATTCGATCTTGGTGACCTTGCCGGTCAGCGTCACTGGCTTCGTGATGTCGAATTCCGCGGCGAAGGAGTGATGCGCGGCGACAGTCGAACCGTCCAACGCGATCGTCGCGGCGATGAAAATGAACGTCAGGAACGCGTTCCTCATAGGTCCTCCGTCTACTTGACGCCGGCGTACTCCGGAAACTTGTTGTTCTCGTTGCAGATGGCCTCGAGGATCTCTTCACCGGGCGCGAGCTCCCACGTCATGTGGCGTTCGACGGGCTTCACGAACGCGCCCGGGTCTTCGAGCGTGAGGTCGACGAGGAGATGGCCGAGGTCGGGGCGCCGATAGCGTTCGACCATGCGCAGCTTGTCGGTGTGAGGCAGTCCGGTCGCGAAGATCAGCCACGACTTGTCATTGAACCCCGTCGTGTCGATCACCAGCGTGTCCTTCTCCCACCTGCCGAGGGAATGCCCCATCCACGTGGGATCGCCGTCAACCGGATGCGCCCGGCCGTCGAGAAAAATCTGCCGGTAGTGCGGTTCCTGTTCGAACAACTGCACGAGCAGGCCTTTGGTCTGCACGAACTTGTGAAGAAGAGGAATGGTCGGCGTGGGATCGCCTGGCAGGCACAACGCATCCGGGTGATCGCGCTGCGCATTTGCATTCCGCTGTTTCCAGACCTCATCTGCCCATGGCAGCAGCGCCGCCGGCACTGGATTCGGATCGACGGTGGCGTTCCACATCCCCGTCAGATCGGGACGGCCGTCGGGCATGCGCGGAGCCCGGCCCCGCAGATTCGTGTACTTGTTGCGGATCGCGAGGTACGCGTTATCGTCGCCGAGCACGCCCAGATTGGCCTTCTGCAGGGCAATGTCGAGCGTCGTCGGCTTGCCGGCCTCCACCACCACGTTCTGTTGAGCGAAGCGCACGGTCGCGATGCCGGTTCCGGGAACGGAAACCTCATAGGTGCCGGCCGGCAGATCTCGAAACACAAATTGCCCCGACGCCGCGCTCGTGGCGGTGAAAATGGCGCCCGTAGATGACTGCGTCGCCTGGATTGTTGCGCGCGCGACCGGGCCGTCCGGCAGCCTGACCGTCCCGACGAGCGAGCCGCGAGCCTGGGCGAACGCGTTCGACGCGACGAGCAACCCGACGAGTATCGGGGCGAGCTTCACAACAGCCTCCTCTATTTCACGTCCGCGTATTGCAGGAACTTGTTATTTTCACTGCAGATGGCCTCAAATATCTCTTCACCCGGTGTGAACAGCCATTGCACGTGACGCTCGACGGGTTTGACGAACGTGTCCGGATCCTCGATGAGTACGTCGATGTTCAAGTGCGCGAGATCGGGACGTGTGTAGCGCGAGACGATGTGCAGCTTCTCCGTGTGCGGAAGCCAGATCGCCTGCAGCAGCCAGCTCTTGTCGTTGAGACCCACCGTATCGAGCACGAGCGTGTCCTTCTCCCATCGGCCGATCGTGTGTCCCATCCACGTCGGATCAAGGTCCTTGGGATGCTCGCGGCCGTCGAGAAACGCCTGGCGGTAGTGCGGGTCCTGTTCGAACAGGTGGACGAGCAGCGTCGGCGTCTGCACAATCTTGTAAAAAAATGGCAGCGTCATCGTCGGATCCAGCGGCAGACACCTTGACGTCGGCATCCCTTCGAACGCGCGATCGCGCCGCCGCTCCCACTCCTGTTGCGCCCATGGCAGCATCTGCGCGGGCGTCGGATTGGGATCGACATTGGCGAGCCATACGCCCGAGAAATCCGGGTGCCCATCCCGTGTGCGGGGGGCCGGACCCTTCTGGTTCGCGTATTTGTTGTAGATGTGCAGGAACCCGCCGTCATCGCCGATGATGCCGAAGTTGTTCGGCATCAGCTTGATGTTGAGCGTGAGCGTCTTGCCCGCCTCCACCATGACGTTCGGTTGCGCGTACCGCGCCGTCCGGACGCCCATCTGCGGAACGGCGATTTCGTAGATGCCCGCAGGGAGATTGGTCAGCCGGAATTCGCCGTTCTTGTTGGCGACCACAGACGAAATCTTTCCCGCCATGTCCTTCGCCTGAACGGTGACGCCGGACGCCGCGTCGTCTTGGTCGGTGGTGACCCTGCCGGCGATCGCGCCGCGGCCGCCCTGCGCACCGAGTGCGGCAGCCAAGAGAAGCATGACGAGAACGAGTGAAACCTGCCTCACGGTCGCAATGCTACTCCACCCGGCGCAGGATGAAACACTTCAAGTAATAGGTCTCCGGCACACCGACGAGCACGGGATGATCCCGCCCCTGCATCCTCTTCTCGACGATGGTCATGGGAGTGTGGCTGTCGATCGACGCATCGTGAAGCACCGAGCCGAACATCTCCTCGTTGACGTTGTAGGAACAGCTGCAAGTCACGAGATACCCGCCGGGATTCAGCAGCCGCATGGCTCGAAGGTTGATTTCCTTGTACCCCGCCATGGCATTCGGTATCGACGCCTTGTTCTTGGCGAACGCAGGCGGGTCGAGGACGATGATGTCGTAGCGGGCACCGGCACGTTCAAGGCGACGAAGTTCGTCGAATACGTTCACCTCGCGCGCCTGCAGGTGCGGCACGGCATTGCGGATCGCGTTCGCGCGGATGCGGGCGACCGCGTCGGCGGAAATGTCGAGCGCTTCCGCCTCGGGGCATGTGCGCGCGAGTCTGAGCGCAAAACCGCCGTTGTAGCTGAAACAATCGAGCAGACGGCCGCGTGCGTAGCGGGCAGCCGCCTCGCGGTTCTCGCGTTGATCGAGAAATAGACCGGTCTTCTGTCCCTTGCGCAGGTCGACGTCGTATTCGACCGGACCTTCCTTCACCACGACCGCGTCGGGAACGTCGCCATGAACGACGTCGATACTCTGAGGCAACCCCTCGAGTGCCCGGACGCGTGGATCGTTGCGAGCGAGGATGCCCTTCGCCGCGAGCAGCTCCACGAGCATCGCCGTGATCGCCGGCAGCAGACGATCCATTCCCTGCGACAGCGTCTGCACGACCAGATATTCGTCATAGCGATCAACCACCAGCGACGGCAACAAGTCCGCTTCGCCGTGGACAAGCCGGTACGCGGTGGCGTCGAGGTGCAGCGACTCGCGAAACCGGATCGCGCGTTCGAGACGCGCACGGAGCAGCGCCTGATCGGCGGCGACGTCGCCGACGGTCAGCATCCTGATCGAAATCTGCGATCGATCGCTGAACAGTGCGTCGCCGATTCTGCGACGGCGTGGGCCGATCACCTCGACGATGTCGCCGGCCGTCGCAGAAACGTCAACGACATCGGCGCGATAGATCCATGGATGGCCGGCGCGGACACGCTGTTCGCCGCGCGCGGAGATGGTGACGGTGGATGACATCGGTCAGACTTCGGGCTGCGGGTTTCCGGCTTCCGGACGTGCCGGTAGTCCGGAGCCTGAAGCCGGTAGCCGCATAGTACAATTTCGCGTCATGCCCGCCTCTGCTCTCTCTTCCATGCAACGTTCTCTCGCCGAAGCCGACGCCGAAATCGCACGCGCGATCAAGAACGAAGTGCGGCGTCAGGCCGAAGGCCTCGAACTGATTGCATCGGAGAACTTCGTCAGCAGCGCCGTACTCGAAGCTGCCGGTTCGGTGATGACGAACAAGTACGCGGAGGGATATCCCGGCAAGCGCTATTACGGTGGGTGCGAATTCGTCGACGTCGCCGAGTCGCTGGCGATCGCGCGCGCCAAGCAACTGTTCCACGCCGAACACGTCAACGTGCAACCGCATTCGGGTGCGCAGGCCAACATGGCCGTGTACTTCACCCTGCTCAAGCCGGGCGACAGGGTCCTCGGCATGAACCTCGCGCACGGGGGACATCTGACGCACGGCCATCCGCTCAATTTCTCGGGAAAGCTCTACTCAATCGTCCCTTACGGCGTCCGCAAAGATGACGAACGCATCGACTACGAGGAACTGGAGCGGCTCGCGCACGAGCACAAGCCCAAGATGATCATGGTCGGCGCCAGCGCGTATCCGCGGGTGATCGACTTCGCACGTATCGCGAATGTGTCAAAGGCGGTTGGCGCACCGATGGTCGTCGACATGGCGCACATCGCTGGACTGGTTGCCGCCGGCGTTCATCCCAGCCCGGTCCCGCACGCCGAGTTCGTGACGTCGACGACGCACAAGACGCTGCGCGGCCCGCGCGCCGGTCTCGTGCTGTGCCGCGAGCAGTACGCGAAGGATCTCGACCGGGCCGTGTTTCCGGGCGTGCAGGGCGGTCCGCTGATGCACATCATCGCGGCCAAAGCCGTCTGCTTTAAGGAAGCGCTGGAGCCGTCATTTGGCGAGTATCAGCGGCAGATTGTGGCGAACGCGGCTCGTCTTGCATCCTCGTTGAGCGGCCACGGCTTCCGGCTCGTGAGCGGTGGGACCGACAATCATCTGATGCTCGTCGATGTGTTCTCGAAGGGTTTGACGGGGAAGATTGCGGAAGCCGCGCTCGGGAAGGCCGGCATCACGGTCAACAAGAACGCCATCCCGTTCGACCAGAATCCGCCGATGGTCGCCAGCGGCATCCGCGTCGGCACCCCCGCCGTCACGACCCGCGGCATGCGTGAACCGGAAATGGATCAAATCGGGGATTTCATCGCGCGCGTGCTGGCGTCCCCGGAGGATGACCGCGTCCTTGACAGCGTCTTGGACGAAGTCATGAAACTCTGCAAGAGGTTTCCCCTCTATCCGGAACTGCAATAGGTTTGCGGTTGCGAACCGCGGCCGCGGCCGTTTTTGCGGACGATGGTCCGCTGGCGCGTACGGTTCACGACTACGAGCCGCGCGAGGGACAGCGTGCCATGGCAGCCGCGGTCGCCGACGTCATCGAGCATGGCGGGACGCTGATCGCCGAAGCTGGCACAGGCACGGGGAAGACCCTCGCGTATCTGATCCCGGCGATCCTCAGCGGCCAACGTGTCCTCGTTTCCACCGGCACGAAGAATCTTCAGGAACAAATCTTCTTCAAAGACATCCCAGTCCTGCGCGAAACGCTCGGCAAGCCTTTCAGCGCCACGCTGATGAAGGGACGATCGAACTACTTGTGTCTTCACCGGTTCGAAACATACCGGGACGGCGTAGAAGGAAATACATCCGCCGCCGGGCGTCTAATCGAATCAGGCGATCGCCTGATGCTGCCGATCATCAACGCATGGCTCAAGAAAACCGAGACCGGAGATCGCGCGGAACTTCGCGACCTGCCCGAGGACTTACCGTTGTGGAAGGACATCGCCGCAGACGCGGAGACCTGTCTCGGCACCGAATGTCCCCGCTATGGCGACTGCTTTGTCACGTTGATGCGCCAACGGGCCGCTGAATCCGATGTCGTCATCGTCAATCACCACCTGCTCTGCGCCGACGCGCAGCTGCGAAAGAGCGATTACGGCGAAGTGATTCCCGCGTCCGCAACGCTCGTCATCGACGAGGCGCATCAACTCGAGGACGTCGCGACCCAGTATTTCGGCATCGCCGTCAGCAACTATCGCGTGGACGACCTGATGCGCGACGTCGAAAGTGCAGTCTCCCTGACGCCCGAGATGCTTCAAGCGACATCACGTGTGGCCGATCGGGCGCGCACCTTCTTCAGCGGTATGGCGATGGCGCGAATGGACGTTGCGGAGTCGAAAGCGCGCTACAACTCCGACACGTTCGTGGATTACTTCCAGGATGGCGCCATGCTGGCGGGCGCACTTGAAGGCCTCGAAGCAACTCTTGTGCTGTCGCTCAAGAAGGACGAGCCGGACGAAGTCGTCGCGAGCCTCGCGCGCCGCGCACGAGAGCTCCGGCAAGATCTGACGTTTCTCATCCGCGCGAACGACACGGACTTCGTGTACTACGTCGAAAGCCGCGCCAGAGGACTCTTCCTCCGCGCCGCACCCATCGACGTCTCGCGCCTGGCGAAGGAAGCGCTCTTCGACCGGATGCGTACGACGGTCCTGACGTCGGCAACGCTCGCCGTTGATGGTTCATTCGAGTACGTGAAGAGCCGGCTCGGCATACGCGACGCCATGGAGGTGCGCGTCGAATCGGAATTCGACTACGCGCGGCAGGCGCTGCTCTACTTGCCACGCCGCGTGCCGCCGCCAAAGTCGCCGGCCTTCAGCGCGGCCGCCGCGCGTGAGGTGATCGAAATTCTCAAACGGTCGCGCGGGCGCGCGTTCGTGCTCTTCACCAGCTATGCCGTGCTGGGTGCCGTCCGGCAGTTCGTCGAGATGGCGCTACCGTTCCCGATCCTCGTGCAGGGCACCGCGCCGCGCTCGACGCTTATCGAACAGTTCCGCTCGACGCCGAACGCGGTCTTGCTCGCCACGTCCAGTTTCTGGCAGGGCGTGGACGTCGTCGGCGAGGCGCTCAGCTGCGTCATCATCGACAAACTCCCGTTTGCCTCGCCGGGCGATCCCGTCACGGCGGCACGTATCGAGGCGATCAAGGCAAGCGGCGGCGACGCGTTCGCCGCCTATCAAGTACCGCTCGCCATCCTCGCGCTCCAGCAGGGTCTTGGCCGGCTCATCCGGCATCGGACCGACCGCGGTGTCCTGGCGATTCTCGACCCGCGCTTGCGAACCATGGGTTATGGGCGTAGATTTCTGGATTCGCTCCCTCCCGCGCCCGTCACCCACGACCTGGGGACGGTCGAGCGTTTCTTCGGTTAAAGTTAAGGGCTGGGCGAGCGCTGCGGAACCTGGCGCGCCCGAGATTCGTTTACTTGCAAAGAGAGGATTTCAGCATGCGGAGCCATCTGTACCGGGGTGTCCTGGCGCTTGCCGTGGCGCTCGTGTTCTCGGCCCCCGCCTTTGCGCAGGGCATTGTCAAAGGCAAGGTTGTCGACGAGAAAGGTCAGCCCGTGACCGACGCGAAGGTCACCATTGCCGGCCCCGCGCGCAACGCCGAGACAAAGACGAACAACAAGGGCGAATTCGTGCAGGTTGGTCTCCAGTCCGGCAGGTACACCGTGACGGTGTCGAAGGACAAGGTCGGCCAGGCTGCGCAACAGGTGAACGTCACGCAGGGCACGCCTGCGGAGGCGAACTTCACGCTGACGCCGACGAGCGGTATGTCGCCCGAGCAGAAGGCCGTGCAGGAAGCCGCTGCATCCGCGATCGACGCGCTGCGTGCGGGACGCGACGACGAGGCGATTACGAAGTTGAACGACGTCGTCACCAAGCTGCCCACCTGCAGCGACTGCTACTACAACCTCGGCATCGCCTACACGCACAAGCAGCAGTGGACCGAGGCGGAAACCGCGCTGAAGAAATCGATCGAGCTGAAGCCGACCAATCCGGATCCGTACAACGGTCTGGCGAACGTCTATAACGCCCAGAAAAAGTTCGACGAAGCGCTCGCGATGAACCAGAAGGCGACCGAGCTCGCGGGTTCGACGGCCGGCGCCGGCGGCGGCGGCAGCGCCGAGGCGATCTACAACCAGGGCGTGGTGCTCTTCAACGCGGGCAAGTACGCGGAAGCGAAGACGCAGTTCGAGAACGCCACGAAGGCCGATGCGAACAACGCAAATGCGTTCTATCAGCTCGGGATGACAAACCTGAATCTCGGCCAGATCCCGGAGGCGGTGTCGGCGCTCGAAACGTTCCTCAAGCTGGCGCCAAGCGATCCGAAGGCCGCACAGGTTCAGCAGTCGCTCCCCGCGCTGCAGCAGATGCTCAAGAAGTAGTGACCATCGCCGACCGGCTGGCCGAAGTCCGCGGGCGCATCGCCGCCGCGGCCCGGTCAGCCGGGCGCGACCCCTCCTCGATCCGGCTCGTCGCCGTCTCCAAGACCTTTCCCATCGACGCGATTCGTGACGCGTATGCCGCAGGACAGCGCGAGTTCGGGGAGAACCGCGTTCAGGAGGCGCTGGAGAAAATCGCCGCCTCCGGGGACCTCGAGATTCGGTGGCATCTCTTGGGCCACCTGCAGACGAACAAGGCGAAAAAGGCGGCGCCAGCCTTTTCAACGATTCACTCCGTCGACAGCGTGGAGTTGCTTCAGAAGATCGACGCGGCTGCGGCCGACACGGGCCGTGCGCCCGAGCTGTTGATTCAGGTCGACCTGGCGGGTGAGGCCACGAAGTTCGGCGTGCAGCCGGCAGATGTGCCGCGATTGTTCGACGCAGCCGTCGGCTGCCATGCGGTGCGCGTTGCCGGGCTGATGACGCTGCCGCCGATTCCCGAATCGCCTGAGGATGCACGGCCTTGGTTCCGGCGGTTGCGGGAATTACGGGATGAGTGGAGTGCTGCCGGCGTTCCTCGATCGATGCTCGCCGAGCTGTCGATGGGCATGAGCGGCGACTTCGAGGTGGCCATCGAAGAAGGGTCGACGATGGTTCGGATAGGCACAGCGATCTTCGGAAGCCGCCAGTGATCCACGTCACGGTCCGCGTCGTTCCGCGAGCCAGCAAGCCTGGCATCGCGGGAGTCCGCGACGGCGCCCTGCTTGTTCGACTTCAATCCCCTCCCGTCAACGGCGCGGCAAATGCCGAACTGATCGAACTGATCGCAAAGGCCTTCGGCGCTGCCAAACGCGACGTCTCAATGGAATCGGGCGAACATTCCAAGCTGAAGCGTATTGCGATCGAAACGCTGGATCGCCGTCGCTTCGAGCTCGTCCTGGAATCGCTCGGAATCGATCCACACGACGTCAACGCGTCTCCGTGAACGGTCATGCCCGCGCGCAAGCGCCTTCGTGGTTAACTTGAGTCCGCGTGCTTGAAGCGGACTTCCTCATCGAACACGCCGACGTAATTGCTACCTGCGCCGGTCCCGCGCCGCGGCGCGGGTTCGCGCAACGTGAGATCTCACCGCTCGAGAACGGCATCGTCGCTGCCTTTGAAGGACGCATCACGTATGTCGGCGACCTGATCGGTTTCGCTGACACGGTGACCGTCGCGAAGGACGCGACGCGCATCGATGCGCGCCGATGTTGCGTGGTCCCGGGATTCGTCGATCCACACACGCATGTGATTTACGCCGGCGACCGCGGCGCCGAGCTGCGGCGTCGTCTCGCGGGCGAAACCTACGCCGCGATTGCCGCAGATGGCGGCGGCATCCTCCAGACCGTTGCCGCCACGCGCGCAGCCACAGAGGACCAGCTGGTCGAGGCGGCTCGGCCGCGCCTCGATACGATGCTCGCGTGCGGCACGACGACGTGCGAGGCGAAAAGCGGCTACGGCCTCGAACTGCAGACGGAACTCCGCCAGCTGCGGGCGATACGCAGACTCGACGAGTCGCATGCAATCGACATCGTGCCGACGTTCATGGGCGCACATGAGGTACCCATCGAGTACCGGACGCGACGCGGCGATTACGTCGCTCTGGTCATCGAGGAGATGCTGCCGCGCGTCGCCGAGGAAGGGCTCGCAGAGTACTGCGACGTGTTTTGCGAGAAAGACGTTTTCACCCCCGAGGAATCGATCGAGATACTCGAAGCTGGCCGCAGGCTCGGCCTGATGCCGCGGGTGCATGCAGACGAACTCGCACCCGGTCGCGGCGCCAGCGTGGCGGCCCGTGTTGGTGCGCGATCGGCCGACCATCTCGTGCACGTGGACGAACACGGAGCGGACGCCCTCGCCGACGCCGGCGTCTGTGCGACGCTGCTCCCCACCGCTGCTTTCTATCTGAAGCTGGAACGCTATGCGCCCGCCCGGATGCTGATCGATTGCGGCGTCGCGGTGGCCCTGGCAACTGATATCAATCCCGGCGCCGGATTTTCGTCATCCATGCCGTTTGCGATGACGCTGGCATGCTTCGCCATGCAGATGACGCTGGAGGAGGCGCTCGTTGCGGCAACGTTGAACGCGGCATGGTCCGTCAATCGCGCTGGAGATGCCGGCAGCCTCGAGCCCGGCAAGCTGATGGATGCCGTCGTTCTCAAAGGGAACCTCACCGAGCTGATTCGTGTGAACGCACCTGCCATTGGAATGGTCATCAAACGCGGCAACGTCGTATTCCAGTCGTCTTGAGCGATGAATCCAGAACCACCGACCACGAACGACCGCGCACTAACCAGCTTCGCGGAGATGGCGCTGGCGGACCTAATCGATGCCTTCTCATCCACCGATGCAGTGCCGGGCGGTGGGTCCGCTGCCGCCCTCGCGGGAGCAGTGGGAGTGTCGCTTCTCCTGATGGTCGCTGGCCTTCCCAAGACGAAAACGGGTGCACCCGAAGAAACGGCGGATCTTGCCGAGGCGTCATCGCGCCTCCATCCACTTCGCGACACGCTCCTCGATCTCGTTGACCGCGACAGCGTCGCGTACAGACAGGTGCTGACCGCATTTCGATTGCCGAGGGTCTCAGATGCGGACAAGACCGCGCGAACAGAGGCCATAGATAGAGCGACGCGCGCGGCCATCGACGCGCCGCTCGACGTCATGCGCCTGTGTCAACAGGCACTCCGGGGTGCTGTCATCGTCGCGTCCAACGGCAGCCGCAGGACGACCAGCGATGTGGGCGTCGCGGTGGAACTGCTCCTTGCGGCGCTGCGGGGTGCGCGCCTGAATGTCGACATCAATCTCGCGGGATTGAATGACGAGCCGTACACCGCACGCATCAGGGAAGAAGTCGACGAGCTTGTGGTGGATGGAGCTGAAGACGCTGAACGGGCGCGCCGTGCGTTGCAGTGACCTGCGACGCCCGAGCGCGCAGCGAGACAGACTACTTGTTGCGAAGTGGGTTGGCGCCCGGCGAGATGCCGGCACCCATGTTGACCCCTTCGACTTTGAACTGGAATCTGATCGGATATTGGTAGTTCGGAAACACTTCGACGGAATCCGTGTACGCCGCGCTGGCGGTCGTGCGGAGTCCCTGGCGTGTCACGAGGATGTCGTCCGCCGCAAGCGGGAGCTGCAGCTCCTCTGCTTTCAACAGAATCTGGTTCTGCAGTTCACCGGGAACCACATTGGCGCCGAAGGTGACGAGCTCCTGCGATTGGTCCTTGAGCTGGTAGTACCTGGCCGCAGCCATTCCCACGCGCGCCGACGCGTTAACGATCGCCGCGGCTAGAAGAAGCTTGATGACGGTATTCATGAACAGCGTGCCGGCTCCAAAAAGACGCGGCCTCCACTGTCCTTTTCGGCGCGTACTCTCGGATGCCGTAGGGCGGGTCCTTTGGACCCGCCATCTCAATGGATCTGGTGGAAGAGACGATTCCAGCGAATTGTCGTGAAGAAGCGTGAGATCCCGCCGGCTGGCTGGCCCTCTTCGCTGTCCTCAAACGACCAGTAGATGAACGCCGCCTTGCCTTTCACATAGTCGCGCGGCAGAAACCCCCAGTAGCGGCTGTCCTCGGAGTTGTCGCGGTTGTCGCCCATCATGAAGTAGTGATCGGGTGGCACCGTCACGGGACCGTAATGGACGCGGACGTCGAAATCCTCCTGCGGCGTGTCGCCGGGAGGAGGAAACAGGAAATGAACGTACGGCTCATCGAGCGGCTTCCCGTTCACGAACACTTTCTTGTTGCGCAGCTCGATGGTGTCACCAGGTAGTCCGATCGTGCGCTTGATGAAGTCGCGCTCGGGATCTTCGGGGAACTTGAAGACGATGACGTCGCCGCGTTTGATCTCGTTGATCGGCAGCACGGCGCGCTCTATGCGGCTGAGCGTCGGCCCGAAGATGAACTTATTGACCAGCAGGTGGTCGCCGATGAGCAGATTGTTTTCCATCGACCCGGTGGGAATCTTGAAGGCCTGGACGATGAATGTACGGACGAACAGCGCAAGGATCACGGCCACGCAGATCGACTCGAAGTACTCGCGAACCGTCGACTTGCGATACGGGGCGGCCGGTTCAACGGCCGGCGTCTTCATTGCTGGTCTAGCCATCTGCTCAATGCGTCGGGCCGGCTAATGTCGGCCCCTCCGATCTTATTCTGTCCCGACCTTTAACACTGCCAGAAACGCCTCCTGCGGGATTTCGACGCGGCCAACGCGCTTCATCCGCTTTTTCCCTTCTTTCTGTTTCTCCAGCAGCTTCCGTTTCCGTGTAATGTCGCCGCCGTAACACTTGGCGAGCACATTCTTGCGAAGCGCCTTGACCGATTCGCGGGCGATCACACGGTTGCCGATCGAGGCCTGAATCGCGATCTCGAACATCTGCCTCGGAATCAGCTCCCGCATCTTCGATGCCAGCGCCCGGCCGCGCTCGTACGCCGCGTCCTTATGGACGATGATCGACAGCGCATCGACGGGATCGCCGTTGACGAGGATGTCCATCTTGACGAGCGGCGACTCCCAATAGCCGGTCACGTGGTAGTCGAGCGACGCATATCCGCGCGAGATCGTCTTGAGCTTGTCATAGAAATCCATGACGACCTCGTTGAACGGCAGTTCGTAGGTGATCAGCACGCGGTCTGACTTCAGATACTCGAGCTTCTTCTGGATTCCGCGTTTGTCCTGGCACAGCTGGAGGATAGGGCCGACAAACTCGGACGGTGTCAGGATCATCGCAGTAATCACCGGCTCTTCGATCTTCTGAATCCGCCCGGGGTCTGGCAGCTTCGCGGGACTATCGATCTCCTGCACCTCCCCGTCAGTCGTCGTCACCCGATACAGCACGCCGGGCGCCGTCGTCACCAGGTCCATGTCGTACTCGCGCTCGAGACGTTCCTGGACGATTTCCATGTGCAGCAGACCGAGGAAGCCGCAGCGAAACCCGAAGCCGAGCGCGGCGGACGTCTCCGGCTCATAGAAGAACGATGCGTCGTTGAGACGCAGCTTCTCGAGCGCCTCACGGAGCTCGGAATACTGGTGGCTCTCCACCGGATACAGCCCGGCGAACACCATCGGCTTCAGCTCCTTGAAGCCCGGGAACGGTTCCGTGGTTGGACGCGCAACCTCGGTGATCGTGTCGCCGATCCTCGCGTCGGCGACGCGCTTGATATTGGCAACCACAAACCCGACTTCGCCGACGCCGAGCTCGTCGACCGGTACGGCCTTTGGTGAAAAAACGCCGAGATCGTCGATTTCGTAGTCCTGCTGTGCCGCCATCAGGCGGACCTTCTGTTTCTTCCGCAGCACGCCGTCAATCACACGCGCGACGATCACGACGCCGCGGTATGGGTCGAACCAGGAATCGAAAATGAGCGCTTTCAGTGGCGCGTCGGGATCGCCGATTGGCGGCGGCAGCCGCGCGACGATCGCCTCCAAAATGTCTTTGACGCCTGTGCCTTCCTTCGCGCTCGCCAGGATGGACGTGGAGCTGTCGAGGCCGATGATGTCTTCAATCTGACGCTTGCACTCATCCGGCTGCGCGCTCGGCAGATCGATCTTGTTGATGACCGGGATGATTTCCAGGTCGTTCTCGACGGCGAGGTACGCATTCGCCAACGTCTGCGCCTCGACGCCCTGAGACGCATCCACCAGCAGCAACGCGCCTTCGCACGCGGCAAGCGAGCGGGTGACTTCATAGCTGAAGTCCACGTGTCCGGGCGTATCAATGAGGTTCAGGACGTACTGGTCCCCGCTGTTCGCGGTGTAGTTCAACCGCACGGGGTGAGCCTTGATCGTGATTCCCCGTTCGCGCTCGAGGTCCATCGCGTCGAGCACCTGTGCTTCCATTTCGCGTGCCTGGAGTGCGCCGGTCAGCTCGAGAAAACGGTCGGCGAGGGTTGATTTCCCGTGATCGATATGCGCGATGATCGAAAAATTGCGGACGTACCGTTGATCCATCGACGGATCAAAGGTATCAGGTATCAGGTGTCAGGTGTATCAGGGAGGTCAGTGAGACCATGCCTGAAACCCGCACCTGACACCTGTCGTGGCTATTTCTTTGCCGCTGGCGTCTTCGAAGCTGTTTCCGCTCGTGCGGTCGTCTTCGCGCCGCCTTCGATCTGAACCGTTTGCGCGGTCTGTTTCCCGTTCTCCTCGCTATAGCGCACCTTCACTCGTTGACCCGTATGACCGTTAAGATCGGCGGGCGTCATCCGCGTGGCGCCCATGCGGATCGACGTCGCCGAGGCGAGCGACAGCGTCTCTTCGCCCTTCGCGGTCTTGACGACAATAGAGTTGGCGGATGCGTCATATTTTTCGAGTGTGCCGGTAACCGAATGCGCCGCGGCTTTCTTTGCCGCCTTGGCTGTCTGCGCGGGCGAAGCCGACGCCGAGGTGGCGACCGCGAGCGCCAAGATGGCACCGCCGAGTAGCTGGAACATACGTGACATGGATCGTCCTCCCCTGCCTGAATGTGGCAGATGTCTGGATTTGACCAAGAGAAGTGCCATGCCCGTGTTCGTTGTTGAGACGACGCAAACGTCGTGAACACAAAGCTTTCTGAGGATCTCGCGTCAGAAGCCGCCTCGCCTGAGGCTGCGCAGAAGCGCCCCACTGAGGCGACGTGGCGGCGTGGCCTGCGATCAATTCGCCTCAGACTGGCCCTCGCCGGGGCGCTGGTCGTCTGCATCGTGATCGGCGCCTTGACCGCGATAGGCCTCGCCTTCGCCGAACGCCGGCTCGAAGACGACCTCCGGGAGGAAGCTCGGATTACAGCGCTGGCGGTCGCGGATGACCTCGAGCTCCGATCCGATGCCATCGGATCTCAAACCTCGGTCACGGCGGTCAGTGAATTTCTGAACGCCGCACCGGCGGTCCGGGATATCACGCTCTACTCTGCCGAGAACGGTGCGCTGCGCGCGGTCCTGGCCACTTCAGCAAGTTCCACCCAGGACAACCTCGATCCGCTCGCCATGCGCGCCGTGAACGAGATGCGCACGCTCAACGAAGACCGCGGTCTTTCACTTGTCGCGGTGGCGACGCCCATCCTGCGCGGCGATCGTGCGGTGGGCGCGGTGCTGGTCACCGTGTCGCTGGGCGCGGTTGTGAGACTTCGCAACGATGGACGTCTGCTGGCGGCGCTGATCGCGGCATTTTCGATAGCGGGCGTTGCGGTCGTGATCTTCGTCCTGCTTGCGGGTCTTGAACGGCAGCACACCCGCATGCGCGAGGAATTGTGGCGTATACGCGAGCTGGCGACTATTGGCCAGACGATGGCCAACGTCGCGCATCAGCTCGGCACGCCACTCAATCTCGCATCCGCGCACGTGCAGCTCCTGCAGCAGGAGCTGCCGCGGGATAAACAAGTGCAGCGGCGCCTCGGTGTGATCGAGGAGCAGCTCACGCGTGTGACAGAGAGTCTCAGATCGTTGCTCGATCGCGCCCGTCCAAAGAGTTCGCATCAACAATTTCCGCTGCGCCCCGTGCTGTCGCGGCTCGCCGAAGCCGGTCAGATCCTCGGTTCCGCCCAGCGCGTACGCGTGACGCTCGATGCCCCCGAGACGCTGCCGCTCGTAACCGGCGATGAGACTCAGCTCGAACTCGCACTGAGCAACCTCGTCACCAACGCCCTCGATGCGATGCCGGATGGCGGCAATCTCAGCGTCATCGCGACGACCGAACCCGGCTGCGCGATCGTTGAAATCGCGGACACAGGGGTCGGCATCGCACCCGAAGTACTGGATCGCATCTTCGAACCGTGGGTCACGACAAAAGCTGCGGGGCAGGGGACCGGCCTTGGCCTCAGCATTGCGCGCGACGTCGTGCAGCGGATGGGAGGCGGGATCAGCGCCAACCCACGACCAACGGGAGGCACCGTGCTGCGCATCACGCTGCCCTCATCAACTGCGGAGGCTGCATGACCGCCAAGCGGATACTCATTGTCGATGACGATCGCGAGACCTGCCGGCTGATTGCCGAATTGGTCGGCGGACCGGGACGGACGCTCGAGGATGCCACCACTCCACGGCAGGCGCTCGACCGCATTCGCGACCAGCGTTTCGACCTGGTTATTTCCGATATCAACTTGAATGCCGCCGAGTCGGGGCTCGACATTCTCAAGGCCGTAAAAGCGCACCAGCCACCGGCACAGGTGGTACTGATTAGCGCCTTCGGCACGCTCGACACGGCGATCGCCGCAGTGCGCGCCGGAGCGTTCGACTACATCAGCAAGCCGTTCAACATCTCTGAAGTGAAGGCCACCGTCGAGCGTGCGCTGAACAGGAGCGCCGAACCACCGGCGACGCCGGTCGCTGAAACCAGGCATCCCGCCGGCATCATCGGCCGGTCTGCCGGCATGCTCACGGTCTACAAACAGATCGCCTACGCCGCCGATTCATGGGCACCTGTACTGATTACCGGGGAGAGCGGAACCGGCAAGGAACTGATCGCTCGCGCGATCCACCGGAACAGCCGGCGGGCGAGTCGGCCGTTCGTCGCCGTCAACTGTGGCGCGCTCGTCGAGACGCTCCTCGAGTCGGAACTGTTCGGCCACGTGCGTGGCTCATTTACCGGTGCGGTGAGCGATCACAAAGGTGTGTTTGAGCAGGCGCACGGCGGATCCGTCTTCCTCGACGAAATCGGCGACACAACGCCCGCATTACAAGTGAAGCTGCTGCGCGTGCTGCAGGAGGCGGAGGTTCGTCCCGTCGGTTCGACGCGCACGGTTCGCGTGGACGCACGGGTGATTGCAGCCACCAACGTGGACCTCGATCGAGCGGTCGCGGAGCATCGGTTCCGCCAGGATCTTTACTACCGCCTCAGCGTCATCGTCATTCACCTGCCACCGCTTCGTGATCGGCGCGGCGACATCCCGCTGCTGATCGATCAGTTTCTGCGCGCCTCGTCGGTACGTTCCGGTCGCACCGTCGCCATTTCTCCGGGCGCCGTAAACGCACTGGTCAACTACGAGTGGCCGGGCAACGTGCGCGAGCTGGAGAACACGATTGAACGGCTCGTCGTGTTCAGCCGCGGCGAGATCGACGTGGGCGACCTCCCGCCGGCCGTCGTCGCGGCGCCGACGCTGCGTGAGCAGTTGTTCGACGGCCTTCCCACCCTCGACGAGCTGGAACGCCGGTATCTCCTGCATGTCCTGCAGGAGGTCGGCGGCAATCGTTCGCGCGCGGCGGAGACGCTCGGCATCGATCGACGGACGCTGTACCGGATGGCGGAGCGCTTCGGCATCGATCTGAAGGAGGATGCTGGCGCCGGATCGGTGGTTCGCGACGCGTGATTTCCGCTGACGCTTCGCACAACTGACCGTCCGGTGCCTCTCGCAAGTCAGCGGGGATGAGGAATTTGTTCGCCCGTACACCGTATTCTTCTGGTACCTGCAACCCGCCGGGACAACATTGACATAGGCCATGGCGATGGCCACCAATTTGCTCAAAACTGCACCCTGATCTGCAGCATGCAGCCCGGTCCGTGCAGTCATCGAATTCCCATCGTCTGCGAGAACGTCCAGCTTCGTGACCCCGCCAGTGAATGAGAGGTCACGGGTGCCGGCGACGAGACCATCCAGGGATTTGCCACTGACATCAGCGTTGATCGAGCGAGCGGTGTGTCCGCACTACGACGCGAGGAGATGTCGATGAGGCAACAGCGGTGGGTCGTCGGAGTGGCACTCATTACCGCACTCGGTCTGCTATGCCAGGGTAGATGGCGTCTTGATGCCGCGCCCGCTGGCACGATTCACTACCCAGACCTTCAGGTTGTCGTTCCTCTCGACACTTTTTCCATCGAGGTCACTTCTCCGACGACGCGAGAATTTCGCTATACACACGATCAGGCGAACCTGGGCGATGGACCCTTCGAGCTTCGACTGGACTACGATCCGACGACCGATTCCGCGAGAGCTTTTCAGCGCATCTACACGCACGATGCCTCGACTGTCTGGTCGGTACTGAGTGAGCAGCTGGTCGTAGGGCGCTTCCTGTATCACCCGCTCCACGGTCACTACCACGTTCCATTCGCGAACTTTGGTCTCTTTCGGATTGCCGCGGACGGATCTGTCGGGGCGCCAGTTGCGAAAAGTGACAAAGTCGGATTCTGCATCGCAGATTCGGTGCTGATTGCCTCCATTCCGCATGAGGGCGTGTTTGGGTACTCGGGTGAGAACTGCGCCGACCCGCGCAGCACTTTAGGAATTTCTGTTGGGTGGGGCGACCTCTACGACTTTCACGATGCCGGTCAGGCGATCGTCTATGACCCGGCGACCATTCCAGACGGCGAGTATTGGTTCCGGGCCGTTGCCGATCCTTTCAACTACTTCCTCGAGAAGAACGAAGCGAACAACATCACCGACGTCAGGCTGCGAATCACCGGGACGGCGGTGACGGTGGTCGCGGGGCCCTTCCATCCCGATTCGACCCCGCCGGCTGTCAGCCTCACAGCACCGACGGCCGGAGCAGTCTCGGGAACGGCAGTGACGATCAGCGCCAACGCGTCCCATACGTCTGGCATCTCCAGTGTCCAGTTCCTGCTCAATGGAAACCCTCTGGGATCTCCCGACTCCTCGCCGCCGTACACGCTCCTCTGGAACACCACCACGGTTCCTGATGGGTCTTACGATGTGAGTGCTCAGGCGCTCACACCAACGGGTTTGTACGGGACCTCAATACCGGTGATCGTCACGGTTGCCA
>Ga0207659_10000163_pt1 | contig 39698 bp, 31 predicted proteins | sample KBSM43metaG_FD_184330 | JGI IMG/M metagenome (GOLD analysis project Ga0207659, IMG submission 184330) | Miscanthus rhizosphere microbial communities from Kellogg Biological Station, Michigan, USA - KBS M4-3 metaG (SPAdes) (version 2) | ecosystem: Host-associated > Plants > Roots > Rhizosphere >...
GAGCGCGGTCTGGGACACCCGGTAGAGATCGACCGCGTCGTCGGCCACCAGGCCGTGGCCGCGCGAGATCAGCTCCAGCCCGAGCTCGCTCTTGCCGAGGCCCGATTCGCCGGTGAGCAGCACGCCAATCCCGAGGATGTCCATGAAGACGCCGTGCCGGGTGGTCCGCTCGGCGAAATGCTGGCTGAGGTAGCCGCGCACGAGGTCGATCACGTGGCCGGCCGACTCGCTGGTCACGAACAGGGGAATGTCGGCCCGGTCGCAGAGGGCGACCAGGCGATCGGGCGGGACCTGGGCGTCGGCGCAGATCAGCACCGGCGGGTCGAGGGTGACGATGCGCGAGATCCGCCGGTCGGTCACCTCGCCGGAGGCGTCGTTGAGGTAGGCGACTTCGCGTCGGCCGACGATCTGCACCCGGTTCGGGTGGATGTAGTTCAGGTAGCCGACCAGGTCGGCCGCCGAGCGGGCATCGCGGACCGCGGCTTCGTCGAAGTGGCGCTCCGGGTGGGCGTGGCCGGCGATCCACTCCCAGTGCAGGGCGGGGCGGAACTCCTCGAACAGCGCTTCTGCGCTGATGACGGTCGGCTTCATCGGCTGGCGCAGCCCGAGAGCACGGGACGCCGGTCGAGCGTCAAGCGACCGAGCGCAGAGGCTCCCAGGCGGAGATCAGGCGATGCACCGTCGCGGCGTCGCCCTCGATCTTGAGGCGCTCGCGCAGGTCGCGGTCGGAAAGCATCTCGGCGATCTCGGAAAGGATCTCGAGATGGCGCTGGGTCGCCGCCTCGGGCACCAGGAGGAAGATCAGCAGGCCGACCGGCTCGTCGTCGGGCGCGTCGAAGGCAATCGCGTCGCGCACCCGCAGCACCGCCGCCAGCGGGTTCTTCAAGCCCTTGATCCTGCCGTGGGGAATCGCCACGCCATGGCCAAGGCCGGTGGAGCCGAGCCGCTCGCGGGCGAACAGGTTGTCGGTGACGGTGGCGCGGGCGATCGCGTGCTGGTTCTCGAACAGCAGCCCCGCCTGCTCGAACACGCGCTTCTTGCTGGTGGCGTCGACATCGACCAGCACGTCGCCGGCAGGCAGGATGGCAGCAAGACGGTTCATGGACGGCGGGCAAGCGCGAGATCCGCGCTCGGCCGAAATGACGATGCGATGAATTATGGGCCGATGGCCCGCGCCGTGCCGGCCAGGGGGCGGCTGCCGTGACGCAGGAGACGAACTTTGGTGCGTCGCGGCAACACCGCCGCCGGCGAAGACTCAGGTGAGCCGGGCGTCGGCCCGCTTGGGCGAGTCGTGGTGGTGGTTCTGGACCTTGTCCTTGTGACGGACGACCTGGCGGTCGAGCTTGTCCATCAGCTGATCGATCGCCGCGTAAAGATCTTCGGAGGAGCACTCCGCGAAGATGTCCTTGCCCTTGACGTGCAGCGTGACCTCGGCTCGTTGCCGGCGTTCCTTCTCGCTCAGCTTCTCGACACACAGCAGAACGGTGATGTCGACCACCTGATCGAAATGGCGCGTCACCCGATCCAGCTTGGTGAGCACATACTCTCTGAGAGCCGGCGTGACTTCGAGGTGATGACCGCTGATCGTCAGATTCATGAACTGATCCTTTCGGGGGTGCGGCAGAACACGTTAGCAGAGGCGTCGAAGCCTGCATAGGGGACAGGGTCGTTGCAGGCGACGCGACCCAGTCTAGCCCTCGCCTTTCGCCGCTCGGCGCGCCGTTGGGAGCGCCGATCGACCGATGCGATAATTTCTTCACCGCATCTTCACCGCTCGTCCTTGGACATCCTCTTTCCTTGGTGATCATCCGCTCCGGCAGCGGATCCTGCTCGCCGGAGCGCACATGCTGAACGTGTTCACGCTGGCCAACGGCCGGCTTTTCCAGGAAGAGATCGAGAGCCACGCGGCCCTGGCGCACGTGCAGCCGGTCTGGGTCGATCTCGATGCGCCTACCGAGGAAGAAAAGGGCTGGATCGTCGAGCACTTCGGGCTCACGATCCCGAGCGACGCGGTCGACGACGACCTCGAGGAATCGGCCCGCTTCTATGAGGAAGACAACGGCGAGCTGCACATCCGCTCCGACTTCCTGATCGACGACGGCGAGACGCCGCGCAACGTCCGCGTCGCGTTCATCCTGTTCCGCAACATCCTGTTTTCGGTGCACGCCGAGGACCTGCCGGTGTTCCGGCTGCTGCGCCTGCGGGCGCGGCGCATCCCGGCGCTGATCGGCGACGCCAAGGATGTGCTGCTCAAGCTCTACGACGCCGACGCCGAGTACTCCGCCGACACCCTCGAAGGCATCTACGACCATCTCGAGGCGGTGAGCGCAAGCGTCCTGCGCCAGGACGTCAACGACCAGGCGGCGGGCGAGGCGCTATCGGCGATCGCCCGGGAGGAAGATCTCAACGGGCGGGTACGGCGCAACGTCATGGACACGCGGCGCGCGGTCAGCTTCATGATGCGCAGCCGCATGCTCAACGCCGAGCAGTTCGAGGAGGCGCGGCAGATCCTGCGCGACATCGACTCGCTCGACTCTCACTCGACCTTCATCTTCGACAAGATCAACTTCCTGATGAACGCCACCGTCGGCTTCATCAACATCAACCAGAACAAGATCATCAAGATCTTCTCCGTGGCGAGCGTCGCGCTGCTGCCGCCGACCCTGATCGCCAGCATCTACGGCATGAACTTCAAGTCCATCCCCGAGCTCGACTGGACCTTCGGCTATCCGTTCGCGATCGCGCTGATGGTCGCCTCGGTGGCGGCGCCGTTCATCTATTTCCGTCGCAAGGGCTGGCTACGCTAGCCGGCTCGGCGGATCGGCCAGCGTCAAGACGCGTGGGTGGTGCGAGCCCGCTGGAGCTGGGGCTCCGGAGCCCGGCCGCTCCGGGCGGCCGGGCCTTGTACAAGTGTCGCTGAGCGCCCCCGGGGGAACGAGGGAGGAGGGAGGGAGGAGGAGAACCCCCCGGGGATTTCAGCCGGCATGAGCCGGCCGGCTCCGCGACGAAAACCGGTTCGACGTGTCGCCCAGGGGAGGCTCCGGTCCTCCCGGAAGCGGCGGGCGGCCGCATCGAACCGGTATGACGCGGGCCCGGGCCGAGAGTTCCCGGCCGATGCCGAAAACTCGCTGTCCGCCCCGATTTCCCAGCCTGTCTGGCCGGTCCCCGGCGGCGATTCGGCCGGATCCGGTCCAGGCGGAACACCTGCGGGATCGGCTCGCCCGCACCGGCGGGTCGCCGGCGAAGACTACACTCCCGCCCTTGCAAGGGCGCCGATGATCTATCCCGAACTATTCAAGCAGCTCGAGGCCGTTCGCTGGAACATGGACCAGGACATCCCCTGGGACCGGTTCGACGCGAGCCTGCTGAGCGAGGAGCAGGCCCAGACGGTGAAGATGAATGCCATCACCGAATGGGCGGCGCTGCCGGCGACGGAGATGTTCCTGCGCGACAACCGCGATGACAGTGACTTCTCGGCGTTCATGAGCGTCTGGTTCTTCGAAGAGCAGAAGCACTCGCTGGTCCTGATGGAGTACCTGCGGCGCTTCCGTCCGGACCTCGTGCCCACCGAGGCCGAGCTGCACGAGGTGCGGTTCGACTTCGATCCGGCGCCCAAGCTCGAGACCCTGATGCTGCACTTCTGCGGCGAGATCCGCCTCAACCACTGGTACCGGCGCGCCGCCGAGTGGCACGCCGAGCCGGTGATCAAGGCGATCTACGAGACCCTGGCCCGCGACGAGGCACGCCACGGCGGCGCCTACCTGCGCTATATGAAGAAGGCGATGCAGGCCTTCGGCGACGAGGCCCGGGCGGCGTTCGCCAAGGTCGGCGTGCTCATGGCGAGCGCTCGCCGCACCGCCCAGGCGCTGCATCCGACCAACCTGCACGTCAACGCCAGCCTGTTCCCGCGCGACACGGTGCAAAGCCGCCTGCCCGACCCGGAGTGGCTCGAGGCCTGGCTCGACAAGCAGATCCAGTTCGACTCGGTCTGGGAAGGCAAGGTGGTCGAGCGGATCCTGCACAACCTCAGCCTGCTGATGGAGCGCAGCTTCGCCAGCGTGCAGGAGCTGAATCGCTACCGCAAGGAGCTGACGGCCAAGATCGCGGCGGCGGCCGCGGCCGCCGCCGGGGTCGTGCCGCCGCTGCCGGGCGCCGCCCCGGCCTGATCGCCAGCTGCCGCCAGGCGTTCTAGCGCCGGCGGGCGCCTCAGGGCTTCGTCACCAGCTTCGCCTGCTCCACCTTGCGGTCGGCGACCACCTTCTGCGCGCTCGGGCGCTCGCCGACCGTCCGGCTGTAACTCTTGAGGTCGATGCCGGCGGCGGCGATCAGGTCTTCGCCGTAAACCGCACGGGTCGCCATCGCCACCAGCGGCAGCGAGTTCCAGGCCGAGCAGTCGGCCTGGGTGAAACTGTCGCCGGCGACATAGGGCGCGAATCGGGCCAGGCGCTTGAAGGCGGCGATGTTGCGCTCGAGCTGCGCGCGGGTCCGTGTCGCGGTGGCCTCGCTCACGCTGCCGCCGAAGAACGCCTGCGGATAGAGGGTGCGCGCCACCAGCTCAAGATGCAGGTCGACGTAGATCGCCAGCTCGCGGACCTTGGCGGCGGCGAAGGGATCGCGCGGCAGGAGCGGCGGCTCCGGCCAGGTCGTCTCGATGTATTCGAGGATCGCCTGGCTCTCGCACAGCGGGCCGCGGTCGGTGCGCAGGAAAGGAATCTTGGCGAGGGGCGAGGCGCCGAGCACGGCCTCGTCGCTGCCGCCGGTGGCGACGTATTCCTCGCTGAAATCGACGCCCTTTTCGAGCAGCGCCAGCTTGACCTTGTTGTAGTAGTTCGAGATCGACGATCCGCAAAGGACGAGCATTCGAGCCTCCGGTGGTATGGAGCTCAGTCTACGGCCGACGCCACGGCGACAATCGCCGGATGCTGCCCGCCTTCGTCGCCAAGCTGTGCCCGCGCGCCGAGCTCCAGCCGCGCCTCGCCGAGCTGGCCCGGCCGCTGGTCTTCACCAACGGCGTGTTCGACATCCTGCACCGCGGCCATGTCACCTACCTGGCCCAGGCCCGGGCCCGGGGCGCGAGCCTGGTGCTCGGGCTCAACAGCGACGCCTCGGCGCGCGGCCTCGGCAAGGCACCGGGGCGGCCGCTCAACAACGAAGGCGATCGGGCGGCGGTGCTCGCGGCCCTCGAGAGCGTGAGCCTAGTGACCCTGTTCGACGAAGCGACGCCGCTCGAGCTGCTCAAGCTCGTCCGCCCCGATCTCTACGTCAAGGGCGGCGACTACGACATCGAGAGCCTGGCGGAAACCGCGCTGGTGCGCAGCTGGGGCGGCGACGCGACGGCGCTGCCCTTCGTCGACGGCTACTCGACCACCGCGCTGGTCGAGCGCATCCGCCGCTGAGGGCGCGGCTTCGAGCCGTCGGCTTCAGTCGCTGGCGCGAAAGTCGAGGCCCTCGATCCGGATGCCGCGGTGCTCGCGCTCGCGCCGCGCCGGGAAGACGATCTCGCGTTCGATCCACAGGCGCAGCCGCACCGCCTCCGGCGCGCGCTCCTTGGCGATGTGCTCAAGCAGGGCCTCGTCGCTCAGGTGCGGCAGCGGCGGCCGGCCGAGCCGCCGCCAGCCGGCCGGATAGGTGACCTGCAGGGCGGCATCGCTGGCGGTGAAGCCGGCGATGGCGCGGATGTCCGCCAGGCGGACCCAGCGTTGGTAGTCCGCGTCCTGCAAGACACGGACGGTGTGCCCCTTGAACGCGTAGTGGCGGCCCTCGAGCTCGCGCCAGTTCGCCCGGCGCATCGCCTGCCAGATCGCGATCGCCAGATCGAGCAGCGGCCGCGCCAAAAGCAGCCCCGCCAGGCCGGCGATCCAGAGGACGCTGACGCCGAAGTTCAGCCGCCAGAGGCCCCAGGCCAGCGCCGCGCAGAAGCCGCCGCGCAGGACGATGGCCGTGAGCGCCTCGATCACGCCGTCTTCCGGTTGACCAGGAAGATGCCGGCCGCGACCGTGCCCAGGGCGAGCAGCAGCCGCCCCGTCACCGGCTCGGCCAGCAGTAGCGCGCCGAGCAGCAGGCCGAACACCGGCGTCAGCATCGTGAACGAGGAGAGCCGGGTCGCCGGGTAATGGCGGATCAGCCAGAACCAGAGCAGGTAGCTGGCGAAGGTGACGACCACCACCTGGAAAAGGAGCGCGGCCCAGGCGAGGGTCGAGAGCCGCACCGGCAGCGGTGCGCCCGAGAGGCTTGCCGCCGCCAGCAGCAGCAAGGCCGAGACGACGAGCTGGTAGAGCAGGGTCTTCTCGGCCGAGGCCTGGCCGAGGGCGGTGGCGCGCACCGCCAGCGTGGTCGCGCCCCAGAGCACGCCGGCGAGCATGCCGAGGGCATCGCCGACCCACTGGTTGGCGCCGGCGTGGGGCTGGGAGAAGCCTTCGGCGAAAGCCCAGGCGACGCCGGCGAAGGCCAGCACCAGTCCGACCGACTGCCACATGCTCAGCCGCTCCGAGCGGGAGATCAGCGGCATGCCGAGGGCGACGACGAAAGGCGCGATGTAGATCCAGACGACCATCCGCGATGCGGTCGTGAACTGCAGGCCGACGAAGATGCAGAAGAACTCGGCGGCGAACAACACCCCGGCGAGCAGGCCGCCGGGCAGGGTGCGGTCGCCGTCGAACAGTCGCGTGCCGCGGCTCATGGCCCAGAGCCAGACCAGGATCGCGCCGCCGAGCGAGCGCGCGGCTGCCTGCCAGAGTGCCGGGATCTCCGGCATCGCCGCCTTCGCGGCGACCTGGTTCAGCCCCCAGAGGAAGCAGCAGAAGACGATGGTGACGACGGCGAACGCGTCGAGGTGGGCCTTGCGCTCGGTCATTGCCGGCCGATGGTAAGGGCGCGCCGGTGGGCGAGCGTCTCGGCCAGGGCCGAGGCGACGATGCCGGCGACCAGGCCGCTGGCATGGGCGAAAGGAGCGATGGCGATGTCCCAGCCGGCGGGATGGCGCAGCGCCTCGGCTGCCCACGGCGTCTCGCTCGCCACCTTGAGAGAGAGCCCGATGAGAACGGCGAGGCCGATCGCCCGCCGCGGGCCGCGGGCCGTGGCGAGCAGGTGCACCGCCACCACGGCGACGCCGGCATGGAGCACGCCCGAAAGACCCGCGTAGTGGCTCAGGTCGGGCCGGGCCAGCAAGGCGAAGTGGGTCAGGGGCCAGGCGACGAACCAGGCGAGGAGGCTGCGCCGCGGCACACCGGCGACGAACCCGAGCGCGCCGACCAGAGCGGCGCCGGCCAGGTTCGCCACGAGGTGCAGGACGCTAAGGTGAACGATGGCCGCACTCCAGGCGCGCCAAGGCTCGCTCGCGGCCAGGGCCGGTTGCCAGTCGAGCGCCGCCGCTGGCAGGCCGAAGCCGGCGAAGGCGCCAAGGCCGAGCAGCGCCGAGGCCGCGATCCACGTCCGCCCGGCGTTGCCGGGTGTCGCGGCCTCAGCCGAAGACGACACGCCAGAGCGCGAGCACGGCCGCGCGCTGCGTGGCCATCGTCTCCGGATCGAGCTGGGTCGACCGCTCGTCGAGACGGGCCCGGTGCTGGGCCCGGCGCAGGTCGCGATAGGCGTCGGCCGCGGCGCTGCCGACGCCCGCGGGCAGGAGGCCCGCGGCCTCGGCCCGGCCGAGCAGGGCGATGTTGCCGACGTTGTCGAGCAGCTCCGCGTGGGTGCCGCTTTCGGCAAGCACCAGTGTCTGGACCGCGAACTCGACGTCGATCATCCCGCCGGCGCTGTGCTTCAGGCCGAAGCGCCCGGCCTTGACCGGATGGGCAGCGCGCACCTTCTCGCGCATCGCCCTGACCTCGGTCACGAGCGCTGCGCGGTCGCGCTGCGCCGCGAGGACGCTGCGCCGTACCGCCTCGAAGCGCGGCGCCAGCCGCTCGAGCCCGGCGCACCAGCGCGCCCGGGTCAGCGCCTGGTGCTCCCAGGTCCAGGCGGTGTTGCTGCCGCGGCCGGTTTGGTAGTTGGCGAACGAATCGATCGAGGTGACGAGCAGGCCCGAGCCGCCGTTCGGCCGGAGCGCGGTGTCGATGTCGAACAGCTCGCCGGCTGCGGTGCGCATCGTCAGCCAGTTGATGAGCTTGCGCACAAAGGCGCCGTAGACCTCGGCCGCCTTGTCGGCGTCGGTCTCGGGATCGTCGTAGACGAAGACGACGTCGAGGTCGCTGCCGTAGCCGAGCTCCTTGCCGCCGAGCTTGCCGTAGGCGATGACCGCGAGCTGCGGCTCGGGCCGGTGCGCCGACTTCAGGTGCTTCCAGGCCCAGCGCAACGCGCACGAGAGCGTGGCATCAGCCAGCGCCGAGAGGTCATCGGCGACCTGCTCGACCGTGATGTGGCCCTCGACGTCGCGCACCAGGGTGCGGAACACTTCCGCATGGTGGGCACGGCGCAGGGTGTCGAGCAGCAGCTCCTCCTCGGCCTGGCTGGAGCGCTCCCAGCCGGCGTGGCGCTCCTCGAGCTCGCGGGTGTAGGCGGCGGCATCGAAGCGGCCGTGCAGCAGCTCCTCGTCGGCGAGCTCGTCGATCACGCCCGGGTGCAGCATCAGGTAGCGCATCGGCCAGCGCGCCAGCCCGAGCAGGCGCAGCAGCCGGTTCTGCACCGAGGGACGCTCGGCGAGGAGGGCAAGATAGCTCTCGCGCCGGAGCAGCGGCTCGAGCCAGTCGACGAACTGGATCGCCGCCTGCAGGGTGCAATGCCCTTCGGCCACTGCCTGGGCGGCGCGCGCCACCAGGCCGGCGAGGCGGATCTTGCTCTCGTCCTTCAGCATCCGGATCCTCGGCTGGTCGCAGAGCGGCCGCACCCGCGCCGCCAGCTCCGCCGGCAGCTGCGCGAGGAAGGTCTCGGCATCGACCGGCAGCGGCGCCGGGCCGCAGCTGCGGCAGCCGTTGCCGGTGCTGCCTCGGCCGTCGCGCAGCAGCAGGTCGAATTCGCCGGCGACGAATTCGCGTGCCTCGCCGAGCCGGTCGAGCAGGGCGCAGGGGCCGCTCGCTTCGGCGCCGAGACTGGCGGCGATCCAGGCGAGGTCGCCGTCATGCTCCGGCAGGACGTGGGTCTGCTGGTCGTCGAGGTACTGGATCCGGTGCTCGACCCGGCGCAGCAGCGTGTACGCCGCCGCCAGCCGCTCGGCGCTGGCGCGCTTCATCAGCCCTCCGGCGGCGAGCTTGTCGAGCGCCTTCAGGGTCGAGCGGGTGCGGATCTCGGGGAAGTGGCCGCCGCGCACCACCAGCAGCAGCTGGACGATGAACTCGATCTCGCGGATGCCGCCGCGCGAGAGCTTGACGTCGTTGGCGCGCTGCGGCCGGCCGGCGGCGCGGCGCTGCGCCTCGTCGCGCACCTTGGCATGCAGCTGGCGCAGGCCTTCGAACACGCCGTAGTCGAGATAGCGGCGATAGACGAAGGCGGTGACCAGCGAGCGCAGGGCCAGGGCCCGGCCGCTCTTCACGCTGGCGATCGGCGCCACCACGCGGCTCTTCAGCCAGGCGAAGCGCTCCCACTCGCGGCCGTGCGCCTGGAGGTAATCCTCGAGCATCGCCAGGCTGACGGCCGGGGGCCCGGAGTTGCCGTTGGGACGCAGCGCCAGGTCGACGCGGAAGACGAAGCCGTCCTCGGTGATCTCGCCGATCAGCGTGTAGAGGCTGCGCGCGACCTGGGCGAAGTACTCGTGCGCGCTCACCGGCCGGGCGCCATCGGTCGTGCCCTCTTCCTCGTAGACGTAGATCAGGTCGATGTCCGAGGAGACGTTCAGCTCGCGCGCGCCGAGCTTGCCCATGCCGACGATCCAGAAGTCGATCGCCTCGCCGGCCGCGTTGCGCGGCACGCCGAAGCGCGCGTCCTGGTCGGCGCGGGCGCGGGCCAGGGCCAGCTCGAGGGTGGCCCCGGCGAGATCGGTCATCGCCCGGGTGATGTCCGCCAGCGGTGCACCCGCCTCAACGTCGAGGACAGCGAGGCGCTCGAGGGTCAGCTGGCGAGCGACCCGCATCGCGCTGCCCAGATCCCGTCCCTGACGCTGCAGCTGCTCGATCAGGGCGACGATGCCGTCGCGGCCGGGCAAACCGGGCGGCAGCGCCGCGCGCTCGGCCGGGTAGCGGCGGCGGATGCGCTGCACGAAGCGGCTGTGTTCGGCGAGGGCGGAGGCGACCGGCTCGCCCTCCGTGCCCGGCGGCGGTGCGCCCGCCTGGAGGGTCGATGCGACCCGGTTGGTGGCGATGTCGAAGGAGCCCATCGTCGCCGGAGGTCTGTGCTAGATTGAAACGACCGGCGCGAGACGCGGGTCGTGACCGTGCCGCACGAGGGCTTCGATGGCGAGTCGACCGCGACCCTGGCACCGAGCCGGCCGGCGCAACGCTGTCTTCATGTCTTCCCACCCTCCCCACGATCACGCTGCGGCATCGCCGCGCGCCGCGCGCCGCTCGATGCTGCGAACCCTGGGACGCGTGCTGCTCGGACTGTTCGGCGCGTCATGTCTCGCGCTGTTCGTAGGTTGGCTCTCACTTCACTGGCTGATTCTGCCGCACATCGAGGAGTGGCGTGGGCCGATCGAGGCGCGTGCCAGTCGTCTACTCGGGGCAGTCGTGAAGATCGGCGCAATCGAGGTGCGTTCGAGTGGCTGGGTGCCGGCCCTCGAGCTGCGCGACGTCCATGTCCTCGACGCCGAGCAGCGGGTCGCGCTCAGCCTGCCGCGGGTCGCCGCGTCGCTGTCGCCCCGGTCGCTGCTGGCGCTCGAGCCGCGTTTCGAGCAGATGCTGATCGATGCCCCGGTGCTCGATATCCGCCGCGACGCGGCCGGCCACATCCGCGTCGCCGGGCTCGACTTCGGCGGCAAGGACTCGGGCGCCGACGACGACGGCGCCGCCGCGCACTGGTTCTTCAAGCAGCACGAGTTCGTGATCCGCGGCGGCACAGTGCGCTGGATCGACGAGCAGCGGCAAGCGCCGCCGCTGGTCCTGGCCGGGGTCGACGTGGTGGTGCGCAACGGCCTGCGCTGGCACGCTATCCGCGTCGATGCCACCCCGCCGACCGCCTGGGGCGACCGCTTCACGATCCGCGGCCGCTTCGCCCAGCCGCTGTTCGCGCGCGCCGGCGACTGGCGGCGCTGGAGCGGCAGCATGTTCAGCGACCTGCCGCGGGCCGACGTGCGCGAGCTGCGCCGCTACGTCAACCTGCCGTTCGAGCTGAGCGAAGGCGACGGCGCCTTGCGCGGCTGGTTCGAGGTGCACGAGGGCCAGCCCGAGTCGGCCACCGTCGACATCTCGCTGCGTGCGGTGGCATTGCGTCTCGACAAGAGCGTCGAGGCGCTCGAGTTTGAGCAGGTCGAGGGCCGCTTCGACGCCCGGCGCAAGGGTGATCGCATCGCGATCGAGGCCCGCGGCTTCGGCTTCGTCACCGGCGACGGCATTCGCTGGCCCAAGGGCGACCTGAGCGTCGCCTGGGTGCAGCCCGAAGGCGAAGACGTCACGAGCGGCGAGTTCTCGGCCGAGAGGCTCGACGTCGGCGTCATGGCCGGCATCGCCGGCCGCGTGCCGCTCGGCGCAGCGCTGCGGGCGCTCCTCGCCGACGTCCATCCCCAGGGCGTGATCACCCAGCTCAGCACCCGCTGGGACGGGCCGATCGACGCCCCGGCGCACTATCGGGTGAAGGGCAAGCTGAGCGGCCTGTCGCTGACCGCGCACGCCGGCGAGCGGCACGACGCGGTCGGCCGGCCGGGGCTGCGCAATGCCACGGTGCAACTCGATGCGAGCGAGGCCGGCGGCGAGGCGCGCATCGGCCTGGAGCAGGGCGTGGTCGAGCTGCCCGGCGTGTTCGACGAGCCGGCCCTGCCCTTCGACCGGCTCGACGCCAAGCTGGACTGGAAGATCGAGCCGCGTTCGGGCGCCCTGCCGAACGTCACGGTGCGGGTGCGCGAAGCGCGCTTCGCCAACGCCGATGCCGAAGGCGAGCTGAGCGCGACCTGGCGCACCGGCACCGGCGAGGGCATGGCGCGCGGCGGCCGCTATCCGGGCGAGCTGGAGCTCGACGGCCGGATCGGCAGTGCCCGGGCGGTGCGGACGGTGCGCTACCTGCCGCTCGGCCTGCCCGACTCGGTGCGCAGCTACGTCGCCCGGTCGGTCCTCGACGGCACGATCGAGCGGGCGTCGTTCCGGGTGCGCGGCGACCTCTGGGACTTCCCCTTCCACGGCGGCAAGTCGGGGCGCGAGGGCGAGTTCCGGATCGATGCCAAGGTCGACGATCTCGTCTTCGCCTACATCCCGGTCGAGCCGGGGAGCGCGCATCCGGTCGAGGCGGGCAACCCGTCCTGGCCCTCGCTGACCGCGGTGTCGGGCGAGCTGATCGTCGATCGCACCCGGCTCGAGATCCGCGACGCCCGCGCCCGTCTCGGCGGCGCCGACTGGACCCGGGTCCACGGCGTGATCCCGCAGCTCGGCGACCACGCCCGCTTCGAGATCGAAGGCGTCGCGCGCGGTCCGCTCGCCGAGATGCTGCGCTACGTCAACGCCACGCCGATCGGCCGCTGGACCGGCCGGGCGCTCGCCAGCGCCAGCGGCAGCGGCACGGCCGATCTGAAGCTGGCGCTCACGGTTCCGCTCGACGACCCGGGCGAGACCCGCGTCAAGGGCAGCCTCGCGCTCGCCGGCAACGATGTGCGCATGACGCCCGACACGCCCCTGCTGGGCGCGGCCAGGGCCCGGATCGATTTCACCCAGAGCGCGTTCACGGTCGCGGCGGGCAGCGCCCGCGTGCTCGGCGGCGACATGAGCTTCGAAGGCGGCTCGCAAGGCGATACGCAGCGCTTCGCGGCCCAGGGCACCGCCACCGCCGAGGCCTTGCGCAACACCGCCGAGCTCGGCTGGATTTCGCGCCTTCCGCTCAGCGGACAGGCCGGCTATCGGGGGACGCTCGCGTTCGTCGACGGCCAGCCGCAATACGTCGTGACGAGCAACCTCGTCGGGGTCGGCGTCGACTTGCCGTATCCGCTCGGCAAGGCGGCGCCGGCGGCGGTTGCGCTGCGCGTCCAGAACGGGCCCGATGAAGGCGCACCGGCAAGCGCGGGGCGCGAAGCGCTGCGGGTCGATGTCGGCAACGCCCTACAGGTGCGGTACGTGCGCGAGGGCGCGGGCGACGCGGCGCACGTGGCTCGCGGCTCCATTCGGCTCGCCGATCCGGCGGCGCCGACGCCGGCCGAAGCGCCCGAGCCCTTGGCCCTGCCCGCCGCGGGCGTGACGGCGACCGTGGCCCTCAGGAAAGTCAACATCGACGAGTGGGAAGCCGCCGCCGAGCGGCTGTTCGCCGAGCCGGCACGCGGCACGGCGCCGGCCCAGGGCTTCGACACCGGCGGCGGCTCCGGCTACGTGCCCGACCACGTCGGCTTGCGCATCGGCGAAATGACGACCGGTTCGCGCCGCCTCGGCAACGTCACCGCCGGCCTGTCGCGGGAAGGGAGTTTGTGGCGAGCCAACGTCGATTCCGACGAGCTCGACGGCTACGTCGAGTACCGGCCGGCGCGTCGCGGCGCGGTGCCGGCCGGGCCGGGCGCGGGCCGGGTCTACGCGCGGCTGTCGCGCCTCAATCTGCCCAAGGGCGAGGCCGAGCGCGTCGAGAGCCTGCTCGACGAGCAGCCGGCGAGCGTGCCGGCGCTCGACATCGTTGTCGACGAATTCGAGCTCCGCGGCAAGCACCTCGGCCGGCTGGAGATCGAGGCGGCGAACCGCTCGACCGGGGGTCGCGACGCGGTCCGCGAATGGCGGCTCTCCAAGTTCAACCTGCTGATGCCGGAAGCGCAGCTGGCAGCGACCGGCACCTGGGGAGCCGGCACGGTGCCGGGCGCACACGGTCCGAGCCAGGCGGCGATGGACTTCACCTTGACGCTCGTCGACAGCGGCGCCCTGCTCGAGCGCCTCGGCATGGGCAAGGTCGTGCGCGGCGGCAAGGGCTCGTTCGCCGGCAGCGTGTCCTGGCCGGGCTCGCCGCTCTCTCCCGAGACGGCGAAGATGACCGGGCAGATCAAGGTCGCGATCGAATCCGGCCAGTTCCTCAAGGTCAGCCCGGGCGCAGCCCGGCTGCTCAACGTGTTCAGCCTGCAGTCGCTGCAGCGCCGGCTGCTGCTCGACTTCCGCGACCTGTTCGAGGACGGCTTCGTGTTCGACAGCGTCACCGGCGATCTCCGGCTCGGGCAAGGCGTGGCCACCACCAACAACCTGCGCATGCGCGGTCCGGCGGCGGTGGTGCTGATGGAGGGCGAGGCCGACATCGAGCGCGAGACGCAGAACCTGCGCGTCGTCGTCGTGCCCGAGATCAATGCCGGCACCGCCGCGCTGGCCTATGCCTTCATCAACCCGGCGATCGGCCTCGGCACCTTCCTGGCGCAGTACTTCCTGAGCAAGCCGATCGCCGAGGCGAGCACGCGCGAGTTCCGGGTCACCGGGCCGTGGGACGATCCGAAGGTCGAGCGGGTCGAGCGCAGCGCGTTCGGTGCCCCGCCGGCGGGCGCGGCCTCCGATGCGGCCGCCGCCGCCGAGCCGCAGAAGACGACGACCACACGCTAGAACGAGGAGCCCGATGAAGATCGCCACCTTGCAGATGGTTTCGACGCCGAGCGTCGAGCGCAACCTCGACGCCGCCGGCGCGCTCGTGGCGCGCGCCGCCCGCGAGGGCGCCGAGCTGGCGATCCTTCCCGAGTATTTCTGCATCATGGGCCGAAGCGATCGCGACAAGCTCGCGGTCGCCGAAGCACCCGGCAAAGGACCGATCCAGGCGATGCTCGCCGAAACGGCGCGCGAGCACCGGCTCTGGCTCGTGGCCGGCACCTTGCCCTTGCAGAGCGGCGAGGAAGGCCGGGCGATGAACGCCAACCTCGTCTTCTCGCCGGCGGGTGAGCAGGTTGCGCGCTACGACAAGATCCATCTCTTTCGCTACGACAACGGGCGTGAGCAGTACGACGAAGGCCGCACCCTGAAGCCCGGCAGCGAGCCGGTCGCGTTCGACGCGGCGGGCCTTCGCGTCGGCCTGAGCGTCTGCTACGACCTGCGCTTTCCCGAGCTCTACCGGGCGCTGATGAAGCCGCCCTGCGACCTGCTCTGCGTGCCCTCGGCCTTCACCCATCCGACCGGCCTTGCGCACTGGGAAGTGCTGCTGCGTGCCCGGGCGATCGAGAACCAGTGCTACGTCGCGGCCGCGGCCCAGGGCGGGCGGCACGAGAACGGTCGGCGCACCTTCGGGCACAGCCTGATCGTCGATCCCTGGGGCGAGATCGTCGCCATGCTGCCGGAAGGCGAAGGCATCGTCGCCGGCGAAGTGCGGCGCGAGCGCCTCGCCGAAGTGCGGGCGCAGATCCCCGCGCTCGAGCACCGCCGGGGGCTCTGAGGGCGGATCGGCGAAAGCGCGCGCGGACCGGAGCGCGGCGCGCTCCTGCCGGGCGCGGCGGCCGCGACCCCGGCACTCGGGCGGCCCGGCACCCCCCTTCGCGGGCGGTGGCGAGGGAACGCCACTGCTAGAGTTTTCCGACAACTACAAGGGAGCTCGAGATGGCTTACGCGATCGCGATCTTTGTCGGTGCGGTGATCGGTGGGGCCAGCGAGGGCGGCTTCGGCCTCTTCGTCGGTGGCCTGCTGGGTTGGCTGCTGGTGCGGGTGTCGCGACTGCAGCGCGACATCGCCGCCTTGCGTGCACGGGTCGGCGCGCCGGGCGTGACCACGGCGACAGTGCCCGTGCCCGCGGCCGCCGTGATCCCGGAAGGGGTGGCCCCGCCCCAGCCGGCGCAAGCGCCGCACGCACAGCCGGTCACGCCAGCACCAGAGGTCACACCCGCACCGGCGTTCCGTATAGAGACATCCGAGCCGAAGTTGCCCGATGCCGCATCTGCGGACGCGACGAGCGCGCAGGTCGACGCCGCGCTGCGGGCCGCGGCCGTGATCGACGCCGCGGAGCGATCCGGGCCCGACACCGTGCCGATGGCGGAAGTGCGCGTGCCGCAGGCTCCGCTCCCGCCGCCGGCCGCGGCGGCGCCGTCGCGCCCCTCGGCGCTCGCGACGATCCGGCAGTGGCTGGTCGGCGGCAACACCATCGTCAAGGCCGGCGTCGCGATCCTCTTCGTCGGCCTGGCCTTCCTCGCGAAATATGCCGCCGAGCACACCGAGGTGCCGGTGGAATGGCGGCTGGCCGCGATCGGCGCCGCCGCCGTGGTCCTGCTCGGCTTCGGCTGGCGCCTGCGCCTGTCGCGGCCCGGCTATGCGCAGGTGCTGCAGGGCGGCGCGGTCGCGGTGCTCTACCTCACCCTGTTCGCGGCCTTCCGCTTCTACCATCTGCTCGAGCCCGGCCCGGCCTTCGCTTTCATGGTCGCGGTCGCGATGCTCTCGGCTGCGCTCGCGGTGCTGCAGGACGCGCGCGCGCTCGCGGTCATCGGCGCGCTCGGCGGTTTCGTCACGCCGCTGATCGTCTCTACCGGCTCCGACAACGCGGCCGCGCTGTTCACCTACTACCTCGTGCTCGACGCCGGCATTGCCGCGGTCGCGTGGTTCCGGACCTGGCGCTCGCTCAACCTGGTCGGCTTCTTCGCCACCTTCCTCGTCGCCACCGCCTGGGGCGTGCTCCGCTACCGGCCGGAATCGTTCGCCATGAGCGAGGGCTTCCTGATCGCCTTCTTCCTCCTGTTCGTGCTGATCATGCTGCTGCCGGCGCGTCGCGCTGCAACGGCCAGCGCGCAGCGCAGCGATGCCTGGGTCAACAGCACCCTGCTGTTCGGCCTGCCGACGGTCGTCTTCGCCCTGCAGTACGGCCTGGTGCGCCACATGGAATTCGGCACCGCGCTCTCGGCGCTGGCGATGGCCGGTTTCTACGTCCTGCTGGCGACGACGATGAAGAAACGCGCCGTGCTTACGCTCCCGTTCGATGCCAGCCTGGCGATCGCCACCGTCTTCCTGACCCTGGTCATTCCGTTCGCCGTCGACGAGCGCAGCACCGCCGGTGCCTGGACGCTCGAGGCCGCCGGCCTGGTGTGGATCGGCTTTCGCCAGGGCCGGGTCCTGCCGCGCGCGTTCGGCTACATCCTGTTCGTGCTCGCGGGCGTGTCGATGCTGTTCGCGCACGAGCGCTACGGCATGCCGACGAAGGTCCTCAACGCCTACCTCTTCAACGGCCTGATGGCCGCCGCCGCAGCGATCGCCGCCGCGTTCTTCATCCATCGCCGCCGCGGCGATGCGGCGATGAAGTCCGGCGAGGAAATCGGCGAGCCCTTGCTGATCGCCCTGGCGACGCTCTGGCTGGTGTCGACTACGGGCATCGAGATCGCGGCCTTCGTCGCCTGGGAACTGCTGCGCTCGGCCTGGCTCGCGGCCCTGAGCGGCATCGTCCTGCTCTATCTGTCGCTCTCGAACCGACTGCGCTGGCCCGGCATCGCCTGGCCGGCGGTGGCGCAGGCGCCATTGATGCTCCTGGCGGCCGTGACCGTGGCGGTCGAACTGGCCCATCCGCTGAAAGGCGGCGGTGCCTGGGCCTGGCCGGTCGCCTTCGCCGTGCATGCGCTGACGTTGCGTCTGGCTGCACCGGGCTGGCCCGAGCCGGTGCTCCGAGCAGTCCATGCGTGTGGCCTGCTGACCTTGGCCCTGCTCGGCGCCTTGCTCGGTCGCGCCATCACCGCCGACTGGGGCGCACCCGACAGCGCCTGGCCGTGGCTCGGCTGGCTGGTGGTGCCGGCGGCGCTGCTGCTGCTCCTCACCCGCCGGTCGGTGGCCGAGGTCTGGCCGGTGCGCGCTGCGCCGGCCGCGTATGCACGGATCGGCGGTGCGGTGCTTGCCGCTGGCCTCTGGCTCTGGACCCTGGTCGCCAACGTCGCTTCCGACGGGACGGCCGCGCCGTTGCCGCACCTGCCGCTGGTCAATCCGCTCGACGTCGGCGTCGCCTTGGCGCTGGTGGCCGTCATGCTCTGGCTGCGCAAGGTCGAGCAGGCGCGGGGGCCTTTGCTCGGCGCGGTCCTGGTCGCCGGCTTCGTCTGGCTGAACGCGATCCTGATCCGTGCCTTCCATCACTACGACGCCGTGCCGTACCGCGTCGATGCGTGGCTCCATTCGCTGGCGGTGCAAAGCGGCATCGCCCTGCTCTGGTCGCTGACCGCGCTGGTGGCGATGTGGCTCGGCGCCCGCCGCGGCGCGCGGCTGCCCTGGGTGGTGGGCGCGATGCTGCTCGCCGCGGTGGTGCTGAAGCTGCTCCTGGTCGACCTGTCGGGTACCGGCACGGTGACCCGCATCGTCTCCTTCATCGGCGTGGGTGTGCTCATGCTGGTGATCGGCTACGTGGCGCCCCTGCCGGCCAAGGAAGGGCGCCATGTGTCGGCCTGAGCGCAACGGCGGGCGCACCGCCGCCGGCGTCGCCGCGAGCCTGCTCGTCGGCAGCGCCGTGCTCGCCGCGACGGCGGCCGAGCCGCAGCCGTATCGCTACGCGGCGCCGGTCGAGATCGCGAAGCCGGCGCCGTTCGTCGAGATGGCGCTGCCGCCGGCGGCCTACGCCCACGCGGCGCAGCCCGACCTGCGCGACCTGCGCCTCGTCGACGCAGCCGGCGAGCGCGTGCCCTTCGCCCTGCTCGACCCGACGCCCGCGCCTGCCCGCAGCGAGCGGCTGCGCGAGGCGATGCTCTTTCCCCTGCCGCAGCGGCCCGCCGGCAGCGCCACCTGGCCTTCGCCGGTGGAGGTCACGGTCGACGGCGACCGGATCACCGTGCGGCGCTCCGCCGCGGGCGCGCCGTCGGCGGCGAGCACGGCGCGGGAATCGCCGGGTTGGCTGCTCGATCTCGGCGAGCTCGGCCCCGGCGAGCCCGCGCCGCGGCGCCTGCTGCTGCGCTGGTCCGGCCCGACCGAGTTCTCTGCCGCTTACGCGATCGAGACCAGCGCCGACCTGCGGAGCTGGCGCGGTGCGCCGGGCGGGCAGGTGATGTCGCTGCAGTCGGCCGGCGGCGTGCTGGCGCAGCCCATCGTCGGCTTGCCGGAGGGGGCGGGCCGCTTCGTCCGCCTCACCTGGTTGACCCCGGCGAGTGCACCGCTCCTCACCAGCGCGGCCTCGGTGGCCGATGCCCCGGGCCGGGTCGCCGTCGCCGCCGCCGACGAGCTCGTCTTCGCGCCGGGCCCGGCGCCGGCTGGCAAGGAGCCCGAGCCGCGGGGCTCGCTGCATTTCGACCTCGGCGGCAGCCTGCCGCTGATCGACGTCGAGCTGCGATTCGCCGCCGGCACCCGGGTCGCGCCGGTTCGCCTGCAGGGCCGCACCCGTGCCGAGGATCCCTGGCGAGAGATCGGCAGCGGGGTCTTCTACCGGATCGAGCGCGACGGCCAGGCCGCCGACGCCCCCGCCCTGATGCTGGCGACGAATGCGCGCTTCGTGCGCGTCGTCCCCGACGAGCGGGCGGCGGCGCTCGACCCGGTTCAGACGCGACTGGTCGTTCATGCCCGGCTGGCCTCGCTGGTGTTCGCCTCGAGCGGGCAGGCGCCGCTTCGCCTGCTCGCCGGCTCGGCGGACGCTCCGGCGGGGGCGCTGCCCGTGGCGACGCTGGTGCCGCAGTTCGAGCAGGAGCGAAAGCGCTTCGGCCAGGCCCGGCTCGGCGCGTTCGCCGAAGCCCCCGAGGTCGCCCGTGCCGCCGAGCGCGCCGCCTCGCAAGCCCACCTGCGCCTGGGCCTGCTCTGGGCGGTGCTGGTGGTCGGCGTCGTCGGCCTGGGCCTGCTCGTCTGGCGCCTGGCGAAGACCGGCGCCGCGCCTGCGCCGCCGGCCGCCTGAGCCCGAGGGTCCCCGGCCTCGCCGGCCGTCAGGCGCCGAGCAACTCGCCCACGGGCTTGAGCTCTTCGACCCGGTCGCAGATCGACTTGATGACCATCAGGATCGGCATCCCGAGCAGCAGGCCCCACACGCCCCAGAGCCAGCCGAACAGGAGCACGCCGATGAAGACCGCGAACGCGCTCATCCGGCTGGCCCGGCCCATCCACCAAGGCGTCAGGAGGTTGCCGACGAGCGTGTGGATGGCGAACGAGGCGGCGCCGATGTAGAGCCCTCGGTCGATCGCCTCGAACTGGACGATGCCGATCACGCTGGAGGCGACGCCGACCACGACCGCGCCGAGATAGGGAACGAGATTGGTGATGCCGGCGAGGATGCCCCAGACCAGAGAGTGATTGAGGCCGAGGGCGTAGAAGGCCAGGCCGGAGAGGACGCCGACGACAACGCTGGTCGCCATCTGCACGAACAGGTAGCGCTGCATCTGCTCGTGCACTTCGTCGAGCGCCTGCACCGTGATCTTCTTCTGGCTCAGGCGCGGGCCGGCGAGCTTGACCATCTTGCGCCGGAAGGCGCTGCCGGAGGCGAGCAGGAAGAAGGTGATGAAGACAACCAGCGTCGCCTGGCCGGCCAGCGTGACGAGACCGAGCGTGCCGGTCCAGAGGTAGTCCTTGACGTTGATGTGCGGCTTTTCCACGACCACCCGGGTCACGCCGCGCGGTGTCGGCGGCACGCTGGGCGACATCGGCTCGACCCGGCTCGCGGTCGACGACGCCGCGGGCAAGGCCTGGCGCGGACGCGCGCTTGCGCTCCCGGAGGCGGCGGATGCGGCGACGCCTGAGGCGATGGCCGGCGACGCCGTCTCTTCGGCCGCGCGTTCGATCTCCGTCGCTGCCTGCTGCACTTTCTCGAGCGCCGAAGGCGCGGTCGACAGGCCCGGCTTCTGCACCGCCTTGCGCAGCTTCTGCGCCACCTCCGGCAGCGTTTCGATCAGGGCATTGGTGTCGTCGCTGACGCTCCAGGCGGCCCAGCCCAGGCCGGCAAGGATGGCGCTCAGCAGCAGCCCGGCACCGGCGGCACGGGGCAGGCGCCAGCGCTCCATCCGCTCGATCGCCGGCGAGAGCGCATAGCTGAAGATCACGCCGAGCAGCAAGGGAATCACGACCGCCTTCGCCCACTGCAGGGCGTAGAGCGAGAGGATCACGGCCATGACGACGAGCGCGAGGTTGCGCACGTCCACCGGCATGTGCAGGTGCAGGCGCTCCGGCTCGGCGTCGGCCTCGTCCGGGGCAGGGGCAGTGGCGGCCGCGTCTTCGGTTTTCACGGCACGTTGTTCCGGTGCGAGGGTGGCGTCGATCCCCTCCCCAGCACTCGGCGTGCCCGGCCGCCTCACGGGGCGCCGTCGGCAGGGAGCACGATGTAGTGGTCCGCCAGCTCCGGCGGCATCGGCGAGTCGAGCAGGGTGCAGGTCAGGCGCAGGGCGTCGGCCGCGGCGGTGCCGAAGCGCACGCCGCCGTTGGCCTTCAGCGCCGCGGCGGTCCAGCTGCGGATGACGATCGGCCGCTGCATCCAGGAAAGCGTCTGCAACCGGGCAAGGGCCTCGAAGACGTTCTCCGCGTCGGGCACGTCGAAGGGCGGCGCCGTCGAATGCGGTGCCCATTGCGCCATGACGCTTTCGTACCAGCGCGCCCCGGCGCCGTCGTTCTCGAGATCCTCGGCGACCATGCGCGAAAGGAAGGCGGTGTGGACCGCGAGCGCCAGCACGTCCGTTTCCAGCCACTCGGCCACGTCGCCGCCGGCTTCGGGCCGGATCACCAGCGCCGGCACTTCCCCCAGGCCGCGGCGCATCGCCAGCCAGTGCAGCCGATCGATCGGCCGGACCACGCCGCGCGCGCCCATGATGCGGCGCATCGCCTTGAGGAGGTTCTGACGGACGGCGATCGGCTGCAGCGCCATGCGCGCCAGCAAGCGCTCGAACCAGGGCAGGCGAGCGGCGCCCGAGAGGCTCGCCGCGTGCTCGCGCAGGCCGGCGCGATGCGGGGTCTCCGCAGTCTCGATCGCCCAGGCCCGGGCGGCGCGCCGGCTGCCGGGCGGCAGGATGAGTGCCAGCAGGGCGGCATGCAGCTCGCCGGGGCCCTGCACCCTGGCCAGACGCTTGGCGGCGTCGATTTCCGGGTCGTGCGCTGCCTGGTTCTTCGCGTAGACGTCGTTCAAAGCATCCTTCCGCGCGATCGCCGGCTGGCTCGCGGGTTGCTGCGCAGCAAGAAGTGTCGCACCGCGTCGGCGGCGCGAGGCCTCCGGCGGCGTCGACTTGCCCTAGAGCGTGGCGCCGGCGCGAAAGCCGAACAGCCGGGCGACGAGCACGGTCGGGAACTGCCGCACCGCGGCGTTGTAGTGGCCGACCGCGGCGTTGAACTCGCGCCGCGCGAAGTCGAGCGTGGCGTCGTCGCTGGCGAGCCGGGCGTTGATCTCCGGCAACTCGTCGCCGGCCATCGTCTGCACCGGCAGCCGCGCCCGGGCGTCGGCAAGGATCTCTTCGGCGACGCGCAGGCTCGTCACCGCGCTCGCCACCGCCGGCCGGACCTGGGCATGGGCGCGGGCCGCGTCGGCCTGCCGGCTCGCGGCATGGAGAGCATCGAGGCGCGGCCGGGCGCCGCCGGCCAGCGCCGTCGCCAGCAGCTCGACCTGGCGCTCGATCAGCGCATGGCGGGACCGGCAGAGCGCGTCGATCGCCGCGAAGCGCTCGGCCAGCACGTTGCGCAGGCTCACCATCCGGTTGTAGGCACCGACCATCCAGCAGACGAGCAGCACGCCGGCGACGGCGATGCCGATCTGGGTCGAGGTCATGGGCGCCCTCCCGGTCCGGCCCGGGCGGACTCGACGGCGCGCGGCTTCAGCTGGCGAGCCAGGTGTCGTAGCCCTTGCGTCGCAGGTCGCATGACGGGCACAGGCCGCAGCCCCAGCCCCAGGGATGGCGGTGCTCGCGGTCGCCGAGATAGCAGGAGTGGGTGTGCTCGATCACCAGCTCGATCAGCGTCTCGCCGCCGAGGTCCTCGGTCATCGCCCAGGTGGCGGCCTTGTCCAGCCACATCAGCGGCGTCTCGATCGTCATCGACTTGTCGAGGCCGAGGCTGATCGCGACCTGCAGCGACTTGAGGGTGTTGTCGCGGCAGTCGGGGTAGCCGGAATAGTCGGTCTCGCACATCCCGCCGATCAGCACGCTCAGGCCGCGCCGGTCGGCGACGCTCGCCGCGACGGTGAAGAAGAGCAGGTTGCGCACCGGCACGAAGGTGTTCGGCAGCCCGCCGGCATTCATCTCGATCTCGCGCTCGCTGGTGAGCGCGGTGTCCGAGAGCTGCGACAGCAGCGACAGGTCGACGACGTGGTCCTGGCCGAGCTTGGCGCCCCAATGGACGAACTTCTCCAGCAGCTGGGCGCGCACATGGAGCCGGCTCTCCAGCTCCACCAGGTGGCGCTGGCCGTAGTCGAAGCCGATGGTCTCGACGTGGGCGTAGCGCTCGAGCGCGTGGGCGAGGCAGACGGTCGAGTCCTGCCCGCCGGAGAACAGCACCAGGGCGCTGCGCGGATCAGCCGCCACGCAGCTCTCCCTGGCCGAGGACGACCCACTTCTGCGAGGTGAGGCCTTCGAGGCCGACCGGGCCGCGCGCGTGCAGCTTGTCGGTCGAGATGCCGATCTCGGCGCCGAGGCCGTACTCGAAGCCGTCGGCGAAGCGGGTCGATACGTTGACCATCACGCTCGCCGAATCGACCTCGCGCAGGAAGCGCGTCGCCGCCGACTGCGAATCGGTGACGATGGCGTCGGTGTGGTGCGAGCCGTAGCGCTCGATGTGGCGGATCGCCTCGTCGAGCGAATCGACCACCTTGATGCTGATGACCGCCGCGAGGTACTCCTCGCGCCAGTCGGCCTCGGTGGCTTCGACCAGGCGAGCGCCGGCGATGCCGCCGAGCAGGGCGAGCGCTTTCGCGTCGCCGCGCATCTCGATCCCCTTGTTCGCGAACACTGCGCCGATCGCCGGCAGGAACTGCGCCGCCACCGCCGAATGCACGAGCAGCGATTCGGCGGCATTGCAGGGGCTGAGCTTCTGCGTCTTGGCGTTGTCGACGATCGCCAGCGCCATGCCCAGGTCGGCGGCGGCGTCGACGTAGACATGGCAGTTGCCGTCGAGGTGCTTCAGCACCGGCACCCGGGCCTCGCGGGCGATGCGCTCGATCAGGCTCTTGCCGCCGCGCGGGATGACGAGGTCGACCGATTCCGGCGCGGCGATCAGGAAGCCGACGGCGGCCCGGTCGGTGGTGCCGACGAGCTGCACCGCCTCGGGCGGCAGGCCCGCCTCGGCGAGCGACTCGCGCACCAGCGCTGCCAGCGCCAGGTTCGACTGCAGCGCTTCCGAGCCGCCGCGCAGGATGCAGGCGTTGCCGCTCTTGATGGCGAGCGAGGCCGCCTCGATCGTCACGTTCGGCCGGCTCTCGTAGATCATGGCGAAGACGCCGATCGGCACTCGCATCCGGCCGACGCGGATGCCGCTCGGCTGCTCGCGCAGGCCGGTGATCTCGCCGATCGGATCGGGCATCGCCGCGATCTGCTCGCAGCCGAGGGCGACGGTCTCGATCGCCTTGGCGTCGAGCTTCAGGCGGTCGACCAGCGGCGCGTCCAGGCCGGCGGCGGTGGCGGCCTCGACGTCGCGCCGGTTCGCGGCCGAGAGCGTCGCCGCGCCGTCGCGCAGCCGCCGCGCCAGGGCGCGCAAGGCGGCGTTGCGCGCGGCCACCGGCGAGGCGGCGAGGCCGGCGCTGGCAGCCCGTGCCGCCGCGCCCATGTGCGCGATGGCGGCTTGCAGGTCGGCGGAAGTCATCGGCGGATTGTCGCAAACCGGCCCGCCGGCGCCGTGCCGGCCGCGCGGTCGACGCGAAGGAATGCGCTACACGCCCGACGGCCAGGTCTCGGGCGGCTCGCCCGGCGGGTGGGGCTCGCGCCCGTCGAGCGGCTCGACGGCGCGGGTGCGGTCGAGGTGGACGAGGGCGTCGAACTGCTGCACCGGGCGAGCCATGAAGTAGTGGCTCTGGCGCTCGGTCTCCGGCCGGTAGATCACGCCGATCGCTCGCTGCAGGCGCGGCGTGGCGAGTGCCTGCGCCAGTTCGCCGCTGCCGCGCAGGAGCAGGGCGAAGCGGGCGATGCCGGTGTCGTGGAACAGCGCCTCCCAGCTGCCGGCGAGGCCGGGCTGGACGCGCTTGATCTCGAGCGGGCCGTCCCAGTCGCTGGCGGCGGCGACGCTGCCGTGGTCGGTGGCGAAGCCGAGCAGCGCGGCGGCGTTGCCGTGGCCCTCGCGCAGCAGTTGGCCGACGTTCCACTCCCCGTGCTCGCCGAGCTCGGTGGCGCGGGCATCGCCGAGATGCGAGTTGTGCGCCCAGACGGCGATCCGCGGGGCCGCGCTCCGGGCGGTGCCGAGATGGTGGCGCAGGGCCTCGAGGGTCTCGACCATGTGGCTGTCGCGCAGGTTCCACGACGCCACCCGGCCGCCGAACATCGTCCGGTAATAGCGCTCGGCGCTTCTCACCAGGCGGGCGTTCTGCTCGGCATGGAAGCGGGCGGCGGCGTCCCCGCGGGCCTCGAGCGCCGCCTGAGCCGCGCGATGGGAGAGCATGTCCCGCAGTTGCGCCACGACCGCGTCCTCGCAGTCCGGCGACATGCCGAAGCGGGTCGCATAACCGTAGGCCTGGGCGTCCTCGCGATAGGACTCGAAGCAGGCGTAGCGGCGGCGCGCGCGTCTCGCCGCGGCGGGATCCTCGCGGTCGAGGTAGGCGAGCACTGCATCCATCGAGGCGAACAGGCTGTAGAGGTCGATGCCGTAGAAGCCCACGCGCTCCGTGGGCGGCAGTGCTGCGTTGTGGCCGCGCAGCCACTCGACGAACTCGAGCACCGCGGTGTTGCGCCACATCCAGGTCGGAAAGCGGCGAAAGCCGGACAGCGCTTCGTTGCCGCTCGCATCGCCAGGCAGGCCGCGGACGTAGCGGTCGACCCGCAGCGCGTCGGGCCAGTCCGCCTCGACGGCGACGGCGACGGTGCCGTGCTCGACGATCAGCCGCTTCGTGATCGTCGCCCGCTCGCGATAGAACTCGTCGCTGCCGTGCGACGCTTCGCCGAGGAGCGCGAACTCGGCGCCGCCGAGCAGGCGCATCAGCTCGCTGTCGTCCGCGACCGCGCCGGCCAAGGAGCGCGCATGGCGGGCCACGGCAGCAAGCGTCTCGCGCTGTCGCGACCGCACCTCGGTCAGTACCACGTTGTCTCCCCCATGAACGGCTGTACGGGACCGGCAAACGGCGTACCGGGCGGACGCGGCGCGGGCCGAGAATGGCGGCATCGGACCCTGGTCCTCTCGCGGAGCCGGCGATGCGCATTTCCCTGATCGCGGCGGGGCTGCTCGCCCTCGCCGCCGCAGCCTGGGCCGGGCCCGAGTTCGATCTACAGGGTCATCGCGGCACGCGCGGCAACGCGCCCGAGAACACGCTCGCGGCGTTCGAGAAGGCGCTGGCGATCGGCGTCACCACGCTCGAGATGGACGCGGCGATCACCGCCGACGGCGTGGTCGTGATCTCGCACGACCCGGCGCTCAATCCGGCGCTCACCCGGGATGCCGGCGGCCAGTGGCTGAAGGGGCGCGGCCCCCTGATCCGCAGCCTCAGCCATGCGCAGCTGCAGGCCTACGACGTCGGCCGGCTCGATCCGGCCAGCGACTATGCGAAGCAGTTCCCGGCCCAGCAGGCGAAAGACGGCGAGCGGCTGCCGACGCTGGCGGCGGTGTTCGCCCGGGTCAAGGCGCTCGGCGCCGACAACGTGCGTTTCGACATCGAGACCAAGGTGTCGCCCACGGCACCGGACGAGACGCTCGCGCCCGAGCCGTTCGTTCGCGCGCTGCTGGGGGTGATCCGCGAAGCCGGCATGACGAAGCGGGTGATGATCCAGAGCTTCGACTGGCGCACGCTGAAGCTGGTCCAGCAGCTCGAGCCCGGCATGGAGACGATGTACCTGACGATCCGCAGCCGCAGCGCCGACAACCTGGCCGACGGCACCTGGACCGGCGGGATGTTGCTGCGCGACCACGCCAGCCCGGGCCACATGGTCAAGGCCGCGGGCGGCACGATCTGGGCGCCGAACCAGGCCAGCCTGACCCGCGACGATTTGAAGAGCGCGCAGCAGCTCGGCATCAAGGTGATCCCGTGGACGATCAACGACCCGGCGGTGGCCGACCGGCTGATCGAGTGGGGCGTCGACGGGATCATCAGCGACTACCCGGATCGGATTCGCGAGGTCATGGCGAAGCGCGGGTTGCCGTTGCCTCCGCAGATTCGACCGCGCTGAAGGGGGCGCGATCACCGCGAAGCGGATCGCCGGGTTCGGGGTGGCGCGGCCACGTGCACGGGGCGGCCCCCCTCATGTCTCCCGAAGGCCGCCTGCGGCGGCCTTCTCCTCCTAATACTTCGCTGCGGGGGCCGCCCCATGCCCGTGGCAAGCCGATACCTTGGCCGCCAAACCCGTTGGAGCCTCCGCGCGTTCGACGAGGCTAGATTTGATCGAGGCGGATGCAGGCCGCCTCGTGACCCGTACCGACCGGAACCAGCGGCGGCACGGCTTCGGCGCAGGCCGGGATGGCATGCGGGCAGCGGGTGCGAAAGACGCAGCCTGATGGCGGCGCCAGCGGCGACGGCAGCTCGCCGGAGAGGGCGGTGCGCGCCGCGCGGGCCAGGGCCGCTTCGCCGCGAATGGCGCCGACTTTCGGCGTGCTCGCCAGGAGGGCACGGGTGTAGGGGTGGCGCGGCGCGGCGAAGAGCGCGGTTTTCGGCGCGCGTTCCATCACCCGGCCGAGATACATCACCAGCACCTCGTCGGCGATCAGCTCGACCACCGCCAGGTTGTGCGAGATGAAGACATAGGCGACGCCGGTCTCCTGCTGCAGGTCCATCAGCAGGTTGAGCACCTGCGCCTGGATCGAGACATCGAGCGCCGACACCGGCTCGTCGGCGACCACGACCTTGGGCTCGAGCATCAGCGCCCGGGCGATGGCGACGCGCTGCCGCTGGCCGCCGGAGAACATGTGCGGATAGCGCGCGTAGTGCTCGGGCCTGAGGCCCACCCGGGCGAGCATGGCCCGTGCCCGATCGGCGCGGTCGGCGGCCGCAAGGGTGGTGTTGATCGCCAGCGGCTCCTCCAGGGCTTGGCCGATCTTCTTTCTCGGATTGAGGCTGGCGAACGGGTTCTGGAACACCATCTGCACGGTGCGCCGCAGCGCCTTGCGCTTGGCCGCGTCGGCGTCGGCGATGTCGTCGCCCGCGAGGCGAAGTCTTCCGGACGTCGGCGTCTCGAGCATCGTCACCTGGCGGGCGAGCGTGCTCTTGCCGCAGCCCGACTCGCCGACGACGGCGAGGGTGCGGCCGGCAGCGAGCGAGAACGACACCGCTTCCAGCGCCTGCACCGTCGCAAGCGGCTTCAGAAAGCCGGCGGAGACCGGATAGTGCTTGCTCAGCGCTTCGGCTTCGAGCACCGATACCGTCGCCACGTTCATGGACGGCGGTCCACGTCGGCGTGGCTCGGCAAGGGAAAGAAGCAGCGCGCCCGACTCGCCTCGAGCTCGAACAATGCCGGTCGCTCCGCTCGGCACCGTTCCTGCGCGTAGGGACAGCGCGGCGAAAGCAGGCAGCCCGCCGGCCGATCGAAGGCGCCGGGGACGACGCCGCCGAGCGACTGCAGGCGGCGCCGGCCGGCGTTGCGCTCGGGCAGCGCGGCCAGCAGCGCCTCGGTGTAGGGATGACTCGGCAGCTCGAAGATCCGCGGCACCGGCGCCTGCTCGACCACTTGCCCGGCGTACATCACGATCACTCGCTCGGCGACCTCGGCGACGACGCCGAGATCGTGGGTGATGAGCACGAGCGCCATGCCGCGCTCGCGCTGCAGCTTGAGCAGCAGAGCGAGCATCTGCGCCTGGATGGTGACGTCGAGCGCGGTCGTCGGCTCGTCGGCGATCAGCAGGCGCGGATTGCAGGCGATCGCCATCGCCAGCATCACCCGCTGGCTCATGCCGCCGGAAAGCTGGTGCGGAAAGGCGTCGAGGCGGCGCTCCGCGTCGGGTATCTCCACCGCCCGCAGCAGCTCGAGGGCGCGCGCTCGCCGTGCCGCGCGCGAGCCGCCCTCGTGCAGGGCGATCGTCTCCATCAGCTGGAAGGCGACGCTGTACGACGGATTCAGGCTGGTCATCGGGTCCTGGAAGATCATGGCGATGTCGCCACCGAGGAGCGAGCGGCGCTCGCGCGGCGACATCGACGGCAGCTCGCGGCCGTCGAAGGCGAGCCGCTCGGCGCGCACCCGGCCGGGCGCATCGATCAGGCCGAGCACCGCCAGCGCGGTCACGCTCTTGCCCGAGCCCGACTCGCCGACGATGCCGACCACCTCGCCCGGCGAGACCGAGAAGCTGACGTCGTCGACCGCCTGCAGCGCAGCGCCGGGCGCGCCGAACTCGACCGACAGGTGCTCGACCTGGAGCAGGCTCGTCACGACCGAGCACGCCCAAAGAACGGACCCGCAGGGTCCGGCCCCTCCCGCCCGGCGGGAGGGGAGCGCAGCGGGGAGGGTGCCCGACAAGAAAATCTCCCTTGCGGAGCAAGGGAAGGTGCAACCCTGATCGGCGGAGCCGAGGCTGAAGGCATAGCCATGGCTATGTCTTCAGCTTCGGGTCGAGCGCGTCGCGCAGGCCGTCGCCGGTGAGGTTGAAGGCGAGCACCGTGATCAGGATCGCCATGCCGGGCAGCGTCACCACCCACCAGGCGCTCTGGATGAACTCGAGCGCGCTCGCCAGCATCGAGCCCCACTCGGGCGTCGGCGGCTGCGCCCCGAGGCCGAGGAAGCCGAGCGCGGCGGCGTCGAGGATGGCGGTCGAAAAGCCCAGCGTCGCCTGGACGATCAGCGGCGCGGCGCAGTTCGGCAGCACCGTGTCGAACATCAGCCGCAAGGTGCCGGCACCGGCCAGGCGCGACGCCGCGACGTAGTCCTTGGCCAGCTCGCCGAACACCGCGCCGCGGGTCAGGCGAACGAAATGCGGCAGCATGACGATGGCGATCGCATACATCGCGTTGGCCAGCCCCGGGCCGAGCACCGCGACCACGGCGACGGCGAGGAGCAGGCTCGGAAGCGCCAGCATCACGTCCATGAGCCGCATCACCGCGTATTCGGCGAAGCGGCCGCGATGAAAGCCCGCGACCAGGCCGAGCAGCACGCCGCCCGAGAGCGACAGGCCGACCGAGACCAGGCCGATCACGAGCGAGAGGCGCGTGCCGTGGATCAGGCGGGAGAGGATGTCGCGCCCGACCGGGTCGGTGCCGAGCAGGAAGACGTGGCCGCCGACGGGAGAAAGCGATGGCGGTCGGAGGGTCGCGTCGCGGTACTGCTCGGCCGGGTGGTAGGGCGCGATCAGGTTGGCGAAGAGGGCGCAGAAGACGAGCAGGCCGACCACGGCCAGGCCGATCACGGCGCCGCGGTTGCGCCGGAAGTCCCGCCACAGCTCGCGTGCCGGCGAGGGAGGAAAGGCGATGGCACTTGTCGAACCGGCCTCCGGCCGGGCGCCGGGCCCTCCCAAGTCCGGCCGCGCCCCCTCGAGGGGCAGCGAACGAAGTGAGCGTGGGGGCCTCATCCGTGCCGGATCCGCGGGTTGATCACGCCGTAGAGCAGGTCGACGATCAGGTTGACGCCGACGATGATCGTCGCCGTCATCAGGATCCCGCCCTGCACCGCCGCGTAGTCGCGCCGGTGGATCGCCTCGACCAGCCACTTGCCGATGCCGGGCCAGGCGAAGATCGTCTCGGTGAGGATGGCGCCGGCGAGCAGCGTGCCCACCTGCAGGCCGATCGTCGTCACCACCGGGATCAGGGCGTTGCGCAGGGCGTGGATCCCGACCACGCGCAGCGGCCCCGCGCCCTTGGCCCGGGCGGTGCGTACGTAATCCTCGCGCAGCACCTCGAGCATCGACGAGCGTGTCATCCGCGCGATCACCGCCAGCGGGATCGTGCCGAGCGCGATCGCCGGCAGGATCAGGTGCGAGAGGGCGCTGCGGAAGGCGCCCCTGTCGCCCGAGAGGAGCGAGTCGATCAGCATGAAGCCGGTGACCGGCGGGATGTCGTACTGGATCGCCAGGCGCCCCGAGACCGGCGTCCAGCCGAGGCCGACCGAGAAGGTGAGGATCAGGAGCAGCCCCCACCAGAAGATCGGCATCGAGTAGCCGGTGAGCGAGGCGCCCATCACCGAGTAGTCCCAGACGGTGTTGCGCTTGACGGCAGCGACGATGCCGGCCGGCAGCCCGAGCAGCAGGGCGAACCCCATTGCCGCCAGTGACAGCTCGACCGTGGCCGGAAACCGCGCCATGAATTCCGCGAACACCGGCTCGTGGGTGATGGTCGACAAGCCGAGATCGCCGTGCAGCGCCTTCCAGACGTACTCGCCGTACTGCACCGGCAGCGGCCGGTCGAGGCCGAACTCGTGGATCAGGCGCTGGTAGCGCTCTTCGGTCATGCCGCGCTCGCCCGATAGCGCCTCCACCGGATCGCCCGGCACCAGACGGATCAGGGCGAAGACGAGCAGGGTGATGCCGAGGAAGGTCGGGACGACGAGGGCGAGGCGCTTGAGGACGAAGGCGAGCATCGGCGTCAGTGGCGGCGCGGTATCGGGGGCGGCATCACGACCCCCTCAAACGCGGGGTGTTCACGGCGGAGGACGAGGACGACGATGGCCTCGCGGCTCCAGTCCGGAGGGCCGCGCAAGACACGTCCGGACTCACCTTTCACGGTGGAGGTCCGCGATGTCGTTCCGCTTGCGCTGGTTGTCCGCATCATTGGCGATTCTTGCAGTCTCGCCTGCCTATGCCGATCCGTTCTTCTTCAGCACCGGCAATCCCGACGGCTTGATCGCCACCGCGTCGCGCCCCGACAGCCCCGGCCGGCCGGAAATCGAGGCGGGCGACGACTTCGTCCTGACCCAGAACGCGCACATCACCGGTGGCTCGTTCACGGGCCTCTTGACCGGCGGCGCCTCGCTGGCGTCGATCGGCCAAGTCGTGGTCGAGATCTACCGCGTCTTCCCGCTCGACTCGGACGTCAGCCGCACCTCGGGTGCGCCGACGTTCTCGACCGTGCAAGTGCCGACACGCGTCAACTCGCCGTCCGACGACGCGTTCGCGACGCGCTCGTCCACCGCGTCGGAGCTGATGTTCGTTGCCGCGACCGTGCAAGCGTCCTTCACCGCCAACAACTCGGTCCTGAACGGCATCCACCCGATGCCCGGCCAATTTACCGGCGGCGACGGTGCGGTGACCGGCCAGGAGGTCAGCTTCAACCTCTCGTTCTCGAGCGCGCTCGACCTGCCCGCCGACCATTACTTCTTCGTTCCGCAAGTTCAGTTGACGACCGGCGAGTTCTATTGGCTGTCGGCGCCGCGGCCGATCGTGCCCCCTGGCGTGGCTTTCCCGACCGGGACGACCGACCTGCAGAGCTGGATCCGCAACGCCGCCCTCGCTCCCGACTGGCTGCGCGTCGGCACCGACATCACCCACCAGGGCCCGTTCAACGCCGTGTTCTCGCTCACCGGCGACACGGTCACGGCGGTGCCCGAGCCCGAGACCTACGCGCTGCTGCTGATCGGCCTCGCCGCGATGGGTGGGTTCACGCGCGCGCGCCGCAAGGGCCGCTGAGGCAACGCACGCCGGCCCTGCCGGTCGTGCGGCCGGGCGGGCCGGTCCCTACTGGCCGGTCAGGTCCACCTTGTTGAAGAAGTGGTGCGCGGTGGCGTCCATCTTGTAGCCGACCACTTCCTTTCGCACCGGGTCGAAGCGCACCGAGTGGGCGATCGTGATCCAGGGCGCCTCTTCGTGGGCGATGACCTGGGCCTTGGCATAGAAGCCGGCACGATCGGTCTGGCGCGTCGCCAGCTTGGCCATCTGCAGCAGATTCTCGAAGTCCTTGTCGCACCAGCGGGCGACGTTGCCGCCGCCCTTGACCGCGGCGCAGCCGAGCAGCGGCACGAAGAAGTTGTCCGGGTCGCCGTTGTCGCCCGACCAGCCGAACATCATCGCGTGCTGCTCGCCGGTCTTGCTGCGCTTCCTGTACTCGCCCCACTCGTAGGTGATGAGCTTGGTCTTGACGCCGACCTTCTCCCAGTCGGCCTGGATCAGCTCGGCCATGCGCTTGCCGTCCGGGTTGTACGGGCGGGTCACCGGCAAGTACCAGAGCTCGACCTCGGTGCCGTTCGGATAGCCGGCCTGGGCCAACAGCGCCTTCGCCTTCGCCGGGTCGTAGGGATAGTCGGCGATCCGGTCGTTGTATCCCCAGAGCGTCGGCGGGATCGGGTTCTTGGCGGTCTGCCCGGCGCCCTGGAACACCGAGTCGAGGATCGCCTTCTTGTTCACCGCCATGTTCAGCGCCTGCCGCACCAGCTTCGAGTCGAACGGCTTCTTCTCGACGTTGAAGGCGATGTAGCCGACGTTCAGGCCCTGCTGCGACACCAGGTTGATGTTCGGGTCGTTCTTCATCAGCGCCACGTCGGCCGGCTTCGGGAACGCCATCGCGTGGCACTCGCCGGTCTTCAGCTTCGCGTAGCGGACCGAGGCGTCGGTGGTGATCGCGTAGACCAGGTTGTCGATCTTCGGCCGGCCGTTCCAGTGCTCGTCGAAGGCCTTGTAGCGGATCACCGCGTCCTTCTGGTAGGAGACGAACTGGAACGGGCCGGTGCCGATCGGCTCCTTGTCGACGACGTCGGGCGTCTTCGCCGCCATCATCTTGTCGGCGTACTCGGCCGAGAGGATCGAGGCGAAGTCCATCGCCATGTCGGCCATGAACGGCGCCTCGGGCTTCTTCAGCACGAAGCGCACCGTCATCGGGTCGACCTTCTCGACCCTCTCGACGATGTCCTTCATGCCCATGTCCTCGAAGTACGCGTAGGTCTGGCCCGGCGTCACCTTGGCGTAGGGATGGTTCGGGTCGGCCTGGCGGTTGTACGAGAACAGCACGTCGTCGGCGTTGAACTCGCGGGTCGGCGTGAACTTCGCGTTGCTGTGGAACTTCACGCCCTTCCTCAGGCGGAAGGTGTAGGTCATGCCGTCGGGCGCGGCGGTCCAGCTCTCGGCCAGGCCGGGCACGACGTTGGTGGTGCCGATCTCGAACTCGACCAGCCGGTTGTAGATCGGCACCGACGACGCATCGGCGGTGGTGCCGGTGGTGAAGAACTGCGGATTGAAGCCTTCGGGGCTTCCTTCGGAGCAGTAGACGAGTGTCTTGGCGGCGAACGCCGGGCTGCTGGCAACGGCGGCGGCGACGAAGGCGAGCGCGGCAACGCGCCGGATGATGCGGTGTGTCATGGACGGACGATCCTCGAGAGTGGACGCGGGAGCGACCGGCTCGCCGCGGCGAACGCGATGATAGGTCGGCGTCCTCTCCTCAGGCCGTCCGGCCGAGGGCGAGATAGCAATCCTGGACCGGCTTGGCGAGGGTCGCCCAGCCCGGCACGGCCGCCGCCGGCCGGTGCCCCGTGGGGGCCAGCGCGTAGAGCGCGGCGAGCCGGTTGGCTTCGCGCAGGGCGACGCCGAGCGGCGAGCGCACGGCGTCGAGGCCGACCTGGCCGACCTCCTGCGCGAGGCCGTCGATCGCCGGGCTCAGGTTCCAGGGGCCGACGATCGCCCCGAACAGCGCGTCGCGCCGGCGCAGCAGCTGCGGCACCACCGCGGGATGGGCCAGGTCGGCGCTGCTGAAGAGCAGGTCGTCGAAGCCGTCGATGGCGCGCAGGGTGGCGGTCCAGCCCGAGTTGTGCAGCAGGCCGGCGAGGTAGCCGTCGAACGGATCGAGCGACTGCTGGCCGGCGAGCGCGGCGCTGAGGCGCGCCTTGCGGTCGGCGTCGCGCCAGATCTTGACCGCGGCCTTGGCCGAGAGCGTGTCGCCGCCGGCATCGAAGATCGGCCGCAGCACGACGCTGGCAATCGCCCGGCGCAGGCCGGCGGTGCCGATGATCGCCACCGCCCGCGCGAGGTCGATCTCGCCCTCCTCGTCCTCCTTGGCGCGGTAGGCGCTGGTGGCGCTACGGATCACCTCGGCGCTCAGCACGACGTCGCGCGAGATCCGGCTGGCGACGTCGACGGACGAATAGCTCTCGTCGCGCAGCGTCTTCATCAGCTGCGGCACGACATGCGGGGCACGCGGCAGGAGGTTGGCGCGCAGGGTGTCCGAGGCGATCACCTCGTCGAGCCGCTCGAGCAGCGGGCCGATCACGGCGGCGGGCTTCTCCTCGGGGCCGGGCGCGGCGGCGGCCGAAACGCCGACCAGCCAGCAGAAGAAGCGGACGTGGCGCTCGTCGTGCCGCTCCGGCGCCGCGGCTTCAACCGGCGCGCCGTTGGCGACGGCCGCGGGAGCCTTCGGCAAAGGCGCTGGCGCGGTGGCTGGCACAGGCGCCGGTCTGGCCGGCGGAGGCGCAGGCGCGGCAGCCTCCGTCGAGGCCGGACGCCGTGACTTGAACCGAGCCCAAAAACCGGTCAGCGACATCGAGTCCCCGGTGCCGAAACGGCAACCCCCCGAGTATCGCCAAAGACCCTGACTGGGCCAATGTTTCTGGCGCGGGGATCAGCCGATGGCATGCAGGACCGCGATCCACAGTGGCGCGGTCGCGACGAAAGCCAGGGTCGAGACGACGATCGCGGTGCTCACTTCCCCCGGCAGGGTCTGGTAGCGCTGGGCGAAGATGAGGGCGTTGCTGCCCACCGGCAGCGCCGCCATCATGACGACGATCGCCAGCGGCACGCCCGTCAGGCCGAGGGCGAAGCGGGCGAAGGCGAGCACCGCCAGCGGCTGCAGCACGAGCTTGACCAGCGTCAGGCCGGCCGCGCCGCGCACCGCGCCCTTGACGCCGTAGTGCGCCAGCGAGACGCCAATCAGCACCAGGCAAAGCGGCACGACCGCCTGGCCCAGGGTCAGGAGGATCTCGTCGACGAAGGCGGGAAGTGCCAGTCCCGACGCATTCCAGGCGAGGCCGGCCAGCACCGGAAGGATCACCGGATGGATCACGGTATTGCGGACCGTGGTCGCGAGGGTGCGCAGCAGCCGCGGCCCGCCGGCGGCGGTGCGCCGCTCCGCCCGGGCGAGGTCGAGCTCGACCAGCGCCGTGAGCACGGTCAGGAGGATCAGCGCATGCAGGCTGACCAGCGTGATGTGCAGGGCGAGGCCGGCTTCGCCGTAGAGCGCCGCTGCCAGCGGGATGCCGACCTGGACTGCATTGCCGAACGAGGCGGTGATCGCCCGCACGCTCGGCGCCGCCGGCTCGCGGCCGCCTGCGGGCCGAAGCCGCAGGAACAGGTAGACGGCGCCGAGCACCGCCACCGTCGGCGCGAAGAAGGCGAGGAGGATGCGGACGTCGAGCCGCTCGAACTCGATTCGCGCCGAGGTGCGAAACAGCAGCGCTGGAACGAAGACATAGAACGCCGCACCGGCAAGCACGCGCGCCGGGTCGCCGCTGCCGAGGCGGCCGCTCTTCGCCGCGCCCCAGCCGATCGCGACCACGGCGAAGATCGCGAACAGCTTGATGAAGACCTGGGCCGACATGGGGGCGCAGTATCGGCGACAGAATCGTCTGGTCCGTGCAACCCGGCGGTCCGGCGCCCGAGTCGATCACCGAAGCGATCTGGAAGAAGAGCGAGACGATCGCGCGCTACCGCACGCTGGCCACCCCCGACATCGATCTCGAGCGCCTCGGCGTCACGACGCTCGGCGGTCACGACCGGGCAGGGCATCCGCATCGGCTTCGACGACGGCGCGCGCATCGTCTTTCGCCTCTCCGGTGCGGGCACCGAAGGCGCGACCTTGCGCGTCTACCTCGAGCGCTTCGAGCCCGATCCGGCACGCCAGGATGTCGAGACGCACGCGGCGCTGGGGCCGCTGATCGCGGCAGCCGAGCGCATCGCCGGCATCGGCCGGTATCGGCCGGACGCAACCGACGGTCGTCACCTGAGCGAAGGGATCAGGTCGTCCGCGGCTCGCCGTTGTCGTTGACGGTGACGGTCGGGCCGGGAGGCGCGGCCATCTGCATCCGGTGCTCGACGCCGCGGAACTGGTAGGTCACGTCGTAGTACTGCGGCGGGCCGCTGGCGGCGGTGGTCTCGCAGCGACGCACGTCGCGGGTGCTGTACTGCGACGACGTCTTGCTGTTGACATTGGCGCCGATCGCCGCACCGCCGACAACGCCGCCGATGGTGGCGATGTCCTTGCCGGTGCCGCCGCCGATCTGGTGGCCGAGGATGCCGCCGAGCACACCGCCGATCACCGCACCGGGCACGTTGTATTCGCGCTGCGGCTCGGCGACCTGCTGGCGCTCGACCCAGCAGCGCTGTTCCGGCGAGCCGACGACCGCACGCACCGAGGTCACGGGCGCCTCGCTCAGCCGCTCATGGGGGCGGCGACGGTATTCGTACGGCGTGTCGAGCACCGGTTGCGGCTGGTTCGCGTAGTTCCCGTTGCCGGAGACCGGGCGTACCGAGGAGATCCGGTTCTCCAGGCCCATGTTCTGCAGCGAGTCGTAGCTGCCGCGGCGAAGCACCGCGCAGCGACCGTGGAAGCCGGCGTCATCGCAGACTTCCCATCGGCCGTGCTCGACCACCACCGACGATGCCCGGTCGTTGAAGCCGGCGTTCTTGAAGTTCGACACCGACTGCGCGGTGGCGAAGGTGTGACCGCGGAAGTGGTCCTTCTCGTAGAAGGTGATCTGCGCTGCGGCATGCGAGCAGACGACGATGGCCGCGAGGCCGAACAGGGGCTTGTACTTCATGTCCGCCACCCTACGGTCACGCCTTGCCCTTCGCAAGGGATCAACGCTGGCTGCCGCTGTAAGGGGGCTCCTACGCCCCTGCCGCGCTCACGCCACGAGCGACGCGATCGCGGCATCGACGCCGCCCGGCCCGCAGGCGATGCCTTGCGCGAGCATCGCCGCCTGCACGCCGGCGAGGCAGCCGAGCAGCATCGCCTCGTTCATGTCGCCGAGATGGCCGATGCGAAAGACGCGGCCGTGCAGCGGCCCCAGACCGCCCGCGACCGCCACCTGGAAGCGCTCGCGGGCGACGCTGCGCAAGGCCTCGGGGTCGATGCCCGGCGCGACCTCGATCGCCGTCACCGACGCCGAACGTGCTTCGACCGCGCGGGTGAAGACCCGCAGCGCTCCGCCCTCGCCCCAGGCGCCCACCGCCGCATGCACGGCGCGCGCGAGCCGGGCATGACGAGCGTGCGCTGCGGCCAGGCCTTCGCTCTCGATCAGGGCCAGCGCCGCCTCGAGCCCGGCGAGGTGGGCGATGGGCAGCGTGCCGCAGAACTTGAGGTAGTTCAGGTCGCTGCGCCGCCGCGCCCAGTCCCAGTAGAAGCGCGGCGCCGGCGTGTCGCCGGCCAGCGCCAGGGCGCGCTCGTTGGCGGCCACGAAGGCGAGCCCGGGCGGCAGCATCAGCCCTTTCTGCGACGCGCCGATCGCGACGTCGACGCCGAGCGCATCCATCGCGAACGGCGCCGCGGCGAGCGAGGCGACGACGTCGACGACGAAGAGGGCCGGATGCCCGGCCGCGTCGATCGCCTTGCGCAGCGCCGCGAGGTCCGAGGTGGTGCCGCTGGCGGTGTCGGTGTGGACGACGAACACCGCGGCGATCTGCCGCGCGGTGTCCTCGCGCAGCGCCGCCTCCACCGCGGCCGGATCGATCGGCATCCCTTCGACATAGGGCGTGCGCAACGCCCGGCCGCCGAATGCGGCCACCTGCTCGGCCCAGCCGTCGGAGAAGTGGCCGGTGCCCGGAACCAGGATCGAGGTGCCGGCAGCGACCAGGTTGGCGATCACCGCTTCCCAGCCGCCATGGCCGTTGGCGGCGTAGAAGAAGACGTCGGCGCGCTCGGTCTGCAGCAGCGCCTTCATTCCCGACTCACAAGCCGAGACCAGGGCCGGGACGCGCGGATCGGCGAGGTCGGTCGGCTGCCGCATCATCGCGGCGAGCACTTCCTCGGGCACCCGCGTCGGCCCGGGCGAGTGGAGGAGGCGCAAGCCGGGGATGCGGACGCGGGTCTTCATGCTGGAGCGATGGTAGCGGCCGTCCCGCGCTTCACCCCGGCGGACGAACCGCGAGCACGTCGCCGGCGACCCGCTCGTAGTCGCGCGCCAGCCGCAGCAGCTTCAGGTCGCCGCGTGGCCGGCCGATCAGCTGCATGCCCATCGGCAGCCCGGCGGCATTGAAGCCGACCGGCACGCTGACGCAGGGCAGCCCGGCGAAGGTGGCGAGCGAGACCACTTCCATCCAGCGGTGATAGGTGTCCATCGTCCGGCCGGCGATCTCCTTCGGCCAGCGCCACTCGACCGGAAACGGCCAGACCTGCGCCGTCGGCAAGGCGAGGAAATCGAAGCGGTCGAAGAGCGCCACCATCTGCTGGTAGAAGGCACTGCGATCGACGCTCGCCTGCATCATCTGCGCGGCGCTGAGCTGGGCGCCGTTGTCGTGTTCCCAGAGCGCCTCAGGCTTGATCCGGGCGCGGTTCGCGGGGTCCGCCAGGTGCGGCGAGATCCGGCCGTAGAGGATCCACCATCGCCACCTGAGCCAGGCGTTCCACAGTCGCTCGGGCGCGAAGCCGAGGGCGGTCGGCTCGATGCTGCAGCCCTCGCCTTCGAGGCGGGCGAGGCCCGCCGCGCAGATGTCGAGGATGCCCTCTTCCATCGGCAGGTGGCCGTCGAGGTCGCCGAGCCAGCCGATGCGAAGGGTCGGCGTGCGCTCGTCGGCGCTCGCTTCGAGCCGGGCGGCGAACGACGGCTCGGTGGCGAGCGAGAGCGGCAGCCGGGCGTCGTAGCCGGCCTGCACGTCGAGCATCAGGGCGAGGTCGCGGATGTT
>Ga0207659_10000165_pt1 | contig 39413 bp, 36 predicted proteins | sample KBSM43metaG_FD_184330 | JGI IMG/M metagenome (GOLD analysis project Ga0207659, IMG submission 184330) | Miscanthus rhizosphere microbial communities from Kellogg Biological Station, Michigan, USA - KBS M4-3 metaG (SPAdes) (version 2) | ecosystem: Host-associated > Plants > Roots > Rhizosphere >...
CGAGGTCTTCGAGGGACCCGAGGGCGCGAAGATTTTCATCGACCGCAAGAGCTATCTGTTTCTCAACGGCACGACGCTCGACTACGACACGGCGCTGCTCTCCAAGGGTTTCGTGTTCCACAACCCAAACGCGAAAACGACCTGCGGCTGTGGCAGCTCGTTCGGCGCATGAATGACTCCGGAACCCATTCCCGTCCGTTCACCTTCGATGCTCGAGTGCCGCAATTGCGGTGCGGGCGCTCCCGTCGATGAGCACTTCTGTCCGCAGTGCAGCCGCATACTCGCGCTCGGACGGCACGGCGACTACTTCACATTTCTCGGTCTGCCCCGCAAGCTGCTGATCCACCCGCAGGATCTCGAGCGGCGTTTCCGTGAGTTGAGCCGCAAGTTCCATCCGGACTACTTCTACAACGCCACTTCGGCCGAACGGCTTGCAAGCCTGGAGCGCTCGTCGTACCTGAACGACGCGTACCGCGTGCTCAAGAATCCCGTGTCGCGAATCGAACATCTGCTCGCGATCGAAGGCCTTCCTTCAGCGAGAACGGAAGAGCCGTCGACGGGTTCGGGACCAGGCGCAGGCAAGGTTCCACCCTCGCTGCTCGAGGAAGTGTTCGCGCTCAATGAGGAACTCGACGAGATACGTGAGCTGCGCGAAGCGGACGAAGAGTCGGAAAAGTTGCTCGCCCGTCTCGCAAACGCCCGCAAGCCGATCGACGCGAAACGCGACGAGCACGAACGGCAGCTGCAGGAACTGAGCGCGCGTTGGGACCGCGAGCTTGCCCGGAGCGAAGTCGAAGCGGAGCACCCGCCTGCGCCGGAGAAGGGGGCGATTCTCGAGGCGCTTCGCGAGCGCCTCCTCGAACGCAACTACATCAACAATCTGCTGGCGACCATTGAACGGGAAGCGTCCGAGCTCCAGGGCCGCGGTACCAGCCGCGAAGCTTCCGTGAGCCCGAAGCCATGAGCAAGGTCGTCGGCATCGATCTCGGCACGACTAACAGCCTGGTCGCGTACGTCGACAACGGACGGCCGATCGTCATGCGCGACGATGACGGCGACGCGCTGGTGCCGTCGGTTGTTTCGGTCGGCGAGGACGACACCATCTATGTCGGCCGGGAAGGGCAGCGGCGTCTGCTGACCGAGCCGGCGCGCTCCGTTTATTCCGTGAAGCGTTTCATGGGGCGCGGAATCGAGGACGTCGAGCACGACGCCGCGCTTTTGCCGTTTCGTGTCTCCGGCGATCCTGGTGGCGTTGTCCGAATCGGTATTGCCGACCGTGAATTCACGCCACCTGAGATCTCTGCGTTTATCCTCCGCGAGCTGAAACATCGGGCGGAGGAGCATTTCCGCGAGCGGGGCGAGTTCGACTTCGAAGTGGACCGGGCGGTCATTACCGTACCGGCGTATTTCAACGACGCACAGCGGACGGCAACCCGTGATGCGGGACGTCTGGCAGGACTCGAGGTGCTGCGCATCATCAACGAGCCGACGGCAGCGTCGCTCGCTTACGGACTCGATAAGCGCAATCGCGGGACGATCGCCGTGTATGACCTCGGCGGTGGCACGTTCGACATTTCCATCCTGAAAGTGGAGGATGGCATCTTCCAGGTTCTCTCCACCAACGGCGACACACATCTCGGAGGCGACGATATAGACCGTCTCCTGGTCGAGCAGGTGCTGGCGGAAATTGCAGGACCGAAGGAGCAGGATGCGGCCACGGTCGAGGCCATCCGTCGAGCGGTCATTCAAGCGAAGTGGGATCTGTCCGATATCGACGAGACGGAGATCCGGATTGAGGCCTCACCAGCGGCACGTACCGGTTATCGCCGACCGATCACGCGGGCGCAGTTCGAAGCGCTCATTCGGCCCCTGGTTGATCGAACGCAGGAGCCGTGTCGTCAGGCGCTCGCCGATGCCGGGCTGCAGCCTTCAGATATAGACGAAGTCGTTCTCGTCGGCGGGTCCACACGCATTCCTCTCGTCCGCCGCGTCGTCGAAGACTTGTTCGGCCGCAAGCCGCACAGCGAGCTCAATCCCGACGAAGTCGTCGCGCTCGGCGCCGCGGTGCAAGCCGACATCCTCGTGTCGGGCCGCCGCGAGATGCTGCTGCTCGACGTGACACCGCTGTCGCTCGGCATCGAGACCATGGGTGGCGTGGTGTCCAAGATCATCCTGCGCAACTCCACGATTCCCGCCAGTGGTCGTGAAATGTTCACGACGGGGGTCGACAACCAGACGGGCGTGGACATTCACGTGCTGCAGGGCGAACGGGAGCTCGCGGCTGATTGCCGGTCGCTCTCGCACCTGCATCTGGGCGGTATCCCGCCAATGCCGGCCGGGCTGCCGCGCATCGAGGTCCGGTTCCAGATTGACGCGAACGGCATTCTCAGCGTCGCCGCGCGCGAATTGCGCACCGGTATCGAACAGACGATCGAAGTCAAACCGTCCTACGGCCTCACGGACGAGGAAGTGGAACGGATGCTGATCGAGTCGTTCGAGCATGCCGAAGCCGACTTCGAGGCGCGCTTGCTGATCGACGCGCGCAATGAGGCGGAGTCGGTGATCCATGCCACCGAGAAGGTGCTCCGGCGGCCGGACTTCGCGGCACTTGCCGCCGAGCAGCTTGAACTCGGAGAGCGCGAACGGATCGATGCGGTGCTCGTGGAGTTGAAAGCGGTGATCACCGGCCCCGATCGTGCGGTGATTCAGGAGAAAACGCACGCGCTCAATCACGCGACGCAGCACCTTGCCGAAGTGACGATGAATCGGACCGTCCGTGAGGCGTTGGCCGGCAGGAACGTGAAAGACGTCTAGTGGTGCGTATCAACTGATGTACTGGTTCGTGCGACTGCTCTTCAACCATGATTCTGCTGGGCGCGACAACGGAGCGCCCAGCTGCGATTTGGGAAGGACGTACCAGTAAGATGCCCAAGGTAACTTTCATCAAGGACGGGAAGGCGACAACCGTCGAATTCGAAAAAGGGAAGCTCCCGTACGAACACCATGGCTTACCCGAATCGTTCCTCGACGTCGCAATGAACTTCAACATCCCGCTCGAGCATGCCTGTGGCGGCAGCTGCGCATGCACGACCTGTCATCTCTACATCCGCGAAGGGGAACAAAACCTCAGCGAGCCCGAAGACAAGGAACTCGACCGACTCGATACGGCATGGGACCTCCGGACGAACTCACGCCTGGGATGCCAGGCGGTGATCAACGGCGATGTGGTCGTCGAATTCCCGATGTATACGCGTAATTACGTACAGGAGGGTGGCGCGATTCAGCTCGGCAAGTCGGACAGTCGAGATGAGGAGAAGAAGACGGCGGAGGCACAGCCATGAAATGGATTGATGCCGAAGATATAGGTGTCGCGTTGAGTGAAAAATTTCCCGGCGTCGACCCGCTGACCGTCAGGTTTACCGATCTTCGCGACAAAGTACTGGCGCTGGACGGGTTTACAGACGACCCGAAAACCTCGAATGAGCCGAAGCTCGAGGCTATTCAGATGGCGTGGTACGAGGAATGGAAGGAAAACCAGTAGGATTGCCGTGACGTCCGAAGAGCCATGAATCTGATGCGGGCCTCGCTTATCTCGCTGCTGGTTTTCGGCGCTGCACACACGGCGTCGGCGCAACAGACCTCGGTCGATGTGAAGCGTTTGCCGATCGACCTCACGAAAGTCACACGCGAGCTCCGACAGTCGGCTGCCACTGAATCCCGCAGCGGTCTCAACATCCGTTACCGGGTCGACGTCTACGGCCAGGCTCCCCGCATCGAGATCTTCACCAAACAGGACAACCTTGCGTATGGACCGGCGCCGTATGGCGCGCCGACGCATCAGGAGATGATCGACCACGTCACGCCCCAGGAATATCGGGCTCCCGCCGCCGATATCGGCAACCTGATCCGCTGGCTCACCGAGAGATCGAAGAAATAAAATTCTTTCCGTGCGCATGCTCATCGTTGCTGCGACGGCCGCGGAGATCGCTCCGCTGCTCGCCGCGCTGAAGCAGCGCTCGAATGCGGACGGACACCTTCGCAGCTGCACACGCGGCTCGCACGATGTGGACGTGCTTACGACGGGCGTTGGAATGGTTGCGACCGCTGCATGGTCGTCGCGCGCGCTGACGATGAACGACTATGACCTGGCGCTGAACCTGGGCGTATGTGGCAGTTTCGATCCGGAGTTTCCGACCGGCGTCGTCGTGCACGTAGTCAGCGAAGAACTTCCGGAAGTGGGCGCCGAGGCTGACGACGGCTTTCTGACGCTGCTCGACCTGAAGCTGCTTGCGCGTGACGATTTTCCGTTTCGCGACGGGCGGTTGACAAATCCCGAGCCGCCGACGGTCTCCGCGCTGCAACAGCTGCCGCGTGTTCATGGAATCACCGTCAATACCGTTCATGGCCGCGAGAGCTCGATCGCCGAAGTCCGCCGACGCTGCGACCCGCAGGTCGAGACGATGGAGGGCGCGGCGTTCATGTACGCATGCCTGATTCGCAGGATCCCATTTGCTGAAATTCGCGCCGTTTCCAACGTCGTGGAGAAGCGGAATCGGGCGACATGGAAACTTGACGAGGCAATTGGTAACCTGAACGCCGCCGCGCTGCGGATAATTGATCAGACGTGAAACTGACGCTCGCGTTTTCGCCGTGCCCGAACGACTGCTTCATGTTCGATGCGATCGTCAATCGCCGTATCGATCTCGAAGGGCTGGAGTTCGACGTGCGGCTAGCCGATGTCGAAGCGCTGAACAAGGCAGCGTTCGCGCGTGACGTCGACGTCACGAAACTGAGTTATCACGCCTACGCTTACTGCGCGGCGGATTACGTCCTGCTCGATGCGGGAAGCGCCCTGGGACGTAATTGCGGACCGCTCCTCATCTCGAAACGGACGTTCGCGCCCGCGGACGTTGCATCCGGCACGTTGCGGATCGCGATTCCGGGGCGGTACACGACGGCGAATTTTCTGCTGGGGCTCGCGTTTCCGGCGGCGCGGGACAAGACCGAGGTGCTCTTCTCCGAGATCGAGGCTGCGGTGCTCGAGGCGCGTTTCGACGCGGGGTTGATCATTCACGAGAACCGGTTTACATACGCGGCGAAGGGCCTGAAGAAGATCATCGACCTCGGCGAATTCTGGGAGGCCGAAACTGGTTCGCCCATCCCGCTCGGCGGCATCGTCGTCCGGCGAGCGCTTGAGGAGTCGATCAAGCAGAGCGTGAACCGTGTCGTCCGGCGCAGCGTCGAGTTCGCGTTTGCCCATCGCACGGCCAGTCTTCCGTTCGTGCGCGAGCATGCGCAGGAGATGAGCGAAGAGGTGATGTATCAGCACATCGACCTCTATGTGAATGCGTACTCGATCGATCTAGGTCCCGAGGGGCGCCGCGCGGTTGAACTGTTGTTCGATCGCGCGCGATCGACTCGTGTGATACCGCCGCTCGACGTTCCGTTGTTTCTCGACGATCGCGTGCAGGCGTGAAGCCACGCGAGCCGATCGTCCTGCTCGTCGTGGGCGGCGCGCTGCTCGTCTGGTCTGGCATTGCTCCGGCTGATAGGACGACCTGGATTCTCGAGGTGTTTCCCATCTTCATCGCTGTGCCGCTGCTCGTCGCGACGGCGCGGCGGTTTCCGCTGACTCCGCTTGTCTATCGGCTGATTTTCGTCCACGCCCTCATCCTGATGCTCGGCGGGCACTATACGTATGCGCAGGTGCCGCTCGGCTTCTGGATGCAGCGCGTCTTCGGGTTCAGCCGAAATCACTACGACCGCATCGGGCATCTTGCCCAGGGATTTGTGCCGGCGGTCATCGCACGCGAAATTCTGATCAGGCGTTCGCCGCTCGCGCCCGGCAAGTGGCTCTTCTTCATCGTCCTGAGCGTCTGCCTCGCGATCAGCGCCTGCTACGAGTTCATCGAGTGGTGGTCGGCGTTGATTGGCGGCAGCGCTGCCGACGCGTTTCTCGGCACGCAGGGCGATCCGTTCGACACCCAGGCGGACATGTTCATGGCGCTCATCGGCGCGTTTCTGGCGCAGGTGCTACTCGCTCGTGTGCACGACCGCCAGATCGCAAAAATTGCAACCTTGAGTCGCCCCATCACCGGGGTCTGACCCCGGCATAAGGGATCACCGGGGTCTGACCCCCGAGATAATTTCGTGGAGTTGGTGGACGCCGTCGGTCAGGGATGCGGGGCCGGGCTGGAGAATGAGGGCCGATTTGATCTCGTAGATGTGGCCGGCTCGAACCGCGCCAAGGGCGTTCCAGCCGGCGCGCGAAGCGATCTTTTCCTTTCTCACCGCCTTGCCACACCACGACGCAATAATGACGTCCGGATGCCGCCGCACGACTTCGTCAGGTTGAACGACGCGTTCCTTCGCGAGCTTCGCATGACGAAGCTCCGGAAAAATCGGATCGCCACCCGCGATTTCGATTAATTCCTCGACCCACTGGATGCCTGAGATCAAGGGGTCGTCCCATTCTTCGAAATAGACGCGCGGGCGAACGGACAATTGGGATCCGCGCTCCCGCATGTCGTCGAGACCTCTTTCGAACCCTGCGGCAAGGGTCTCAGCGCGATCGGCACGGCCGATCAGTCCGCCGACCATGCGAACCATCTGAAGGATCTCGGCAACACTGCGCTGGTTGAAGAGCACGACATTGAAGCCGCGACGCGCGAGCTCGGCGGCGATATCGGCCTGGAGATCGGAGAACGCGAGAACGAGATCCGGGCGGAGCGCCTCGATCTTCTCGAAACGCGCGTTGATGAACGCCGACACGCGCGGCTTCTGGCGTGCCTCGGGCGGCCGCACCGTGTATCCGGACACGCCGACGACGCGATCGCCTTCGCCAAGCAGATACAGCGTCTCGGTGGTTTCCTCCGTGAGGCAGACGATTCGAGACGGGTATTTCATGAGTTGTAGGGGCCGACCTTAAGGTCGGCCCCTACCACGGCCAGATCGCGCCACACATACGGCGCGACCGCATGCGTGTCGCCGCTTTCAAGCGCGACCGGCTCGTTGAACATCGGACCAGCGTAGACGCACGAGTGGAACTCGCCCCGCTCGCCGCAGGGATCGACGTCGGCCGGAAGGTCGCGCAGCAGGAAGCGATCGAACTCTCGACCGGCGAACGCGGCGTCGAGGCGTCGCGTGTCGACGCATGCGAGCCGCGCGCGCAGACCGCCATCGATCATCTGCTCCGCGAGCTCACTGGTCGGAATCCCCCAGACGGGGAAGAGCGGCTCGAGCCCGGTCCCCGCAAGCTTCTCTTCTCTATACCGGCGAATGTCCTCCAGGAACAGATCGCCGAACGCCGCGTGCGTGAATCCATTCGCCGTGGCGTCGGCAATCGCCACGCGCATCTGCGCCTCGTAGATGTGGTTCGGACACGGATGCGGAAGGTGCACGACGTGCAGCGGCAGTCCGGCGGCGCGCGCCTGCGCCTCGAGAACCGATCGACGCACGCCGTGCATCGCCACGCGATCCATTGCCTCGTTCACCGTTGTCAGCAGCGCTGAGACTGCGCCCGGATACTGCTGATTGAGCAGATGGAGCGCCCACGCGCTGTCCTTCCCCGAGCTCCACGACAGGAGGATCTTCATTTGAAGCTGTCGGGATGAAGCACGCGGGCGAACGCTTCCGCCGCGCGGCCGATGCGCGGCCCGGCGGCCAGCAGATAGCCGCCGTACAGAAGATGCACGCGTCCGGTGCGGACCGCTGGAACCGACGCCAGCAGGTTCCAGGCGGCGCGCTCCTTTCGAAGTGTGTCGGCCGGCGGCTGCTCACCGGGATGCAGTTCCATGATCACCTCCGGCGCGCGAACGATCATCGTTTCGTTCGACGGCTGCACCGCTTCCCGCTTGATATCGCCAAACGCATCGTCGCCGCCCGCGATATCGAGGAGCTCGTGAAGAAAGCCGATGCCGCCGCTGACATACACGCCACGCAGCGCTCCTGCGTCGCGACCGATGACGAGCATCGTGCGCGGCCGCCGCTGTCCTCGGACGCGCGTGCCGACAGCGTCAAGCTGCGATCGCAACTCCCGAACGACGCGATCGCCGTCGGCCGGATGTCCGGTCAGCCCCGCAACGTCGCGTACCGCCTGCAGGATGCTGTCGATGCCGCCATGACGGTATGGATAGACGCGAATGCCGGCGCGGGTGAACTGTCCCTCCAGTTCGCTCTGCGACCCATAGACGACGATCAGATCCGGACGCAGCGAAAGAATCCGTTCGGTGTCCGGATCGAGCAGCGCACCGACGCGAGGGAGCGCTTTGGTTTCAGGAGGGAAGTCGTCATAGCTGCTGACGCCGACCACCTGCGGTCCGGCGCCGACCGCAAACAGCATTTCAGTGACGTTCGGGACGAGCGAGACGACTCTGGTCGCAACAGCCGGGAGCGGCGCAACTGTCGGGAGCGGCGCGGACCTTTGAGGTGCGCGAGGTGGCTCAGGCGAACCTAAAAGGTTCACCCCGCACAGAAGGAGAAGAACGAAGACGCAGCGAGTCAGCTTCGCCTGACGAGCAGCCATAAGAAGAACGGCCCTCCAAGCATCGCGGTCACCACCCCCACCGGCACTTCGACGGGTGCAAGCACGCTCCGCGCGATCAAATCGCACCCGATGAGAAATGCCGCACCGAAGAGCGCCGATGCAGGCAACACGATGCGGTGATCGACGCCAACCATCAGCCGGACCAGATGGGGTACGACGATGCCAACGAACCCGATCGGGCCGGCCAGCGATACGGCCGCTGCGGTCGCCAGCGACGCACTGAAGAATGCAAGACGCTGTGTTAGTCCCACATCCACCCCGCGCGTTGCCGCGCTGTCAGCGCCGACGCTCAGCAGATTCAGCGACCGGGGAAGGAACGCGAAGATGCCAAGCGACACGAGCACCAGCGGCAGCGACGCGACAATCGGCGCGAAGCTTCCGACGTCGAGGTCTCCCATCAACCAGCGGATGGTGCGGTACGCCTGCGTGAAGTCAGCGGCATACTGCACGAAGAGAATCAACGCCGAGAAGAATGCGTTCAGCGTCACACCCGCTAGCAGAAGCACCATCGTCGAAATCGGACGACCCGGCCTCGTCGCGAGGACATACACGATGGTTGAAGCAACCACGGCCCCCGCCAGGCTGGCGAGGGGAACTGACGCCAGCGCTCCAACCGGAACGCTGCTGCCGAAGGTGATGGCGAGCACGGCACCGAGGGCGGCGCCGGTCGAGACGCCGAGGGTGAACGGGGTTGCGAGCGGATTGCCAAGTAGTGCCTGCATCACGACGCCGGCGGCGGCCAGCGTCGAACCGACGATCGCGCCCGTCAGGACGCGCGGCATGCGCGCCACAAAGAAAATCTGCGCGTCGACGTTGTCAGGAAACGGAATCGAGCGATCGAATGCGCGTGCGAGGCTGATATGAGTGCTGCCGGCGAGTGGTGCCAGCAGGCAGGCCGCCAGCGCGAGCGCGCCGTAGCCAATCAGGACCGACGCGAGACGTCCTCCGATGCCGTGTTCGCTGCTGAGCGAGCCTGGGGCGGCAGGCATCAGGACATTCTCCGGACCGGAATGACCGTAAGGTGGCCAGCGCGCTGATGGAACTGCACGTCCGCATCGACGTCGTAGAGTTGCCGCACGGTTTCGCCGGTCAGCACGTCGGCTGTCGGTCCCGCGGCCAGGATACATCCGTCGCGCATGACCACCAGGCGTTGGCACAGCGACGCCACGAGATTCAAGTCGTGCGTTGCCAGCACCATCGTCACGTTGCGCTCGTGGTTCAGACGTGAGAGCAGCGAGGCGACGTCGAGCTGGTAGCCGAGGTCGAGCGAGGCGGTTGGTTCGTCGAGCAGCAGGACCTCGGTCGACTGGGCCAGCGCGCTCGCAATGACGACGCGTTGCTTTTCGCCGCCGCTGAGCGTCATGTAGTTCCGGTCTGCGAGGTGGCGTGTCCCGGTGGCATCGAGCGCCTGCCGGGCGATCTCGAAATCCGCCGGTCCCTCGAGCTGAAAGGCTGAGAGGTGCGGATGGCGTCCCATCAGCACCATCTCCATGACGGTGTAGTCAAACGCCGGGTGCGTCTCCTGCGGAACCGACGCGACGTGCCTCGCGAGCTCCCGGCGTGTCATCGAGCTGAGCACGCGGTCGCCGAGCATCACACGGCCGGATCGCGGACGCAGCACGCCGGAGAGCAACTTGAGGAGGGTCGTTTTTCCGCAGCCGTTCGGACCGAGGAGCCCTGTCAGCGAGCCGGCCGTAATGGCCACGCTTGCGTCCGACAGCGTAAAACCTCCGTCGTAGCCGAAGGAAACCGATTCAGCCCGAAGCATGCTCTTTGGTCCGCCTGAAGGCGGGCCCCATCGGTGAAGCCAGTGTGACGTCGAGCGCCCAGCAGTCCGAATGCATCTCGCGTGCGCCAAACGCGATGTCCAGCGGCGAATTGAAAAGCGGCGTGCTGGTGACGAGCGTGTGATACTCGCCGAACTCGCCGCATGGATCGACGCCGCGGCTTTCCAGTTCTTCAATCGTTTCCAGATCGATCGATCGCCCGAGCCACGTCGCATCCAGGTAGGCGGCGCGAGCGGTGACGATGACCGCCGTGCTTCCGGAGGCGATGAATTCTTCGGCGAGTGTTCGGGTTGACTCACCCCACAGCGGCAGCACGGCCGTGAGGCCGTGCACGGCACAGACGCCTTCGTCCCACGCACGGTGCGCGTCGCCCATGATGTCGCCGAAGATGATGTGGGTGATTCCCATCGCCGAGGCTTCCGAGAGGAGCCGGATGTACTCCTTGCTATACGAGCGCCACGAACACGTCGCCGTCAGGTGGCGGACGCCAAGCCGCTGCGCGTGCGCGCTCAATACATCCGGCCGCAGGCCGTGCGACCGGCTTCGTGCACCGTCCTCCGCGAACATCGTGATCATCGCAACGACGTCGTAGTCGCGACAGGTTCGGAGCAGCGCCGTGCAGCAGTCCTTGCCGCCGCTCCATGAGATAGCGGCGCGCGGCTTCACCACGACACCCGTGCGCCCGCGCGCGCGGTGCGCGTCCACGCAGGATAGCCGAGCGGATCCATGTAGTCGCGGTCGGCGAGGTTATCCACGCGGACGTAGAGCGTCAGCGGAGCCGCGACGAAGTAGCTTGCACCGGCATCCCACGTCTGGTAGCCGGCGTTTTCAACGATCGGTGGCACCAACGACGAGAAGTCGCTATCGACACGTCGTCCGATGAACGTGCCACGCAGGTCAGCAGCGAATCCGTCGGCCGTCCAGACTGCTTCGACAAAGCCGGAGTGCCGTGGGCGCCTGAACGCCCACGCGCCGACGGCAAAACCCGGATTGGTCGGCGACGTGCTTTCGGCGATCCGTGAGACGGTCAACGTGTATCCACCGCGGATCCGCAACGCTGCCGTGGGTGCGGTGTCAAACGCCAGCTCGGCGCCGTGCGCCTTTGTCAGACCGATGTTGAAGTACTGCGACAGGAACGGCGTGAAGCTGATCGTGCGGGTCGAGATGATGTTCTTATAGCGCGCGTCGAACCAGATCGCTTCGATCTTGACGCGTTGCGCAAAGAGCCTTTGCTCAATACCGGCATCGACCGTCGTTGCCCGCTCGGGATCGAGGTCCGGGTTGCCGAGAAACGATGGCGATGGACTGAATGACTGGAGAATGGTTGGCTCTTTCACGCCAAGGCCGGCGTTGAACTTCAGCTTCGTATTCGCGGCCGCCGCCACGGCGATCGATACCCGCGGCGCGACCGCTGTCCCAAAGCTGTCGTTCTGCTCGATTCGTAGGCCGCTCGCGATTGATGCACGGGCGCCAAACCATTGGTGCTGCGCGGTCCAGCCGAAGTTATCGCGCGATGCCCGAACCACAGAACTCGCCATGCGATTGGTCAGTACGCCTCGTTCGGCGTTGACGTCGAATGCAAACGTCAGCATCTGTTCGTGCCCGCTCTCACTTCCGACGCGCGCATCGGCTTGATAGCTGACGAAGTGGCGCCGCAGATCCGTCAGGCTGTCATACGGAAAATCCGAGAACGTGAACGGCGCGACGTGTCCGTCGAAACGCGGCACATACGGCGGATCAATATTCAGGTTCGTCGACTGCTGATGCGAAACGCTCACCGCGTACGCGATCCGCTGCTGCCATCGCTCGGAAATTTGATGTTCGAGCGTCGCGCCGATAATGCCGTCGCGGCGGTGGAAGAACGCGTCCAAGTCCGGTCGGCCGAACGCGGTGGCGCCTGCTACTCCCGTGCGCCCGAACTCCGTACGGCCAACCAGACGCACCGACATATTGCTCGACGGCATGACGCCGCCGTTGCCGGCAATCGTCGTGTTGTCGAACTCGTTGTTGGGTACGCGGTTCGCCGTGTGCTGCCGACCTGCGTGCAGGCTGCCGTCCCACTTGCCACCGCCGACGCCGATTGAGGCGGATCCGCGACGCGAATCATAGGAGCCAGCCTCACCTGACGCCAGGATCGTCGGATGCGAGATCCCACGCGCCGGCCGCTTGCTGATCAGCTGCACCACGCTCGCCATCGCGTCGCTTCCGAATAGTGCGGATTGGGCGCCGCGGACAACCTCGATGCGCTCGACGAAGTCGGTTGTCAGGTTGCTGAAGTTGAACGTGCCGCCCGGCTCGTTCAGCGGGATGCCGTCGAGCAGCACCTTGTTGTAGCTGCTTTCCCCCCCGCGGACGAACAGCGACGTCACGTTGCCGACGCCGCCCGCTCTCACGACGGTGACGCCGGGCGTCCCGCGCAGTAGTTCGGCGACGACCGGCACATCGCGTCGCTGCATTTCCTCGGCTGTGAACACAGTGACGGCTGCACCGACCCGACTCGTCGGTGTCTCCGTCCGTGTCGCGGACACAACGACCGATTCGCGAACGGGCGCGACCGTCACGGTGATAGTCGCGGCGCTGTCAGTTGAGACGGCCGAGCGTGCCGGGTTGAAGCCCGGAATCGAGACGATGACGGCGCATCCGTCGCATGGGCGCGCAAAGCGAAACGCGCCCTGTGAATCGGTGAACGTCGTCGCGACCTCGACGTCTTTTTGATCCACGAGCGTGACGGCGACGCGCGGAAGCGCGCCGCCGTTTTCATCAACGACGGTGCCAGCGAGTTGCGCCTGCGCGGCGACACTTACGGCCGCGAGGGATAACCAGCCGATGACGACATAGGGAAAAGCAACGAAGCGGGCGAAGCCCATTGGCGTCTCCTTCCGGCGTCTCACGCGCCGTGCAAAGGGACTGGCGCCTCGGGGCAGGTTTCCTGACTTGCAGTCGCAGGCCGCCTAAAGGCGGCCTCTACGTACCGAAGGCTCTCTCTATCGTACGTAGGGGCCGGCTTCAGCCGGCCCGACAAACTACTTACAGTGGCGGGACCGTCTGGGCTTTTCACCCAGTTCCCCTGCTAGGCGGACCTTCAGGTCCGCCTTATTCCCCGGGCCGAGTCGAGTTGTGGGCTAGGACTATAGCACGTAGAAATCTGCTAAGAAACGCTGATTCTACGGGCGCCCATCGCCGTCTCAGTTTGGCTGTTGAGCGGCTAATGCTTTCCCTTCCCAGGATCAGAGACAGACCACCGATGGCCACATGCCGGGCAGTGGAGCACCACGGTTCCGGGCATGATGTTTTCGATGATGACGACTGGCCGTTTACAGTTCAGACACACCACTCCCGTCTTGGGAATGTCAGCAGCCAACGCGTGGCTCTTTCCGGCGGTCAGGTGTGACCCATACCTCGTGACAGGCCGTGCATCGCCAGTGCAGATGATCAGCGCCTGCCCACCGAAATCGGCTGACGACGATGGAGCCAATGCCCCCACATGCGGGGCATTTGTCGCCGGAAGTGGTCTCCGGCTCGGGGTTGGATGGAGACCGATCCGCCGTCACGAGTGCGCGGCAACACTATATCTGATGCCGCTGTCAATACAGTGAATTACTTACTTTTGCCGTGCAGCCATTCCTTCGCTGTTGCGGGGTAAAATTGGGTTTGTCATCGGCATAATTGCCTTTTTTGGACCGTGGACGCGCGTATCAAAGCCGCTGGGCTCGCCGAGATCGACGGGAAGGTTCGCGCGAGCGAGCGCCTCACGCTGGAGGATGGCGTGGCGCTGTTCAACGCACCCGATCTGCTAGCCGTCGGAGCGCTGGCGAACCGGGAACGCGAGAAGCGCCACGGCGCGCGCACCTATTTCAACTACAACCTGCGTCTCGAGCCGACCAACGTCTGCGTGGCGAGTTGCCTGTTCTGTTCGTTTGCGCGCCTGCAGCCGTCGGACGCCGCGGCCTACACGATGTCGCTCGAGCAGGCGTGGGACAAACTTCGACGCCGCGCCAACCAGCCTCTCACCGAGCTGCACATCGTCAACGGCCTCAATCCGAATCTGCCGTTCGATTACTACACGGAGCTGCTCCGGGGCTTCAAGCGCATCCGTCCCGAGATTCACCTGAAATGTTTCACGGCCGTCGAGATCGCGTTCTTCGCGGAACTCTACGGCATGACGGACGAGCAGGTCCTTCGCGAACTGATGGCCGCCGGACTTGATTCGCTGCCAGGCGGCGGCGCCGAGATTTTCGCAGAACGCGTCCGCCGGAAGATCTGCCACGACAAGTGCGACGCAGATCGATATCTGTCCATTCACCGAATTGCGCACCGACTCGGATTACGCACCAACGTGACGATGCTCTACGGTCATATCGAGACGATGGAGGAGCGCGTCGACCACATGATGCGGGCGCGTACGCTGCAGGATGAGACCGGTGGGTTCCAGGCGTTCATTCCGCTCGCGTTCCATCCGGACAACAATCAGATGCGGAAGCTGCCGGCGCCCAGTGCCGCGGACACACTACGCGTGCACGCGGTCGCGCGGCTGATGTGCGACAACATTCCGCACATCAAAGCGTTCTGGATTGCCACCGGAGTCGATGTGGCGCAGACGTCGCTCTGGTTCGGCGTCGACGATCTCGACGGGACGGTGCAGGAGGAGAAGATTTACCACATGGCCGGGTCGCCGACGCCCGAGGGAATGACCACAGCTCAACTGACGAAGCTCGTCCGCGTTGCTGGTCGCGAGCCGCTCGAGCGCGACACTCTCTACAACATCGTCAACACCTTCGAGGCGCAGCCCGCTTAACGGCTTCCCCTATCGTCGACCAAATCGCTCCCCTATAATTTTTTTGATCACATGCCCTCGCTGATACCGCTCCTGACGGAGTTCGAAAAGGAACACATCTCCGAACGCCAGGCTCTGCCGGAGAAGTATCTCGGCCTTTCGGACGCCGACATGGACATGCGCATCGCAGCGGCGCGCGCGGAGCTCGGGAATCGCCTCGTGATTCTCGGCCATCACTACCAACGCGACGAAGTGATCAAGTTCGCGGATTACACCGGCGATTCATTCCGTCTGGCGAGTCAGATCGCGAACCGTCCCGAAGCCGCCTACATCGTGTTCTGCGGCGTGCACTTCATGGCGGAGAGTGCAGACGTCCTGTCTGCGTCGCACCAGCAGGTGATCCTTCCAGATCTCGCGGCCGGCTGTTCGATGGCCGATATGGCGGCACCCGACCAGCTCGAAACGTGCTGGGAGGAATTGACGCTGATGGGCGTCACACGTGGAACCCGCACGCAATCGACAGGCGTCGTCCCCGTCACCTATATCAACTCCGCTGCATCGATTAAGGCGTTTGTCGGCGAGCGCGGAGGGACGGTGTGCACGTCGTCGAACGCCGCCGCGACATTGAAGTGGGCGTTCGAACGAGGCGACAAAATCCTGTTTCTTCCCGACCAGCACCTCGGACGCAACACTGCGTACAAGTTGGGAATTCCGCTCGACGAGATGGTCGTCTGGGATCCGAACGAGATCTTCGGAGGCGTTGATCCTGACGCGCTCGAACGCGCGCGGATGATTCTCTGGAAGGGCCACTGCTCGGTGCACGTTCGCTTCAGCGCGGCACAAATTGCGACCGTGCGACGTCATCATCCCGGCATCCGCGTGATCGTTCACCCGGAAGTGCCATGGGATGTCGTGCAGGCGGCTGACGACAGCGGAAGCACCGAATACATCATCAAGACCGTGAAGAACAGCCCGGCCGGATCCATCTGGGCCGTTGGTACCGAGGTGCACCTCGTCAACCGGCTCGCGCAGGACGTTGCACCCGAGCGCCGTGTCGTGTCGCTCGATCAGTTTGGTTGTCTCTGCTCGACGATGTTTCGCGTGTCGCCAAACCACCTGCTTTGGATTCTTGAAGAGCTGGCCGAAGGCCGCGTGCACAACCGCATCACGGTCGCCGACGATCAGAAGCGCTGGACGAAGGTCGCTCTCGACCGAATGTTGTCGATTCAGTAGTACGATTGCGTTCTTTGGCGTGCTGTGAAGGCGCGCCCCACGTGGAGGACGCATGGCGCACGAACTTCCCAAGCTTCCGTACGACTTCGCCGCGCTCGAGCCGCACATCGACGCGCAGACGATGCAAATTCATCACGGGAAGCATCACCAGGCATACGTCACCAACCTGAACGCCGCGCTCGAGAAACATCCGGAGCTCAATTCGAAGAGCATCGACGAGCTGTGCCGCGGCATCAACACGATCCCCGAAGACATTCGCACCGCGGTGCGCAACAACGGCGGCGGCCACTGGAACCACAGCATGTTCTGGAAGTGGATGGCGCCCAATGCGGGCGGCGCACCAACGGGCAAGGTCGGCGACGCAATCACGTCATCATTCGGCAGCTTCGACAAGTTCAAGGAAGAATGGAGCAAAGCGGGCGTCGGACGATTCGGCAGCGGGTGGGTCTGGCTGCTCAAGGATGGAGGCAAGCTGTCGATCGCCAGTACGCCGAACCAGGACAACCCGTTGATGGAGGGGAAAACGCCAATTCTTGGACTCGACGTCTGGGAGCACGCGTATTACTTGAAGTATCAGAACCGTCGTCCCGACTACATCGGCGCGTGGTGGAACGTCGTGAATTGGTCGGAAGTGAATAAGAACCTGTAAGGCGACGGGGGAAGGCCGCCCTTCCCCCTAGTCCCTCATTTCATTCGCTTCAACGTAAATTCCTGCGCTTGTCCCTGGCCGCCTTCGGCCATTCGCGTGAACGCGATCTCGTCGCCCTTGAGCGTGCCGCTCCAGTTCAAGGTGACCTCGCCGCCGCGTCCCATCTGCTTCGTCTTGAACTTCAGCATCCCGTTCGAGATCGTTCCTTCCTCAATTGGAATTTCGCCGCCGCGTCCTCCGGCCACAGATCCAGTCAGCTTGCCTCCTTCGGCTTTGAGCGTGAGCGTTACCTGCTGCGGGCCGCGGCCGCCGGCCACTTCGCCGGACCACTTGCCGTCAACCGATCCCTGCGCGAGCACCGCAACCGGCAGCGCTGCGATGCAGAGCAACAACACCCAGAATTTGAATCGCATGATGATCTCCGTGTGAGGAAACAGAAGAGTTATGTCCCAGGGGAGGTACTCTCCTTAATACCTGGCGGACAGGAGCGGCGTTTACGTGCGGGGATCCAGCTGATGCGCGGCGATCAGGTATTCACTCACAATGCGGCCGGCGATCAGATGTTCCTGAATGATTCGCTCCAGCACAGGCGGGTCGCACTCTCCGTACCAGGCACCTTCCGGGTAGACGACTGCAATCGGACCACCTTCGCAGATGCGCAGGCAGTTGGCTTTGGTGCGAAGGATGCCGCCCTGCTCGGAGAGCTTCAACTCTTTGAGACGCCGCTTCAGAAACGTCCATGCGGCGAGGCTGCGCTCCTTCTCGCAGCACTTGGGTTCGGTTTGATCGCAGCAGAGAAAAATATGGCGCCGCGCGACGGGCACACCGATGCTGGCCGCGACTTCTCGTTGGGAATCGGTCACGCAGGAAGTATATTCAACGCGTGATCCGCGGGCTGATCGTCGCGACCTTCGTGCTGACGGCGTCGAGCGCGCTCGCGCAGTTCGGCCATCCGCTCAAGGGCTCGTGGAGCGGCGACTGGGGGCCCAACAAGGATCAACGCACACGCGTGCTGCTGCAGATGCAGTGGGACGGCAAAGCGATCACAGGAGCGATCAATCCCGGGCCCAACGCCTTGCCGCTGACCACAGCTTCCCTTGATCCCGAAACCTGGCAGGTGCATCTGGAAGCCAGAGGGATCGTCATCGATGGCAAGTTGGAGAATATCGGTTCCGCGCACCGCGCGCTCAGCGGCACGTGGACGCAGGCCGGTCAGAAGGGCGACTTCAGGCTGATTCGGAACTAGCGGCCACCGAGAACTGGCTCGCCGAAATCGTCGGTCAGCTTCAGCAGATATCTGTTGTTCTCCTGGCAGATGTATTCCGTCAGCTCGCCGCCTGCGCTCCACGGAATGTTCCAGGCGACCGTCCACGGTTTCGAGTACGCGCCGGGATCATCGATGAGCGCCTCATAACGCAGCGTCGTCTTGTTGGGTCGCGTGAACTTCTCGATCACGTGCAGTTGATCTGTGTGCGGGTGGCCGTAGTAGTCCAGCCAGGTGTTTTCATTGAAGCCGAGGACGTCGACGACGAGGGTGTCGTGATCCCAGTGCCCGACCGAGTGACCAAGATACGTGGGATTCAGCTCGTCTCCCTGCGGATGCGGGCGCCCGTCCATGTAGATCTCGCGCCAGATGTGCGTCGCGCCCTCGAAGACCATGAAGATGCGCTTGTGCTCGGGCTGCTGAATGATCTCCATGGGATACGGCGTTGCCATCAGCCGTGGCCCGCCCGGTGGCAGGCAGTAGCCTTCCGGGTCGTACTTCGAGTTGTTGCGCGAGTTGTAGTCGTAAATGCCGCGCGCCCACGGGAGAAATGGCACGTCCGGTTCGGCTTTCGCGCCGCCGCGTCCGCCGTTCTCTGACGCCGTGCCCCGCTCCGCGGCTGTCTTTCCGTCGGGACCGGGGATGCGCATCCCCATATTCTGGATGTACGGAACGTTCCACACGCCCTTCTCGCCAGGAACACGTCCGAGGTTCGGCGTCCCATCAGCGAGCCGCGGCGCCGGTTCAACGGAGCGGCTCGCGGACGGTCCCTGCTGTGCCCATGCCGTGTAGAACGCCGCGATCACGAACGCCGAGGCGAGCGCGACGTACCGAGCGCTGCTCATTGCGCGTCGGTCCGACTCGAGGCGGCGAACAGGCGCTTGCCCGTGCTGGCGAGGACAACCGCTTGCGCATTGCCGTATGGCGAACCGTCTCTTGCGAGGCTGCCTTCGACGGTGACCACGTCGCCGATCTTCAGCGTATTGCGCGTCCAGCCGTTGCGCATCAGCCCGTTGGGGCTGCCCATTTCGAACGACCAGTTCGTGACCTTCTTCGTCTGTTCATCGGTGATGTCGAGAGAGAAGATCGTGTGCGGGTTCTGCCATTCGACCTTCGTCACGACGCCGGTGAGCTTGAATGGCTTGGAGGCGTCGAACTCCGCTGCGAAGGAATGGTGCGCCGCAACCGGAGCGGTCGACAGCAGGGTGGTGATGGCCGCCGCGGCGACAAGGAGCTTCGTACGCATCGAGTCCTCCGAATTCGCCCGAATGTTAGCTCAGAACAGGGTCACCTCGACGAGCGCGCCCTGCTCGACCGAGTCCGTCTCGGCGGTGATTTCGAAGTAACCATCAGCCTGCGACATGCTCGTGATGTCACCCGACGCCTTGAAGGCGGGGATCGCTTCGCCGTCGACGACGCGAACCGTATAGAACTGATGCCGATCCTTCGCAGAGACCACGCGACGGGCGAGCGGCAGCGTGATTGTCCTCCGTTCGAGCGCCGGGAGCCGCGCGATGACGCGTAGCGCGGGGACGAGCAGGATATGCGTGTTCAGAAGACACGACGAGGGATAGCCGGGCATGCCGAAGAACGGCTTGCCTTTGACGAGACCGAAGGCTGTTGGCTTGCCGGGCTTGACCGAGATGCCATGAAACAGCACCTCGCCGCGATTGCTGAGCGCGTCCAGGATCAGGTCGCGCTCGCCGACCGACGTTCCGCCTGAAAACACCACCACGTCCGCTTCCAGACACTCGTCGAGCGCGCGCTCGAGATCGGGAATCGTGTCCGCGGCGGTTCGATGTGAGACCGGTGTGCCGCCGTGCTCCGCCACCACCGCCGCAACCGTGAATCGATTGATGTCGTAGATCTGACCCGGCTGAAGCGGCTGCCCGGGGTCGACGATTTCGTTGCCTGTTGACAGAATCGCAACGCGAGGCCGTGCGTACACGTCAACGTGCGCGCGACCGAGCGCGGCAATCGCCCCGACGCGGCTGGCGTTGAGCAGTTCGCCCGCGCGCATCACCACCTGACCACGCTTGATGTCCGCTCCCTGCCGCCCGATGTTCTGTCCAGGATCGGCAGCCGCGAAGATCCGGACGTGCGTTCCCTCGGCGTCGGTTTGTTCGACCATCACCACTGAATCGGCGCCTGCCGGCATCGGTGCGCCGGTCGCGATCTCCGTGCACTGTCCTCGCCCGACTGTCTGCGACGGCATCTGACCCGTGAACACCTTCTCAATGCAGGTCAAGATCGCGGGCTGCCCGGGCGTCGCGCCCGTCGTGTCTTCTGCACGCACTGCGTAGCCGTCCATTGCGGCGCGTGAAAATGGCGGGACGTCTGCCGGCGCCACGACCTCCTCGGCGAGGACGCGGCCATGCGCCGTGTCGAGCGGGACGCGCTCAATGCGCTCGATCGGCTTCAACGATCGCGCGATGATCGCGCGTGCGTCGGCGAGGGAAATCGTCTCGCCGAAGGGACGCATCTTCGTACTCATCTGCTTAGCTGCTGAACGACGTGACCAAGCTCGGGAAGAATCAGCTTCGTCATCGCCAGCTTGACCGCGTCGGGTGATCCGGGAAGAACGAAGATCGCTTTGCCAGCCAGGGTGCCTGCAATCGCGCGACTCATCATCGCAGCCGCGCCAATTTGTTCGTAGCTAAGCATGCGGAACAGCTCGCCGAAGCCGGTGAGCCGTTTTTCGAGCAGGCCATCGATCGCTTCAAACGTACCGTCGCGCGAGGTAATTCCCGTACCCCCTGTCGTAATAATCACTCGAGTTCCCGCATCCGCCAGGCAGACGTTCACGGCCGTGACGACAGCCGCGGGATCATCGCGAACAATCGCGTGGCCCGTCACGTTATGACCGTCGCTCTCGAGAAGCTGGCGGATCGCCTGTCCACCGGTATCGTTCGCTTCGGTTCGGGTATCGCTGACCGTCAGGACGAAACAGGAAACGGAAACCGGCGCGTAAGCTTTGTGCTCTTGAACACTCACGCGCCGATTATATGGGGCTCAGAAGAGATACTTCGCCGCGAACTGCACCTGCCGTGCGGATCCTGAGTCGCCCGTCGGGAACCTCGTGTTGGTGATGACGCCGAAGCTGGTGCTCGGGACGCTCAGAATGCGACCCGGTTGCCCGTAGTTGGTGGTGTTGAACAGATTGAAGATTTCAATCCGCAACTGCATGCGCCTAGTGCCGCCGATCGGCGTGTTCTTGGTGATCGACAGGTCGACGTTGCGGAACCCCGGTCCATACACTGCGTTTCTCGGCAGGTTGCCGAAGTGGAACGTGCCGTCGGGCGATACGGGAATCGCAAACACCGACGACGCCGTGCATGATCCGGTGATACGGGGGTCGCAGGCGGCGTTGTCGAACCACCGCGTCGGATCGCCGACGACGTTCAACGTTCCGATCAGGTCCGGCCGCAGCGTGTTGACCACGCCGTTGAATGTCGTCACGTTGGTGACGAGGTTCACCGGGTTTCCGGTTTGCGCCTGCACGATGCCGCCGATCTGCCATCCTTCGGCGAAGGCGTTGCCGGTGAACGGAAGCATGTAAATCGTGTTGATCACGAAGCGGTGGCGCGCGTCGAAGTCCGACGGCGCGAGGTCGCCGAGGATGTCGAAGCTGTTCTGGACTCGGATCGTATTTTCGCTGAGCGAGTTGGTGTCCGTGGATTTCGAGAGCGTGTACGACGCGTCGAACTGAAGCCCGCGCGAGAGCCGCTGCGTGGCGCTGAGCCACAGACCCTTGTAGTGCGATTCGCCGAGCGACACCGTTTCGGTAATGTTGCCCAACGGCGTGCGCGGCAAAATGTCGCTCGATGCGGAGACTGTCGGAAACGGTCGAACGCCGTTGACGAACTGGTTGAGATTCCGAGCCAAACGAAGGTCGTTCCCCTTGGAACCGAAATAACCGACCATCGCGCTCGTCGACGCGAAGATTTGCCGCTCGACGTTCACGTTCCACGTTTGCATGTGGCCGCCGTGGAAATCGGGACTGATCGAGGTCGGGGCGAGGCCGCCGGCGAGCGCTGTCGCCTGCGCATTGTCCAGCCGGATGTTGCCTGTGAAGGTGAGCGGCGTCGCCAGCGGCGGGTTTCCCGCCAGGACGTTGACCGCGTTCGTGATCGGTTGATCGACCGTCCGGGCGTATGCCGCACGGACGGCCGTCCGTCCGTCGTTGGTCGGGTCCCAGATAACGCCGAGTCGCGGCGACAGATCGTGGCTGTCGTCGTACGCCGCTGGCCGCGCGCTCGATCCGACGCGGACTAGTGAGCCGGTTGCGGCGTCGAATACGACCAACCGGTTCTGCGGCTCCGTCGGCGCCAGGTTCGAGTCGAATCGCACCCCCGCGTCGACCGTCAGATTCGGCGCGAGCTTGTACGAATCGCTGACGAACATTCCATACGCCTGGACATGAATGTCGCTGGCGCGGTCGCCCAGGATGATCGTGAAGTTGTTTCCGATGCCGGTCTGGAATGCGGCGACGCTCGGAAAGTCGAACCGGCCGGTATCGTTCGTGAAATTCACGTTCCGGAAGCGCCGCCATTCACCGCCAAATCGAATGTTGTGACGGGCGGCTGAAAACGTTGCCGTGTCCGAGACGACCGACGTCGTGTCCGTGCGCCCCTGCGGGAAGTTCTGCGGGCCGCCGAAGTTCAGCGCCGGTCCATTGATGGTGATCTGCGGAAGGCCTATGGCTGCAGTCACGCCATCCCTGATGCCGAAATCCGTAGGATTTACTTTCATGTTCGGATCGAACGCGATGTTGATACGGTTGAATCCGAACCGCGCCTCGTTGACGAGGCGCTGACTGAAGACGTGCGTCTCGTTGATCGTGCCGATCTGGCGGTGCGAGTGCCGCGTGTCGCCGAAGCCCGGAATCGTGTTCAGCTGCAGCGTCGGTTCGCCGCGAAGGTCACGCTGGAATGCGTAGTACCCGTGAACGACGTCGTTGACCCCGGCGTTATGGCTCACGTCGCCGGTCCACTGGTCGATGTTCACCGGCGCCGTCGCCGAGCCGATGAACCGTGGTGCGCCGTTGACCGTGGCATTTGGTTCCGGAATGAACTGGAGAAGCTGCCGGGTAATAGGGTCGGTCACGCCCGCACGTTCCGCCGCGGTCAAGACGCCGCTGTTGATGTCGATCCCCTGGCGCTGCCGAAGGCCTTCGTAAGTGGCGAAGAAGAACGTCCGGTTGCGCGCGATCGGTCCACCGAGCGCCGCGCCGAACTGATTGCGCTTGAACGGCGACTTGCGCGCCGGGGGCGTATTGAACACATTGCGCGAATCGAATCGATCGTTGCGGTAGAACTCGAACGCTTCGCCAGAAAACTGATTCGTCCCCGACCGCGTCGCGATGTTGACGATGGCACCGGAGTTCCGACCGTACTCAGCGGCAAACGTCGAGTTGTCCACCTTGAATTCCTGCACAGTGTTGATAGACGGCTGGAACGTGATCTGGTTGTTCGACATGTCGTTCAGGTTGATGCCGTTCACCATGAAGTTCACAGTGTCTTCGCGATTACCCGCCGTGTTGAACGCGAACGACCCCTGGCCGCGAAGCGGCGCCGTCAGAAATCCATTCTGCGGCGGCGTCACCGACCCCGGAATCAGTAGGCCAAGATCCACGAAGTGACGACCGTTCAGCGGAATCTCCTGGACGGTGCGCTGGTTGATCACGGTGCCGACCGACACGGTCGCCGTGTCGATGACCGGCGCTTCCGCCGTGACGCTCACTTGCTCGGCGACAGCGGCGACGCCCAGCTGAATGTCGAGCGCGCGGGTCTGACTGACCTGCAGCGTGATGTCCCTCGTCTGCGTCTGAAATCCTTGCAGCGAGATCTCGACTTGATACGGGCCTGGCGGCAGTGACGCCGCGACGAAGCTTCCCGTGGCGTCGGTGACGAGTGTGCGCTCGACGCCGGTGGCGGTGTTACGAACGACAACGGTCGCGCCCGGAACAGCGGCGCTCTGCGTGTCGAGAACGGTACCTTGAACAGTGGCGGTGGACTGAGCGCCCGCGGGCGCTGCAGACAGGATGACGGCCGCTATTAGAGCGAAGAGCCACAGAACGAGGTTTCTCTTCATCTATCCTCCTCAGCGCGCGAGAATATCACCGTTACAGAGGGAGCCAATGCGCATCGTCCACGCATGCTTGACCGCAGTCACGGTGGTCATCTCATCTTCCGCGTACGCCCAGTCGCCCGCGCCGTCCGAGATCGACGCACGCATTTCGAAACTCGTCGGTTCCATTTCCGAAAGTCGGATGGAGCAGCTGCTGCGAACGCTCGTTGCCTTCGGCACGCGCAATACGCTCTCCGACACCGCGTCGCCGACGCGCGGTATCGGCGCGGCGCGACAGTGGATCTTCGACGAACTGCGGCGAACGAATCCGAAGTTGCAGGTCAGCTTCGACACGCATCAGCTCTCCAAGGGCCGAAGCGATCGGATCACGCGCGATGTCGAGCTTCGCAACATCGTCGCGATTCTCCCGGGCCGCTCGCCACGTCGCATTTACGTCAGCGGACACTACGACACGGTGAATCTCGGGAACCAGGGACAGGCAGGCCTCAATACCACGGGAGGGGGCGAGCGTAACCAGAACGATAACGCCGATGCGCCTGGCGCAAATGACGACGGCAGCGGCACGGTGCTGGTGATGGAGCTGGCGCGGGTGTTTGCCGAGAGCGGGATCGATTTCGACGCGACGCTGGTATTTACCGCCGTCGCCGGCGAGGAGCAGGGACTCATCGGTGCGCGCGAAGAAGCGCGCGGAGTGAAGGCCGCGAACATTCCGGTCCAAGCCATCTTCAACAACGACATCGTCGGTGGTTCCGTCGGCGGTGACGGGATCGTCGACGGCGCAACGATTCGGCTGTACTCCGAAGGGCCGGAGGATTCACCCTCACGTGCGCTCGCGACGTTCGTGCGGCGTACCGCCGGTCGATACGTGCCGTCGCATCGCGTGCGGCTGATGGCGCGGCGCGATCGGTTCGGCCGCGGCGGCGATCACACGGCCTGGAATCTCGAGGGGTTCGCTGCCGTTGGCTTCCGCGAATCGCGCGAGAACTATTCGAAGCAGCACAACGCGAACGACACCATCGAAGGCGTCTCGTTCGCATATCTCGGGCAGAACGCGCGCGTGAACGCGGCATCGATGGCCGTGCTCGCGCTTGCGCCTCCTCCACCAACCGTCACGAACGAACGCGGACAGCCCACGATCGATCGCCGGCCGTCAGGCTACGACGCGCATTTGAGATGGGCGGCTTCGCCAGGCGCCGCTGGCTATCGCATCTTCTGGCGAGAAGCATGGGCGCCGGACTGGGAACACGAGCTCTATGTTGGCAACGTGACCGAGTACACGCTGCCCCATGCCAATGTGGACGACTGGGTGTTCGGCGTGGCCGCCGTGGATGCCGCTGGGCACGAGAGCACCGTCAGCGCATACCTGCCCGCGCCGCCGACGTACTAGGGACTCGGGACTCGGGATTCGCGACTGCCGTTCAGAGGGTCGGGCGGCATCTGCTCCAGCAGGTAGCGGGCGATGGTCCGCCATCTGTGCAGCGGCGTTCCCGGCCCTTCACTCAACGCGTGCGTCCGATTTGGGTAGAACATCACGTCGAAGTCCTTGCCGAGCTCAATCAGCCGGTTCATGAGACGTTCGGTGTTCTGGAGATGGACGTTATCGTCGCCCGTGCCGTGCATCAGCAGGAGGCGACCACGCAGACCTTCCGCGAAATTGATGGATGAGCCGAGACGATATCCCTCCGGATTGTCCTGCGGCAGCCCCATGTATCGTTCCTGATAGATCGTGTCGTATAGATGCTGATCGGGCACCGGCGCGCTCGCAATGCCGACGCGATAGACCTCGGGATATTTGAACAACGCGTGTAGGGTCGAGGACCCTCCGCCGCTATGGCCGTAAATCGCCACCCGCGATGGGTCGACGTAGGGGTGCGTCGCCGCGAAACGTCTCACGGCTTCCGCCTGCTCTCTTGGTCCGAGATCGCCGATGTGGCCATACACGGCTTTCCGCCACGCCGCGCCTTTCGGCGCCGGAGTGCCGCGATTGTCGAATGCCACGATCACGTATCCTTCGTCGGCAATGGCGCGAAAGATCAGCCGTCCGGTTGCCCATTGATCTTCGACCAGCGTGTCCGCCGGCTCGCCATAGACCTGCACTAACATCGGATATCGGTGAGACGGATCGAAGTCGGTTGGTTTGATCACCATCGTGTCCAGCGCGACCCCGCCTTCGATCGTCACTTGTGTGAACTCGACCGGCTGCCTGGTGAGCGCTGCCGTCTTGCGTGCGAGCGCGTCGTTGGTCACGAGCGTGCGAACGACCCGGTGATCGGGCAACGCGATCAGATCGACACGCGGCGGTACATCCGCGCGCGAATAGGTGTGGAACGCCCAGCGTCCGTCCGGCGAAATCTCGTAGGTGTGCGTCCCGGGTGCAGCTTGCGGTGTCACGCGCGTCACCGATCCGTCTCTCATCCGCGCCGCATACAGATACCGCTCGGTCGAGTTGTCCGGTGATGCCGCGAAATACAACGTTTCACGTTGAACGTCGACGCCGACGATATTCATGGCGTCGCCCTCGAATCGCGTGATCAGCGTCTCGGTACGCGCCTGACGCGTGATCGCGTAGACATGGCGCCATCCATCCTTGTCGCTAATCCATGTGAAAACGCTTGCGTCGCGGAGCCACCATGCCGTGCGCACGGGATCCATAACCGTCGGATCGACGACGTCGAGCCACGTCTTCGATGTTTCGGCGTATGCCGTGGTGATCGTCCCCGTTCGGCTGTCCGCGAGCAGGAGGTCGTCGGCGTTCTGACGACGGGCGGTGTGGTGCAACGCCAGCGTGGACGCGTCAAGCCACTCGAATCGCGGAATGTAGTTCTCGCGTGGATCGCCCGGAACCGCAAGCCAACGGGTCTTTCCGCCGCTGGCTTGCACGATGCCAAGGCGAACCGCGGAGTTCGTGGTGCCGGTCTTGGGGTAGGGGAATCCGGTGAGCGTCGGATACAACGCGTCCGTGTAATTGACCAGCGTGAAGCGGCCCACCTGCGAGGTGTCGAACTGCAGGTAAGCGATCTGGCGTCCGTCGGGACTCCACTTGAATGCGTCACGGATGAAGAGTTCCTCCTCGTTCACCCAGTCTGAGGTTCCGTTGATGATGTTCGGCTCCCGGCCGTTGGTCAGTGCAGTGACGCGCCCGCCGGCGAGGTCTTCCACATAGATGTTCTGCTGACGCACGAACGCGACGCGAGTGCCGTCGGGAGAAAACTTCGCGAACATCAACGTCGACGCTGGAGCACCGCGTCCGATCTGCTGGAGCTTGTGCGTCCGCAAATCCAGCACCCAGTAATCACCGCGCGTATTCAACCGCCACACCCTTCGGGTGTTGGTAAACAGAAGGACCTTCGACGCGTCGCTCGAAAAGGTGAAACCGCTCACCATGCCGGCTGGGTTCAGCTGGTCCGAGGTGGCGAGGGTGGTTATGGTGCCAGACGCGGTGTCGTAGGCGATGAGACCGGCGGCGTCGAGTGTTGCGTAACGGCCGCCGTTGTCGAGCCAGACGGCGGAGCCGAACGATTCTGGCGTGTACTCGTTGCGAGCGAGAATTGCTGTCAGCGCTCGATCGAGCCTGTCTGGAATCTGCGCTGCCGCGGTCGCGGCCAGCGCCACGACGCCGAGGCATACCCCAACGGTCTTCTTCATGCGGCTAATTCTGCCGCAGAAGCGGGCCCGAATCGCTCGTTCCAGTCCCTAGCGATATTCCCGTGTAAACCCGTTACGTGTGTTGATGACCGTGAAGCTTCCGTCTTCGCGCGCGGACACTTTCACCCAGTACGCGCGTCCGTTGTGGACGGGTGGCGGCGGCGCGTTCGCGGCAGGCGCCGGCATCGGAGCGACGGGCAACGCGTTCGGCTGGTCGTCCACGACGTTCGCCGTGAAGACGCCCGGGGGCGCGAACTCCTGACCGCTCAGCAATGAAAAATGCATCTGCCACAAATCCTCGAATCGAGGAGACGTGTAGAAGGACCTCATCACGTCGGGCCACCCGCCCTTGCGCGTGCCGTTGTTCATCACGACCACGCGCGGTTGCAGCGCGTGCACGAACGCCTCTGAGTTCGACGTGTCCTGCCCATGATGGGGGCCGACGAGCACGTCAACGGTGCCGACGCGGTTGTTCGGGCACATCAGGTCGAATTCCTTGTCGATGGTGAGATCGCCCGGATGTAGCGCGCGGAACTTCCCGAACGTGAAGAGCGTCGTCACCGACTGCGTATCTTCGGGAATCGGCTGCGTCTGCCTTCGTGCAATGTTGCAGGACGGATTCGGTTTGCCAGCGCCCGGCAGCGGCGTACGGATCACCTGCCCTGCCGACGCAATCACGCGGACGTTGATGCCGGCCAGTGGAATGACGTCGCCGGCTTTGGCGACCGTATGCGTGCCTTTCGCATAGAGCGCCGGATAGGTGGTCTTGAGAAACTCGTCTGTCGCTTCGGCCGGCTGAATATTCGCGCCGTGATCGATGAAATGACGGATCGGCATCCGCGAGGCAAGTTCGGCAAGACCGCCGTAGTGGTCGCCATGCCAGTGCGTCGTGATCAGGTGGTCGATCTGGCTGAGGCCCGCATCCTTTGCCGCCTCCACGATGCGGCCGGCATCGCGCGGAGCAGCCATCCCGCCATTGCCCGTGTCAATCAGGAGCGATTCACCCGATGGTGAGACAAAGAGCGAGGCATTGCCTCCTTCGACGTCAACGACATAAATGTCCAGCGTCTTCGCCTGGCGCTGCGCTGAAACCAGCGCTGCGCTCAGGACCATCGCTACGACGCAGCCAAGCTGTCGCATCGGCGTTACCTCAGCTCGCGGATCTCGACGTTCCGATAGCGGACGATGCCGCCCGCAGCCTGCAGCGAGACCGGGCCGCGCCCATATTTCGTGTCGTCGACCTCCGCAGTCTTGATGCCGTTGAGTGTCGCCACGATGTGTGGACCCTTGGCGGTGATCACGACGGTCGTCCATTTGCCGCCGGAGTCGTACTGCACGAGCGGCTTGGCGACGTTGACGATCGACCCCGTGCGGCCGGTCTGATCGGCGCGCTTGTCGTTGATGTTCAGTTCGTAGCCGTTCTCGATTCCCGGATCCTCGGGCTTCGTGATGCGGAAGAGGAAGCCGCCGTTGGAATCAGCGGTCACCCAGATGTCGCCTCGCAGCTCGAAATCACCGTACGACTGCTTCGACACAAGGAAGCCTCTGGCTTTGGTGGCCTCGATAACGCCATCGCCGACGCGCCAGTCGGCGTTGCCCGTGACGTTCCAGTTGCTCAGGTCTTTGCCGTTGAACAACTTCGTCCACGCGCCGCTCTGCGCCGCTGCGGCAGGCACGTGATTCAGGCCGACTATGCACGCGACAACGAGCGCGACCAAAAACGCGGTGGTTCGCATGGAAGCTCCTTTGAACTGGTGGAGGACCGGAATCATACCCGAGTCCCAAAATCTCGCGCTGACACCCAGTTGAACGTCGGACTGGTGCAACCGTGAATTCAAATTTGCATTTTGAATTTCCACACCCCTGGGGTAACCTCCGCCGCGACTGACGAAGGAGGTCGCGCCATGAGACTTGGTCGAATCGTTCTCGCATCCGCAATTGCCGCGCTGGCTGCCGTGTCGGCGTACGCGCAGGGCGCGCCCGATTTCAGCAAGGTGGAAATCAAGGCGACCCGAGTGACCGACAAGTTCTACACGCTCGACGGGCAGGGAGGCACAATCGGCGTGCTGTTCGGACCCGACGGTGTGTTCATGGTGGACACGCAGTTCGCTCCGCTCAGCGACAAGATCGTGGCCGCGATCAAGCGGCTCACGCCGCAGCCAATCAAGTTCGTCGTGAACACGCACGTGCACGGCGACCATACCGGCGGCGACGAGAATTTCGGAAAGCTGGGCGCCACGATCATCTCCCGCGAGGAGCTGCGCTATCGTCTGGCGCATCCGAACCCCCAGGCCAACGGCACCCCCGGCGTACCGACGGCGGCCGTCGGCCTTCCCAAGCAGACCTATCGCGGCCTGCTGACGCTGCATATGAATGGCGAGGAGATCCAGATGATCGCCATCCCGCGTGCGCATACCGATGGCGACACGATGGTGTACTTCCCCGGTCTCGACGTCATCATGACCGGTGACTTCTTTCGTTCCGTTCAGTACCCGAACGTGGACCGTGCCAACGGCGGTTCGCTGCAGGGGCTGATCGACGGCCTGGGCTCGGTTATCGGACACGCGGGTCCGAACACGAAGATTATTCCGGGCCACGGACCGACGGTCGATCGTACGGCGGTTGTCGCACACCGCGACATTACGCTGGCGGTTCGTGACCGCGTGGCGCGCCTGCTGGCTCAGGGCAAGAGCGAAGACGAGGTGGTGGCCGCCAAAGTCACGGCAGATCTCGATCCCAAGGTGCAGGAAGTGGGGATGACCGGCGATCGGTTTGTCCGCCAGGTGTACGCGGAGCTGAAGGCCCGCTGATCGAGCACTGACCGACGGGCGGGTCATCACACCCGCCCGCGCCCCGGCCGAAACAAACCTCATCCGTCCGCTGATCTCCTTGATCAGCATCATCGCGACGTAAGGACGGAACGAATTTAGCTTGCAAAGCTCCTGGCGATGCCTCCCCCGGCACAAATGCGTCTACGCATTACGCGACAGCTTCGCGAGAGCATTGACGGAATACAGTTCTCTGCATTCCGGCCGGGATACGTCTACGAAGTCGGGACCACGATTGCCAACTACTTGCTGGCGTCCGGCGCCGCGGAGCCAGTCGAGGACGATCACCCCTATCTGGTCCTTCCGCCGGAAAAGCACCTCTTCTACCCTGCGCCAACGGTAGGCGTCTGGGCCCGGCCGACGCTTCAACGACGACCAGTTGTGATGCCTCCGGCGATAGCGGCGGATCGACCAGCGCGGCGTCGAGCTCAGCAGAGTAGGAAATTGGGCGGAGGGCGCACCACGCCCGCAGCATCACAGCTGCGTAAGCGCGTTGCGGCGCTGGCGAAAACGGTAGAGCAAATCAAAGACGAGCTCGCGCGACTACGTCGCGCGAGCTAATCACTGGGCGACGACCTACTGTGCGCCGCCGCGTCCGGCCGGCTGGATGCTCTGCGACCATCCTTCGACGTCGTAGCGGATCAACCAGGCCCTGAACCCCTTCATGTCGGTGAAATGGTGCGGCACCCCGGGAGGCACGTACAGCACATCGCCAGGATGCACCGTTCGCATCATGCCGTTGCGAATCGTCTTCTTGCCGTTCGCATCGACCATTTCCCCGTCGGTTCTCGCAACCGCCTCGCCCGCGGTCACGACCCATAGATCCGCCGTTCCTTCATGTGTTTGCGGCTCGTCTCCCGGAAGCACGATCCGGACGTTCGCACTGATGTTTGCCGGCCCGTCGAAGATGCGGGAGTTGATTCGCTTCTGGGCCTCGTTTTCCTTCCAGCGTGCGTCGATGTCCGCCGCCGTCCAGAACATCGTCTTGTCGGTGGAGAGCTTGGGTACGGGCGGAGCGGCCCCTCGCCCTGCTCCTCCCTCGCGCGCCGCGGCCGGTGCGGCACCGCGTCCGGCTGCAGGCGCGCTCGGAGCCGGAGTCGTTCGCACCAGACCCAGCGTGTCGAACCGCATGAGCCAGGCTCTGAATCCCTTCATCTGCGTGAAGTGGTGCGGCACGCCCGGCGGCACATAAAGGACGTCGCCGGTCCGCACCATTCGCTCTGTCGCGTTGGTGATGGAGCTCGCAGAGCCATTGGTGACGAGCTTTCCGTCGGTCCTAGCTACCGCAGTTCCAGCTGTGACGATCCAGAGATCTGCTGTCGTCTCGTGGGTGAGAGGCGGGTCCTCACCGGCCACAATACGGACGTTCGCCGAGATGTTGGTCGGCCCATCGAACAGCCGCGAGTTGTTGCGCTTGAGCGCCTCGTTTTGCTTCCATCGCGCTTCGATATCCGACGCCGGCCAGAACATGGTCTTGTCGGTTGCGAGCTTTGGAACCGGTGCAGCAGCGCCTCCCCCTTGTCGCGCACCCTGGGCGTAGAGCGTCAGGCCAGCGATGGCAATCGCGGCGGACGCGGCGAACAGTCTGTTGCGCATAATCGGCCCTCTCTCTGTGGCTCTAAGGCAGGCCGATCCTGATGTCGAAGGACGGCCGTGTCAACCGGATTCGGTTGGGTGGCGCAAACGGCTGGCGACGCGCAGCCCGAGAACGTGCTCGATGAGGCGCCGCATGTCCGCATTCTTTTGAAAGTACGCAACGGCGCCCGCCAGTTCGATCGGGTGCGGATCCGGCGTCTTCTCAGCTGCTGACAGGCCGATGACTTTAATCGACGGCAGTTCGTCGTGGATGCTTCGCGTCGCGTCCACGCCGTCCATGACCGGCATGGAGACGTCCATCAGGACCACATCGGGCCGGAGCGCTTTCGCCTGTGCAATCGCATCGACGCCGTTGCCGGCGTCGCCGATGACGTCGAGTTCCGGATACTGGCTCAGCGCGGATCGGAGAGCGGAGAGTGTGCCCGGATGATCGTCGGCGAGAAGGATTCTGAGCCGCGGGAACGTAAGTGGGCCAGTCGGTGCGCTCGGCGGCGCCGAAACTCCTCGTGCCGTCGCATCATCGGACAAACTCCGCCGAAAGGACAGCCTCGGTGAGACCAGACGGAATTGCGCGCCGCGGCCGGGAGAGCTCTCGATTTCCAGCCGCCCCCCAAGCCACGCGAGCCGCTCGCGAATACTCAACAGGCCGAGCCCGATATTCGCAGTTCGCCCGTCGTCGAGAGCCGCCAGATCGAATCCCGCTCCACGGTCGATGACGCTGATGACCAGCATGTCGTCGGCACCCGCGGCGAGGCTCACCTCGGCGGAATCGACGTGGCCATGTTTGACGACGTTGAAGAGAATTTCCCGAAGCGATTCGAACAGCAGCATACGGACGTCCTTTCGATCCACGTCCGCGCCCGCATCGGCTGTGACCCGAACGTGGAGCCCGTACTTGGTCCACATTCGATCTGCCAGCCAGGTCACGGCTGGAGCCAGCCGCGCGGCGATGACTTCCGGTGGCGCCAGCTCGAAACTCAACGTGCGCGCCGCATCGATAGCCTCGCCGATTTCGGCCCGGGCTTCTTCGAGCATCCGCGTGGCCGCGCCGGGAAGGTTCATCTTCAACTGCTCGAGCTTCAGCGATGCACTGAACAACGACTGTTGGAGGCCATCGTGCAGCATCTTGGCGAGACGCTCGCGCGCGCGTTGCTCGGTGAGCGTTAATTCGGATGCCAGCCCACTCAGTTGTGCCGTCCGCCGCTCGAGCTCAGTCGTCCGCTCCTGCAGCGCGGCGTGGCTCTCAGCGAGTTCCCGCTCTGCCTGCCAGCGCTCGGTGATGTCCGAAATAAACGCGATGGCGTGTCCGCCGTCAGGCGTGGAAACGCGAGTCAGGTGGACTTCGATCGGAAACCGGGATCCGTCCTTGCGCTGTCCGAGGACCTCCAGACCTGCTGCCATTGCCCGCGCGTGTGACGCCGAGCCAAACGCGGCGCGGTGCTCGACATGTTGGTCACGGAGCGCAGGAGGAACCAGGATCTCGACCAGGTGGCCGACGAGCCCACCGGGTGGCCAGCCGAACATCGTCTCGCAGGCCCGATTCGCCATCAGGATCGTGCCCGCATCGTCGACGGACACAATTCCCTGCGCCGCATTCTCGAGCAGGAGACGCAACGTGCGGCCCTGCTCGCGATAGCGGTTCTGCAAATCGATTTCCTTGCGCTTACGTTCCGTGATGTCGGCCACCACGCCGACGATCCACGTGGTCGCCGCCTGTGGCATCGAGAGGCTTGAAATCCAGCGCATGCCGCCTTCTGGCAGGACGACACGATATTCGGAACGAAGCGACGTGCTTGGAGTGATCGTCGTGACGAACGCCCGCTGGATGTTACGCAGATCGTCCGGATGCACATGGCGCACCGCATCTTCGAGGGTCTCGATGACTTGATCCGGCCCGAAGCCGTGCATCCTCCTGGTGACGTCGTCGGCTTCGAAAACGCCACTGCTCATGTCATATCGCCACGTTCCAAGGTTCGCCGCTATCAGGCCGAGACGGAGTTTGTGCTCGCTCGCCTCCAGCGCCGCCTCCGCACGTGCACGTTCGACGGCCTGCCAGATCCGTTCGGCGACGATACGAGTGAGCTCGATCTCCCATCGGGTCCAGGCGCGGGCAGTCGCTTGCTCGACGCAGAGTGCCGCTACCCATCGCGCGTCCGTGAGAAGCGTGACGGCGGTGAACGCGGCAATCTCGGCTGCCAGGAAATTGCGTCGCTCGTCATCACGGAGCAATGGTTCGGCGCTCACATCGTTGACGACGACGGTCTCACCGTGCCGATACGCGTCCAGGAACGCCTCTCCGAACATGGAGACCGGGCCGCGGCCCGCAAAGGGCGCCACGCCATCCGTGTATGACTCGCGGACCACGAACTCGTCGCCTTCGACCTCCAGATAGACGATGCGATTCGCCTGCAGATGCTCACCCAGGAGACGTGTCGCGGTTTCTTGAATGGCCAGGGGACTCGCGGCCGAGCGCAGCTGATCGTTCAACGTGAGAAGGAAGTGGTCGCGCGCTTCCCGGATCTTCCGTTCGTTGATGTCGATGAACGCGCCGGTGACGCGCACCGCACGCTTCTCGCTTCCGGAGCCCTCGAAGTACGTCTGCGACGTCTGCTTCACCCACCGGGTCTCTGCCGTGTCCACACGAAGGATTCGGAACTCTTCGTCGAGCACGCCGGATCCGTGCGGATCCAAGGCCGCGGCGATCGCCGCCGCGACGCGCGCTCGGTCGTCCCGGTGAATGATGGCGATGAAGTCCGCCAACTTCGCTCGTGTCTCGCCTGCGGCTCCAAGCAGGTGGTAGGCGTCGGGTGATTGAAGGCATCGGTCGGCAACGGCGTCGTAGTCGAAGATTCCGATGCCCGCGCCGCGAGTGGCGAGTCGCAACCGTTCCTCGCTGACGCGCAGCGCCTCTTCGGCGCCGTGCGCGACGACCGACGATTGGCGGCTGGGGTGGTTTGGCGCCATGGTGTATGAGAGAAATTCCGCGGCCGAACCTTACACAAGACTACTGAACTTGGCTAGCGGGTGATTTCCTATATTTCGCGTAGTCCAAAACACCTGTTCGACTTTGGTGCCAGCCCTCCCCGGACGGGTGTAACATCCGTCGCGCCCCCGGCCGGAATTCCGGATAGGACGAGAGCGGAGGATAGTGATGCGTCAGTTTGCCCTCGTTGCTGCCTCGGTACTGTTTCTCTGGACGGCCGCTACGGCTCAGGAGTGGATTGAGTACGCCAGCCGGACAGACATGTTCACGGTCAATTTTCCGGGTCAGCCGACTGTCGAAGAGATTAAGTGGGAAACGGAATACCGCATCACGATTCCGGGCCACGTCCATAAGTACGACGCGAAGGGGGAGCACTATTCGGTGACGGTCGTCGATTACTCGAACGTCGAGAAGATCCATGCGGACCGTGTGAAGGGGTGCACGGGATATCCGGACACGTGCGGCAACCCCTACGTTGCCGAGCTGCGTGGCGCGATGGAATATGCGGCATGGAGTTTTTTCAAGCGCGACGCGAAAGTCACCTACTACGCGTACGGCAATACCGACCGCATCGAGGGACGTCGGCTGCAGCTGTCCAATGCGGACGGCTCGCGCACCTACGCACAGATACACATGCATGAGAACCGGCTGTACATCTTCGAAGCGACCGTTCCGAAGGGTGCTCCGTCGCCCGCGCTGTTCCAGCAATCGGCCGGGTTCCTGGACAAGAACGGCGTTCGTGTCCGCTACAACAGCATCTACTCGAATCCATATCCACCACCTACCCGTGTGCAGTACTAACGCCCGCTTTCTTCCGTTAATCACCTTTCACTGAAGTGAGGAACGACATGCGCACATGGATAGCTCTGGCGGTTGGACTCCTTACCGCCTCGACGATGATGGCCTGCGGGTCGAAGGCCGGCACGCTGCAGGGATCGGCCGACGCGTTAGGTGCAGCCGACACAAGAACGATCGAATACTCGGGCACCGGAAAGTGGTATCAGTTCGGACAGGCACCGAACCCGACGCTGCCGTGGCCGGCGTTCGACGTCAGCGCCTTCACGGCGTCGATCAACTACGAGACGCCTGCGGCGCGAATCCAGATGACTCGCAAGCAGGTGATCGAACCCGGGCGTGTGCGGCCGGCACCCGTTGATCAGAAGCCGGATCAGTACATCAGCGGAACGGCAGCCTGGAACATGGCCGCCGCTGCACCGGGCGCCGCGCCAGCTGCGCAGCCGGCGCCGGCCGCGGTCGAAGAGCGGACGATGGAGATCTGGTCGACACCGCAGGGTTTCCTCAAGGCGGCGGCCGCCAACAACGCAACATCTCAGGCGACAGGCACCGGTTCAGAGGTGACGTTCACCGCCGGCAGCAACAAGTATGTCGGCACCATCAACGCCCAGAACCAGGTCGAGAAGGTTCAAACCTGGATCAACAATCCGGTGCTCGGCGACACGCTGGTCGAAACGACGTTCTCCGACTATCGTGATTTCAGCGGCGTGCAGTTTCCGGCGCACATCGTCAGGCAGCAGGGTGGCTATCCCGTACTTGACCTGACCGTGTCGTCGGTCACTCGGAATGGCACGGTCGATCTGCCGGTGCCTGACCAGGCACGCAATGCAACGGTGCCGCCTGTGACCGTCACCAGCGACAAGATGGCTGACGGCGTCTACTACCTCAGGGGAGGCACGCATCACAGCCTCGCCATCGATCAGAGCGATCACATCGTGATCGTCGAGGGTCCGCTTGACGAGACGCGGTCGTCGGCCGTCATCGCCAAGGCGAAGGAACTGATTCCGAACAAGCCGATCAAGTACCTGATCAACACGCACGCGCACTTCGATCATTCAGGCGGACTACGCACCTACGTCGACGAGGGTGCGACCATCGTGACCCACGAGATGAACAAGGCGTATTACGAGAAGGCATGGAGCGCGCCGCATTCGCTGAACCCGGATCGGCTCGAGCAGTCGAAGAAGACCGCGATGTTCGAAACCTTCTCGGACAAGCACGTCGTTACCGACGGACGCCGCGCAATCGAGATCTATCCGATCCAAGGCAGCGGCCATAACGACGCGTTCGTGATGGTGTATCTGCCGCGCGAGAGGATTCTGGCGGAGGCCGACGCATTCACGCCGGCCGCGGCAGACGCGCCGCCGCCGACAATGCCGAACCCGTTCTCGGTGAATCTCTACGACAACATCCAGCGGCTGAAGCTCGATGTTCGACAGATTGCGGCGCTGCATGGGCCGCGTATCACGACCATGGCCGATCTGCGGAGCGCGATCGGGCAGCGGACGAACACGACGAACTGACGCCGCCGAAATTCAAGATTCAAAATGCAAATGTCAAACACGGTGTGTGTGCAGCAATGTGGTGAACGGCGCAGCGACTTTTACCCCTTGCCATCAACCACATCGTGTTTGCATTTTGAATTTTGAATTACCGGGGTACCACCGTTTCGCCGATAACCTTACAGGGGGCCTCGATATGTTGATTGCGCAGGGATTAGGTGAATACGGCGCATTGGCCAGCGGCGGTTCCTCTGGCTTACGGGACCTTCTGGGCAATATCGAATACACGATGCGGGATGCCGATTCTTCGGTGTGGCTCGCGGTGTTGTTCGGGATGGTAGTGTTGTGGTTTGTGTTCCTTCGTAAGTAGCAGTCGCGTCACTCCGCATTCTGCGGGCCCGCTACCACCTGCGCCGGCGCGTCTCTCAGCGATGCATTCTGCTGTTCAACGTGGCTACGACGGCGTCGTTGACCTCGGCGCGTCCGGACACGCCCGGCATCCCTGCAAGCCATGTGAACGTGGCCAGTTGATCGGAAAGCGACAGATCGATCGCGGCATCGGGTACCCGCGGCCGTGGGCCGTAGCGGCGTTCAAAGACGGCATAGGCTGCCCGCGCTGAACGCTCGTCCAGCGGCTCGTTCTGCTGCCGCATCGAATTGACGATCCGGATGAACTCGGCATCAGCGGCATCATCGCTGCGATTGCGTACTGCTGCCATCTGAAGGGTTCGGACGAAGGGACGTTGCTTGCCGCTCGCAACGGCGGCGTCGAAGTAGGGGCGCGCCACACTGAGCGGTTCACCCCGCCACATCAGCCAATGAGCGAGCATCGCGTTCGCATAGACGTTGTGCGGGTCGATCTCGAGGGCCTGCTTGTAGAGGGACGCGGGATCGCCAGTGCCCGTTTCGCGAGATTTGAGAAATGTCGCCCATCCCATATGCGCGAGCGTGTCGGCGCGGCGCGGATGCTGAGGGTTGAGCAGCGCGCGATCGAGCGCCGGGACGACAGCGTCCGTGATGCGGCTGAACGGCTGGTCGGGTCCGGGCCGCCCTTCTTCGAGCCACCCGAAGGCGACGTCAAGCCTCGCCGCATCCGTCGCGTCGGTTCGCGAGCGTTCCTCCGCGCGATCGAGGCTTCGCCACGCTTCGCCGAATTCGCTGCGGCTGGCCTGTTGTCGCGCCAGCGTAGTGAACTCCGCAGACTCCCGGCTTCGCTGCGCGCGATCCGTGGCAATGGTAATGAGCTGGCGAGCACCAAGAATCAGCGAGATGACCGCGGTTGCCGCACCGATCCACTTCACGATGCGAGCGGTCATGGACGAAGACGATGTATCAGTGTCTCGCTGAAATCGTGAACGCATGCGCGTAACGATGCTAGCACCAGCGCTCGCGTTCAGCGTTGCCGATCACAGTTTTCGATTTACAGATTCATAGTTGAAATCGGTGGCATTGCTCGAGGACACCGAGGACACGCGTCGAACATCGACGCGTCATCGCGCAAGGCCGCGGACAACGGCACAGGCGAGCCAGACCGCTTGGATCGGAAGTTGCCGAGAGCTGCTCAGAGGTCATTGCATGGAAACTCTGAGAAGAACAGCGTTTGTTGCCGCGTGCTTGCTGATCACCGGATCGGTCGTCTCTGCGCAGACGTCCGTTTCAATCGGAGTTCAGATTGGTCCGCCGCCTCCGCCTCAAGTGGTGTACGTGGCTCCGCCGCCACCG
>Ga0207659_10000167_pt1 | contig 39314 bp, 42 predicted proteins | sample KBSM43metaG_FD_184330 | JGI IMG/M metagenome (GOLD analysis project Ga0207659, IMG submission 184330) | Miscanthus rhizosphere microbial communities from Kellogg Biological Station, Michigan, USA - KBS M4-3 metaG (SPAdes) (version 2) | ecosystem: Host-associated > Plants > Roots > Rhizosphere >...
CGTTTTTCCGTGAGTGCCAGCGACAACGATCGAGCGCGCACCCCAGAGAAAGTGTTCGCGTATCGCCTCCGGTAGTGAGCAATAACGAATCTTGCGATCGAGAACTTCCTCGAGTTCCGGATTACCTCGCGAGATCGCGTTGCCGACGACCACCTGATCGAGGTCGCCGGTGATGTGATCCGCGTGATAGCCGGTATAGGTTGGAATTTCCTCTGCCGCGAGGAAGTCGCTCATCGGCGGATAGACGTCCTGATCCGATCCGCGGACGTCTACACCCTTTCGCTTCAGCATCGCGGCCAGCGTCGCCATCGCCGTCCCGCAAATCCCGATCAAATGCACCTTCATCGAACGGCGCTCTCCTCGATGATCAGTGTCGGCGCTGCCCCGCCGACGACGCGGGCGCGAACGCCAAGTGGCAGGGTCATCGCCGGCCCGGTGGTGTGGCCTGACGGCAAGCCGATCAGCACCGGTCCGGGAAAATCAGCAAACAGATCGGCCATCACCGAACGCGCGGTCGGATCCCCGCCCGGCTCGTCGCAATTCGGCAGTTCGCCGATCACGACCGCCGACGCGCGCGCAAGAATCCCCGCCTGCCGAAACTGAGTGACCATACGATCGAGTTTGTACGGCCGCTCGCCGACGTCTTCAAAGAACAGAACACAACCCTGTGGCGGCGAGAAGGCGTAGGCCGTCGCCAGGGACGACAACAGCTGCGTCATCGTGCCACCGAAGATTGGGCCGCTGGCTTCTCCCGGTCGAATCGTTTCGAGACCGGGCGCAGTCAGCTCTCCCATCGGCTCGGCCCGCGTCAAAGCGTTGACGAACGAGGGCCGATCGTATCCGTCGGCGCCTTTTCCGAGCCGGCCGGCCAGCATCGGTCCATGAAATGCGACGAGCCCGCAGCCGGTCGTCAGGAAGGTGAGGATCGATGTCACGTCGCTATAGCCGATGAATGGCTTATTCGCTGTGCGGGCGAGCGTCGCATCAAGCAGCGGCAGCAGATGAGCGCTGCCGAATCCGCCGCGGACACCGATCACGCCCGCGATCGAGGGGTCCTGCCAGGCTGCGCAAATCGCCGCAGCGCGGGTTGTGGCTTCGCCGGCGACATAGCGGCGCTGCTCGAAGACCGATTCATCGTAGACCGGCTCGAAGCCGAGCCGGCGAAGCTCGTCGATCCCCCGATCGAAGTCGTCGCGCTTGAACGCACTGGCAGGGGCAACGACGGCGACGCGGTCGCCTGAAGACAACGCACGCGGTTTCTGCATCACAGAAACTGAGACATCTCGTCGGCGATCGCGCGATGCTCTTCGCCGCCGATCGCGGCGCGCAGAGCCCGGCCCGACAACGGACGCGCGCCGACGGTCGATGTCAGAAAGCGTTCCTTGGCGCGCTGCTGCCGCTTCAACGCATCCTCCACCCGCGTCATCCGCAGCCGATCCTCTTCGACCGCGTGAATCAGGGCCTCGAGCGACGCCGCCTGCGTGGCATGGTCGCCGCTGCAGATCAACATGCCGTCGCAGCCAGCCTCGATCGCCATCACCGCTGCGGCCGGCACCGCATATTCCTTCGCGATCGCTTTCATTTCCAGGTCGTCGCTCAAAATGACGCCGTCGTAGTGCAGCTCGTGGCGCAGAATGCCGGTGACGACTCGCTTCGACAGCGTTGCCGGCCGCTGCTCGTCCAGCGATGGCACCAGCACGTGCGCGGTCATGATCGTAGCAACGCCGGCGGCGATCGCTGCTCGAAACGGCGCGAATTCGACTTCGCGCAGACGTTCCGGTGGGTGCTCGACCAGCGGCAGTTCGAAATGCGAATCGGTGCTGGTGTCGCCGTGGCCGGGAAAGTGCTTTCCGCAGGCGGCGATGCCTTCGCGCTGCAACGTCTGAACAATTGCGGCGCCGAGGCGGGCGACATCCGCCGCTTTGTCCGCGAGCGCCCGGTCGCCGATCACCGGATTCTTCGGATTGGTGAGGATGTCGAGAACCGGCGCGTAGTCGAGCGTGACGCCGACCGCCTTCAGTTCCGCGGCAAGCGCCCGCGCAAAACGCTCGGCCAGCTTGTCGTCGCCGGCACGGCCGAGCGTCGCCATCGGCGGCCACTCGGTGAACGGCGCCTTCAACCGCGCAACGCGGCCGCCTTCCTGATCGATTGAAACCCAGAGCGGCAGATCGGGCACCAGTTGCGACGCCTCGAAAGCCACCTCCGCCACCTGCTCGGGCTCGGCAACATTCCGCGCGAACAGGATCACACCGCCAAGGCCGAACTCACGCGCCAGCGCACGAAGTTCCGCGGGAATCTGGTGACCATCGAAACCGGCGATCAAAAGCTGTCCAATCTGCCGGCGGAGCGCGCTGGGTGACATAGGCTGACCAGATTCTACCCGTATAATCGCCGAGTGAATCGTCGGGTGACCTCTTCGGCTCCCACGCGAATCGATCTGGCGGGCGGCACTATCGACATCTGGCCGCTCTATCTGTTTCACGACGGCGCATCAACGCTGAATGCCGCCATCAGTCTGCGGGCGCACGCCGAAATCACCGCACGAGCGGACGGCCGCATCGAACTACGCTCCATCGACACCGATCGGGTCGTCTCCGCGGCTCGCTGGCAGGATCTCGACGGCGGCGGCGAGTTGTCGCTGCTCGCGCTGTTGGCACGTTACTATCAGCTCGAAAACGCGACGCTGACCACGCGCGGCGAGTCACCGGCGGGCGCGGGTATCGCCGGTTCCTCGGCACTCAATATTGCGGTCTGCGGGGCTCTCGCGCGCTGGACCGGCGGTTCGGAAGATGCCGAGCAGCTATTGCGCATTGCCAAGAACGTCGAATGCCAGACAATCCGCGTTCCGACCGGAGTGCAGGATTATCGGCCGGCGATGTACGGCGGCGTCGCCAGCATCGAACTGCGCACGGACGGCATTCGCCGGACTGGACTGGCCGTCGATCCCCGCGCACTCGAGCAGCGAGTTGTGTTGGCCTATACCGGAGCCCCGCGGAATTCGGGCACCAACAACTGGGAAATCACGAAGCGCCACATCGACGGCGACCGGCACATTTTCGACTGCTTCGAGCGGATCCGCGATACCGCCCTGGCGATGCGTGCGGCGCTGGCGCGCGAAGACTGGGACGAGGTCGGCCGGCAGATCGGCGTCGAATGGGACAACCGCAAGCGGTTGGCGCCGGGCGTCACGACACCGGTGATCGACGATTTGATCGGGCGTGCGCGTGCCGCCGGTGCGACCGCGGCAAAGGTCTGCGGCGCCGGCGGCGGCGGCTGCCTGTTTTGCTTTGGTCCGCCTGCGGCACGCTCCGGGATCGCCGCCGCGCTCACCGCCGGCGGTGCCCGCGTGCTCGATTACCACATCGAGACCGACGGCCTGGTCATCGACGGCCAGCCGGCCCGTGCCTAGCCAATGGACAACGCCGGCGTCGCGCGCATTCTACGCGAAACAGCAGATCTCCTGGAAATCAAGGACGAAAATCCGTTCAAGATCCGGGCGTATCGTAACGCGGCCGACATCGCCTCCAATCATCCCCACGATCTCGTCACCCTGGATGAAGCTGGCCTACGGGAGATTCCTGGCATCGGCAAGGATCTGGCGGCGCGAATCCGCGAGATTGCCGAAACCGGCGACACCGCTTACCACCGCGGCCTGGTCGCCGAGTTCGCTCCGACCATTCTCGACCTGTTGAACCTGCAGGGCGTCGGTCCGAAAACCGTCGCCACGCTCTATCGCGACCTCGGTATTCGCACGCTCGACGACCTTCAGGCCGCCGCTCAAGACGGACGGATCCGATCGCTGAAAGGAATGGGCGCAAAAAAGGAAGCGCTGATCCTCAAGGCACTCGACGAGCGGAAGCGGTTCGCCGGGCGCCACCTTTTGCCCGACGCACACGACGCTGCCGCAGCCCTCGCCGAATATCTGCAAGGACGTGCGCCCGGCGTCGCCATCGATGCCGTCGGCAGCCTGCGTCGCGGCTGCGAGACCTGCGGCGACATCGACCTGCTGGCTTCCGGCGGACCGCCATCATTGATGGACGACTTAATCGCATATCCGCGGGTCGCGCGAGTGCTCGGGCACGGCGACACGAAATCGAGTGTGCTGCTCCAAGGCGGCCTGCAGGCCGACCTCCGGCTAGTCGCCGCTGACAGTCGCGGCGCCGCCATGCAGTACTTCACCGGCTCGAAAGCACACAACATCGCGCTGCGGGATCGTGCCATCGGACTAGGCTTCAAGTTGAACGAATACGGCCTGTTTCGCCTTGCCGACGATGTCAGGGTGGCCGGCGAAACGGAGGAGACCATCTACGCCGCGCTCGGCCTCGACTGGCCGCCACCCGAACTACGCGAGAATCGCGGCGAAATCGAGGCCGGTCGATCGCACACCCTGCCAAGGCTGATCGAGCGCGCCGATCTTCGCGGCGACCTGCACATGCACACGACCGAAACCGACGGTAAGGACGACGTGCGGGCGATGGCGCTGGCGGCCAAAGCCGAAGGCCATGAATACATCGCGATCACCGATCACACGCAGGCGCTGGCGATGGCCAACGGGTTGGACGAACGGCGCGCGCTGGCCCATGCCGCGCGGATCCGTGCCGTTGATGCCGAAGGCCTGGGCATCCGGTTACTGGCCGGCGTGGAATGCGATATCCGGCCGGATGGAACGCTCGATCTCGCGGACGACTGCCTCGCCGCCCTCGACGTCGTCGTCGCGTCGGTTCATTCCGCGTTCAACCAGGAACGGCAGCAGATGACCGAGCGGTTGCTGCGCGCGCTCGAAAACTCGAACGTCGACATTCTCGGCCATCCGACCGGGCGGATGATGCCCCGCCGCGAAGCCTACCCGTTCGACATCGAAGCAGTGGTGGACGCCGCGTTCCGCCGCGGTGTCGCGCTGGAGATCAACTCGCAAGCCTATCGGCTCGATCTGAACGACAGCCATGCGAAAATGGCCCGCGACCGCGGTGTCAAGCTGGTGATCTCGAGCGATGCGCATTCAGTGAACGCGCTGAAAGTCTTGCGCTGGGGCCTCCTGGTGGCGCGACGCGCGTGGTTGACGCCCGCTGATGTGCTGAATACGCGGTCGTTCGACGATTTCAAGGCGGCTCTCAGACAATGACTCAGTTGAAGATGCTCAGCGCCGACGACAAGATCGCGGAAATCCGGCGCTTGTATTTCACGACCACTCGGGAAAAGGTCCAGGAAGATCTCGCCAAGGCGCTCGACCTGCTGAAGTCGATGACCACCGAAGAAGAGCGCGAGCGGGCAACTGTCTACATGGAAGGACTTGCCCAGATGCGCTCCGATTGGCATAAGGCGGGACAAAACACCAGGAAACGTCGCAAATAGCGAGCAACGAGTCTCAGCCGCGATTGGATACGACTTTCTTGCGCGCCGCGACGCGAAGCGGTTCCGGCACGTTCCGGTCGACCGACAGCCGGGTCAGATCGCCATCCTGCAGCCGATTCATCAGATTCATCGACATCGCCAGTGGTGTTTTCGAGTTTTTGCAGAGCCGCAGCACGACCATGTAGTTCTTGACCCACTGTCGGTTGTTGCCGATGATGCGCAGCACTTCGTCCGATACGCTGCCCATTCCGGCGATTGCCTCGACTTCCGGTTCGGACAGCTTCGGACTGCTGAGAACCGCCGCCGCGATCATCTTGTTGGGATCACGGATCAGAATGGCCCGCATCTCGCGCGACCCTTTCGACGCTGCCTTGAGCCGCTCCGTAAAACCCATTTTGGCGATTTTCTGGGTGGCCGATTCCTTCGTCTCGTTCGGATCGTCTTCGACCTCGTCGCCAGTGGCGATCAGTGGATCGTCAGCGGGCGGTTTCGTCGGACTCTCCTCCGGCACGACGCCGCGGTTGGCGAAGAACTCTCGCAGGCTGACCGACACGTCCGATCGCGCGAGAAAATTCTTGAGGGCTTCAGGCGGAATCCGGTTCAGCGTTGCCTCGGCGGTCTCGCGAACCTGCTGATCGCGGTCCTCGAGCAACACCACCAGAATGCCCAACTGCTCCTGCGCTCGGGTGGCGAGGCCGCCCTGGGCGGCCAGTATCCGCACTTCGCGGTCGACTTCGCCGCGCTTGAAGAGGTCGAGAAGCGGAGTGGGTACGGTCACCGGGCCAGGTAGTCCTTGTAGTTGGTGAGGTTGATGCGGACGGTGACGACTTCGGCGGCTTTCCCCAGTGGTCGTCCGTCGGCGCCGTTCAATGTCAGAGCGAGCGCCGCCGCGTCGCCCGCGGTAATCACCATCTCACGCTTAACGTCGATGGTCTGCTTCTCCCCAGCCTGCAGCAGCCCCCTGATTGCCTGCCGTCCGTCGACGGTGGCGTTCACCCACACTGGCCCGCGTGCGGATAAACCGATCGTCAAGCGGTCCGACACTGCGTCGGCGGGTTGAGCTGGCGCTGGCGCCGGCGGCGGCGTCGCGGGCTTCGTCGCGGATGGCGGCGTGACGGGCGGTACCGTGGCTGGTGGCGGCTCACTGGCCGGAGCCGGCGCCGACGCGCTTCCGGTCGTCGGCGACACCACGGCCGGCGCGACTTCGGGCAGCACGGCCGACGCCCGCCGGTTGATCATGCTGAAGTAGATCACCGCACCGGCCAGAGGAATGCTGATCGCCAATATCGACAGCACCGTGGTTGCCATCCGGCGATCGTTTTCGAGGCTCTCGAAATCCTCGACAGGGGACGATGTCGGATGCCCGGCGGTGACGGAGTCGTGCGGAAACTGGGCGATGAACTCCTGAATCGTCGTCTCGGGATCGAGACCAACTTCCACGGCGTACGAGCGCACGAACGCGCGGCTGAAGATGCCGCCGGGCAGCCGCGCGACGTCGTTGCGTTCGAGCGCTTCGAGCACGGCGATCGAGATTTTGGTCTTGCTGGCGATTTGGCGAAGCGACACGCCCTTCCGCTCGCGCGCGGCGCGGAGCTTGGTGCCGAAATCACTCGCCCGGTCGGAGGCCATCAACGAAGGAGCCGCGCTTATGTTAGGGACGCGCTTTCACGGTGTCAAACACCGCGCGCGCCGCTTTTACGATTTCGACCAGCGAGCCGTGTGCGAATAGACCGATCGCCGCCACTCCGGCAGCGCCGGTCGCGGCGATGGCCGGCAAACGATCGCGTGTCACCCCACCGATCGCCAGCACCGGTACCGTTGACGTCTGAACGATCGCCCGAAGGCCCTCGACCCCGAGACACGAAACGCCAGGTTTCGAGGAAGTCGGAAAGACCGTGCCGGCGATCAGATAGTCTGCCCCGCCGGCCGCACCCGCTTCGGCCGGGTTGTGCACCGACCGTCCGACCAGAAATCGCGCCGGCGCCAGGCGGCGGGCGTCGGCCGGTGTCATCGAATCAGCGCGCAGGTGCACGCCGTCTGCGCCGCACGCCATCGCCACGTCGAGCCGATCGTTCACGGTGACGCGCGTGGACGAAGAGCGCGCGATGCCGAGGACGGACGAGACCAGTTCAGCAAGCGGCGCGGCCTCGAGGTCCGGTTCGCGGACCTGGATGACGTCGACGCCGGCGTCAACCGCACGGCGCGTCTGTTCGAGGACGTCGCTTTGCCGGCGGTCGGTGACCAGGCAGATCGTCACCGTTCGAAGCCTTCAGGTGGACCGGCTGGCCGCTGCGAGCTCTGTTGAAAGATCAGCGCGAGATCGGAAAACCCGGCGAACAGGTTCACCAGCCCGAGGCCGGTCACGGCGCCGCGCAGGAAATTGTTGGTCAAGAGCGGCTCGAGCGCCGGCCAGCGCTCGACAAAGTAGTTATGGTCCCAGAGCGCCGGCCACCACGGCATGATCACGAGCAGCAAACCCACTTCCAGGAAGAAGGCGACGTAAACCAGCCGGCGGATCAGAACCTACTCCCGCGCTTGGACCTTCGCGAGGCGATCGATACGGGTGTTGATGTCGCGATAGGCACCAGCGTCAGACTGTAATTCAAGACAGATCGCCAGTGCACGTCCCACTTCGCCATTCGACTCGAGCGCCTCGGCCAGTTCGAACAGCAGCTGGTGGTGTTCGTCGGGGTTGTTGGCCGGTGCCTGCGCCGCCCGCTCCATCCACTCGAGTGACTGCACGGTCATGCCACGCTGCTTGAAGATGCGGCCCAAACGCGCGGCCACTGCGAAGCGCAGCTTCGGCGAGCGCGCCACCGCTTCGAGCGCACCGATCGCGCCGTCGAGGTCCCCCGCTTCATGAAGTGCCACACCGCGCGCGAATTCACTCTCGGCATTGCCATTTCCAGACCGGCGCGACGCTTCGTCGCGGAACTGCTCGAACACCCGATCGAGCTCGGCGGTCTTCACCGGCGGGCCGGCGACGGCCGGGCCGCCGTTCGACTTCTCCGGGCCACCGTTCGATTTCTCGTTGAGCACGATGCTGAGATCGACCTCGACGCTTTCCGTCTCGGCGTGCGCCTTTGATGGCGCAGCAGCCTGTGCGTTGAGCATACTCCCGATGTCGACCGTCTGCGCGCTGGCTGCCGGCGGAAGTTCTGTCGCGGCGTTGACCGGTTCGACTGTGGTCTGCCGCGGCCCGGGCTCGGCTGACGTCGCGGCGGCGGCGGGTGTGGGCGTCGGCGCGGGCGCTTCGAACGGCGGGAAGAAATCGGCGCTCAGATCGGTGCTGGTGAACGGCGCTTGGCCGCTCAACCGTTCCGCAATAATCGCGTCCGGATCCGGCTCGTTCGTCATCACCAGTGTTTTGCGGAACCGTTCGATGTTCGCGCGATCCCACGGCTCGCGCGCCACCAGGTCTTCTGAAATGAAACGCGCCTCGGTCGCCATGCCGGCCGTGATGTAGGCATCGGCCAGCTGCGCCTGCGCGGTGTAGAGCGTCGCTTCAAGGCTGCCGTCAACGCAGATCTCGACCAGGCGGCACAACGCGGCGATGTGGCTCGGTACGCGGGTCACGAACTCCTGCAGTGCGGCCGCCGCTGCACCCCAATCGTTTTCACGCGCCGCCAGATCAGCCGCGAGTTCGACGACCGCGAAACCCGCGTCAGGCGCCTGTTCGGCAACGTTCCAACCGACCAGCGCCACCTGGTCGCGGCGTCCCGGATCAGCGTCGAGCACCCGCCTGGCTATCGCAAGGCCTTGATCGATCTCGCCCGCTCGGAGACGCATCTCGGCAACCGTGAGGAGCAGTTGCGAGTCGTTGCCGGCCGTCTCTTCGGTGAGGTATTGGGCTGCCGCGGACATGTCACCGCGCGCGACAAAGGTCTTCGCCAGGTGGACGCGCAGTTCGGTGTCGGCGGGGTCGAGGCGCGCCGCCGCGCACTGCATCTCGAGCGCTTCGCCGGCGCGGCCGGCGGATTCGAGGGCGCCGGCGAGCAGTTTGAATTGCGCGGCGGTGGTCGCACACTCTCCCGCTCGCGCCAGATCATCCGACGCGAGGTAGACGTCGAACAGCTGCGTCCGGATCGACTCGTCGTCAGGTGCGAGATTGCCGGCTTCGCGCAACGCCTCAACCGCTTCCGCCGGGCGCTTCTTTCCGGTGAGTTCGACGGCGATCTCCTTGAGATCGCGAACCGCTCCGTGCGTGTCGTTGATGTCAATCCGTGCGCGAGCGGCGTTGATGCGTGCCGGATAGTCGCTGGGATCGAGGTTGCCCAGCCGGATCCGCATCTGCGCGTTGCCGCGCTTGTCGCCGGCTGCCGCTTTCTTCTCGGCGACGACCGTCAGATAGGCGCGCGCGTCAGCATAGAGATTCTGGCTCGCTGCGATTTCAGCCGCCTGGAGAAGCGAGTGCTCGTGGTCCGGCTTGATCTTGATGACCTTCTTGTAGAGCGCCGCCGCTTTCGGCAGAAAGCCGTCTTCGCTCAAGGCGTCGGCGATGCGCACGAATTGCTCGACTGCCCTGTCGATCTGCCTGGCCCTGACGTAGAGGTCGCCAAGCAGATTGACCGAGTTGAAATCGCGCGGTTGGTCTTCGACGATCCGGACGTATTCCGCAATGGCAGGCTGCAGCTTGCCCTGCTTGAGCAGCTTGTCGGCGTTCTTCAGAATTGCAGCACGATCGATCGGCACCTGGGTTCCCCGGGCAGCCGCCAGACTGCCATGTACAGCCTGCGAATTGGCAGCCTGCACTCTGGGTGTCGGTCGTACTCGGCTCAGTCTTCAGTGGCGGTGTCGAACCCTTTTTCCGTTCCGGACACGACAACCGTGGACGGGTCGAGTGGTTCAGCCTGGACGGCGATGGCGTCGAACAGCGTCGGCGGACGAAACGAGCGACGGTGTGCATCGGAATAGCCAAACCGTGCAACGGCGTCGAGGTGATCGGCGGTGGCGTAACCCTTGTGGCGATCGAAGCCGTAGCGCGGGTCGCGGGCGTGGAGTTCGAACATCATCCGGTCGCGCGTCACTTTCGCGACGATCGAGGCCGCGGCGATCGCGGAACATCGCCGGTCGCCGTGCAGCACACCGCGCTGCGCCATCGGCAGGTCGGGTACGCGAAACGCGTCAACCAGCACGATATCGGGGAGGGGCGCCAGCATCAGGATGGCGCGTTGCATCGCGCGCAGCGATGCCTGATGAATGTTGATGCGATCGATCTCGGTCGGATCAGCGGCCGCCACCGCCCAGGAAACCGCGTGCTTCAGGATCTGTTCGTAGAGACGCTCGCGCTCGGCGGCCGGAACCGCCTTCGAGTCGCAGACTCCGGGAATGTGCCGGTCGGGATGCAGCACGACGGCCCCGGCGACGACCGGTCCGGCCAGGCAGCCGCGCCCGACTTCGTCGGAACCGCCGACATAGACGAACCCGGCCCGCCGCAGCGAGTTCTCCAGCGTGCGAGTTGCTGGAACGCGGGTCACGCCGCCTACTGCTTCGCGCCGTCCTTCATGCGGGCGGCCTTGCCCTTCAGATCGCGCAGGTAGTACAGCTTGGCGCGACGGACGCGAGCCGACTTGGTGATTTCGACCTTCTGGATGGTCGGCGAATGGAGCGGGAAAATGCGCTCGACGCCCTGGCCAAACGACACCTTGCGCACCGTGAACGACGCGCGCGTGCCGCCGCGGTGAATGCCGATCACGACCCCTTCGAAGATCTGAATGCGCTCTTTGTCGCCTTCGCGGACCTTCACGTGCACCTTGACGGTGTCGCCCGACCGCATCGCCGGCCGCTCTGCCAGCTGTGCCTGTTCAACGAGTTCAATTGCGCCCATTGCCTGCTCCTTTAAGCTCTCGCAAGATCTCTTGCTCTTCTTCGTCCAGAATTGCGCCGTCCAGTAGATCCGGACGGCGTTCCAATGTTCTCGTCAGCGCTTCCCGTTTCCTCCAGCGCCGAATCGCCGCATGGTTCCCCGACAGCAGCACGTCCGGAACGTCCAGCGAACTCTGTCCGTGTCCAACCCGCGTCGTGATCGCCGGCGGCCGCGTGAACTGCGGGAAATCCAACAGCCCGCGGCTGAACGAATCCTCCGCCACCGACTGCTCGTCGCCGACGACGCCCGGCACGAACCGCGACACCGCGTCGAGCACGACCAACGCCGGCAGTTCGCCGCCGGTCAACACATAATCACCGATCGATAGTTCCTCGTCCACGCGTTCGCGGACTCGATCGTCGAACCCCTCGTAGCGGCCGCACAACAGCACGACCTGACCATAATCCGCCAGACGCCGCGCCTCGGCTTGCGTGAAGCGCTCTCCTTGCGGCGACGTCAGCACCACCCGCGGGCGCCCGCCGCGTTCCGCTTCAATCGCGTCCAGCGCGCGGAAGATCGGGTCTGGCTTCAGCACCATCCCCGGTCCGCCACCGTACGGCACATCGTCGACGATCCGGTGTTTGTCGGTCGTGTAGTCGCGTAAGTCGCGAACTTTCACGTCCAGCAAACCGGCCGCGATCGCGCGGCCGACGATTCCCGCGGCCAGCGGGCCTTCGAGCATCGCCGGAAAGATCGTGACGATGTCGAACGTCATGGCTGCGTTGGCGAATTCAACTCCAGCAAGCCCTCTGGCGGCGCGACCACGATGCGCTTCGCCCCCACGTCGATCGCGCGGCAGATGTCGACTGCCAGTGGAATCAGCACTTCGCCGCGTGCTCCATTCACGACCAGCCGGCTGGGACCGCCAGAGTCTTCGACCGCTGTCACCGTCCCGATCGCCGCGCCGCCAATCGTTTCCACCGCACAGCCCACCAGATCGTGGTGGTAATACGTGCCGGGCGGTAACGCCGCCAGCGTGTCGCGCGGCACGCGCAATTCCAAACCGGCGAGCGCTTCAGCGTCGGTCATCGTCTCGACGCCCTCGATCGCAATCACCGGCCGATCGTGTTGAAAGCGAACCGTCTGCACCGTCAGCCGATCCGCCCGCCCGTTGCGCTGCACGAACAACTCCGCGCCGGGGCGGAATCGCTGTTCCGGAAAGTCGGTGTCAAGGTTCACGATCACCTGGCCTTTGTTCCCGTGGGCCCGCGCGATGCGACCCACGACGGCCATTTCTTCCCAGATCATTGCTGTTTCGGATTCACCGGCTCTCCCGTATCTCCAGCGTCACGTCCTTGCCTTCTTTTTCCCCCGCGGTCGCGGCGAGCGTCCGCAGTGCCGCCGCGGTTCGTCCTTGCCGTCCGATTAACTTGCCGAGGTCCGACGGCGCGACGAACAGCTCGATCAGCGTTTTGTGCTGGTGCTGCGATTCGGTCACCTTCACGTCGTCAGGACGATCGGTCAACGCCCTGGCGAGTACCTCGACGACTGCCCGCACCCCGGTCGTGTCCGCCATGGCTATTTCGTGGCGGCGGCTGGTGCCGGTGCCGCGGCGGGAGCCGGCGTCAGGTGATTCTTGATCAGCGTGCGTACTGAGTCCGAAGCCTGGGCGCCTTTGCCGAGCCAGTACTGGACGCGCTCGGCGTCCACTTGCACGACCGCGGGCTTGGTGCGCGGGTTGTAGTGTCCGAGGATTTCGACGAACGAGCTGTCGCGCGCGGCGCGCGAATCGGTGACGACGACGCGGAAGAACGGGCGCTTCTTGGACCCGGCCCTCCGTAAACGGATGGCTACCACGATCTCTCCTATGGCTCGCGCGCTCGAAACGCTTGCCAGGTTCGCTATCCGCCGTCCCCGCGTGGACATCCATGCGGGCTGTGGCAGACCCGCCGAGCGGCGTTGCCGCCTGGGCGGGCGTAATGTCCGAGCTCCGCGGTTACCCGCGGTTACGCAGCATCTGCATTGCCTGACGACGGCCCTTTTTGCCGCCGCCGGCCAAACCGGTCATGCCGCCGAGTTGTTTCAGCATCTTCTGCATCTGCACGAATTGCTTCAGCAGACGATTCACTTCCTCGACCGACGTGCCACTACCCCTGGCGATCCGCTTGCGGCGGCTGCCATTGATGATGTGCTGTTTGCGCCGCTCTTCGAGCGTCATCGACCCGATCATCGCCTCGATCCGCGAAACCTGCTTCTCGTCGGGCTTATTATCCGCCAGCGCCTTGAGATTGCCCATTCCCGGCAGCATCCCGATGATCGACTCGAGCGGTCCCATCTTCCGGATCGTTTTCAATTGATCGCGGAAGTCTTCAAGCGTGAAGTCGTTCGCCCGGATTTTCTCTTCGAGCGCTTCGGCGTCTTCAGCGGAAATCGCGGCTTCGGCTTTTTCGATGAGCGACAGCACATCGCCCATTCCGAGCACTCGCGAAACCACCCGGTCGGGATGAAACGCCTCGAGATCGTCCAGCGTTTCGCCGCTGCCGGCGAACGCGATCGGCACGCCGACCACCGACACCACCGACAATGCCGCGCCGCCGCGCGCGTCGCCGTCCATTTTCGTCAGCACGACGCCGGTTACGCCGACCCGCGCGTTGAATTCGCCGGCGCTCTTGATCGCGTCCTGGCCGGTCATCGCGTCGGCGACAAACAGCCGATCCGAGGGGTCGGTGACATCGCGAATCGCCACCAACTCCGTCATCAACTCGTCGTCGATGTGGAGCCGCCCGGCGGTGTCGACAATGACGACGTCGAACCCGAGATTCGTGGCTTCGGCGAGCGCGCCTTTCGCGCGCGCCACCGGATCCATTACGCCGGCCGGATCGTGGACGCGCAGTCCGGCTTTTTCACCCACGAGGTTCAGCTGTTGAATCGCGGCAGGCCGCTTGACGTCGGTCGACACGAGCAAGGGATACCGCCCCTGCTTCTTCAGCCATTTTCCGAGCTTGCCCGAAGTTGTCGTCTTGCCGGCGCCTTGCAGCCCGAGCATCAGGACGACTCGCGGCTTTTTGGCTGACGGCTGCAGGCCGCCTTCGGCATTGCCGAACAGCGCCAGCATCTCGTCGCGGACGATCCGCACCACCTGCTGCACGGGCGGCAAGCCGCGCAGCGTGGTGTCTGCCGATTCTTCCTGAATGGCGTCAATCGCGCGGTCGCGGACGCGATCGATGAACGCCTTGACGACCTTGAAATTGACGTCGGCTTCGAGCAGGGCGAGGCGTATCTCGCGCAGCGCGGCTTCGATCGACTCCGGGGTCAGCCGCGTCTCGCGACGCAGCGACTGGAAGACGTCCTGGAGCCGCCCGCTCAGAGACTCAAACATGGATCACCAAGGCCCGTAACATGCTCTAACGCAAACTCTTATCGTAGCGGACGAGCCGGTTGGGTGTCAAACAGTCGGGACTACTTCCGCCGACGATAACGGAACTCGAGCGCGAACGGCTTGCCGTCCTGCGTGCCCTCGACGCGCGCAATCAGGCCGCTTTCTCCGTCACGACGATATTCAATGCGGTGCACACGATCTTCGCCGGCGATGTTTTCGAAAACGAACCGCCCACTCTCGCTCGACGTCAGCCTGAACGACACCGGCGGGCGGCCGCCAGGCTGCGGCACATAAAACAGATCGGCACCGCGTTTTTCGATTCGCAGAAACTCGAACTCTGCCGTCCGATCGCCGGCAACCGTCCGACTCATCCCGATCATCGCGTTAGCCGTCGGCGTCGTCCAATACTCTTCGACCACACGATTACCCTGCGTCGCTTCCCAGGTGCCCGCCAGCCATGTGAACGACGACAGATTTCCTTCCTGGGCGGATGGGGCCGCGGCCAGCACCGCGAGCCCGCCGACGATCGTCAACCAACGACGCATGTTTTGACCTCCGACACGAGCCAACGGAGGGGACGGAGATAACGGGATGTGCTTTTTGTCCTTTTTGTCCTTTTTGTATCTTTTGTGCTTTGCACTTCTTGATCTCCGTTACCCCGTTGCTCCGTGTTGATCCCGTTATCTCCGTCCCCTCCGTGTCTCAATCATCGAGGAAGCGATCTCGCAGATCGGGCGTGGGCACCATGCAGACATCACGTTTGCCGAACCACGCGTAGCGGTTGCTGGCCACCCAGTCATAGACGGCGTCGCGCAGGGGTTTGGGGACAATGATGAACCCGTAGGAGAGATTCCAGGGAAAGCCGAGTCCGCGGGCGACTCGGAGTGCGGCCGTCGACTGCGTATAGATCCGACCGTCTTCGACGAGCCATACGCTGTCCGGTACTGGACCGTTCTGGATCCGGCCGTTCAGCAGGGCTCCGGCCGCGTTCGACTGCAACGAGGCAAACCGAAAACGAGCCTCCGGGTCGCGTGCGATGACGAACTGCACGAACCCGTTACACAGGTTGCAGACACCGTCGAAGAGAATGACCGGATGAAATTGGTGAGTTGGTAAGTTGGCAGGTTGGTAATGTGGAGCTGGTTGATTGACCAATTTACCAATTCACCAAATTACCAATTACACCGATGACAGCTTGTGCCCGAGCTTTTCTTTCTTCGTCTTCAGGTAGCGACGCGTCGATTCGTGCGCCGGGATCTCGAGCGGCAACCACTCGGTCACGCTCAGGCCGTATCCTTCGACGCCGACCAACTTGCGCGGGTTGTTGCTGAGCAGGCGCATCGAACGGACACCGAGATCACGGAGAATCTGCACGCCCATGCCGTAGTCGCGCTGATCCGCTTTGAATCCGAGACGTTCGTTCGCTTCGACGGTATCGAAGCCTTCGTCCTGCAGTTCGTAGGCGCGAATCTTATTCGCCAGCCCGATGCCTCGGCCTTCCTGATTGAGATACAGCAGCACGCCGCGTCCTTCGGCGGCGATTTTTCGCATCGCGGCGTCGAGTTGCGCACCGCAATCGCAGCGGATCGAATGCAGCCCATCGCCGGTCAGACACGAGGAGTGGACGCGCACCAGCAGTTCACGGCCGTCGCCAATGTCGCCCTTGACCAGCGCCACGTGCGTCTGGTGGTCCACCTGGTTTTCGAAGGCGTGCACGCGGAACTCGCCGTAGTCGGTCGGCAATTTCGCAGTAGCCACGCGCTTGACCAGCGACTCGGTGTGCATCCGGTACTTGACCAGGTCGGCGATCGTGATCAGCGGCAGGTTGTGCTTGCGGGCGAACTTCGTCAATTGCGGCACGCGCGCCATCGTGCCGTCTTCGTTCATGATCTCGCAAATCACGCCGGCCGGATAAAGGCCGGCGATACGCGCCAGATCAACCGAGGCCTCGGTGTGGCCAGTGCGCGCCAGCACACCGCCAGGGCGTGCGCGGAGCGGGAATACGTGGCCCGGACGGACCAAGTCGCGCGGCCGCGTGTCCTCCGAGATCGCCAGGCGAATCGTCCGCGCGCGGTCGGCTGCCGAGATGCCGGTCGACACGCCGTCCTTCGCGTCAATCGACATACAGAAAGCTGTCTCGCGTCGCGCCGCGTTCGACGACACCTCGAGAGGAATGTCCAGATGATCCAGGCGTTCGCCAGTCATCGACAGGCAAATCAACCCGCGCCCGTAGCGCGCCATGAAATTGATCGCCTCGGGCGTCACCTTCTCGGCCGCGATCGTCAGGTCGCCCTCGTTCTCGCGATCCTCGTCGTCGACGACGACAACCAGCCGGCCGGTGCGAATCGCTTCGATGGCGTCTTCGATGCGCGTGAACGGGGTGTCTTTGGGACGCGCGATCGACAGCGCGGGCCTCTTTCTGCCCTCGACCTTTTGCTTTTTAGCCTTCATACGATTTATCCGGCCGCACCGCGGAGAGCGTCAGCCCGGCCAGTTCGGCTGCGCGCACCACATACTTCCCTACCATGTCACATTCCAGGTTCACGCGCTCGCCGCGCTGGATCGAACCAAGATTGGTGTGCTCCATCGTGAACGGGATCACCATCACATCGAAGCGGCCTGGCGCCAGGCCGGCGACCGTCAGGCTGATCCCGTCAATCGCGATCGAGCCCTTGCTCACGATCAGCGGCGCCAGACCGTCGGGATAGCTGACCGTCAGCCAATGGAAATCCTGTTCGCGGCGCAGTTCGTCGACGCAACCGATCGCATCGACGTGCCCCTGGACGAAATGGCCGCCGAACCGGCTGTCGGCACGCAGCGGCCGCTCTAAATTCAGTCGCGAGCCCTCCGATAGGGATCCGAGCGTCGTGACGCGCACCGTTTCGGGACCGATATCGGCGTGGACTTCACCATCCTGGGCGGTAACCACCGTCAGACAGACGCCGTTGACGGCGAGGCTATCGCCCGGTGACAGTTCGGGCGCCAGCGTCGACGCGATGCGAAGGCGGAAGCCGCCGCTGGTCGACTTGCGTTCGAGGAGTTTGCCGGTCGACTCAATGAGGCCCGTGAACATATCCTTCGATCAACACATCCGGGCCGAGCGTTTCTACCCGCCGGCCGATCAATTCCGACGACGAAAAATGGCAGCCAGGCAGCAGCGCCACGCCGCCACCGAGGCTGCGCGGTGCAACATATAAGCGCACGAAATCGACACTCGACTCGCGCCACGCGGCGGCGTGCAGCGTCGCCCCACCTTCGAGAATCAAGGATCCGATATGACGAGCGCCAAGCTGCGTCAGCGCCGAGCGAAACGTGCCGTCGCTGGTCAGCACCTCGGCGCCCTGCTGCTCGAGACTGCGCCGCGCCGACGCGGTCATTCCCGAATGGCGGCTGGTCACGATGATGACAGGCCCGGCGTCGAGTGTCGAGAGGACCCGCGCCGTCGGCGGCGTCCGAAGACGCCGATCGAAAATGACCCGCGTCAACGGTCGTTCGCGGTATGCGCTGCGAGCGGTCAGCACCGGATCATCAGAGAGGATTGTCCCCACGCCGACCGCGAGCGCGTCGATCTGCGCGCGCATCCGATGGGCGTGTCGATGGGCTGGCCCAGACGTCAGCGCGGTCGGCCGATCGGCGCTTGCCGCGATGAAACCGTCGGCGCTGACGGCGGCTTTCAGCGTGACGAAGGGCCGGCCCTCGCGCATCAACGTAAAAAATGGCTGATTCATTGCGATCGCGTGCTCCGCACCCCTCCCGATGTCGACGGCCACTCCGTGGGCGCGCAGGTAAGCGAAGCCACGCCCGCTGACCAGGGGGTTTGGGTCCTCCACTGCGGCAACGACGCGGGTGATGCCGGCGTCGACAATCCGCGCGGCGCACGGGCCGGTGCGGCCATGATGCGCACAGGGTTCCAGCGTGCAGTACAACATACCGCCCTGCGCACGCGAACCGGCATCCTCGAGCGCACGCACTTCGGCGTGCGCCTCGCCGGCGCGTTCGTGGTAACCCTGTCCCACCAGCACGCCATCAGGCGACACGACGACGGCGCCAACCAGTGGATTGGGACTCGTCCGCCCAGCCCCGCGTGCGGCGTGAAACAACGCGCGGTCCATCCAGCGGGCGTCGGACATCACCACTTCTCGGCGAACAGTCCCTCGACGTATTCGTCGGCGGAAAACGGCACCAGATCGTCGATGCCTTCACCGACGCCGACATAGCGAATCGGCAGTTTCAGATCGTTGGCAATCGCGACCGCGACGCCGCCCTTGGCCGTGCCGTCGAGCTTGGTCAAAACGATGCCGTTGACGCCGGCGGTTTCCATGAATTCGCGCGCCTGCGTCAGGCCATTCTGTCCAACGGTTGCGTCGAGCACCAGCAGCACCTCTTGCGGCGCGCCGGGCACTTCGCGTGCCGCGATACGGCGAATCTTGTCGAGCTCGTTCATCAGGTTGACGCGCGTATGCAGCCGGCCGGCCGTGTCGACCAGAATCGGATCCCGCGCCCGCGCCTTGCCGGACGAGATCGCGTCGAACACGACGGCCGCGGGGTCCGACCCGTCGCGCGCGCGGATGATGTCCACGCCGGCCCGCTTCGCCCAGATCTCGAGCTGCTCCACCGCGGCGGCGCGAAAGGTGTCGGCGGCGCAAATCAACGGCGCGTGTCCCTGCTGCTTCAGCAGGTTGGCGAGCTTGCCGACCGTCGTGGTTTTCCCCGTGCCGTTCACGCCCACGATCAACATAACCGTCGGACGCTGCGCGGTATTCGGCGGTCGATCGACTCCGGCAAACACTGTCTTGATTTCCTGTTTGACGAGATCGCGAAGGCTGGTGCCGTTTCGCGGCCGGGTTTTGACGGCGGCGATGATGCGATCGGTGGCGGCCACGCCGATGTCCGCGGAAATCAGCAGCTCTTCGAGCGCCTCGAGCGTCTCGACATCAACCGGGCGCGAACGACGCTCCGGCTGATCGGCGCGCCCGACGATGTCGTCAAAGCGTTCAACCAGCTGCTGTGTGGTGCGGGAGAGACCCTGACGAATCTTGTCGAAAAAGCCCACGATGCTAATTTACCCAATTCCCGATCAGCTTTGTTCCGCGCGCTGGGGGCGGAGCATCAGCGTTTCAATGGCTGCGCGCACGTTCGTGTTGCCCGACAGCACCTCGGCCATCTGTTCGGCGATCGGCAGCTCGACGCCGTAACGGGTGCCGAGCGCCAGCGCCGCGCCGGTTGTCCGCACACCCTCCGCGATCATCTTCATGCCCGCCAGCACTTCCGGCAGCGCACGACCGCGTGCGAGCTCGGCGCCGACGTGGCGATTGCGGCTGAGCGTTCCGGTGCAGGTGAGCACGAGATCGCCAAGCCCGCTCAGGCCGGACAGTGTTTCGCGGCGGCCACCCGCGGCACACGCCAGGCGAGTGATTTCGGCGAGCCCGCGAGTGATCAACGCGGCGAGCGCGTTGTGGCCCAGGCCCAGTCCTTCGACAACGCCCGCGGCAATCGCGATGACGTTTTTCAGCGCTCCACCGATCTCAACGCCGACGATGTCGTCGCTGGCGTAGAGACGAAATGCCGGTCCACGAAACTCCGCCTGAACGAGCGCAGCGGCGACAGCGTCGGACGACGCCGTGAGCACCGCGGTCGGCAGCCGCTGCGCCACTTCGACCGCGAAGCTGGGCCCGGACAGCACGACCACCGGATGCCTCCGATCGGTTTCCTGCGCAATCACCTCAGACATCCGCAAGAACGTGTCGGCTTCGAGCCCCTTGGTGGCGCTGACGAAGACGGCGTCCGCGGCCGCGTACGGCGCGGCCTGTTGGATCACCGCGCGGCAGCCGTGCGAGGGGATCGCCGACACGATCAAGTGCGCCGCATCGAGCGCGGCCGCGACATCATGGGTGACGGCGATGCGCGGCGGCAGCGATACGTCGGGCAGGTAGACCGCATTCGCTCGCCGCGTCTGCATGTCCTCGACCAGCGAACGGTCGCGTCCCCAGAGCGACACGTCATGGCCAACCCGCGCCAGATGCACCGCCAACGACGTTCCCCAGCTTCCCGCGCCGAGCACGGCGATCGATTTCATACTCGGGCGCGGCCGCGCGAAGTCAGCGCGTGACCACCGCCAATCCGGCGTTCGGTGCCGGCGCGCATGCGCGCCAGATTCGATCGGTGTCGAAACAGAATCAACGTGGCGGCGGCGATGGCCGAGCCGACGACCGGCGCCGGTGAACCCAGCGCGTAGGCAATCGGCGGCAGCGCGACGGTCGCCACGATCGAACCGGCCGAAATGAATTTCGTCAACCAGACGGTCGTCACAAACAGCACGAGCGCTGACGGCACCACGGCCGGCGTCAGCACCGAAAAGACGCCGCACGCGGTTGCCACACCTTTGCCGCCACGAAACCGCAGCCAGATCGGATAGATGTGCCCGACGATCGCGGCGAAGCCGGCGAGCGCGGGCGCGGTGACATCGTCTGCCAGACGCCCCGCGATCATCACGCTGGCCGCGCCCTTCGCTACGTCGAGCAGCGCCACCAGCACGCCGGTTTTCACGCCTGACGCGCGCATGACGTTAGCGGCGCCAAGATTGCCGCTGCCGACCTGCCGCAGATCCGTGCCTGCAAGACGCGAAAAAATCAGCGCGAACGGGATGGACCCGATCGCGTATGCGAGAGCAATCGACCCGATCATCGTGGTGCCAGCGTAGCATGCGCCAACGCCGTGTAGGTGGGCCCGGTCGACGACAGTTGACTGCGATACAATGTCGCGCGGCTGATACGGACGTGTGCGATCTCTGCGCTCGGAGCTTCGCTCTCGTAACGGCGCCGGTCCGCTGAACGCGAATCCCTCCAACGACCCAAGGTCAAATGTGGACTGAACGGCCGCGGCTCGAGCGCGATCCCTTGTTCACCCGCCCGGTCCGCCATCCGCTGCCGTAAGGCCTTCAGCTCCGACTCTCCGCGCGAGACGCCGATCCAGAGTGCCCGCGGTGCGCCGCGCGGCGGAAACGCGCCGATGCCGCGGAACGCGAGATCGAATGGCTGCATTACCTCAGGCGCGGCATAGGCTTCAGTCACCGCGCTGGCGCGTTGCTCGGCGACTTCGCCCAGGAACACGAGGGTCATGTGCAGATGTTCCGGCTTGACCCAGCGAAGCGACGACCCACCAGCCTGGCGCAGCCGATCTTGTTCGGCGGCAATGGAAGCGCGCGCGGCGTCGTCCAGGTCGACCGCGACGAAGAGCCGCACAGCGGTTACCCGAGCATCAAGCGCAGCATGTTCATGGCCGCCTGCGCCGACTGGAACTTGATCATTGCGCGGCCCCCAAACAACTTCAACGTGCGAACCGTGGTGTCGCCGTTCACGGCCACCGCGATGACGACGGTGCCGACCGGCTTTTCCGGTGTGCCGCCGCCTGGGCCGGCGATGCCGGTGATGCCGACGCCAACGTTCGTTTTCGCCCGGGCGGCAATACCCTCTGCCATCGCGCGGGCTACCGGCTCGCTGACGGCACCGTGTTCGCGAAGCAGCGCGTCCGGCACGTCCAGCAGTTCGGTCTTGGCCTCGTTGCTGTAGCACACCACACCGCGCTGAAAATATCGCGAGCTTCCGGGAACGTCGGTGAGCCGGGACGCCAGCAGCCCGCCCGAGCACGATTCGGCCACCGCGATCGTCAGGCCACGTTCGAACAACAGCTCGCCGACGACCGCTTCGAGATCGCTGCCGTCGACGCTGTAGACCGACGAACCAAGCGCGTCGCGCAGCTGCGAGACCGCGCGATCGAGCGCGTCGGCCGCTTCGCCTGCGGTGCGAGCCGAAGCGGTGAGGTGCAATTCAATTTGCCCGAGCGATGCCAGGATCGTAGTCGAAATCGGCACGGGCTGTTTCAGCCACGGCGCGTAGACCGGCTGCGCCACCGAATCGACTTCGGATTCCGGCCGGCCGGTGATCTTGAGAGTTCGCCGGAACAAGCCGCGAGCCCCGGCGCTCGGCGCGAGGTGCTCGCGCACGAACGCGTCGAGCATCGGCGCCATCTCGCGTGGCGGACCTGGCAACAGGATCAGATCGGTTTTGCCGTGGGTGATCCAGAGGCCCGGCGCCGAGCCGTTGGGATTCTCGAGAACCCGAGCGCCGCGCGGCACCATCGCTTGCCGGCGGTTATTGTCGGTCATCTTGATGCCGCGTTTCGCAAACCGCTCGCGCAGCCGTTCGACGATTTGCTCGTCGACGTCCATTTCCACGCCCACCACCTTCGCAACCGCCTCACGTGTGATGTCGTCCTCAGTGGGTCCGAGGCCGCCGGTGATCATCACCAGGTCTGCCCACGCCAGCACCGGCTCGAGCAGCCCGGCCAACTCCTCGACATCGTCGCCGACGATCGCCTTCAGCCGAACGTCGTAGCCGAACGAATTGAGGCGCTCCGTAATATTCAGCGAGTTAGTGTCGGTCTTGAACGGCGTCAGCATTTCGCTGCCCACCGCGACGATGCAGGCCTTCATGGAAACCACATTATCTGGTCATTTGGTCATCTGGTCATTTGGTCATCTGGTCATTTAGTCATTGATTGAGCAATCGATCACTGCAATGACTAGATGACTAGACGACTAGATGACCAAATAATGGCGCGCAGCGCGACGTTTGCGTAGACCGCCGCCATCGCGTCGTCAGCCATCACGCCGAGTCCGCCATGCAGACGTTCGAGACGGTTGGCGGGAAACGGTTTAATGATGTCCATCACACGGAAAGCAAGGAACGCGGCGATTGCGCCTTTCCATGTCACCGGATTCAGGAACAACGTGATCAACACGCCGACAACCTCGTCAATCACGACGTGACCGGGGTCGGTGCGGCCGAAGTGATGTTCGGCGACATTGCCTGCCCAGCAGCCGAGCGCAAACAACACGACGATCGCGGTACTCTGCGCGGCGACGCCATGCGGCAGGAGCCACCAGACGAGAAGTCCGACGGCCGATCCGAACGTGCCGGGAGCAATCGGGATGTATCCCACACCACCGGCGGTGGCGAACGCGAGGGCCAGTGACGTCTTTGCGGATTGTGGATTGCGGTTGTCGGATCGCACGACTCAAGTCAGGGGAGCACTAGTCACGAGTCCCCAGCCCCCAGTCCCCAGTCCCAAGAGCTCAGCTACTGGCGCGGACGACGCGGGTGCCGGCGAAGCGGTCGTGCAGGCCGCGGTGGTCGCGACCGAAGATCGTCAGAAAACCGAGACCTGCCGGGATCGCCAGCATCAGCCAGACCATCGTCCTCTTGAACGCGCGACCGAGGTCGAGTTCACCGGCCGACTCGGTGCCGACAACGCGAATGCCGGTGGATAGCTTTCCGAGCGTCTGCCCGCCGGCGGTAAACGCCACCAGGTAGCCGCCGTTCTGCACCAGCAGGAACGCGAACAGTGGTCCCCGCGGCATCAATCCGGCCTCGGCCAGAGTTATGCCGCAGATCTGCATCGTGAAATAGACAACCACGATGTCCACAGTCAGCAAGATTGCCAGGTCGATCGCAACGGCGACGAGCCGCTTGCTGAGCTCCGCTGTTTCGGCGCGCTCTCGGCGCTGTTCGGGCCAGACTTCGGCGGTTGCACGGGCAGCGGGGGTGTACGATGGCCCGAGATTAGCGGTCGACTCGCCGAGTTCCAACGCCAACTCAAACGATGGCGCCTTGGGCGGCTCCGGGCGAAGTCGCGCGACGTCCGGAGTCGCACGGCGGACCGACAAGGGCTGACGGGGCGGCGACACGCGTTTAATCAGCGGCTGGTCGTCAGCAGGCCCTCCCGCGAACAACGGCAATTCGCCACTCTTCGACGCGGGCCGGCCGGCCCCGGCCAGGGCCGGCACCATCGATTCATCGTCGTCAGTTGTGGCGCCGAAAAGCCGGTCCAGGTCCGGACCGACGTCGCTCATCGCAACAGCCGGCGGCGGCGCGCTGGCTGCGTCGATCAGCGTGAGGTCGTCGAGAGGGCTCAAGTCCGCCGATTCCGAACGAATTGCCAAGTCGGGCAAGGTTTGTGCGGCGGCAGTCAGCGAGAAGTCGTATCCGCAATTGCGGCAGCGATCGACCGGTTCAAATCCCAGGTAAGCGCACTTTGGACACTTCATGGAAGACGCCGCTCGGGCGGCGCCGCCGTCGGCGCCGGCGTCGGCGGCATAGCGGTGAGCGCCAGAATCTGGCGTTGAATATCGGCCCGCAAACGGTCGGCATCCGGTTTCTGCGTGTCGGTCGGCCGCACGTCGTCGAGCGCCGACAGTGCCTCGTGCAGGCGTCCGCCGGCAGCAAGCGACCGCGCTTTATCGAGTGCCATCTCGCCGCGGCGTGGCAGCGGCAACGACAGATCAGTCACTGGCGAGATGGCGTTTGGAACCGCTGGTTCGTTGAACAGTAAGACCGTGCGCCAGTCGACGCCCGATGCGGCTGCGGCGTATCCACCCCACCCGACAATCGCGCAGAGGGCCGACGTTGCCAGCACCCAACCCACGTTCGATCGCGGGCGGCGGTCATTTCGGTCGCGACGATGTCGGCGCGGGTCGCGGCGGGCGTCGGGCGCGGCGTCAACGCCTGATTCGGCAGCAGCCAGCGGAACCTCGAGGCGATCCAGCCGGCCAAGCACGGCAAGGGCCTCGTCGGAGGGCGCACCGCCCTCAATCGCCGCCTGCAACAGGCGGCGGGCTTCGTCGCCTTCGCCGCGTTGGAAAGCAGCGACGCCGTCGTGCAGGAGTTCTTCGGACTCGCGCTGCCGCTCGGCGAGCGCGCTGCGCGCCCGCTCGATGTAAGCACGGGCGCGGGCGTGGTTGCGGTCCAGAAAGAGCGCGCGGGTCCAGACGTTGATCGCCGCTTCATAGCGCGCCGAGAAGTAATGATCCAGACCAACGAGCAGGAGTTGCTCGATTTTGGCGTCGCGATCCGCCTCGGACGTCGCCACGTCGTCGCTGACGTCGTGGCGCTGGATCTCGGACATGAGTGCGCGGAGATTATAATCCCGAACGTTGCCGCGTACAAGCCTTTATGCCATTGATCGAGTGCATCCCGAACATCAGTGAAGGACGGCGGCGCGAAATCGTCGCACGACTGGCCACGGCGATCAGTTCGGCGCCCGGCGTTCGCCTGCTCGACTATTCCTCGGATCCGGCGCACAACCGCTCGGTGTTCACGCTGGTCGGGGATGCGTCGGGTGTCGAGACAGCTGTGCTTGCACTGTTCGAGACGGCGCTCGCGTCTGTGGATTTACGGACGCACCAGGGCGAACATCCGCGCCTCGGTGCAGTGGACGTGGTGCCGTTTGTGCCGATTGAAGGGGTAACGATGGCCGACTGCGTGGCGCTGGCGCGGAAAGTCGGCGCAACTGTCGCCGAGCGGTTCGGCGTACCGATCTATCTTTACGAGGAAGCGTCGTCCAATCCGGCCCGCAAGAATCTCGAAGATATCAGACGCGGCGAATTCGAAGGCCTCGCCGCCAAGATGCAAAGCGACGGCTGGAAGCCCGACTTCGGGCCCTCGACGCCGCATCCGTCGGCAGGCGCCTCGGTGATCGGCGCGCGAATGGCGTTAATCGCCTACAACATCAACCTGGCAACCGATCGGATCGATGTCGCGAAAAAAATCGCCGCCGGCATCCGTCACAGCAGCGGCGGCTACCGCTACGTGAAAGCCGCCGGCTTCAAGCTGGATGACCGCGGCATCGTTCAGGTGTCGATGAACCTGACGAACTACGAAAAGACGCCGATCTTCCGGGTTTTCGAAACCGTCAAGCGCGAGGCCGCACGCTACGGCGTACAGGTGCTGGAAAGCGAGATCGTGGGCCTGATTCCGTCAGCCGCGCTGTTATCGGCCGCCGAGTTCTACCTGCAGATCGAAGGATTCCACGCTGAGCAGGTACTGGAAAACCGGGTGCGGAAAGACGAAATCTGAGGATCTATCTATGCTTCATACCGTTTCGGCTTCTTCTTCACCGCGGCGTGATGGCGCAATGCCGAACGCTTTCATCTTTCGATAGAGGTTGCTGCGCTCGACGCCGAGGACGTCCGCGGTGCGCGACATGTTGCCCTGCTGCTCGGCGAGCGTTCGAAGGATGAGATCACGCTCGAACCGATCGCGGGCCTCGTGGAGGGTCAGCCGCTCGCTCGATGGTTCGGAGACGGGCTGCAAACGCGTCAGGCCCGAAGGCTCGAGGAAGCTGAGATCGGTTGAGGAAATTCGGTCGCCGGGAACCATGATGACCAGGCGTTCCGTGACATTGCGCAGTTCGCGCACGTTGCCCGGCCACGGATATTGCTGGAGAACGGCCCGGGCGCTGGCGTCGAAATTCTTGACGCGCCGGCCGTATTCACGCGCGAACTCAGCCATGAAATGATCCGCCAGCAGCGGGATGTCTTCCTGCCGGTCGCGTAGCGGCGGAACGAAGATTGGAATCACGTTCAGCCGGAAGTAAAGGTCCTCACGAAATTGTCCGGCACGAATCTCGGCCTGCAAATCCTTGTTCGTTGCCGCCAGGACGCGCGTGTCAACCTTGATGCGCTGGTTGCCGCCGACCGCTTCAAGCGTTTGCTCCTGCAGTACGCGCAACACCTTGGCCTGCGTCTTCAGGCTCATGTCGCCGATTTCATCAAGGAAAAGCGTGCCACCGTCGGCTGCTTCGAACTTGCCGCGGCGATCGGCAACTGCGCCGGTAAAGGCGCCCTTGACGTGGCCGAACAGCTCGCTCTCGATCAGTTCTTCGGGAATCGCGGCGCAGTTCACCTCGACGAACACGTGATTGCGTCGCCGGCTCAAATTATGGATGGTCCGTGCGACCAGTTCTTTGCCGGTGCCGTTCTCGCCGTAGATCAGCACGCGACCGTTGGTCGGCGCCGCCATCGCGACCTGCTCGCGCAGCTGCCGCATCGCGTAACTTTCGCCGACCATCGTCTGGGTGCGATCGACCTTGGCACGAAGCGCCTGATTTTCCTGTTCGAGCCGGCGCTGGTGCAGGGCGTTGCGAATTACCAGTACGGTTTTGTCGAGCGAGAGTGGTTTTTCGACGAAGTCGAATGCACCGAGCTTGATGGCGCGCACCGCCGATTCGATGTTGCCGTGACCGGAAATCAGCACCACCTGTGCATCGATTTGCCGCTCGCGCAACCGCGCCAGCGTTGCAAGCCCGTCCATGCCGGGCAGCCAGACGTCGAGCAGGACCAGATCCACCGCGCCCCGGGTCAAGCGCTCGAGGCATTGCTCACCGCTGGACACAGCCTCAACGCTATAACCTTCGTCGCGCAGCACGCCGCTCAACGCGGAGCGCACGCCCGGTTCGTCATCGACGACGAGGATGGTGGGCTTCATGCGATTGGGGACACGGCTAATGGCTGATGGCTGACAGAGCGTCTATGGACCATCCATCCATATGCCATCAGCCATAAGCCATCAGCCGTGAGGATCTTCAACACGGCAACTCGATTGTAAATCGTGTTCCTCTCGGCGTGTTGTCGCCGACATCGATACTGCCGCCATGCTCGGCAATGATGCGGCGGACAATCGCCAGGCCGAGCCCGCTGCCGCGGCGTTTGGTCGAATAGTACGGCAGGAACAACTTTTCACGCTCGGCCGCGGGGATACCCGGACCGTTGTCCGAGACCATCACGCGCACGAGACCGTTCGACGGATCGAGCTGCGTTTCCAGCACAATCTCGCCGCGCCGCTCCATCGCCTCGATCGCATTGTCTACCAGGTTGATGATCACGCGGCGAATCTGCTCAGGATCGAGCCGCACCAGCGCAACGCCGGCGGCATACCGCTGTTCGATGCGCACGTCGCTGAAGATGCCGTTGTAGAGGGCGATCGTGTCGGTGATCAGCTGGGCAAGATCGGTGGGCACGGTTCGCGGCGATGGCATCCGCGCGAATTGCGAGAACTCATCCACCAGGCCCTTCAGCGACTCGACTTCGCCGATGATCGTGCTCGTGCACTCCTCCAGCAGTGCTTTCGACTGCGACGGTGCGCCGGAGAAATGCCGCCGGAGACGCTCGGCCGAGAGCTGGATTGGCGTCAGCGGGTTCTTGATCTCGTGCGCCAGTCGGCGCGCCACCTCGCGCCACGCCGCCACTTTCTGCGCGCGAATCAACGGCGTCACGTCGTCGAGCACCAGAACGACGCCTTCGGGCTCGCCCGAGTCGCCGGTCAGCGGCGTCGCGACAGCCGCCAGATGCAGTTCGTGCCCTTCGCGCGCCAGCGCAATTTCATGCGCCGTCGGTTCGACAGCGCCGCGCCCGGCGGCAGCCAGTAACCGTGTCAGTGGTTGGAGGTCGGTGCGATCGAACACGACGTGGGCGGGCTGGCCGACAATCTGACGATCAAGAGTCAGTAAGCGTGATGCCGCGGAATTGATCGTGGTGATCGCACCACCGGCGTCGATCGAGACGACGCCCGTGGCAATCCGTTCGAGAATCGTTTCGATGTAGCGTCGCCGGCCTTCCACCTCGACGTGCTTCCGTTCGAGTTGAATAGTGCCCCGCTCGACCTTCCGCCGGCTGGTGGCCAACTCGCTGGCCATCGCGTTGAACGCTTCGACCAGCGATCCGAATTCGTCGTGGCTTTGCGGCTCGACGCGCTGATCCAGACGCCCCGCCCCGATCTCTCGTGCCGCGGTCGCCAGCGCCTGTACGGGGCCGGTGATCCGCTTCGCCATGTACAAACCCATCCAGGTCGAGCCGACCAGAATCAGCAACGTCGTCATCAGAAAAAATGACAGATAGACGCCGGTCAGCGGCCGCTTCAACACCCGCAACTGGTTGTAATCCTCGAACGCTTTGGTGAGCCGCCGCGATCGCGCCGCCATGTCACCTGTCAGATAATCGGTGGCCACGACAACGCCGGCCATTCTGCTGTCGCCGCGACGGATCACCACGGCGGCGCGCAGCAGGTCGCCGCCGGTCGCAGTGGGCTCGATCGATCGCGTCGCATTGGTTGCACTCAGCGCCTGCGACGCCAGCCGATCGACCGCCGCGCCGCTGGACCCTGGTGGCAGCGATGGGGCGGCAATTTCAACCACCGGCTGCAACGCGTCGAGTGATCCGCCAGGCGAGGCCACGCGGTACACCGACACCATCTGGACCCGCTGCGAGGTTATGTCGGGAGTCAGCAGATCGCGAATCGGCCGGACGTCACTGTTTGCGAAATCAACAGTCGACAGCGCCCGCGCGATTCGCGTCGCATGATCGGTCACCGCGTTCTGCCGCTCAGCGTAATAATCGCTGGCGATCTTGTTCGCCGAAGACAGCACTTCGTCCATCGGCGCGTTGAACCAGCGGTCGACGCTGGTGCGAATCAGTTCGCTGCCGACGATCAGTACCAGCACCGCTGGCGCCAGGGTCATCCCCAGCAGCAGCACGACGAGCTTGGCGCGAAATCGCGCGAACGGCAGCGCCTTTCGCCGCTCGACGATCAGCTTGATGACGTTGCGCGCGAGGACGAAGACGAGCGCCGCCAGCATCGTCAAGTCGGCGGCGGACAACGCGTAGAGGACGAATTCGCTGAGGAAGTCAGGAGAAAAGCGCGAGGTGCCGTTGGTAATCGCCAGCAGCGCGACCAGCACGCCAACCAGAACGACGATGCCGGCGATGATCAGGCGCGGGTTGTCGCGAAACGGGCGTTTCGGAGCGGGGGCCGTCGCCGTCGCGGCTCGTCGTGGCGTGATCGACGTGACGGTAGCAGGCATCTCGTCTCTCGTCTCTGGTCTCTCGCCGCTCGTTTCTCGCTTCTCGCTGCTCGTTTCGAGTCGCGAGTGGCGAGTGGCGAGTGGCAAGCCGCGGAAAATTACTTCTCCGGATTCAGCAAACCCTTCAACTCGTTGGCAAACTCATTGATATCGCGGAAATGGCGATAGACCGAAGCGAATCGCACATAGGCTACTTTGTCCAGCCGTTTGAGCTCGTCCATAACGAACTCGCCGATGTCCACGGTCGCCATTTCTTTCTCAGAGCGTTCCTGCAACGTCGCTTCGACCCGATCGGCCACGGCCTCGACCGCGGCGAGTGACACCGGTCGCTTCTCGCAGGACTTCAACAGCCCCGCGACCAGCTTCTGTCGATCGAAGCGCTCGCGTGAACCGTCTTTCTTCACGACCATGTACGGAATTTCGTCGATCCGCTCGTAGCTGGTGAACCGCTTGCCACACTCGAGGCACTCGCGACGACGGCGAATCACTTCGCCTTCTTTCGACTCGCGCGAGTCGACCACCTTGTCGCCGAGGTGCCCGCAGTATGGACATTTCATACTTTAGGCCGCACCTTCCTGTTTCACTTCGTCCGCCAGGTGCCGTATTCCCGAGACGCCCAGGCCTTCCTGTGCGGCGAACAGCAGCCCGAGGATTAGCGATGGGACAATCGAGAATAGGTGAGCGATGATCGCCGCGCCGACTGCCGCCTCGTCTCGCGCATCGAAAAACGTTGCGCCGTAGCGAAACGCGGCATGAAATCCGCCGACTGCTCCAGGGGTCGGTACGGCGACACCGAGCGACAGAAACGCCAACATCAGAAACGTGCCGGTGAACGGCACGGCAATGCCGAACGCAACCGCCACACCCCAGGTGCCAGCCGCGATCGTGAGCCACAGCGGAATCGACAACGCCACCGAAATCGCCAGTCGCGACGGCTGCCGGACGATTCCTAATCCTTGCGCGAACTTCTCGACCGTGTGCGCCACGGTATTGCCGATCGCGGACGGCAAGACCCGTGTCAGCCCTTCGACCAGACGCCGCATCCGTTCAGGATTTCCCGCCATCACAAAAAGCGCCGCCAAGCCAGTGATCGAAACGACAGCCGCGGTCGCTGCAGCCCATTCGAGTCCCAGAAAGGCAGCCGGGTGAGAACTGGCGACACTGCCGCCGAAGATGAAAACGTAAACCACCAGGAGAATGATGACTGTCAGCACGTCGAGCAGACGTTCGACAATGATCGTCGCGAACGCGCCGGTCGCATTCATCGTCATGCCAGCGGTTCGTCCGAGCCTCCGCTGACTACGAGCGAGAAAATAAGGGCGAATGACCTCGCCGGCACGCGCAGGAAGAACCGCGTTAGCCGCAAACCCCACTGCCGTCGCACGTAACGCCGGACCAAAGTCCGGCCGGCCGAGCGGTTCGAGCAGATACTGCCAGCGATACGCACGAATCACCAGATTCATCGACGACGCGAGCAGCGCGAACGCGAGCCAGCCCGGTCGCGCGCGAACAATGTCCGCGCCAACCCGATAAAGGTCGACGTCGCGAAGAAACAACGCGAAGAGGCCAGCGGCCAACATGATGACGACGGCGGCACGAACGTACGATCGCATGTGAATTGAGTGCCACCTATGATACCGCCCCACATGTTGTTGTTGTCAGCCGCGACGCCGAACCGGTAAGATCCGGGGCTTTTCCGCAAAAGGAAATCTGTTGCCGCTCGCCGCGCCTGTTCTCCAGACCACGCTCGACACCCGACGCCCCGACCGCCAGGGCAAAGTTCGAGACATCTACGATTTCGGCGACCGCCTCGTCATCGTCGCGAGCGATCGCATTTCGGCGTTCGACTACGTGCTCGGTTCCGGCATCCCGGACAAAGGGAAAGTGCTATCGCAAATTTCCGCGTTCTGGTTCGCGAGAACACGCGGCATCGTGCGGAATCACGTCCTGTCGACCGACCCTGCTGACTATCCCGAACCGGCGCGCGCTGCAGCCGAACTGTTGCGCGGCCGCTCGATGCTGGTCACCCGCACCACGCCGCTGCCGATCGAGTGCGTGGCGCGCGGCTACATTTCAGGATCCGGATGGAAGGATTACAAGGCCAGCGGCGTAGTCTGCGGCCACCAATTGCCAGCCGGCCTTCGCGAATCGGATCGGCTGCCGCAGCCGATCTTCACACCCGCCACGAAGGCCGAAAGCGGCCACGACATCAACATTGACGAGCAACAGGCCGTTGCGCTGGTGGGCCGAACCATTTTCGACCAGGTTCGCGACCTGACGCTGCGGCTCTACGCCGAAGGGTCGGCGCACGCCGAATCGTGCGGCATTATCGTCGCCGATACGAAGTTCGAGTTCGGCGTGTTGCCGAGCGGCGAAGTGATGCTGATCGACGAAATGCTGACGCCCGACTCGTCGCGTTTCTGGCCGATGGATCAATACGCGCCGGGCGGCGCGCAGCCGAGTTTCGACAAGCAGTTTGTCCGCGACTACCTCGAAGCGATTCGCTGGAACAAACAGCCGCCCGTTCCCGCACTCCCCGACGACGTCGTCCTGAAAACGCGCGAGAAGTATGTCGAGGCCTTCCGACGCTTGACCGGGAAGGAGCTTGCGTGATCGCCGAGCGCCTGCAGAAGCTGGTCGATGAAATGGTCGAAAGAGGCGTGCTGTTCGACGACGCCGTTCATGAATTCGAAAAGCGGTTCATCGTGCGGGTGCTGAGTCAGAACGACGGCAGCCTCGGCAAGACGGCCGAGTGCCTCGGCATCCATCGCAACACGCTGACGCGCAAAATGGCGGAGTACAAAATCAAAAGGCGCGCGGCGTAACCCCCAAGCCCCAGCCCCCGTCCCAAGCCCCAGTCCTAGCAGTCGCCGGTTGACACTGCTAATCGGCTGATATATGTTTAGCAGTCGTCTAGCACGACTGCTAACTCACAGGGTAACCACACTTATCGACTGCACGGAGTAGACCCATGAATGTACGACCGCTCCACGACCGCATCATTGTCCAGCGCATCGAGGAAGGCGAACAGAAGGTTGGCGGAATCATCATCCCCGATTCCGCCAAGGAAAAGCCCCAGCAGGGCAAGGTCATCGCCGCCGGCGCCGGCAAATCCAAGGACGACGGCAAGCGCATCCCGATGGATGTGAAGTCCGGCGACACCATCCTGTTCGGCAAGTATTCCGGTCAGGAAATCAAGCTTGATGGTGAGGAATACCTCATCATGCGCGAAGACGAAGTGCTCGCCGTTCTCGAAGGCGGCTCGAGCGATTCCAAGAAATCCAAGAAGTAGCGTTTCACCCGAGCGCAACAGGAGAACACGAGAATGGCAAAGCAAATTGTGTATGGCGAGCAGTCGCGCCAGGCGGTGCTGCGCGGCGTTAACCAGCTGGCCGACGCGGTCAAGGTGACCCTGGGACCGAAGGGCCGCAACGTGGTCCTCGACAAGAAATTCGGCTCGCCCACCATCACCAAGGACGGCGTGACGGTGGCCAAGGAAATTGACCTGAAGGATCCGCTCGAGAACATGGGCGCCCAGATGGTCCGCGAAGTGGCGAGCAAGACCTCCGACACGGCGGGCGACGGCACGACCACCGCCACGGTCCTCGCTCAGGCGATCTACCGGGAAGGCGCCAAGAACGTCGTCGCGGGCGCGAACCCCATGGACATCAAGCGCGGCATCGAGAAGGCGGTGGAAGCGATCACCGCCGAGCTGAAAAAGATGTCGAAGCCGGTCAGCGGCAACATGGTCGCACAGGTCGGCACGATCTCGGCGAACAACGACGAGACGATCGGCAAGATCATCGCTGACGCGATGGACAAGGTCGGCAAGGACGGCGTCATTACGGTCGAAGAAGCCAAGAGCATGGAAACCTCGCTCGACGTCGTCGAGGGCATGCAGTTCGACCGCGGCTACCTGTCTCCCTACTTCGTCACCGATCCCGAACGCATGGAAGTGGTGCTCGAGAATCCCGTCATCCTGATCCACGAGAAGAAGATCAGCTCGATGAAAGATCTGCTGCCGGTGCTCGAGCAGGTGGCGCGGCTCGGCCGTCCGCTGCTGATCATCGCGGAAGACATCGAAGGCGAGGCGCTGGCCACTCTCGTCGTGAACAAGCTGCGCGGCACGCTGCAGGCGGCGGCCGTGAAGGCGCCGGGCTTCGGTGATCGCCGCAAGGCGATGCTCGAAGACATCGCGATCCTCACCGGCGGGCGCGCAATCACCGAGGACCTCGGCATCAAGCTCGAGAACATCAAGCTGGACGATCTCGGCAAGGCGAAGAAAGTCACGATCGACAAGGACAACACAACCATTGTCGAAGGTGCAGGCGCCTCGTCGGCCATCGAAGGCCGCGTGAAGCAGATCCGCACGCAGGTCGAGGACACGACGTCGGACTACGACCGTGAAAAGCTGCAGGAGCGGCTCGCGAAGCTGGTCGGCGGCGTTGCCGTCATCAAGGTCGGTGCAGCCACCGAAACCGAGATGAAAGAGAAGAAAGCGCGCGTCGAAGACGCGATGCACGCGACCAAGGCGGCCGTCGAAGAGGGCATTGTGCCGGGCGGCGGCGTCGCGCTGATTCGTGCGTCGAAAGCGCTCGAGACCCTGAAGCTCGGGGGCGACCAGCAGATCGGTGTGAACATCGTGAAGCGCGCGATCGAAGAGCCGATGCGCTGGATCGCGACCAACGCCGGCCACGAGGGCTCGATCGTCGTGCAGAAAGTTCGCGAGCTGAAGGAGTCCGAGGGCTTCAACGCGCTGACCGACACCTACGAAGATTTGGTGAAAGCTGGCGTGATTGACCCGACCAAGGTCGTTCGCAACGCCTTGCAGAATTCTTCATCCATCGCGTCGCTCCTCCTGACGACCGAGGCGCTGATCTCCGAAATTCCGGAGGAGAAGAAGGAATCGCCGATGCCGGGCGGAGGTGGTGGCATGGGCGGCATGTACTAAAGGTGAAATCGGGAATTAGGCGGAAGAATTAGGAATGGATTCCATTCCTAATCCCTAGTTCTTGATTCGTCATTCGACAGCCCGGTTGCGGAAACGCTGCCGGGCTTTTTTTCGTACTGCGACTTACGACTGACTTTCGACCTTCGACTTTCGACTTTCGACTTTCGACTCTAGTTATCGCAGCGTGAACGTCAGTTCGATCGACACCAGCACCGGCACGGGTTCGCCCATTCGGGTGCCGGGCGCGAACCGCCACTGTTTGGCGGCTTTGATCGCCTCCTGATCGAGGCCAAAGGTGGAGTCGAGCGAGCGGATCACCTGGACGTCGCCAACGGTGCCATCGGGCCTGACGACGCATTCGAGGACGACGACGCCTTGCACTTTGGCGCGCATCGCGTCGGATGTGTAGTTCGGACGCACTTCGCGAATCACACGCGGCAAATTGACGCCGTTGCCGGGCCGATAGACGCCGCCGCCGGTGCCGCCACCGCTGCCCGGACCGAGGCCCGACCCGGTGCCGGGGCCAATGCCGGTTCCAGTGCCCGTACCTGCGCCACCGCCGCTGCCCGATCCCTGCGAAAGAGTCGGCGGCCCCTTCGGGGCATCAATTTGCCCGGGAAGCAGATCTTGCGACGCGGCGAGCGGCTTCGCAGGAATGTTTACCTGTTCGATCGGCGGCGGTTCGTTTTTCGCGACCTGTTGTTCGAGTACCGGCTGCTTCTTTTCGACCGGCACCGTGATTTTGTCCTTGCCTGGCGCCTCCGCCTGGCGCGGCGGTTCTTTCATCCGGTTACCGCCACCACCGCCGCCACCTCCCGGACCGGGCTGCGATAGCCAGACAATTTGGTTGTTCGGCGCGTCCGGCAGCAATGCCTGCGTCGAATAGGGCTTGACCGGAAAACTGCTGACCCAAATGAGGAGGCCGGCAAATGCGACATCCAACGCCGCGGCCGCGAAAAATGACGTCGTCAGGCGTTTCGGTTCCTGGTCGAACAGAAACGGGACTTCGACAGGGTGATCGCCGTCCACGTGGACGGACAGATGACCGGCGGAGATATTCGTGCGGGCGCTGGGCGCCTCGAGCATTTCGGGCATGTCGAGCGGTTTTGGGCTGACTGAAATATTTTCGCGCACGGCGACCCGAGTAGCAAGCTGCAAAAGGAGTGCCTCAGACCTCTAGCGTAAGACCTTAGGAAATGCGGGCTGACTTGGGGTTAGACCCGTCCGGTCCAGGCGCCGATCGCGGCGTTGCCGCCACCGTACGAGTGCATTATCGCCAGCGCGTCAGCGGCGCGCGGCTCAGATCGAATCGCCACCAGCACGCCACCCCGGCCGACCAGCGTTTCGAAGATGCGGCCATCGTGTGGCTGGAATCCGACGCGGCGCATGGTCGCGGCGATTCCGAGCTTGGCAAGATCGCGCGAGGGTCCTTGCAGTGCGTCAATCAAACGGCCACGCCCGAGAACCGGCCCAAGCGAGGCGACGTCCATCCGGTCGCCCCCGGCGCCGAGTGCCTTGGTAATGAGCGACGCCGCGTCGGGAGCCTCTTTCGCCAGAATCGAAACCGCTTCGGCGGGAAAGGCCGCCTGCTTGAGCGCTTCGAGCCCTTTGCCTGCCCACGCCGCGTCCTGAAAAACTGCGACGGTAAAGAGTCCTGCGTCGACGTCCGCCATGTCGTCTCTCGCCCCTCGTTTGCTCGTTTGCTCGCTGCTCGTTGCTCGGGCTCGTTTACTTGTTGCTCGCTGCTCGGCGCTCGTTGCTCGGCGCTTGTTGCTCGTTGCTCGTCGGTTGCCGCAGCCTGGTTCTCGTTGCCCGCGATAATGTAGCACGAGCATGAAGTACGACACGGCGGTCGTCGGCGCGGGACCGTCCGGAGCATGGGCAGCGTACTGCCTGGCACGGCGCGGCGTGCGCGTGGCGATTTTCGATCCGTCGCACCCGCGCGAAAAGCCGTGCGGCGGCGGCGTCACCGGCCGGGCGCTGACCCTGGTCGCCGACGCCATCGATCGCTCGACGGTCGCCGTCACGACTATCCGAACGGCGCGGATTCGCGCGTGCGGCGCGTCAACGTCGCGCGACGAGGCGATCGTGCCGCTTGCAGCCGATTCGCTCGTCGTCGCCAGCCGTGCCGCACTCGATGCGGCGCTGCTCGATGCCGCGCTCGGCGCAGGCGCATCTCTGCACCGGTCGCGCGTCACCGCCGTGATCGCGTCCGCCAGTCGAACGAGAATTGACACCCGCGAGGGTTCGCACGAGGCGGACTGGGTGATCGGCGCGGACGGCGCGAACAGCCTGGTGCGGCGCAGCGTCGCGCTGCCGTTCCGACGCGATCAGTTGTCGATCGCCACCGGATTTTTTGCCCGCGGTACGACGTCGCGCGAGATCGTGATTGAGATGACCGCCGATCCACCAGGCTACATCTGGTCCTTTCCGCGGCCCGATCATCTGGCAATTGGCATCTGCGCGCAGGCCGATGGCGGCGCATCGGCGGCGATGCTGCGCGCCCGCACCCTCCAGTGGATTCGCACCACCGGCATTGCGGGCGATGCGCCGCTCCACGAATATTCCTGGCCGATTCCGTCGCTCGCGGCGCAAGATTTCGGCAGGCTGACACTGGCCGGACCGCTGTGGTCGCTGACCGGCGACGCCGCCGGGCTCGTCGATCCGATCACGCGCGAGGGGATTTTCTTCGCGATTGCCTCGGGCGAATGGAGCGCCGATGCGATCGTGGCAGGCGGACCACCCGAAACCGTCGCCCGCACCTATGCCGCGCGCGTGCACGACGAAGCCGCGCCAGACCTGGCGCGCGGCGCGCAACTGAAGGCCGGCTTCTTTCGCCCGGCGTTCGGATCGCTGATGGTCCGCGCGCTGCAAGAAAGCGACTCGATTCGCGGCGTGATGGCCGACCTCGTCGCCGGGGAACAGAGTTATCGATCACTGAAGTGGCGGTTGGCGAAGACGATGGAAATGCGGCTGGCGTGGAAGTGTATAAGGAGGCTGAAGTTCGAAGCGTGAAGTCTGAAGTGTGAAGTCTGAAGCGGCCAGCTCCGTGGGCGCCAATCGGGCCGAAGCAAAGTCTTCATGTAGCAACCGGGAATTCGCCGTCAAAACTTCCATCTGCCTGAAGGAGGCCCGCGAAAGTCTGTTTTGGTTGCGAATTGCGGAGCGCAACAATCTCGGCGATCCAATCAAACGACGTCATCTCATTGGTGAATCGGATCAGCTGGTGGCGATCTACGTGACAACCGTGCGAAAGCTGCAGCAAGGCTGATCGGATGGGCAGACTTCATACTTCACACTTCAGACTTCATACTTCAAACTATTTTGGGACGGATCATTTCGCGAAGTAACCATCTCGCGCGCGGACCTTCACACCGGCGCGGTCAACCTGCACCGTGATGGAGTGCCAACCGGCTTCGGAGTCGGTCCCGCGAGACGGCGCGTAGCCGAGTAGATACTGCAGCCGCAGTTCGCGGGCCAGCGCGGCGAGGGCGGGTTCGAGTTGCCGAGGCTCCCGCACGGCGATCGAGCGTCCGCCGGTGACGGCCGCCAGTTCGGCGAGCTCCGGCACGCGCTCCTTGCCGACCGCGATCGGATAGACCAGAACATCCGATTTGCGCGCATAGTCGATCAGCGCAGTCGCTTTCATTTCGCTGTCACGATCAACACCGTCCGAAATAATCAGCAAGGCGCGTCGTCCTTTCCGCGTCTGCACGATGTCGATCGATTGACGCGTGGCGTCGTAGAGCGGCGTCGTGCCCCACGGCGCGATCGCGTCCCACGCGGTGCGCGCCGCGTCGCGCGCCGGGACCGGTGGGGTGATGGTTTCGATCTCGCTGCCGACCGCCACGACGATCACTTCGTCTTCCGGACGCAGTGCGCGGATGAACGCCGCGGCGGCACGCTTCGCAAGGTCGAGCCGCGCGCCCGCCATGCTGAAACTGCGATCCAGAGCGACAACCACCGACAGCGGAAACTCTCCGGCCGCGAACACGGCGATGGTCTGCGGCCGTCCATCCTCCGACACCCGGAAATCCGACGCGCTCAATCCAGTAACCGGCTCGCCACGGTCGTTCGTCACCGTCGCGTAGACCTCCGTCAGGTTGACGCCCGACGCGAACTGCGCCGCCGCG
>Ga0207659_10000168_pt1 | contig 39208 bp, 26 predicted proteins | sample KBSM43metaG_FD_184330 | JGI IMG/M metagenome (GOLD analysis project Ga0207659, IMG submission 184330) | Miscanthus rhizosphere microbial communities from Kellogg Biological Station, Michigan, USA - KBS M4-3 metaG (SPAdes) (version 2) | ecosystem: Host-associated > Plants > Roots > Rhizosphere >...
GCGGGTCGCGGCATCCTTCCGCGGCGCTTCGCGCCGCTCGCCGGACTGGATGGTCCCCACGCGTTCGCCGCTCGCCGGCGCGCATTCGCGCCGCGACAAAAACTCCGTTGACTCCGCGCCTCCGTTCCCTCGGCGCGGAGGCGCGTTCCAGCGACGCGCCCTAAGAAATTGGACAAAGTGCGGCGTGGATGCGCGTCGTGGACCACCGTCTCCTGCCAACGCTATTTGGGCGCGAGACTCTTCGGACCGGTGGTCGCCTCGACCGCGTCGCCGTGCGCGAGGAGCTCGAGCTTCGCGCCGATTTCGGTGGGCGCGCGGCCGTTCACGTTGCCGAGCACGATGACAATCACCTTGGAATCCGGGTAATACGCCATGTGCGTGTTGAATCCGTCGATCCCGCCGTCGTGTCCGATCACCTTGCGGTCCTTGAGCGTGTGGATCGTCAGGCCAAACGCGTAATCGTTCTTGAACGGCGTCGTCATCTTCTGCAGCGACGCCGCACTCACCACCCTGCCCGCGAACAGCGCCTGTTCCCATTTCAGGAGATCGAGGGTCGTCGAGTACAGCGCGCCGGCAGCGTGCGGCACGCTCATGTGGATGTAACCGGCGTTGGCGAACCCGTTCGGGCCGGCGACGTAGCCGGCGGCGCGGTGCGGGATAATCGCGATGTTCGAGTCGTAGCCGGAATCGTGCATGCCGAGCGGCGCGAACAGGTTCTTCTGCACGAACTCGGCATAGCTGCCGCCGGACAACTTCTCGATCAGCGCGCCCAGCACGATGTAACCGGAGTTGCTATAGCTCATTTTTTCCCCGGCTTCGAAGTCGAGCGGCCGGTCGCGCAGCATCCCGATGATCTTGTCTGGCGATGCCGGCGATACCTGCATCTCTCGATAGGTCGGCAACGCCGTGAAGTTCGGGATGCCGCCCGAGTGGGTCAGCAGGTTCCGCACGGTAATGCGATCCCACGCGGTCGGAAGATCTGGCAGGTAGGTCTTCACCCGCTCGTCCACTTTCAGCGTGCCACGTTCTTCGAGCAACAGAATCGCGGCGGCGGTGAACTGCTTGGTAATCGATCCAAGCCGGAACTTGGCCGATGGCGAATTGGGGATGTCCCATTCGAGGTTCGCGAACCCATAACCTTTGCTGAGCAAAACGTCGGATCCCTTGGCGACCAGTACGGCGCCCATGAACGTCTTTTTCGCGACCGCTTCCTGGACGATTTGCTCCATCCGGGCAACGTCCTGGGACGCCGCGGTCGTCGCCAGCGTCAAAACCAGAAGAGCGGCGCCGAGCAATCTGCTTCGCATGACGCCGCATTTTAGTTAATCTGGACGAGTGAGCGGCCGACAAGATCAAACGGACGGTGCGGTCAAGGAACGGGTCAAAGCCAAGAAGCAAGACCCGTCTTTATATAAGGTTGTCCTGCTGAACGACGACTACACGACGATGGAGTTCGTGATTCGCGTGCTGGAGTCCGTGTTTCAAAAGTCGCCGGCCGAAGCCTACCGCATCATGATGCATGTCCACGTCCAGGGTCGCGGCATCGCCGGCGTTTATCCGTGGGAGATCGCCGAAACCAAGGCTGATACGGTGGCCGCGCTGGCCAAAGATGCCCAATACCCGCTGCGCGCAGCGGTCGAGGAAGCGTGAACTGTGTTTTCACCGTCTGTTGAAGTTGTCTTGACGATTGCGTTCCGCGAGGCCGAATCGCGGCGCCACGCCTACCTCACGCTCGAACACCTGCTGTATTCACTGGCCCACGACGCGGACGGCGAACGGATCCTCGGCGCGGTCGGCGTCGACCTGCCGAAACTGCGGCGCGATCTCGACGCGTTCCTGCGCGAATCGGTTGAAACCGTCAAGCGCGGCGAGGAGCGGGAACCGGCGCAAACCATCGCGTTCCGCCGCGTCCTGCAAACCGCAGCGATGCACGTGCAGAGCGCGCAACGCGCCGAAGTCCAGGCCGGCGACGTCTGCGCGGCGATTCTGCAGCAGCCGCAAACCCACGCGGCACAACTGCTGGCGGCGCAAGGCGTCACGCGCCTCGACGTGCTCGAATACCTGTCGCACGGCATCACCAAGACGCCGATCGGCCCTGAAACTCCCGACGATTCGTCCGACGTGGCGAGTGCCGGCGTCGGTCCGGAAGGATCGGCGACCGCGCGCGATCCGCTCGGCGCCTACTGCACCAACCTCACCGAACGGGCGCGCCAGGGCAAACTCGACCCGCTGATCGGCCGAGCCGACGAGTTACAGCGCACCATCGAAGTGCTGTGCCGCCGGCGCAAGAACAATCCGGTGTTCGTCGGCGAAGCGGGCGTCGGCAAAACCGCGATGGCCGAAGGCCTGGCGCAACGGCTGCTCGCGGATGATGTTCAGGATGCGCTCAAGGGCGCGGAGGTATTTGCGCTCGACACCGCCGGCCTGCTCGCCGGCACGCGCTTCCGCGGCGACTTCGAGGAGCGATTCAAAGCGGTAATCAAAGCGCTCTCGGCGCGACCACGGCCGATCCTGTTCATCGACGAAATGCATTCGACGGTCGGCGCCGGCGCGACCACCGGTGGCACGATGGATCTCGCGACGCTGATCAAGCCGATTCTGACGAGCGGCGAGCTGCGGGTGATCGGCTCGACGACGTTCGAAGAGTTCAAGCACATCGAGAAGGACCGCGCGCTGGCGCGACGGCTGCAGAAGATTGCCATCGAAGAGCCGACGCAAGACGAAGCCGTCAAGATTCTCGCCGGCCTGCGCAGCCGCTACGAAGAACATCATCGCGTCAAGTACACCGACGCCGCGATCGAGGCGGCGGTCAAGCTGGCGGCGCGCCACCTGCGCGACTATCGGCTCCCCGACAGCGCGATCGATCTGATCGACGAAACCGGCGCCGTCGCGCGTCTCGCTGCTCCTGCTGCTGTTCCTGCCGATCCTGCCCTTCCCGCCCCTCCTGCCCTGCCCGCGGACGTGGTGGTCGACGCCGCTGACATCGAACGGGTCGTCGCGCGGATCGCGCGGATTCCGGCGCGTCAGGCGTCGTCATCCGACAAGGCGCGGCTGCGCGGGCTCGAAGATGCGTTGAAGAACGTGGTGTTCGGACAGCAGGAGGCAGTTCATCTCGTCGCGCAAGCGATCAAGCGCTCACGCGCCGGGCTCGGATCGCCGGACCGCCCCGCCGGGTGCTTCCTGTTCACAGGTCCCACCGGCGTTGGCAAAACCGAGCTCGCCAAGCAGTTGGCGCAGCAGCTCGGAAACGAATTCACGCGCTTCGACATGAGCGAGTACATGGAGAAGCACGCTGTCGCGCGGTTGATCGGCGCGCCGCCTGGCTACGTCGGGTTCGAGCAGGGGGGGTTGCTGGTCGATGCGGTTCGGACGCATCCGTACAGCGTGGTGTTGCTGGACGAGATCGAAAAGGCGCACTACGACGTCTTCAACATCCTCTTGCAGGTCATGGACCACGCGGTACTCACCGACAACACCGGCCGCAAGGCTGACTTCCGCAACGTGGTCCTGGTATTGACGTCCAACGCCGGCTCGCGCGAGATGAGTCAGCGAACGATGGGGTTTTTCGAGGGCGGCGCCAACGACACGATCAGCCGATCGAAGCTCGCGATCGAACGCGTGTTCAGTCCCGAATTTCGCAACCGCCTCGACGCGATCGTCACCTTCGGCTCGTTGAATCCTGAGGTGATGGAGCAGATTGTCGACAAGTTCATCCTGCAGCTCGAGCAGCAACTCGCCGAGCGCAAGGTCGCGATCACGCTGCGGCCCGAAGCCCGATCGTGGCTCGCGGTGCGCGGCTACGATCCGAAGTTCGGCGCCCGGCCGCTCAGCCGCGTCATCCAGCGCGAAGTCCGCGATCCGTTGACCGATCAGATCTTGTTCGGAGCGCTGGAGAATGGCGGAACGGTGATGATTGGCGTCGCCGAGGAGAAGCTCACCTTCGCATACGCATGATCTAGGTACTGATCACACCAAGGACACCCAAGGGCACAAAGGACACAAAGGCGTTCCTTCGCAGAATTGTGGCGACTGCGAGCCTCATCCGGTTGTCGCAATTTGAGGGCAGGGATGCCTTCGTGTCGTTCGTATCCTTGGTGTCCTTTGTGTAATCAGATCCTTATAATCCCTTCCAACATCCTATCTTTGTGCAGGAGCTCCTCATGACGCGCACCGCTTTTCGCCTGATCGCTCCGCTCGCACTCATCGCCGCCGCCGGAGCGGCTCTGCCATCGCTCGGCGTCGCCTTGCGCGGGCAATCGGCTCCGCTGCCAAGTACCAAAAACGGCGAATGGCCGATGTACACCGCCGACCTTGCCGGCAGCAAGTATTCGCCGCTGTCGCAGATTGACGCCAGCAACTTCAACAAGCTCGAAGTCGCATGGCGCTTCAAAACCGACAACCTCGGGCCGCGTCCCGAGAACAAGCTCGAAGGCACGCCGATCATGATTCGCGACACCATCTACGCCACCGCCGGCACGCGGCGGGCAATCGTCGCGCTGAACGCGCAGACCGGCGAACTGAAATGGATGTACGCGATGGATGAAGGCCCGCGCGCGCTAGCGGCGCCGCGGCAGCTTTCCGGCCGCGGACTTTCCTACTGGACCGACGGCAAAGGCGACGAGCGGATCGTGTTTGTCACCATCGGCTATCGCCTGGTGGAATTGAACGCGAAGACCGGCCAGCCGATTTCCACCTTCGGCAAGGCCGGTATGGTCGACATGAAAGAAGGCGTGGTGATCGGCAAGGACAAGCCGATCGATCTGGAAAAGGGCGAGATCGGGCTGCACTCGACGCCAACCGTCGTCGGCGACACGATCATCGTCGGGTCATCGATGGCCGAAGGGCTCGGCTATCGCTACTCGACGAATGCCAAAGGCCTGGTGCGCGCCTTCGACGCACGCACCGGAAAACAGATCTGGCGCTTCAACACGATCCCCTACCCCGGCGAGCCGGGCAACGAAACCTGGGAAAACGGTTCGTGGGAGTGGACGGGCAACGTCGGAGTCTGGACGCAGATTACCGTCGATCCTGAAGCCGGCCTGGTGTACCTGCCGGTCGAGTCGCCAACGATCGACGAGTACGGCGGCAATCGCCCGGGCAACAATCTCTACGCCGAATCGCTGGTCGCGGTCGAACTCAAGACCGGGAAGAAGAAGTGGCACTTCCAGTTGGTGCACCATCCGCTGTGGGACCACGACATCTCGTCGGCGCCGCTGTTGATCGACGCGGTGATCGACGGACGGCCGCGCAAGCTGGTGGCGCAGCCAACCAAGCAAAGCTTCCTCTACGTATTCGACCGCATCACCGGTCAGCCAATCTGGCCGATGCCGGAAACGCCGGTGCCGCAAACGGATCTACCGGGTGAGAAGACCTCGCCGACCCAGCCGATCCCGAGCAAACCGCCGGCCTATTCGCGCACGCACGTGACGACGGACGATCTGATCGATTTCTCGCCGGCGTTGCGGGCACAGGCACTCGAGAATCTGAAGAAGTTCCGTTGGGAGCCGACGCCGTACATTCCGCCGGTGCTGGCAAGGCCCGATCGACTCGGGTCGATCAACGTCGGTAACACCGTTGGCGGCATCAACTGGCCGGGCGCGGCGTTCGATCCTGAAACCGCAACGTTCTACGGTCAGGCGAACAACTCGTCCATCACGTCGCGGGGGTTCACGCAGGCCTACTTCGATCAAGTGAAACCGGAAAACCAGTCGAAGAACCGCATTCCGATTTGGGAAGCCGAACCGGTCGGTGCGGAGGCTGCGCTCGAAGCCGGCGGACGCGGCGGGGCTCTCGCTGGACGCGGCCGCGGCGCAGGCCGTGGTCCTTCAACTGTGCCCGGACAGCCGCCCGCAACACCGGGAGAACCCGGCGCACCGGCGGCAACTCCAGCAGCGCCTGCTGGACGCGGTGGTGGCCTGACGACCGGACTCGAGGGCCTTCCGTTTGTGAAGCCGCCGTACGGTGTGCTGACGGCAATCGATTTGAACAAGGGCGAGATCAAGTTCAAAGTACCGCACGGCGACACGCCCGACAATGTCCGCGCCGCTCTGGAACGGCTCGGCATCAACTATCCGGAAAAAACCGGCCAGTCCGGCAGCGTTGGCTTGATGGTGACCAAAACGCTGGTGGTGGTCGGCGACCCGCAGTTCACCGCGCCGCCGGGCCGGACACGCGGCGCCATGTTGCGCGCCTACGACAAGAACACGGGAAAGGAGGTCGGTGCGATCTCTATTCCTGCGCCGCAGAGCGGTTCGCCGATGACTTACATGATGAACGGCCGCCAATACGTCATCGTGGCAGTGAGCGGTGGAAATGTGACCGGTGAATATATCGCCTTCGCGTTGCCGAACTCGGAAATCCGCTCAACGAGCCAGGGACAGCCTCAGTAGATTTTCAACGAGAGCTGAACCCAGAGTCCGCCGAGATCGCCGAGATTGAGATGCTCGGCGCACTCGGCGGCTCGGCGTTCCTCTCTCCCACAAAGTCTTCCTGGGCAATAACTTAGGTCGCCGCAAAAACCTGCTGTCGAGTTAATACAATACGTTACTTGACTCTATTGTCCTATTGAGTCAGTATTGCTTGTAACGGATTGTCATGAAAAACATCACAGTTGCGCTGCTGCTCGTGCTCGCCATCTCGTCTCATTCGGCCGCTCAGACGTCGAACGGAAGCCTCACTGGCGCCGTTCGCGATTCGTCAGGCGCCGTTGTCCCTGGCGCGTCGATTACCGCTCAGGGTTCTGATGCGACGTTTCAATTCACCACCGAACTCGACGGCGCGTTCCGCTTCCTCAACCTGGAGCCGGGCGCGTATCGACTGACCGCGTCGCTTTCGGGATTCCGCGCCGATTCGCGCGAGGTGGTCGTGTCGCTCGGCAAGAACACCAACATCGACCTGCGGCTCGAAGTCTCGTCCGTCGATTTCGTCATCACTGTTGCCTCGCCGATCGTCGACCCAAAGCAGACCGGAACCGCCACCACGTTTTCAAAAGACGAATTGGTCAACGTACCGACCTCGCGCGATCCGTTCGCGCTCGTGCGCACCGTGCCTGGCGTATTGTTGGATCGGGTGAACATCGGCGGCAATGAAACCGGCCAGGCGCCGATGGTCGTATCAAAGGGCACGCGCCCCCAGGACACGGTCTACACGCTCGACGGCGTCGTGATCACCGACATGGCCGCCGCCGGCCTGCCACCGACCTATTTCAACTTCGACAACTTCGAGGAGATCCAGGTTGCGACGTCTGGCCAGGACATCAAGCAGCAAACCGGCGGCGTTGGCATCAACCTGGTGACCAGGCGCGGCACCAATCAATTCCATGGCAATGCTCGCGCGGCTTTCGCAAACGAGGCGCTCGAGTCGTCCAATGTGCCCTCCGAGCTGAAGAATCTCGCAACACCGGTGACGGCGGAAACCGCGGATCACAACAAACAGATCTCGGATGTCAGCGTCGACATCGGCGGTCCGATTCGCGCCAACCAGGCGTGGTTTTACGCATCGTATTCGGCGCAGGATATCCAACTGGTCCGCCGCTCGGGCGCGTTGCTCGATCGCACGAAACTGAAAAACCCGTCGCTCAAGCTCAATTGGCAGGCCGACAGGAAGGACATGGTCAGCTTCCTGTTCTTCAATGGCTCGAAAGTGAAAGACGGCCGCAGTCCTGGCGTTCCGGGAATCGTCTATGACGCGCCCACCGCGACATTCCATCAGGACAACGGCTATACCGATTTCCCGCTGCACGGCCTGTGGAAGATCGCGGACGATCGGGTAGTCAGTCCGAACCTGTTCGTGTCGGGGCAGTACGCCTACTACAACACCGGCCCCGCACTGACGCCGATGGGCGGCATGAACATGCAGGCCGGCCGCAGCCTCACGACGGGTCAGTCGTACGGATCGTTTCAGCAACAGTTGAATGAACGCCCGCAACAGACTGTCAGCGGTGACGCGCACGCGTTCGTGAAAGCGGCCGGCATGTCGCACGACATTCAAATCGGCTCGGGCTTCCGAACGACCGATGCGTGGACGTTGAACGAGTGGCCGGGGAACGGCATCCTCGCCATCGAGAACTCGCCAACCGATTTCCGTGCGCAGGTGTTCCGCCAGGGCAACGGCGGCAACCGCGCCAACTACTTCGACATCCACGCCGGCGACACCATCAGCAAAGGGCGGGCGACGATCAACGTCGGACTGCGCTACGACCGCCAGTGGGGCGAAGCGCTGTCGAGCACGATTGCGGGCAACAAGGCGTTCCCCGATCTGGTGCCTGGCCTGACCTTCGCCGGTTACGACTCACCGTTCACGTGGAAGAACTTCTCGCCCCGCGCCGGCCTGACCTACGCACTCGACGAGAGCCGCCACACGATCGCGCGAGTAACCTACAGCCGTTTCGCTGGGCAGTTGAGCCCGACGACGATCGGCTTCCTGAATCCGGCGTCGACCGCGGGATCGGCCACCTATCGTTGGGTAGACAAGAATAGCGATCACTTCGCGCAAGCCGATGAAGTGCTGACCGATCAGCGGTTGACGCAGGGCGGCGGCTTCAACCCCGCCAATCCGACGGCGGTCACCTCGGCCAACCAGCTCGATCCGAAATTGCGGGCGCCGCAGACGCACAGCTTCGTCGCGGGAGTGGATCGGGAACTGATGCCGAACCTCGCCGTGCAGATGAATTACACCTACACGCGAACCACCGACCTGTTCGGCAATGCGACGGCGAACATCACGCCGCGCACCGGCGTCACCCTCGCCGACTACAGCGCCGGCCCGATCTTGACCGGCACGCTTCCCGATGGCGCCGCTTATAGCGTCCCGACCTACGTCGCGAACGGCGCGAAGGTCGTCGCGGGGGGTCTCGGGTTTCTGACGACGACGGTTCCGGGCTACTACACGGATTACAACGGCATCGAAGTCGCAGTGTTGAAGCGGCTGTCGAATCACTGGATGGGCCGCGTCGGCTTCGCCTATGACAACGCCCGCGAGCACTTCAGCGATCCAGCGGGACGCTACGACACCAACGGCAACCCGACGCCGACCTTCGCCGAGCCGTTGATCGATGGCGGTCAGTATGCGCCGGTGACCAGCGCGAGCAGCGGCTCGGGCAGCGTGTTCGTCAACGCGAAGTGGCAGTTCAACGCCAACGGGATGTATGTCGCGCCGAAGGACATCGAACTGAGCGCCAACGTCTTCGGGCGTCAGGGCTATCCCTATCCGCTGTTCCGGTCGCAGACGCTCGGCGGCGAGTCGTTGACCGTACTGGTAACGCCGGCGATCGACTACTTCCGCTACGACAACGTGTGGGACACCGACGCCCGTGTCGCGCGCACCTTCAACCTGCACGGCAAGCGGCTGCGGGTGATGGGTGACGTGTTCAACCTGTTCAACGCCAACACGGTGCTGGTGCGGAACAACAACATCCTGTCGACCACCTTCAATCAGGTGGTGCAGAACCTCAGCCCGCGCATTGTGCGGTTCGGAGTGGAGATCGGCTTTTAGAAAGCCGAACACGCCGGGCTCGCAGAGAAACAACCTTCTGCGGGCTCGGCAGCCTCGGCGATCTACTTCTTTAGCTCCTGATACAGCTGCCCGACGAATCGATCCGCCGTCGCCGCGGTCGCCCCGGTTACCTTCGCATCCCACTCCGCGGTCGGCTTCACCGCGACGACTTCTTCCTGCGTTTTGTTCTGCCGCACCAGCGCCGCAACTTTGTCGCGGACCGCGACCATCATGTCGCGATGCGCGGCAACCGCCGCCTTGTCCACGATCGCGCCGTGGCCGGGAACAATCCGGGTGTCGGCCCTGCCAAGCTTCTGAATCGCGTCGAAGCCGGCCAGCATGCCGTTCATCGTGCCGCCGTTGGCTCGGTCGATGTTCGGGTAGCCGGTCGACCGGTAGAAATCGCCGGTCATGATCACGTTGGCGTTCGGGAAATAAACCATCGTGTCGCCGTCGGTGTGCGCGACGGGTACTGGCACCAGCAGCACGCCTTCGCCATTGGCGTGAATCACGATCGTCGTGTCGTAGGTCACCGCCGGCAAGCCGATCGCCGGCATCGGCACACCCGGCTGGCCGTTCGCACCCGGCGATGGATGCGCCAGGCGCTCGCGTAATTGGCTGCGGGCGTAGATCGTCGCGCCGGCCTTGCCGATGTTTTCATTGCCGCCGGTGTGGTCGCCATGCACGTGGGTGTTGATCAGAAAGCGAATCCGGCCGTCTGATACTTGCTTGATTGCGGCAATGATCTTCTCGCTGAGCGGCGCAAACTGCGCGTCGACCATCAGCACGCCGTCGGGGCCGGCGAGCACTCCGATCGTTCCGCCCTGGCCCTCGAGCGTGTAGAAGTTCCCCGCGATCTTGGTCGTCTTGATTTCGACCTTGCTGAAGTCCGGCTGCTGCGCCCGGAGCGCCGGCGCGCTGATCACCGCCGCCGCCGCCACGCCAATAAGAAAAGCTCGCACGTCGCCACCTCCTGCTCGCTGCTCGTTACTCGCTGCTGGCTGCTCGGGACTCGTTGCGCGTGACTCGCCACTCGTGACTCGCTGCTTGCCTATTCCCGAATGTATCCGCCGTCGCACGCATTCTGGATCACCTCCAGCACAAACGGCCAGACGTCCGGCATCGCCGTGCGAATCGGCTCCATCCGCTTAAGCACCTGGCTTCGGGTCACGGCGTGAGCAACCCAGCTGCCCCCGCCCGCTTTCATGTTCTGCAGCAGTGCCTGAAGCCGGTCGAGTGCGTTGGCGAATCGAGCTTCGGGCGATTCGGCGGCCTCGAATTCCTCCCACAGCGCTCTCGTCCGCTCGGCTTCTCCTGGTGGTAATAGCCCGAACAGGCGTTCCGCCGCCACTCGTTCCCGATCGACTTTGCCGATCCCGGCCTGGGCGTCGTAAGCGAATGTGTCGCCCGCGTCGATTTCAACCAGGTCGTGCACCGTCACCAGCTCGAGCACGCGTAACAGATTCGTCCCCTTCGGCGCATATTCGTAAAGCGCCATCGCCGCGACCGCCAGATGCCACGAATGTTCGGCGGAATTTTCGTGTCGCGAGTTGTCGGTCAGCGGCGTGCGCCGGACGATGGTCTTCAACTTGTCTGCTTCGACGACGAAGGCGATCTGACGTGCGAGCCGCTCGGAGGTCATGGAGTTAATATACCCGCCATGAAACGCCTGACTCTCGCCTGCGCATTCGCTACGGTTTTCGCGTCGTTGGCCATTCATGGCCAGCCTGCCCCGTTCAATGTGGTGGAAGCCACCATTCCGCAGATACGCGATGCGATGGAGCAGAAGCGCCTGACTTCGCGGCAGTTGGTGATGATCTACCTGGCGCGGATTGCGACGTACGAGGACCGTCTCAACGCGACACTTGCGGTCAATGCTCACGCCCTGGAAGAAGCGGACCGTCTCGATCGCGAACGCGCGCAGGGACGAATCCGCGGACCACTGCACGGCATTCCGGTGGCGCTGAAAGACAACATCCACACCACCGACATGCCGACAACCGGCGGGGCGCTGGCCTTCGCCAACTACACGCCGCCATACGAAGCGACGCTGACCAGAAATCTGCGCGATGCCGGCGCGATCATCATTGCGAAAACCGGCTTGACCGAGCTCGCCAACTGGGTCGCCGGCAATCCGAACGCCATGCCCGGCAACTACAACGCGGTCGGCGGCTTCGCCTACAACCCGTACGACCCGCGCCCCGATCCGCGTGACAATCCAGGAGACGGACGGCCGGTGCTGCAAACCGGAGGGTCGAGCTCAGGAGTCGGCACCGCGGCCAGTTTCTGGGCCGCCAACGTCGGCAGCGATACCGGCGGCTCGGTGATCAGCCCCTCGAACGCGAACATGCTGGTTGGTATCCGTCCGACGATCGGACGAATCAGCCGCTATGGCGTGATTCCGATTACCGCCGATCACGACACGGCAGGGCCGATGACGCGCACGGTCAGCGATGCGGCGATCATGATGGGCGCACTCGAAAGCCCGACACCGGATCCGAACGATCCGGCCAGTCCATTTCGTACCGTCTGCACACCGCCGCCGAATCGCGACTACACGAAATTCTTGAATGCCGCCGGCCTGAAAGGCGCGCGCATCGGTATTCCGCGCGCCTTCTACTACGACCGCATCACCTTGACCGGTGATCAAACAGCCCGCCCCGAGGGAATCGGGCCGACAACCGGAATCACTGCCGGACGCGGCGGCCTCAACCCCGCGCAGGCCAAGGCGATGGCCGATGCGATTGCGGTGCTGAAGGCGCAGGGTGCCGTGGTCGTCGATCCTGCGGACGTTCCGAGCCTCGCGGCCAAGAGTCCAGCCGAGAATTTCGCAGCATGGGACTTCTGCTCCGGTGCCGAGCATGCCAAGGGCAAGGACGCCGGCTGCTCGGTGAACTTCAAGTACGGCATGAAACGCGACTTCAACAGCTGGCTGAAGAGTCTCGGACCGTCCGCGCCGGTCAACAGCCTCACAGCATTGCGCGACTGGAATACCGCGCACGCCAAGGCAGGAGCGATCAAGTTCGGGCAGTCGCGCCTCGACATCTCGGATGAAATGGATCTCGCCGCCGACAAAGCGCGCAACGATGCGGATGACAAGAAGGACGTCGCCCTGAGCCGCACGACCGGAATCGACGCGGTTCTGAAGGCGAATCGGCTCGACGCCATTTTCACTCCCGGCGGCGCGGGTGCCGGCCTCGCCGCGCGGTCGGGCTATCCGATCATCGTCGTGCCGTTTGCAACCATTCCGAACGCGCCCAACAATGCACCCTACCCGGCGGGATTCGACGCCAAGCCGGCGCCGTTCGGCGTCGGCTTTACCGGGACAGCGTGCAGCGAACCGAAACTGATCGAGTTGGCGTACGCTTTCGAGCAGGCGACGAAGAAGCGCGTACCGCCGGCGGCCACGCCGTAATTTCCCGACACGGAGTTGGACGGAGACACGGGTACAACACGGAGCAACAGAGAAACAGAGAAAAGCATGATTCTCTCTTTTCTTTTCTCCGTTGCTCCGTTGCTCCGTGTTGTACCCGTGTCTCTGTATCCTCCGTTCCGTGCTAAGCGGACTGCCGCAGTACGAGCACCGGATTCATCCGCAGCACGCGTGACGCGGGAATCGCCGCGGATGCGAGCGCCGTCGCGCTCAGGACCGCAACGGCTCCGACGAGCACTGGCAGATCGATCCCTCCGGTTTCTGGCAGCAACGCGGCCAGCAGTCGTGACGTGGCCAGGGCAAGCACGACACCACTGACTGCGCCGACGGCGACGATCCGGACCTGGTCGGTGACCGCGCGCCGCCACAGCGCGCCGCTGTCGCAGCCGAGCGCCAGGCGGACACCAAACTCCGGCATCCGCTCGGCGATCGAACGTGCCGTGACGCCGGCAATGCCGATGGCACCAAGCACCAGGCCGACCAGCGCGAGGCCGAGCATCAAGGTCGTCCGAAACTTCTGCGGCGCGAGCGAGTTGGCGAGGAACGTGTCGATCGATTGGATGCGATCCAGCGCCAGCATCGGATCGACGCCGGCGACGGCCGCGCGAAGCGCCGGCGCGAGTTGTTCAGGCTCCCCCGCGGTTCGCATCACGAGCGCCATCGGGAACGCGACGTTCGCCGTCTGGCTCCAGGCCGCGTAGAGTGTCGGCTCCGGCGGTAACAACAAGTCCACGTCGCTGACGTCGTCGACCACTCCAACGACCGTCATCGCGGACGAGGTGCCGCGCTTCATTCGCTGCCCGAGCGGATCGACGTTTGGCCAGAACCGCTCTGCGAACGAGCGACTGACCACCGCGACGGTTGGCGTCGACAGCGAGTCCTGCGGTGCAAACACGCGGCCCCGCTCGACGCGAATGCGCATGGTTGAAAAGTAGGTCGTGCTGACGCGCCGGAATTGGACGGTGTAGCCCGAACCGTCCGCCTTCGGTTGATTCTCAATCTCGACGAGCGTCTGGTAGTTGAAGCCGGGCGTAAAGCGGTTCATGGTTGCGCCTGAGTGCGTGACGCCAGAAATTGCAGCAACGCGCTCGAAGATCCGCTCCATTGCAGCAACCCGCTCGGGACCATTGGCATAACGCGATGGCGGCAACTGCAGTTGTGCGGTCAACATGTTCGAGGGGTCGTAACCCAGCGTCAGCCGTGATGTTCGGACCATTGCACGGACCAACAGTCCGCCGGACACCAGCAGCGCCACGCACGTCGCAGTCTGCACGATCAACAGACCGTTTCGCCAACGTTGTCGATCCCGCGACCCGGTCGATCGGATGGTTGCCGCGTTCAACGCCGGTGCGGCATCTGACGCATTCCAGGCGGGCACCAACCCGGCAACCAGCGACGATACCAGCGCGCAACCCATCGCGTAGGCAGCGACCCGCCAATCGATGGAGACCACGCCGAGCACCTGCGTCGTCGCAGGTGCGATCGCCAGGAGGGTCGGTACCAGCCATGCCCCAATCACCAGCGATAACGTCGCGCCGACGACGTTGATGATCGTGATCTCGAGAAGCACCAGTCGCGCGACCGCCCAACCAGTCGCGCCGATCGCGCGGCGAAGCGCCAGTTCGCCCCGGCGGGCGGTGACGTGCGCCAGCGTCAGGCTTGCGACATTCGACGAGGCGATCAACAGCAGCGCGACGACTGCACAAAACAACACCACCAGCGGTGCGCGAAACGAACCATATTGCCAGTCGCGAAAAGTGATGAGGCCACCCGTCCAGCCTTGATGGGTCGTTGGCAGCTCGCGCGTCAGGTCTGCGACGACCGCTCGAACTTCAGCCACAGCCTGCTCGAAGGTGGCGCCGTCGGCCAACTGCGCGATCGTTACGATGTAGGTTCGCCCTTCAGCCGGATTTGCTGTCTTGGTGATGCCGAGCGGCGTCCACGCTTCGGCCTCGAGGAAGGTCGGCGGAAACGAGCGCGGCATCACGCCAACGATCGTGTACGGATCGCCATCCAGTTCGACACCCCGACCAATGACGCTCTGATCGCCGCCCAGCCGCCTCTGCCATGCGCCGTAGCTGAGAACCAGCAACGGCGCTCGCCGCGTCTCTTCCTCCTCGGTGAATGCGCGCCCCAATAGCGGTGTGTCGACCGCCACCCGGAACATCTCGGCGCTGACCGCTGCCGTATTGATGACAGCCGGTTCGCCGCCGCCAAAGCTCAATACGCGATCAGCGGTGGTAAACGCGGCGATGTGCGTCAGCGTGCGGGCACGTTCGCGAAAGCGCACCAGATCGATCGCGTGCAGCGGGTTGCGGAACTTCGGATCCGACAGGCCGGGCGGCATCAGGTAGATCTGGACGGTGCGATCGCCGCTCTTCAGCGGAATCGGCCGAAACAACGTAGCGTTGATGGCGGCGAACAGCGCGGCGTTGACGCCGATGACCAGAGCCAGCGTTCCGATGGTGGCGGCGGCGTAGGCCGGTCGCCGGATCAGGCCGCGGTAGGCCTGGCGCAATTCGAACATCATGCGCCCAGCTTAGGGGTCGGTGGGCAAGTGCGCTATCGCATTCTTGCCATGTAGATGATGAAAATTCTGAATCCGACCAGATCCTCAGATCCTAAGATCCTTAGATCCTTAAATGCCACTCTAAAGTACGCGAATCAAATCGGAGCGCGTGATGATGAACGTTTTGTCGGTTTTGAAGTCGCGCACCAGGACAGCGGGGTTCTCGGGCGTGATCATCGTCGAGAGCAATTCGACTGGCGTCGATACGTCGACGAACGGAAAAGCCGGCTGCATGATCGAATCGACTGCCTGCGCCTTCACCTTCGGATCGTGCACCAGCTCCTGATACAGGCGCATTTCGTTCAGCGAACCGACCAGCCGCTTGTCGCGGGTGATCGAAATCTGCGAAAAATCGTGCTCGCTCATCAAGCTCAGCGCGTGCTCGACCGGTTCGTTGGCCTCGATCGAACAGAGTTCGCCCGATAACCGCGCCGCGACCAGGTCCCGGGCAGTCATGCCGGTCCGTTCGAGGAACCCTTTCTCGCGCATCCAGTCATCGTTGAACATCTTGCCGAGGTAACGCGAGCCGTGATCGTGGAACACCACCACGATCACGTCGCGGTCGTTCTGAAAGTGGTCCTTCAGCTGCAGCAAACCGGCCATCGCCGAGCCGGCGGAGTTGCCGGCAAAAATGCCCTCTTCCCGCGCGATCCGCCGCGTCATGATCGCAGCATCCTTGTCGGTGACCTTTTCGAAGTGATCGATGACGTCGAAGTCGACGTTCTTCGGCAGAAAATCCTCGCCGATTCCTTCGGTGATGTACGGATAGATCTCGTTCTTATCGAAAACGCCGGTCTCCTTGTATTTCTTGAACACCGACCCATACGTGTCGATGCCCCAGACTTTGATCGCCGGATTGCGTTCCTTGAGATATTTGCCGATGCCTGAAATGGTGCCGCCGGTGCCGACGCCAACCACCAGGTGGGTGATTTTCCCCGCCGTCTGCTCCCAAATCTCCGGCGCGGTCTGCTCGTAATGCGCCGCCGAATTCGACAGGTTGTCGTATTGATTCGCCTTCCACGAGTTCGGCACTTCCTTCACCAGGCGTGACGACACCGAGTAGTAGGAGCGCGGGTCTTCGGGATCGACGTTGGTCGGACAGACAATCACCTCTGCTCCGAACGCTTTCAGCGCGTCGACCTTCTCCTTCGACTGCTTATCGGTCGTCGTGAAGATGCATTTGTAGCCCTTGACGACCGCGGCGATCGCCAGGCCCATGCCGGTGTTGCCCGAGGTGCCCTCGATGATCGTTCCGCCTGGTTTCAACAGCCCGGCTTTTTCGGCGTCTTCGATCATCTTCAACGCCATCCGGTCTTTGATCGAATTGCCAGGATTGAAGGTTTCAACCTTCGCGAGGACCGTGCCCTTGATCAAACCCTTGGTGATGCGATTGATGCGGATGAGCGGCGTGTCGCCGATCGCTTCGAGCACGTTGGCGGAAATCTTGCGCACGGCCCAAGTCTATACTGTCAAAAGCGAAACCGCAGAGTCCGCGAAGGACGCAGAGAATAAAGCATATGCCGCGACTGATTCCGGCGCCGTCGGTCATCCAGGCCGCTGGCACCAAGCCGAAACGGATTGAAGAATTCACCGGCCGCGTCAACTCGGGCCACTCGAGCGTCAGCGTGGCGCGGATGCAGTCGCCGTCCGGCTGGGCGGAGCCCGGTCAGCGGCCGGACTTCGAGGAGATCACGGTGGTGCTGCGTGGCACGGTACGCGTGGAGTTCGAGAACGGCGCGCTCGACGTTCACGAAGGCCAGGCGGTCGTCACGGCTCCGGGCGAATGGGTGCGCTATAGCACGCCGGGGCCCGATGGTGCGGAATACATCGCGGTGTGTCTGCCGGCATTCTCGCCGACCACCGTTCATCGCGACGAGTGATCCCGACGTCTGATCACTGGAACGGCGAGCGCTTTTTCAATCCGACGCAGGCGAACGGGCAACCGGCGACTGCGGTACCGCGAATGCTCGCCGAATCGCGTCAACCATGGCCGGCCGCGGTGCCGGTCGACGTTCGCAGGCCTCCCCCACTCGGCGAGGCAGCCGCAATCATCACGTTCATCGGCCATGCGACGTTTCTGATTCAGACAGCGCGCGGCAACGTTTTGACCGATCCGGTCTACTCCGAGCGCGCCAGCCCGGTAGCCTTTGCCGGTCCGCGCCGGGTGCGGCAACCTGCGGTGAAATTCGACGACCTTCCGCCGATTGCGCTCGTCGTCCTGAGTCACAATCACTACGACCATTGCGACGGCCGCACGCTGCGCACGATCGAGGAACGCTGGCATCCACTGGTGGTGACGACGCTCGGCAATGCCCGGCTGTTGCAGTCGTTCGGCGTGCGTCAGGTCGAGGAGCTCGATTGGTGGCAGGCATCGGCGCACGCACCACTGCCGGTGACGGTGGCGCCGGCGCAGCATTTTTCGGCGCGGACGCCGTTCGACCGCAACCGTGCGCTGTGGTGTAGCGCAATGCTCACGGTTGGCGGCCGGCGGATCTTCTTCGCGGGCGACAGCGGCTACGGTTCGCACTTCGCCGAAATCGGCCGTTGTCTCGGCGCGCCGGAGTTGGCGTTGCTGCCGATCGGTGCCTACGAGCCGCGCTGGTTCATGAAGGACATTCACATGAATCCGGACGAGGCGGTACAGGCGCACCTTGACCTCGGCGCGTCGCGCAGCATCGGGATGCATTTCGGGACGTTTCAGTTGACGTCGGAAGGGATCGACGCGCCGGTGATTGCGCTGCGGGAGTCACTGGTGGCGCGCGAGGTGTCGGCGGACCGGTTTCGCGCGCCGGAGTTTGGTGAGTCCATCATCCTCCCCAGTCGAACGGACGCCATCCACGAATGATGTCGATGATGCCCCGGCGCGGTGACCGTCGAAGGCACCACGTTACCCGACCCAGCTCGCGACCCTGGTATAACTGCCGCGCCGAAACGATGTAGGCACCGTTCCGCAGTTCTTGCGGAATCTGAGCGTGCAACCGTATCGGAATTCTGGCACCAGCGGGAATCGCTCGATATGGCGTGTGGAACAGTCCGGTGGGATTGGCACGAATGACGGCTTGCGTTCCATTCTGATGGACGAAATCCGATGTGTGAAAGCCCCAGCGGGTCAGCATGTCGACCGGCGCCTCGAAACCAAGCAGCGACCTTGGCGGCAGGAACCCCTTGACTTCGAGCTGCATCGAGCGCGATTGATCGGGCGGCCCGACCATCTCGAACGGCAGCTCGACGGCGCTGAGTGGCGAACCGGGCGACGGATCCGGCGGTACGACGTTGAAATTGCGCCACGTCACGTTGTTGTTGCGGCCGATCAATTCGAGAAACCGATCCCACGAGTTCGCCGGCGCAAGCGCGCCCGGTCCGCTGCCAGCAAGCGGCGGCGCCGGATCCTCGGGATTGCCTGCGATTGCGATAAAGCAGTAGTGGCCGCTTGCTGGGATTCTGCCCGAGGGCCAGACAATCGCATCGCTGACCGTCAGCTGATTTCCACTGGGAACTGACGCCAGCCTCGTTCGGCCGATCCACGTCCAATCGACCGGCAGGATCAGTGTGGCCGGATCCGCGTAATATACATCGACGTCGACATTGGTGGCGGCTTGCCCGCCGCGATTCCTCAGTCGAACGTACAGGTAGTTGTCGCTTCCCGACTTGACCGGATCGCTCAGCTGATCGTCGTTCGCACGACTCGTCCCTTCTCCGCAGAACGCCTGTGGCGAACCGCTGATCGGGTTGTTTCGCACGATGATGTCAGGACTCGTGCAATACGCCCCGCCATTCGGATCACCAGGGTCACCGACGTAGTCGCGTCCGTAGATGTCGGGCGCGACATTTAAGACATTTCGTGCGATCTGCTCGAGATCGGGCATCACGCCCAGTAAGCCGGCGTAGGTCCCCGTCGCGTACGTGCCGTTGTTCGGATCGGAGAGGATCGTGCGAAGCTCTCCAGGACTGAACCGGCGGTTTTGTGCCGATGCCCACATCATGCCCTGCACTGATGCCGCTGCGCCGGCGATGATCGCCGCTGCCGCCGATGTGTGCTCGAAACCACCGTACGATCCTGTGTCGCCTGGTCGCGTCGACTTCGGCGCACACGCGTTACCGTCACCCCACGCCCAGCAGTTGATGCGACAGCCGTAGTTGCCGAACGCATTGACCATCACCCCGGCTCCGGTGAGGACCGTCACCGAGGCAAGGTGCGTCTCCGAGCCGCAGGCCACCATAATCGCGCCCGATTCTCTGAAGTCGCTGTGCGTCGGCAGTAATAGAAATTCGTTCGTGATGGGATCTTGATACGTGTCCAGGTTGACACTGTTATTGCCAGCCGGTTCGATGACAACGATGCCGAGGGCGGTGGCCAGACGCAGCCAGTCGAAACATTGCAGCCGGGTTTCGGCTGGCAACCCGTTCAGCTCGAACTCCAACAGCAGAATGCCACCCATCGGCAGGAGGTCGATGGCGTCCTGGATGCGAGGCGGAATCAATGTCTCGTCAAAAGCGCCGCTGTTGATCATCGAGAGCGGAATCGCCGAAATATTCGGGGCGATTCCGACAAAAGTGGTCGCCAAACTGCAACCGGCCGCGACCAGCGTCCCTTTGCCGCCGATGATGCCGAGCACCGACGTCCCGTGCGAATAGTCACCTAACGTGGTGCTGTTGACTCCCTTCGCCGGGGCGCTCAAACCGAAGTGACTGATCGCGTCGTGATCGAATTTCCAACCCAGCTCGAGATCGGCAACGAACTGGCCGTCGCCCTGCCCCCCCGGGACGCTCCGCGCGTACACCGCATTGATCCCGCCAGCTCCTGGCGGTCCGGAGACCGGCGGATCTTCGTAACCCAGGCTTGTTGCCAGATGCGGCACCATCGCCACATACGCCGTCTCGACATTGGCCCAGTGCTTCAGCGCTTCCGCGACCCCTTCGGCATCAGCGAGCGATGGGCAATCGACGACGTAGTAGTTCAGCAGATTGCGTGGTCGGTAGGTCGGATCAAGAGTGACCGCGCGATCGACCAGGGTGTTGACCTTCTGCGGTTCGAGTTCGGCATTCGCACGACGGATGGAAATGCCCTGAAAGCGCTGCGCGAGCACGTTCCAGTCACCGATTCCCAGGGAATCGATGGCCGTTCCAATCCCGTCGGCGTACGGAAGGGTCCTGATCTCGTCTTTGAACTTGACGATGACCTTCGGGACAAACCTCGTCGGCGTGGGCATACGTCGCTATGCGCTCGGCGGACAGTAATTCGGTTCCATTCCAGGCAACGCACCTGCGCCAGTCTTATCCACTTCGAGCTTCGGTGGGTTCATAATGTTAAAGAAGCTGTAGTAGCCGCTTAGATGATCGGCGCAAGCGTCCGACCCATCGCTGCACGGGTCGGGCCCCTTCGGCGGCAGATTGCGGATCCACACTTCCGAAGGCAATTTGATGACGACGTTGTTGGTACCGATGTGAAACGTCGCGCTCGTTCCCTGTGCTGGGACGGTGCAGAGCAGCGCATTGGTCATTGCCTGCTTTACGATTTTCACGCCGCCCGAATCCTTGAATAACCATCGGACCTTGGTGCCAAGCGAATTGCCACCGTCCATCAGACGCGGGACCATCGACCGCAACTTCCCGTGTTCCAGCGTTAACATGCCTGCAACCTTGGCTGGGTCCACTGTTGGATCGGAAGAAAGCTGGCAAATCGTCTTGATCCGCGCCGCGTACTTGATCGACTTCCATCCGTCGTCGGTTTCCGGAGGAAGATCTTCGTTAATAGCCTGGTCCTCCTCGCCAGCATCTGCCGGCCCACCGATCCCTGCTTCGAGCGTGACCTTCGCACCTTGATCCACCGCGAAAGTGACGCGAGTGCCGTCGTGCGGATCGTCTGGCCCTGTGCCGCTGATCAGATCGGACTTCGCGATCGACATCACCGATTCATGGGGCATCAGTCCGACCTTCGTCGCGTCGATCAGGTGCACGTCGATCGTATGACCGTGTCGCTCGACGTACGACAGCCCGCGAATCACCACGCGCAGTGGATTGGTCGCTAGCGACTTGGAACCAAACCAGCTGCTGCAGGCGCCAACCGATAACCCGGCGGTTCCCAGCGCGCCCAGGTACACGAACTTCCGACGATCGAGTGACATCAGGTCCTCCTTTAATGTGACTTGGTTGCGCTCGGCCGAGCGAAGGTCATCGTGCTATAGCCGCCGATCGCGGTGAAGCCAGCCCACGATGCTGGACGTTGTAAGCGTTGATCCGGATCGGCAAGCAACTTCAACTGTGCGGCGCGCAGTGCCGCCGTGACCGAACCGCGCTGCCGTAACGCTCGGTGAAATTCCGTCAACAGGAGGCGGCTGGCGCGGTCGTCGACGTCCCACAGGCTGGCGATGACGGTCGGCACGCCGGCGGCGAGAAGCGGCCGCGCCAGACTGAAGACGCCTTCTCCCCGGCGAACTCGACCGACATTGCTACGGCATGCAGCCAGCACGACCAGAGAAGTGTCCTTAAAAGGCTGGTTCGCCAGTTCTCGAGCGAACAGGCTTCGGGTACTGTCGTCTGAGCCGGCAAGTACCAACCGAGACAAATCGGGTCGAACATCGTTAGCGATGGCATGACCGGCAAAATGCACAATCGTGTGTCGTCCGGCGCGTTCCAGGAATGCCGCTTTGGTGGCCGCCTGGCCGGTCAGCAATTCGGCGCCGTCGTAGAGGGACGCGACCTCGCGCGCTTCGGCTTCGGCCTCCGGCAAGTCCACACCGTCAGCGCTGTCATTGCGCGGGTTGCCCAACACCAACACACTGCCGCCGGATTTGCCTGCGGTTCCTCGCGCGGTCGCGGTGAGGAACACGGTCAGGCTGGGTGCAATCTGGATTGCATGGCGTTCGATTATGTAGCTTCGATCTTCGCGGCGAACCAAGGCGGCAAACGGCACGGCGTGCAACGGTCCATCGGGAACGACGACCAGGTTGGATTGCGCCGGAACTGCATCAACTACCGGCCGTATCAACGCGTCGTACAACGCGGCGAGACTGGGCATCTCGCGACCCTCCGACGCACTCGCTTCCATCTCGGAGCGGTATTGTCCGAGCAAGCGCGCCAGATCGCCGCGGCGCACCGGTGTGTCCACGAACGTTCGGCGCTCTCGGCTCAACGTCCAGATCAGCAACCGATCGTCCAACGCGACGTAATACAGAACCGTTGTCGCCGGCGGGATATCGACATAGGCGGTTGCCGGGTCCACCGGGAACGCGCCTTGTTCCGTGGCAAGCGCTTCGACCAAGGTTCGGGCGCGGCTACGTTCGGCGAGCGTCAGTGCGCGGTCAGGCTGTCGGCGATCGACCCCTTGCAGCCGGATCATTTCGGTGTAGAGATCCCACGGCTGTTCGAATGACACCGACCGGATGGCTGCGTCGGCGACCGAGGCTCGGTGACGTTCGAAAACGTCGATGCCCGACGCCAAATCGGCCTCCGCTAAATCCTGTCGGCCTTGCGCGAGGTAGGCGCGTGACCGCGCCAATAAGACGCGCGTAATCAGAAAGTCCTGCTTGGCCTGCTGGAAATACTGGAGCGCATCGGACAAGGCCGCCGCCGCCGCCGACGGGTTCGTCGACCACTCGGTCTCCCCCTCGGCTAAAGCGATTTGTGCAACATTTCTTTTGAGAGCCACAACGTCGGTAAGTTTCGCAGCGGTTTGACGTGCGGCGTTGAAGGACGCAAGCGCGAGATCGGTCCTCCCGGTCTCATGATGAATCGCGCCCTGATACAGGTGTCCGTCGAGAATCGCGCGCGTCCGGCCCCACTTTTCGGCATTCGCGAGTGCCGCGCGCTGATAGTACGACGCGGCCTCCGGCATTCCGTCACGCAGCGCCGCCAATGACGTCAACTGGAGGACGATCTGCCGATCGCGCGGGCTTCTCACCTGGGGCAGTTCGCGAAACGCTTCGCCGAACTCTGTCCAGGCCAGGTCGCTTTCGCCGAGATACCCGAGCAGTTCGCCGATCAATGCGTGCATCGACGCGCGGTCCTGCGGCGCGCCGGCGTGCACCAGCGCTGTCTGGGCGCGGCGGTAATCCGCGAGCCCACCTCCAAAATCGCCTTGCACTCCGCGTGTTAGACCGCGCACGCGGTGCGCCAGGCCCTGCAACCGCACGTAGTTGCGCGCTTCGAGCGTCGGCATCAGATCGTCAAGGATCCTGATAGTCCCCGCCAAATCTCCGGTGGTGTAGCGGCAGTTCGCCAAGAAAATCCGTGACCATGCCGCGTAGCTGCTGCCGCTGCGATCCATGGCCGGCAAGGTCGACGCGAAACCGTTCGCGGCGTCCGAGTAGCGATCTTCCAGGTAAGCGGCCTGTGCGTCGCGAAAGCTGACCTGCGCAGCGGCCAGCGCCGCCGCATCGGCGTGATCGCGGCTGGCGATCAAGGCTGCCGATACCGCGTCCACCACGAACCGATCACCCGTCGCAGTCGCCAGCATTTCCGCCACCGGCTTCAATCGCACCAGCAGGGCGTTGACGGTTTCAGCGTCTCGCCAAGACTCCACCAGTTGCGGCCAGACCGTCGACAATTGATCGTGGACCCAGTCACGAGCCACATCGTCGGAGCGTTGAACAATGCGTTCCATTTCGGGACGGTCTTCTCGCGCAACCGCAGCCGCGAGACGGTTCTGCTCGTCTTCCACACTTCGACTCGAGACGCGATCGAGAGCGCGCAGACGTGCACGCGCTTCAGCAGCCCATCCCGAGGAATTGTCGACCGCGAGATAGTCCTGCCACGCCTGGCGCGCTTCAGCGGTCAGTGACAGCTTCTCGAGCGCATACGCTTTGTTGAATAGCGCTTCAGCCAGATTGGGTGCGGTTTTTAGGGCCCGATCGGCCATCGTCAGGGCTTTCGCGAGATCTTGAGGATGGTCGGATTTGGTCGCGCGCGCCAGATACGCGGCGGCCGCATCGCTCAGTAGCCGCGCATCAGGATTCGGTCGGTCGATCGCTTCTTCGAATACTGGAACCGCCTTGTCGAGATCGCCAACCACCAGATACGCCAATCCCAAGGCGCGCAGCACTTCAGGCGAACGGCGAACCAGCGCTTCTTTCTCGATGCGCGCAGCCGCGATCCGAATATCCGGCCGCAGTGAAGGTGTGCTCGATTCGCCGCGTAAATTGCTCCGTACCGGCGCGTACGCGAAGCCGCCCGACAGTCGTGCCTCCACTGGTCGATCATCAGCCACGGCGGCAACCAGCGCTTGCAACTCCGGTATCTCGCGCGAGCTGCGCCACGGAATCAGGCCGGTTCCGACCGCGATGACTACGGTGGCCGCAACGGCGAGGCCAGCCGCCGCCGACCATGAGATCTTTTTGGGTGTGGCCCACCATCGTGGAGCGGGCAACGGTGTCGACCCGGGAGCGACGCTCGCGTCCACTTCCGCGCGGGCGCGGTCAGAAGCGCGTGTTTGCGCCGCTTCCGTGAAAACGAAATAGCAGGTTTCGCAACCGGCGACGTGCGCTGCGATGTCCGCGCGCTCGCGTTCCGTCAGCTGGCCGTCAAGATATCCGGCCAGCGTTTCCAGGTCGGGGCACGCGTCCACGCTCGACTTCCTCACTGACGGCGCCATGGTCGCCCCGTCATAAACGCGGCGCCGGCCGCATTGCCATTGTCATCAGTGTCCCGACTCTCGTCACGACCATCGTGCTCGCCATGGTCATCGTCCGGCGATGCGAGCACGCCGTTAGTGAACAACTGCCGCGCGTCTTCGCGCGACACGCCCTCCGCTTCAAGGCGCTCCCCGATGCTCGCCAGCAACCGCTCGATCGTCCGGTACAACCGCTTCTGGTTCAGATGCAGCGCGCGCGCGATGTCGGCCACCGGCACGGCATCCTCGAACCGCATCTTCAAAATCAGCCGCTCTTCGGGCTCGAGCGCTTGCTTGGCGCGCTCGAGGACCACGCGCACGCGTTTGGCCAGGAACTCCTGCTCGACGCGCACCACGTTCGCGTCGGGCGCCGGTTCGCGGCTTTCGATCGCGTCGGCGTGCGCTTCCGCAACCATCTGGCGTTTTGGCGCACGGCGGGTCAGTTTGTCGCACAACGCCTGGAGCGAGGCGTCCAGCGTCAGGCCGTGATTGACGCGCAACGTGTCGACCACCTGCTCGAGGCTCCACCCGTCGCGTGCCACCAGACGCTCGATCAGAATTGCGGTCGGACCGAGACGCTTCGCCTCGGTCGTCGGCCGCCACTTTCCCCACAGCCGGTTCCGGTAATCGAGAAACAGCCGTTGGATGACGACGGTGACGTAGGTCGGCAGGCTGCTGCGCTTTTCGAAGCGGCGCAACACTTCGTAGTCGCGGTCGATGAAATGCAACCGCACTTCGGACCGGAAATCGTCAGCCTCGGCCGCGCTCAGGCGATGGCGGCGACACACCTGTCCCGTCACGTCGTCGATGACGGGGAGACTCGCGAGGAAGAGGGCTTCGCCTTCCACTAATTCCGCGACCGACGGACCGAGCGCACGGGGGCCGGCTGCCGGCCCCCCTTGGTTGTGCGGTTGTGTGCGCGGATTATTCATGATCGGCGGTTCGCTGACAATGTCGTCCATCTAGACGGACGCGCGCGAAATCTTCCTGAAACCGCTCAATCCAGGTCGTCGAGGGCCCCCGCCAGCTCGCGGGCGGTTGGATAGCGATCGCCCGGTTCCCTGGCCAGGCATCGCCGGATGATCGCCCGAAGGGCGGCCGGGACGCGCTGCGGCAGCTCGTCCGGCTGGTCGCTCAGGATTGACGCGGCCAGTTCGTAGACCGTCCCACCACGGAAAGGGCGTGCACCGGTGAGCAATTCGAAGAACATCACGCCAAGCGCCCAGACGTCCGAACGCACGTCGGCGCGGACGCCCCGGAGCAGCTCTGGCGCCATGTAGGGAACCGTTCCGACGCCCGATCCCGATTCGGGGCGGCGAGTGGTGTCGAAGTCGTCCGAGCCCGACACCGGGCCTCGTTGAATTGCCAGTCCGAAATCGAGAATCTTCACCGTTCCGTCCCGCCCGACGATGACGTTCGACGTTTTGAGATCGCCGTGCGTGATCCCGTGCAGGTGCGCGTGCGCCACCGCGTCGGCGATTTGCAGCGCGTAATGCAGCGCAATTTCCAGCGGGACGCCGCATTCACGGGCAATCACCTTCGACAGCAGCGTGCCTTCGACGTGCTCCATGACGATGAAGCGCTCGTCGCCGAGCCGTCCGACCTCGTGCACGCCGCAGATGGACGGGTGATTCAGCGCCGCCGTCATGCGCGCTTCTTCGAGCAGCAGGCTGGTCGCGTCTTCGCTGCACCGGCTGCGGTCCACCACTTTGATGGCGACCTTGCGGCGCAGCTCGCGGTCCTCGGCCAGGTAGACGACACCCATACCGCCGGCGCCCAGGACCCGGTCGATCCGGTACGGGCCAACCTGCTGGCCAACGGCGATCGAGGTAGTGCTTTGGGAATTCATGGTCCTACGACTAAGGAGACGGACCGAATCGCCCAATTCCCTCGCGTGGAATAGGTAACAGCCGGTCGTCTATACCGGTGCCAGGCCCGGGGACAGTCCCGGGGACAGGCTCGGGGCCAGGCTCGGGGACAGGCCCGGGGACAGTCCCGGGGACAGGCCCCGAATATGGCGCGGTAGGGAGCGCCCTGTTGGCAGCTCTGAAAGGAAGGGTAAGGAAATGAGTAAGCGCTACCCGTTGATCGCAGCGTGCGCGGCCGTTGCCGCGTTGACGATTGGAGCAGTGCAGATCAACGCCGAAAGCACCGTGCTCTCGCGGCGTGAGTTCCTCACGTTCAAGAACGCCGTGGCGCTGCCAGGCGTCAGCCTCGCGCCGGGCACGTATGTCTTCGAGCTCGCCGATCCGGACGTCGCGGGCGTTGTCCGCGTGCGCGACCGCGCGACGAACCTCGTGAAGTACACGGGATTCACTTATCGAATCAACCGGCTGACCACGCGACGCGACAGCCACGTAGTCCTCGGCGAAGCACCGAGGGGTACGCCGCCGCCGGTGATTGCCTGGTATCCAGTCGATCAGGATCTCGGCTACAAGTTCATCTATCGGGACGGACGCTGACGGCAGGCGGCGCACGCGCCGAACGATGAACGGCACGCGGTAGGCCTCCCCCTGCCGCGTGCCTCCGACTCTACAGCTCGTTGATGTCCTTGTTTTCGAGCACCTGCTTCGGCGCTCCGTGTACCGTGACATTCACCATCGCGCGTCCAATCTGCTCGGTCGTCGTCACCAGCGATGGCGCAAGCCGTTTCGACACGGGATAGAGCGGACCGAGCAACCGATAGACCGCGTTGTAGAGCGGCGTTCTCGAGCGGATGCCGTGCAGTGGCTGCACGAATCCGGGACGGATGACATAGACCGCTCTGAACGGCAGCGCGGCAAGCGCGTTTTCAGCCTGACCTTTGACCCGCGCCCACATGATGCGCCCGCGCCCGCTACTATCTGCACCGGCGCCCGACACGTAGATGAAGGTCATGCCGGAATTACGCGCCACCAGCATCGTCGCCGCAGCAAGCGGCATGTCGAAAGTGATTCGTCGATAGTCGGTCTCGCTCATCCCGGCCGACGAAACGCCCAAGCAATAGAAGCAGGCGTCGAGCCGATCGAACTGCGGCGCGATCGCGGACAGGTTGAGCAGATCGCCGTGAACAACTTCGCGCAGTTTGGGATGCTGCTGACCAGTGGCCGTTCTGCCGACCGTCAGGACTTCGGAGACGCGCGCGTCATGCAGGCATTCACGCAACACGCCTTGCCCAATCATCCCGGTCGCACCGAATATCAGCACTTGCACAACGGCTCGCTTCGCTTCGTCTTATCTCGCGTCAGCATGCGCGCGACGATTATCGGCCGCCCGCCACATCAATAAAACTTCCCGTCGTATAGGACGCTTCGTCCGACAACAACCAGACAATCGCCCGCGCCACTTCGATCGCTTCACCGCCGCGGCCCATCGGCTGCTGCGGGCCGAGCCGCGCCACCCGACCCGGCTCTCCACCGCTCGCGTGAATTTCCGTCTCGATGATTCCGGCACGCACGCCATTGACGCGAATGCCCTCGCGCGCGACCTCCCTTGCCAGGCCGACCGTCAACGTATCCAATGCCGCCTTCGACGCCGCATAGTCCACATACTCGCCCGGCGCACCAAGCTGCGCTGCTCGCGACGACACGTTGACGATCGCCCCGCCGCCACCGCCGTAGCGCGTGGACATCCGTTTGACTGCTTCACGCGCACAAACAAACGCTCCGGTGACGTTCGTTGCGAACACGCGGCCAATCCGTGCCGCAGCGATCTGATCGACGCGCGCCTGGGTTTCGAGAATGCCCGCGTTGTTCACCAACGCTGTCAGGCGACCGAACCGCTCGTCGACGTTCTGAAACAGTCGTTCCACCTCGGATTCCACCGAGACGTCGGCCTGAACTGCGATGCCATGCCCGCCAAATGATCGAATCTCGGTCACCAGCGATTCCGCGGCAGCCCGATTGACGTGGTAGTTCACCGCAACGCTGTAACCGCGCGCGGCGCAGAGCCGCGCCGTCTCCGCACCGATCCCGCGGCTGCCACCGGTGATGACGACGATCACGTGCGCGGAACGGCGCTGACGAGATCGGCGTAGGTTGCAGCCGTCCCGTGCAGCGGCAGGATCTTGTCGACCTTCAGCTTTCGCCGCGTGATGTTCTCCACCAGATTCGCCGCGTACGGCTGCACCGCCGAACCGGGGCTGAAGGCGTCGACTTCGATCAGGATCCGCTCGCGCGGCAAGTACGCCATCAACATGGCGTCCCCGTGCGGGTTACCGGCGATGTGGAACAGTTGGACAGTCATCGTCGCGTCCTTGATCTCCATCTCGCCGTCGACGCCAAGCACGGTAGCCGGCTTCGGATTTTTGGCCAACGCGTCCTGGGCGATCGTGTGCTGCCGGGTTGCAGCTTCCTGCAAATAAGCGACGTTCGCCTGGTGGGTGATCACGGTCAATCCTTCCGAGATCGCCGCACGGATGCCGCCCGAATGATCGAAATGATGATGCGTATTCACCACCTGCGTCAGCGGCTTGTTCGGCCGCAGTTCGCGCGCCCGGGCAATCACCGCGAGCGCCCGCGTATCGTTCTGCGGCGCTTCAATCAACATCAAGTGATCCGCGAACTCGACGACGACGCTGTGGTGCGATTGGCCAGCGAGGTACCAGACGCCTTTCGCCACTTCGGTGACCGCGACCGAAGCCGGCGGCGCGCCAATCACTGGCGGAGCCGATGCGGCGGCGGACGGTGCACTCAGGTCGGGGGGAGGTTCGTCGATCGCCTGACGTGTCACTCGAAGCGTAGCGGTCGTGTATTTGTCGGTCTTGGTCGAGAATCGAGTTGGCGCCTGCAAGCCGCTGACTTGCTGATAATCGGCGAACGACGTCTCGATCGCGACGTCACCGAGATTCGGATTGTCGGTCATCGACACGACGCGCGTCGGAAGGTTCGACTGCGCATCGATCGCCAGGGTGAGTTTCTGTCCGATCTTGGTTTCGAGGTCGACGACCCGTTCCGAACCCGCGGCGTGAGCGTTGGTCAGCTTCACATCCGGATCGAATGCGGCGCGGACAATCTTCAAGGGATGATGGTAGATGTCCACGGTGCGATCTGTGGCAACCGTGTTCGAGGCCCGCGTGACCGTGCCATTCGCCGCGATGTTGTAGGCTACGTCGTCAGCGACACCAAACACTTGCTTTTGCGGCTGCGGACCCTGGAAATAGGCAAAGTTCGGCGTCCGCGTCTGCTCGGTGCGCGACCGCAGGTTGACCACGTCGATTACCCGCCGGTAGCCGCTGACCGCAAACTGTTGTCCGCTCGCCTCCATCGTCATGTCTTGACCAAGGTTGGCGTTCGTTCCTTCCCCTTCGATGGTGATCGTCTTGATCGCGAGAATCTTGTCGCGGCCGCCGAGCGCCCTGGCTGCATCGGCAACCAATTGCTGTTCGGGGCGATTGCGGGTGCATGCGAACGCGGACGCAAGTCCGAAGAAGATCAGCGCCACGGGTTGGTATTTCATGCGGGCAATTTATCATTTTCGGACGGAACAATCCCGAATACGCGAACGTAGGGTATACAAGGTGACCACACCATCGGTCCACGTTCGAGGCCTTCGTAAAAGTTACGGTTCGTTCGAGGCCGTCAAAGGCGTTGATTTCGACATTCATCCGGGGGAAGTATTTGGACTGCTGGGGCCGAATGGCGCCGGCAAGACGACCACCGTGGAAATCCTCGAAGGGCTGCGGCCGCGCAACGCCGGGGATGTCACCGTACTCGGCGTCGATCCCGGCCTCGAGACGCGGCGGTTGAAAGATCGAATTGGCGTCTGCCTGCAGGCGACGAATCTTCCCGATAAAATTACTTTGCGCGAGGCGCTGCGCCTGTTCGCGAGCCTCTACTCGCACAGCGTTGACGGCGACGCGCTGCTCAAACGGTTAGCGCTCTGGGACAAACGGGATACTGGCTACGGCAAGCTGTCGGGCGGACAAAAGCAGCGGCTCGCCCTGGCTCTCGCGCTGATCAACGATCCGCAGATGCTGTTTCTGGATGAACCGTCGGCCGGACTGGATCCGCACGCCCGTCACGAAATCCACGACCTGGTTCAGCAGCTTCGCCGGGAACAGCGAACGATTCTGATCACCACACATTACATCGAGGAGGCGGAAAAGCTTTGCGATCGGGTGGCGATCATCGACGAAGGCCGGATCGTCGCCATGGGTTCGCCCGAAGAGATCCGCTCGCGGACGCTTGGCGACGCGCGCGTCGAGGTCCGCTGCGAAAAGCCGTTACCGGCGACAGAGCTGCCGCGCTGGCCAGACGCGGATGCGCCGCTGGTGAGTGCCGATCGCCGTACTGTTACCGTGACGACCGGTAAACCGGCGCGCACACTGGTCGAACTGGTGCGCTGGGTCGATCAACTCGGGATCGAGGTCGAAGACGTGCTGCTGAAGCGGCCCTCACTGGAAGACGTGTTCATCGAGCTCACTGGCAAGAGCCTTCGCGAATGAAAGCGTATCTCGCGCTCACCCAGAACGAACTGCGGCTGGCGTTCCGCGACAAGCAGGTGTTGTTCTTCAACTACCTGTTCCCGCTGATTTTCTTTTTCTTTTTCGCGACCATCCTCAAGGCCGAGCGCGGCGGCGCGATGATCACGATGGTGGTCACCAACGTGCTGGTGATCGGCGTGCTCGGCAACGGGTTCTTCGGCGCCGGCATCCGTGCGGTGGTGGAACGCGAGCAGAACATTTTGCGCCGCTTCAAGGTCGCGCCGATTTCGCCGATCCCGATTCTCGGCGCGTCGCTGACCACCGGCCTGCTGCTGTTCATCCCGTCGATCCTGCTCACCTTCACGCTGGCGCGCACGCTCTATGGCATGACGATGCCGGCGCGCCCGATTTCGGCCCTGGTCTTTCTGACGATCGGCGCCGTGGCGTTCCGCTCGATCGGCCTGATCGTGGCGGCCGTCTCGAACTCGGTCGGCGAGAGCAATCTGCTGGTGCAGTGCCTCTACATGCCGATGATGTTCCTGAGCGGTGCGATGTTTCCGTCGACCATCATGCCGCGCTGGGCGCAGACGGTATCGCAATTCGTGCCCTCGTCGTATCTCGTCAGCGGTCTGCAAGGCATCGTCACACAGGGTGAAACCCTGGCGGCGAATTGGAAAAGTGCGTTTGCGCTGATTGTGACGTTCGCGATCGGCTTGTTTGTCGCGTCGCGGCTGTTCCGCTGGGAGAAAGAAGAGAAGCTGAAGCCGGCGGCGAAACTCTGGGTCGCCGGCGTGCTTGTGCCGTTCGTGGCGCTCGGCATTTATCAGTTTCGCACCGACGAACAGGTGGTCAAGAACCGCAAACTATGGCGCGAGCTTCAGCGTGACGACAGCTTCCTGATTCGCAACGCCCGGATCTTCGTCGGCGATGGACGGATCATCGAATCCGGAGCGGTGCTGGTGCGTCACGGCCGCATTGAGCAGCTGTTCGAGGGCACCGCGCCCGACGCCGCCAGCTTGAAAGCCGAGCCGGTCGAGGCGTCCGGCAAGACCATCCTGCCCGGACTGATCGACGTTCATGTTCACATCGGCGCCCCGGGTGGCTTTTACGACGATTTCAAGGACGTAGCCGCCGAGCACGTCTCGGAACGTGCGCTCGCCCAATATCTCTATAGCGGAGTGACGACCGTCAAGAGTACCGGCGATCAGCTCGATTCTTCGATCGAGTTACGCAAGCGAGTGAGCGACGGCGTGTTCCTCGGGTCGGAATTCCTCACCAGCGGGCCGTTGTTCACGACGGAGGGCGGCCACGGCACGGAATATTTTTCCTGGCTGGCCGGTCCGCAGAAAGCGCAGGCGCTCGAACAATTCGTGCGTGTGCCGAAATCGGTCGGGGAAGCGCATCAGCAGGTCCGCGACCTGCACGACAAAGGTGTCGATGCCATCAAGGCGGTGCTCGAATCGGGACGCTCCGGCCGGCTGTTCGAGCGCATGGATACCGCGCTGTTCGGTGCGGTCGTGGACGAAGCGAAAGCGCAGCACCTGCCGATTGCCGTCCACACCGGCAGCGCGCGTGACGTCGAGGACGCGGTGAACGCCGGCGTGAACGGCATCGAACACGGTTCGTTCTCCGACGTGATACCCGACGAACTGTTCGCCAAAATGGCGGCAGCGGGCATCACCTACGATCCGACGTTAAGCGTCCTCGAGGCATTTCGTGATCTCTCGGCCGGGAAAGCCGATCTGTTGGCCCGATCGCTGGTGCAGCAGGCAGTGTCGCAGAAGCTATTGACCGGTACGCGCAACGCCCTCAAGAAAGAGACGCCGAATCCCCAGCAAACGACCGGCATCAGCGGAGCGCTTGGTGTCGCCCGAAACAACCTGCTGCGGGCATGGAAGGCCGGAGTGCCGCTGGTCACCGGCAGCGACGCCGGCAACATGCTGGTGTTTCACGGACCGACCGTGCATCGCGAGATGCAGTTGTGGGTCGAGGCGGGGATTCCGCCGGCCGTGGCGCTGCAGGCCGCCACCTACAACGCCGCGAAGCTGCTCGGCGCCGAGAATCGGATCGGGCTAATCAAGGTCGGTCACACGGCAAACCTGCTCGTCGTCGACGGCGATCCGACAAAGGACATCGCAGCGGCCGAGCGAATTTCGGTGGTGGTGATCAAAGGCGAACGGGTGCGGCGCGCCGACCTGTTCGACGGCAGCAAGAACCCGCTACAGTGACTTTCGCGTCGCCACGTCGTTGAGTTTGCCGAGCTCCACCTTGTAGAGGCCAATCAAGAATCTCGTCGACAGCCACTGCTCAATTCTTCCGGCGAGGCCCGGTTTCAGCGGCATCCGGGTCTGAATGGTGACATTCGTTCCGCCATCGGCCGGCTCGAGAATGAATCGCGTCGTTGCCGTGCTGTCGAGATCCTTTTCCATCAGCACGCGGCCCGGCTCAGGTTCGAAGACTTCGTGTCGAATCTTCTGGGTTCGCCCGAACGCGCGCACCTCGAAATGCGTCACGGTGCCGGCGCCGCAACCGCCTTTCACCACGACCATGTTGCGAAATTGCGGCGGCAAGATGCTCGGATGGCCGACATGATAGTCGGCGATGATCTCGTAGACGCGACTGGCCGGCGCTGCTATCCGCTCCGTTCGGATGACATCGTACTGGGATGAGGTTGCCATCACCCCAACAATACTCGACGAACTGGCAGTTTATTCCCGCTACGCATTGGCGGTGTCACCCGCGAGCCTGTTGAACCCCGCGAACCCCGCGAACCCCGCGAACCCCGCGAACCCCGCGAACCCCGCGAACCCCTTGAACGCCCTGAACCCCTTGAACCCCTTGAACCCCGCGAACCTCGTGAACCTCGTGAACCTAGTGAACCTTGATCTTTGCGGCATCCCAGCTCTCGAGCCCCCTGGCGTTCACTGCTTTGACTGACACCGTCGTGCCGGCGGGCACCTGGAGCAAGGCCTTCGGTTCCGTCACGGTGATGTGCGACGCGCCATGCGCAACGACGTATCCCGTCACTCCTTTTTCGGGACTCGGCGTCCACGACAAGTTGGCGGTACCGTTCGCATAGCTGTCGATCTTCAGATTGGTCAGCCGCGATGGGCTCGACGCCAGCAGCATGATCGTCGCGACCGTTGCCTTGCTGGTTTCCGTTATCAATTGGTGGTTTTCATTCTCGAGCAGGTCGGTGGACTGGTGGTAGTAGGGACTGCCGAGTACGGGGTACGAACCGATTCCGCCGATCACGTCGCCATACACGTCGTAGAACGACATCGCATCGGTGCCTTTCCAGTACAGCGCGTCGAAGGTGATCAGCCTGGTGAACTGCATTGCCGCACCGTGCTGGATATCGCGAATGCCCGGATTTGAATAGCGGATCGTGTTGTCCATCCGCTCGTCATTCATCCAGCCGATCATGTCGTTGTTGAGCGCGCCGACGATGCGGAGCTTGTCCTCGACGGCGCGACGGACAAATTCGCGACTGCCGAGCAGGCCGCCTTCTTCACCGGTCATCGAGGCAAAGATCACGGTTGCCGGCAGCGGATGACCAGCAAGCATGCGCGCCGCCTCCAGCAACGCCGCCGTTCCCGACGAGTCGTCGTCGGCACCGGGACCGGCGTCAACCGAGTCGTAATGGCTGCTGATCACGTAGATCAGTTCAGGGTTGACCGTGCCCTTGAGTGTTGCCACGACGTTGGCGGTCTTGCCGCCTAATGCATTGCGCGGTTCGAACCATTGATACTGCGGGTCGTAGCCGAACGACCGGTAGGTGTTGAGAATGAACTCGCCCGCGCGCGCGTTGCCGGGTTTGGTGATGTTCTTCGAATCGAAATCGAACAGCGCCTTCTCGTATCCGAACACACGATCGACCGAGGCTTTCGCCAACACCTGGCGGACGTCGGCAGCAATCGGCGCGAACGCCTTCACACCCGTCGCCTTCAGCGCGGTTTCGCTCTTCAGGTTGTCGCGGAGCCGCGCCAGAACGTCCGCCTTGGAAACTTTTTGCGTCAGGTCCAGCAGATAGACCCCACGCTCCGGCGACACCGTATCGCCGTCACGCTCGGCGCCAACCAGCAACTTGTTCCCGTCCGGACTGGCCACCCACTGATACTCGGGCGCAATCGTCCGAACCGTATTGTTGTGGAACAGTCGGGTTCGGGAGGGGCCTGTCCCCGGGCCTGTCCCCGGGCCTGTCCCCGGGCCTGTCCCCGGGCCTGTCCCCGGGCCTGTCCCCGGGCCTGTCCCCGGATACCAGGTATACAGATACGAGCGGCGGTGGCGCGGCTCGCCAATCATCGCCACGAGTCGAGTGTTGCTAATGAATCGAGGCAGGATGTCGTGCTGAATTTCACGGGTGACACGCTGTTCGTGTTGTAGCGAAGCACCGTCGAGATCGCCGATGAAGATCTCCCAGTCGTCGCGCGGCATCATCTGCCAGGCGATGCGACGGCCGTCAGCCGACAGCGTCGGCGCATCGATCCGTTCGCTCGTACTCTTCACCGCGGTCTGCACACCGAGTGTCGGCCCGACCATCAATTCGTAGGCGGCGTCGTTTCGTGCCACGTACGCCAGCGTCTTACCATCGGCCGAAAGGCTCGGAGCCGTTCCAACGACGATCGACGCGTGACCCGACGCCAGATCGGCGATCGCAAATGTCGGCTGCACCGGCACGGCCACAACGCGTCCGATCCTTGCTCCACCTGTGACCCTCCCCGCCTCTGCTGCCCTTTCCGGCCCGCCTCCGCGTCCCGCATCCGGCGAAGCCGGCCGGCGCAGCGGACTGACGTTTGGCACGACATACACCAGGGCCCGACCGGTAGCGTCGACCGTTGGCGCAGCCTTCAAACCAGCGGCATCCACTGCCAGCACCGGACTCGTCTGCTCACTCACCTTGTAAACGTCGGTGCGTAGCTCGTCGTCTTCGCGCGCGCCCAGGAAGAACATCGTCTGTCCATTCGCGCTGTAAGTCAGAGCCGTCTTGAGTAGGCCAGGCGTCGGCACGTCCCGTTCACGTCCGCTCGCGATGTCGCGGACGACGATCGTCGAGTCGCGAGCGATCAGCCACGTCAGCCCCTGAACGAGCCCGCCGCGGTTTTGTGCGGTGAGCGTCGCTGCGTCGAGCGCCGCCGCGGCACTCCTGACATCGTCGGTCTCATTGACTCGCAGGTAAGCCACCTGGGTGCCATCGGGCGCGAACGTGGCGGAAACGCCCGGCAACTCGGCGACCACTGTACGGGTGTCGTCGTTGCGCAACACGCGCGTGCGGCGCGACGTTTCGAGTCCGACTTCATAAACGATGAATCGGCCGTCCGGGCTGAATCGTCCGGAGCGACCATCCGCTGTCAGTTCGTACGATCGATACAATTCGCCAGTCTGCTGCGCAATCGGCTCGAGGTATTGATCGCCGTCCGGCCCATTCAACACACTGATGTAGCCGTTCAGCGCGGTAATGTAATCACCGCGCTGCCAGGCGCTGTTCGCGGAGTCGTACAGCGACGTTGACATGGACGCAGCGAGGACGCCGACTCCACAACACGACGCCACGAGGCCGCGAAGACAGGAAGCCTTTATTTGCAAACGAAATTCCTCTCGTCGTCCGTGCTGCCGGTGCCAGAGTACTCGGCCTTCCGCGGATACGAGCAAAGCGGCCGGGTTCGCGTGGTTTCGCCGCTCACCACTTTTCGGGCGACCACGCGCTCTGGGGCCGTACCGGTTTGCACCCACGAATCGATCACGCTGGGCCAGTCCACCGCATCGGGTCCGACACCGCCGTTGCAGTGCAGCACGCCGGGGAGGAGGAACGTCCGGAAATAATCACCCGCGCTCTGGTCGCGCGCGTAGACCTGCTCGTGGTAACGAATGCTCGCGAGCGGCGTCAACGCCGGGTCGGCCCAGCCGTGCCACAGAATGAGCTTGCCGCCGCGCGCTTTGAACGCGTCGAGGTTCGGATTAGTCGCATTCAGATACGAAGCGGCCTGGGAGCCATCCCTCTTCAGATTGTTCAGCTCGTACTTCGTGTACTCCCAATTCGGATCGTTGAACACCAGATACTTGAAGATGCCAACGCCAAAGGCGAATCGCAAACTCGGTCCGTCCGGTCCCGGCGTCGCTCCACCAGTGATCCAGGCGGGCCAGCCCGCGTTCTGTCCTTCGCCGCCAAACGGTTGACCCGGGTAAATCTCGCCGTCGCGATTGACGGTGGGCGCGTAGACCGCTTTCAACGCCGCCTTCTTTGCTTCGGGTAGCGGCAGCGAATCGAGGTTGAACGAACACTGTCGCGGATCGTTGAGGATTCCATCCTGGACGCCATCCTTCGCATCGCACGCTTCGACGATGCGGGATTCCACGAGTTTGAGTTCGTCGACGGTAAACATCGGGGTCAGGTTTTTCGGGTCGGGAAAGAGCACCTGCGCATTGCGGATCATCTGCGCGGCGATGCCGGTCCAGTCGTAGGCCGGCGCGCCGGCAACGATGCCGTCAAAATCCTGTGGATACCGTTGCGCTTCCATGAACGCCTGGCCACCACCGCGCGAGCAGCCGGTGAAGTAACTGCGAGTCGCTTCGCTGCCGTAATAATTGGCGATGATCGCTTTCGCAGTTTCGGCGGTCCGATGCACCGCGAGATATCCGAAGTTGGCGCGTCGCTCCGGGTTGTTGTACGCCCAGCTCGCGTCGGTACCGCCGCCCTGGTGACCAGTGTCGGTGCCAACCGTGGCGTAGCCCTGGTTAACGGTCACCGCCGCCGAGTTCTGGACCGAGCCGACAAAACCCCCGCCGCCGCCCATGAAGAATTTCTTGTTCCATTCATCGGGCAGCAGCAGCGAGAACTTGATCTCGGCGCCGATCACACCGTTGACACGGCAATGCGCGACCCGAATCGCGCCGGTGGTCGCCGCGGCAACGGCGGTGGCGTCGGTGATTTTGATGTCCGGCCACCGCAACGCGGTCAGCTTCGAGCAGTCAGCCGGCCCGGCGGCACCCAGCAAGGTGGGCGTGACCACGATCGCACCGAGCACCACAATCGCCCAGTACACAGAGACCCTTCGTGGTTTCGTGTGTTCCTGGCTCCTCATAGATCCACCTCGCTTAATAGAGAAATGATAGACGAGACATCCGCAGTCTGAACATCGCCCAATTCTGTTAAGAGACCGGCCATGACCGCCGCCTGACCGATTACACGTTCGGCAGTCCAACCGGCGACTCGCAGGTCGCGCACACCAGTATCGTGATCGGACTTGCTCAACTTTTGTGTCGCCGATTTCATTATCAGTGGGTGATGGAAGAACCGGGGCGGGTTTTCGCGACCAAGCAATCGGGCCAGTTGCAACTGGCGGCCGGTGGAATCGAGCACATCGTCGCCGCGAATGACCAGCGTCACGCCCTGCTGCAGGTCGTCAACCGTCACCGCGAACTGGTAGGTCCAGTTCCCATCGCGATCGCGGATTACCATGTCGCCGCATTGCTCTGACGGCCGCTGCTCCTGTGGTCCCTGACGCAGATCGACGAACTGCTCGACCGTTGGGTCGAGCCGAACACGCAGCGTCATCCCACGGCCGTCAACCAGGTTCCGATCGCGGCAGGTCCCTGGATAGCGGTCCGCCCGCGCGCAACCGCACGCATAGATCAAACCTTGCGATTGCAGCCGCGCCAGCGCACGCGCGTAAATCTCACCACGCTCACTCTGCCGAACCAGCG
>Ga0207659_10000171_pt1 | contig 38884 bp, 42 predicted proteins | sample KBSM43metaG_FD_184330 | JGI IMG/M metagenome (GOLD analysis project Ga0207659, IMG submission 184330) | Miscanthus rhizosphere microbial communities from Kellogg Biological Station, Michigan, USA - KBS M4-3 metaG (SPAdes) (version 2) | ecosystem: Host-associated > Plants > Roots > Rhizosphere >...
GTGAAAGCAACGCATAGAGATTGGCCACCGAACCGTTGTGAAGATATGGCGGCGTTGACCAGATGCCGTTGAGCGGACGGACTTTATACGCAAGTGGCGCCTGGATACCGTTGTTGCGGTGTCCGTTCATTTCATCGCGCATGGCTTGCGGAGCGGGTGGCGTCTGGTTGTCATACCAATGCTTGACTGCCTTCTCGACGAGCAAGCGCAGGTCCGAACTCGTTTGAGTTGATGCCCAGGACGGCGGGAAGCAAAACTTTTCGAGCCTTCATGTCCTCCGCCTGCGCCGAATCAGTACCGATGTGGCTTATGGGGATCAACTCGACTTGAAAGTAGCGTTCGCCCGCCGAATTCGGCGGCAGCCACCTTTTGGAGCCCCAAAACTCGGCGCTGGTAACCGGCGGCAAGTGACATTCTTGACATATCGTATGGTAGAGCGCTGCGCCCTTGGCGGCGAGATCGGGGTTGATCTGTCCGAGAATAGTTTCGGGCCATTGCGGCGACTTTAAACCGCTAAAGCCTTGGCTCACATCGGGCTGCTTGCCTGCGAGCAGCTGCTCCATCTCGAACAGGGTCGCTACCTCTAGTCCCGAGGCGTACAGCCCTTTCTCCTTGCCGAGCAGATCAACCGTGGCACCAACGCCAAGCGCTTCACCGGCGTTGCGCACCATCGGTTGCTGAATTGAGCCGTTATATTGCACCCAATCGAACCATGGCGCATTCCAAATACGCGGGAAATGCACGGGCGCCGACGTGCCGACATAGTTGTCAAATTGCTTGAGGTCGAGCGCGAACACCGTATTGCCGATGCGGTTTAGGGCATCGAGCCGGGCGTAGCCTTCTTCAATGCTTCGCTGCGCGACCTTTTGGTCGAGCTTCCTGACGACGTTGAACTTCGCCCAGGTTTGATCGAGGTCTCTGCGCAATTCGGCCTTCGCTTCGCTGCTCGCGCCTGGTCCCAAAACGCGATCCGCAAACCGCTCAAACCGGAATGGCAGCAACCGCGTGAACAGGACCGATATCCCGAGCCCCTGTCGGAGTTTCCCAAGGTCGGTGAGCGCTGAGCCGCCATCGATCAGCACCGTAGTGTTGTTATAGGTCAATCGACCGGTGTGGCAGGCAGCGCAGGTCAACCCCACACCGATCATCGGCTGCTTGGTCCGCGGATTGAGCCAAGGCGTTCCATCCTCCCGGCGTATCGGCTTGCCGCGCGCGAAACCGACCGGCAACACGTTGGCTTTGTCGTGTTCGGTTTCTGTGCTGTTTGGAATGAACCCGTAGCGGTCCAAATAGGTGGGGTCGCTGAGCAAGCCGGCGGCAAAAATAGAGAGCACCGGCTGCTCCAAAGCGACGAACCATTCATACGGTATACTGAAGGTCAGTGTTCCCTGATTGGCATGGTGAAACCAGTCACGATTCTTCACCGACCAATTTTGCTCGAGCCAGACAGCTTTTTCGATTGGCGGATAGTCGGGCAGGCTGACGGTGAGCTTGTAACGAAAAACGTGCACGCCATAGGCAGCGGCAACGAGCAAGAGAGCGCCGATCAAAATTTTCGTTGTCCAGGTCATGACCGCTACCCCTTGCGCTAATCGCAAAGCGCGTTTGCGCGGGGAAAAATTTGGCCGCGTGCACACCAAAGTGTAGCAAAAAACAATTGCAATCAAGGAACGTAGTCGCGATTCCAAGCCGGCGGCGATGGTAAAATTCATCAACGCAGCAGCTGCTGTTGTGCGCCAGCAAATTCCCCGCCTAGTTGAGGTCGCGCCTGGTGAAAAGCCAGGCGACCTACCAGTGGTTCAGTCCGCCAAGTTTGAGTTCATCATCAACCTTAAGACAGCCAAGACGCTCGGCCTGAAATTTCATCCGCAGCTGCTGGCCACAGCCGACGAGATCGTCGAGTAGGCGCAATGTCCGCTATTGGCACTTAGCGGACATCCCTAGCTGCACCGCACATGTCCGCTTTGAGGGGTAAAGCAGACATGACCATTGGCACATGTCTGCTTTCGCGGTCGCTATTGGGGGTAAAGCGGACATGACCTATTGCGGTGCGCACGTCGGCTTTTGACCCAAAGCGGACATCGCCCCCTTCCTGAGCACGCGCAAAAATTGCTACGATCCTGGTGTCCGAGCCTCGGGGGGAAAGAGCATGAGGCGGCGGGAATTCATCAAGTTACTCGGCGGCGCGACGGCGGCTTGGCCGTTTACAGCACGTGCACAGCAAGCAGCGAGGCCGGTGATCGGGTTCTTGAGCGCCCGCTCCCCCGACGATACTGGGCCGGTATTGCAGGCGTTTCTCAAAGGTCTGGGAGAAGCCGGCTTTTCGACGGCCAGAACGTGACCATCGAATACCGCTGGGCTCGCGGCGAGTACGGCCGGCTGCCTGCGTTTGCTGCCGAATTTGTGCAGCGGCGCGTGAATGTACTCGTGGCGACCGGCGGCAATGCCTCGGCTCTCGCAGCGAAGCACGCAACCGCGACGATCCCGATCGTGTTTGTGGCGGGTGATCCAGTTAGACACGGCTTGGTGCATTGGTCGGCGTCTTTTTGTAGCGAAAGCCAGCAACGACGAAGAATTAAACGCAGCGTTCGCCCTTCTCCTCCAGCAGGGGATCGGCGCCTTGCTCGTTGCCGCCGATCCATACTTTGATACGCGACGTGATCATATCATTGCGTTCGCGGCACAAAATCGTTTGCCCAACGTGTATCACTTTCGAGAGTACGCTTTTGCAGGGGGCCTGATCAGCTACGGCCCCAGCATCACTGATGGGTATTGGCAGGCAGGCAATTACACCGGACGAATCCTTAAGGGTGAAAAACCCGGCGAACTTCCAATTTTGCAGCCAACCAAATTCGATTTTGTCATCAACCTGAAGACCGCCAAGACGCTTGGTCTCACCGTGCCATTCGGCCTGCTAAACGCTGCGGATGAGGTGATTGAGTGAGACGGCGCGAGTTCATCAACGCGATAGCTGGATTGGCAGTTGGCTGGCCGCTTGCCGCGAACGCACAGACAGTGATGCCGGTAATAGGTTTTATCAATGCCGATTCTCCTAAGGGTCACGCGCCGGAAGTGTCCGCCTTTCTCAAAGGGCTGGGCGAAGCCGGCTACGTTGATGGCCAGAACGTTGCGATCGAATACCGCTGGGCGGAGGGCCAAAACGACCGGCTGCCAGCAATGGCGGCCGATCTGGTTCGCCGCAAGGTGGCCGTCATTGTCGCCACCAGCACGCCGGCGGCGATTGCCGCTAAGGCGGCGACCACGACCATTCCGGTCGTCTTCGAGACGGGCAGCGACCCAATCCAGCTCGGCCTCGTCGCCAGCCTGAGCCGGCCGGGCGGCAACGTCACGGGCGTGACCCAATCGAACGCGGAGATAGCGCCGAAGCGGCTAGAGTTGCTGCATGAACTGCTCCCAACGGCACGCACGATGGCACTCCTCGTCAACCCGGCGGAGCCCGCCATTGCGGAACCCACAGCGAAGGAGGTGCTGGCGGCTGCCCGCACTTTGGGGCTGGAGCTCCATGTCCTGAATGCCAGCAGCGAAGCCGACTTCGATGGTGTTTTCGCCAAGCTGTCCCAGTTGCGGGCGGGTGGGCTCGTCATCGTCGCTGGCCCGTTTTTTACCGGCCATCGTGAACAACTTGGCGCGCTAACGCTTCGCCACGCCGTGCCGGCAATCTTCCAGAATCGCGCGTTCACTGCGGCCGGAGGTTTGGTGAGTTACGGATCGGACATTACCGACGCGTATCGCCTGACCGGAATCTACACCGGCCGGATTCTCAAAGGCGACAAGCCCGCCGACCTCCCGGTCCAGCAGGCAACAAAAGTTGAGCTGTACATCAACCTCAAGACCGCCAAGGCGCTCGGCATTTTCATCCCGCTTCCTCTGTCCGGCCGCGCCAACGAGGTGATCGAATAAGTCTGACCATGTCCGCTTCTGGCCCAGCAGACGTCCCTAGTTGCGCCGCACATGTCCGCTTTCGGGGATAAAGCGGACATGACCCCTCGTGAGAGTCCGCTTTCGCGGTCGCTATTGGGGGTAAAGCGGACATGACGTTTTGCAATGCGGGCGTCCGCTTATGACCCAAAGCGGACGTAAGCTCCTGCTAATGACCCAACGTCATGGCTTTGGCCAGATTCGAATATTTGTGTCGCAATTCGGCCATAATGCGTGACCGGCGTGCCACACCCCAGCTGAAAACGGCCCATAACTCGTGAGAAACACGTGGTTGTTATGAGCTGCCTCCGGAACTGCTGATAGGTTGGTTTCCACGTCGTCAACAAATTGTTGGGGGTTCTCCCATGAGAAAAATGTCGTCCTTCATCGCGGCTGCAGCTCTTGCGGTCGGTCTTAGTCAGGCGGCAACCGCGGCCGACCTGCCACGGAAAGCACCGCCGGCGCCACTACCGCCGCCGCCACTGACGTGGACCGGATGCTACGTCGGCGTGAACGTTGGCGCGGTACGGCCTCGCTTCGAGTTGGACGGTCCGTTTGGTGGTAGCGCCTCTCGGGATGGCAACTGGGGCTTTGCTGGCGGCGGTCAGTTCGGGTGCGATTATCAATTTGCCGGGGGCGGCTTCGTGCTCGGCTTCCGCAACATGTTCGATGGGACAACCAACCACAGAGACAGGACATTCTCATTCGTAACGCCGACTGGAACCGGGGTTGCAACGACTGATTTCCGTAATCGTTGGTTCGATGCCCTGACGGGCCGGGTCGGCTATTCGTGGGGCCCCGGGCTGGCCTACGTCCAGGGCGGCGCGGTCTGGAGTCGCGTCACGGCAGACATCACGGTGGCTGTGCCGGCGTTCGTTGCAGTCGGTTCCTTCTCCGATACCAAGACCGGCTGGACGGTTGGCGGCGGTTTCGAATATCGATTCGCGCCCAACTGGTCAGCCTTCATTGAAGGCAATTACTACGACTTCGGCTCGCGCGATCGGGTCATATTTACCCCCGTCGCCACCGCCTGTGTGAATGGCTGTCTCTTCAGCGGCAACACGACTGCGGTCAGTGTCCTGGCCGGCGTGAACTACAGATTCTGGACGGGGATGTAGTTTTCCGTCGCAATCAGAACATCGAAACCCCGAGCCATCGGCTCGGGGTTTTTATTTTGCTGAGCGCAGGCGATGCGATGTCCGCTATTGGCCCAAAGCCGACATGAGCCATTGCATCGCACATGTCCGCTTTCGGGAGTAAAGCAGACATGACCCGGGGGCAGATGTCCGCTTTCGCGGTCGCTATTGGGGTAAAGCGGACATGGGTTGGTGCGCTGCATATGTCCGCTTCTGACCCAAAGCGGACATTCGATGTCGCTTGAGCCGTTCAAGACCATTCGGGCGAGCGCGCGCTATTTAAATTTCACGACCTTTGTTTCGGTGTGTTTGCAGGTCGGACACTCGAAAGTGCGTAGATCGTGATCCGATTTGTCCGGCTCAATGCAAGCTAGCCACATCGCGGAGCCGCACTTAGGACAAGATGGTTGATCTATGAACGCCCTCTGAGGACTGAAAATATCTGATTGCGGCACTTACGCCTCCCGTTGCTGGCCTACAACCGCACACGCAAATATATATGCCATCGTTTTGGCCGCCATTAAATTTGACATAGCAAGACGGCGAAGCGCGAGCCGAACCCTGAACTTTTGTTCAGTTTGGCTGTTGTCGCTCCATGAGCGAAAGACACGCGGCGCGGATTTTTGGTTGGTCTTTGGGTTGTTTATTTTTTGCTTTACTGGCGCTTAATGCCGTTGGCCGCTAACGGCGGCGAGTTCGAAATGGGAGATGGCAGCCGCTTCTGCTACGTTGTGGCATTACGCGAAGCGGACTGCCTCCCAGGTTCCCCTCTACTGGTGAACCTGCGGTCTCAATCCGGAAGTGCAGGGATCGGTTCCTGATCCGAGATCACGTTTCGAAAGAAACGCCGATCTTGGTGTCTGTACGCCACACCACGTGGCACCGACGACGAACTCCATCGACGATTATGTCGAACGCTTGCGGAAGGCCAAACGTTGTCGAAACCTGAAGGGCGGCCCCAGTGTCGGAAATGTTCCGCACTGTACATTCGAGCTTTGGGGCCTTCTCGCTAATTACGATGAAAGCACCCTTCAAAACGCGATGACGTGGAGAACGAGGTTTTTCAGTCACCGCCACCAGCACTGGATCAATTGAGTTCGTACAGGGGCGCGCTTCGCGCCGTCTAATCTTTCGACATATAGAACTGCCCAGGCGACGACTGCATATTGCGTTTTAAGGTGCAAGCTTTCGGTCAACCTGGCGGCTCGCGCAATCCGAGCGCAACAAGGGCTTTGCCTGCAAGTAAGATGGGATCGCGCTCTCCAGTGCTTGCCACCTCCACAATGGCCGTAGCGATCAATTCAGTTAGTGGATCGTCGATATCGGTGAGCCGAAGCACCGTGCAGGCAGCGTCGTAAGCAGATATCATCGCGGCGCTTTGCTCAGGCTCAAATGAGCCCGATGCAATCAGTCGACGAATTGCCATCAGATGATCCCCACAGCAGCTTAGTCGCGCGGTAACCAAACACAATAAAAATCATCAGGACAGGATCGTGCGCTTTATCCAAGAATGGTTCGGCATTTGGCCTGACAACGGTGACGGCTCACTGGAGATTCTGATTCTTGTGGTACTGGTAGCGCTAGCCGCCTTGATCGGCATGCTTTTGCCAATCGGCGGCAAACCCAAAGAAGAAGACTTGGCCGACTAGCTCGCGCTTGGCGGCATCTTCCATCCGAAATCGATGGCAGGAACGAACAAAAACTTGTCGGTCAAACACAAGACGGCTCGGTGCGGATATCTTATACGGCCCACCACAGCCGTTCTCTTTAGCCGGGCAATCCCGCGCTTCGATTCGAATAAAACTCTAAAGCGCAAACTTTCTCCGCTTCAACGTGGGCCCTTTCGCTATCACCGCAACAATTGCATCTCTTGTGAGGAAGACGATTACATCTTTTTTGTAGTCAGCGGCGTCATCCGTAGTTGTAAGACCTACCAAGAGGGTGCCCGCGGCATCGTCGCCTTTTATTTGCCGGGTGATCTGTTTGGCTGGTCCGATTTGACAAGCTCGCTTTCCATCGAAGCCGCTACAGATGCGGTCGTGCTATTTATCAAACGCAGCGGGTTTGTGTCCCTCGCGTCCAAAGAAATTCGAGTTGCAATTTTTTTATTGGTCGCCACGGCAAACAAGCTTGCGCGAGCACAAGAGCATGGCCTGTTATTGCACCGGAGCGCGAAATGCCGTGTAGCAACGTTCTTGATTGATTTATGGAAGCGGTTGGGAAAAGCAAAATATCTTGAGGTTCCGATGCCATATCACGACATCGCCGACCATCTAGGCCTATCAATTGAGACCGTAAGCCGGACTATTACCGATTTGGAACACTCTGGACTGATAACGCGTGTATCGCCTCACGGATTGCTTCTGCAAAATCGTTTTGCGCTTGAGCGTATGGCGCGTTGAGGCGCTAATAGGCGGGCTGAATGTCCGCTATTGGCCCTTAGCAGACATTGATTTGTGCAGCGCCAATGTCCGCTTTTGGGGGCAAAGCAGATATGCTGATTGCGATGCGAAATGTCTGAAGCGGACATGGGGTGGCTGTAAACAATCTCCCGGTTTGAGTTTCGGGACGTTTATGACGCGCGCTTCAAGCTCATTGGTAAAACAAAATTCCCTATTCTTGCGTGCGAATACCCTGTTCCTCCAAAATAATTGCCTGTTCTGTTGCGTAGGGAATTTTGCCGCAAGTCAGTAATTTTGCTCGAGTATTAGGGTTCGAAATCGGCTCACGCGGGCCGATTTGACGGATATCCCTGTTAATTTCCCTGTTAGCAGGGAATTCGGCAATGGAGACGGGTTCGACTTGGACTGCGTGCGCCACCACACAGTCGTGTGTGAGCGGATATCTTCAGGCAGCCGCAGGTGTCCAGCGCCGAGGTCTTGCATGATCGTCCGAAGCGTCAATCACGCGATGGACCGCTTAACACGCATCATTGCTAAATCACTCGTCGGCAATGAGGGTAGGAGTTCGCCGCCAAACTCAGCGATGAAAAATTCTGCGTACGCAGGTTCTTCAAATCGCCAGTGCAGAACGTCGCTGTCATCAAAAGCTTGGCACCACAGATATCGTTCTGCGATGCCATTGCGCACATGAAATTCGTGCATGTTGTCTAGATCGCGGCCGGCCCCTGCAACGACCCTTACAACGTACGGATAGTTTTGGGTAACGACGCCAAGCTTACCCTTCCGTTTCATAACGAAGAATTTAGCGCAGGGCGCTTATCATCCGGCGGTAGCTTTCCACCGATACTTTGGCATCGAAAACAACACCCCAACACAGCTAGCTACGCACGCATTGACCTGCAGCGCGCGCTGACAATCGGCTTGCCTCAATTCCACGCAATCGAAAGCTTGCCCGCGAAGAACGATTACGTCGCTATGGTGTCGAGATCAGTCCTCTGTTGGTCGAAACGATCCAGCGATTTCCCCAGCGAACGATAGAATCGACCCTTCCGGCACCGGGCAGGACATCGCCGCGCGCCACCCTCCAGGTGCCATTGGGCCCCTGGACGACCGCCGTCCCGTTGGTCACTTCATGCACGATCCAGCCCGGAATTGTTGTCGGCGGAGTCTCCGGCACCGGAGCAAGTCTTGGCTGAGGTTGCGGCGCTGGATCCAACCGCACCTCTTTGGCTTCAGGTTCGCTCCGGGCTGGCTCGGCATCGCGGCTCAGCTCCTCCGGCTTGGCGGCAGACTGCTGAACGTTGGTCCGCGTGTCGGCCACTTCAGATGTCAATTCGTCGTGCTGCGAACTCACTGCCGGTGAAGTCGCCTTTTCTTCAGACTGTGGCGTGATCACCTTTGCCGCTGACGTGGGTGGCGGCGGGATGATCGCCTGGGTCCAGGTCGTAAGCGTCTTATTTGCGTCCTCATGGTAGATCCACAAAAACACGGCAATACCGATCAGGACCGCGGCCAAAGGGATGGTCCCGAGTCGGATGCCGCGCCGCGGTTGTTCTTGCACAAAATGATCGCTCCGCGACACGTGAATCGCCGGATCGCTGCGCGACGCGGAAATCGACTCGCGACCTATCGGCTTACAGCCATCGGCTGAAATTTCCGCAATGGGGTCATCCGCGCGCGCTGCAATTCCTTCGACTACCGCCGACGCCGCGAGAGGCGTATCGCTCCGATCATTTTGGTCGTTCAAAGCTGTTCGCTTTTGGGCAAGCATCGGTTCCGTGACTGAACCCTCTCCCTCATACTTTGTTGCCAACAATGCGGCCCGGGGAAAACGGTCGTGCTGCATCCGAACTTGGGGAGAAATCAGGTGTGTGCTGGCCTTTTCGGGTAGCGGCGAATCCGCTGGCACGGTGGAGATCGCCGCGAGCTGATCTTGCTCGATGTTCAGTCTGATATCGGAAGCGCCGATCTGCTGCTTGAGGGCGCCCACTTCGGCCCTGAGCAGGAGCAGTTCCACGTTCTGCGCTTCGCGCTCAATCTTGAACCGGTTGATGATGTCGTCCTTCTTCCCGATTTCGGCGCGCTGGCTAGTATTGCTTTCCTTGAGCTGTTCGATGGTGATCTCGAGGCGCCGAGTCGAAACTGCGAAATCCGCGCGCTGTAGATCTTTGTCGGCCTGGATTTCGGCCATCGACTGCGGGATCGAGTTTTCTATGCGTCGGGTGGTCAGTCGCACCGCGCGCCCGTGGATCAGCGGAATGACGCACACAGCAATGAGGGTTGCAAAAAGAAAACCGATCCCGAGGTACATGATCGCTTCAATCATACGATTTCCCCCGCACGCACTTTCAACGTGACGACACAGGACCAGGATGATCCGCAAAAAGCTTCATCGATGGTGGGCATCGGCTTCCGACGGACCGTGGCAGGCCGCCACTCAGTGAACTCGACATGCCGTTGACTCCCCAAGCAGCAGCACTCGATCAATCCAGTCGGAACTTTTTAACAAGGATGTGTAGCAGATGTGTTTTAAAAACGGCGCGGCGCTGGCGGTGCCGCCGAGTCTTGAGCTTGATCCGCGTTCGGCGGAGGTATGCGGTTAGCGACACAGGGCAGGGGATGATCGTTGCTGACGCCGTTCGGAGAACAACCCAAGCTTTTGCCACGTTCGTCCCCATAGATTTCGCCACCGGTTAGCAAGGGACCGATTATGGGGATCATCGCCTTGTTTTGCGTACAGGAGTTGAGGGGGTGAACAGTGCCAGGACGAGTATCGAAACGCTAATGACTGAACTGCGTGCCGCGTCGGCCGATCTAGCCAAGTCGGCGACCATTGGAACTTCGAGGATGGTTCTTCGATCCAAACTTTCGAATGCGATTCGCGATGCTGAAAAGGCCGAGCGCGCCGCCGAGGACCTTCGAGCTGTGGCATCGGCCATTATAAGCGGCCAAGAGCAGACAAGCCTTGTGCCTGATCCACCGCGCGACATCGAGATGGAGAGCGCGGACAGCTGACAGTCGATTATAAATGTTGTGAAATTCGTGTGCGGTAGCATCGCACTTCGAAAACAGTCGCGACTCAGATTTATATGATCGTGCGGCGCATTCGCGAATGCGCGCAATTCATCGCGCACAAGCGCGATGAAGCCGCTCGTTGTCGCTCGTACTCACATGATGGAGTGGTCGTGACCTCTGTTGCTGATTCTCGGCAAGCCACAACGACGCGATTTGTCTGCCGGTCTTATCTGGCGGTTGTGCTTGCACCGGAGCCGCCGATTGTCGAGTGGATAGCTGAGATCGATCAGAGGATAAAGAGCGCGGAAAGCTTCCTAAGCGGCGCGCCAGTCGTGGTTGACTTGAGCGCGGTGAAACTCAGCAAGCTCGCGATCGTGCACCTGATTTCCGAACTCGAGCAACGCGGCATTCGCGTTTTGGGCCTCGAAAATGCTGATCCGCTTTCGACGGGTGCGGGTCTGCCACCTTTAGTGCGTTCCAGCCACGCAGGCACCGTCATACCTGATAGAGTTGAGTTACCCGCGCAGGACGTGCGCAAGGAACCGACGCTCCTGCTCGACAAGCCGATACGGTCGGGGCAATCGATACTCTTTCCCGATGGGGACGTGACGGTGCTCGGATCGGTGGCATCCGGAGCGGAACTTGTCGCGGGCGGTTCAATCCACGTCTACGGCACGTTGCGCGGACGCGCGATGGCAGGTTCCCACGGCAATTCCAGGGCGCGCATCTTCTGCAGCAAGATCGAGGCCGAGCTTGTGGCGATCGACGGATATTATCTGACGGCCGAATCACTCGATCAGAAGTTCCTAAAAGGACCCGTTCAAGCATGGCTCGATGGCGATGCGGTGAAGATCGCCGCATTGGACTAGTCATTTACCCAGGAGATGCAAACAATGGCGAAGGTCGTGGTTGTTACTTCCGGCAAAGGCGGTGTGGGGAAGACCACAACGACTGCGGCGATTGGAGCGGCGCTGGCGCAAATGGGACAGAAGGTCGTGATCGTCGACTTCGACGTTGGCCTGCGCAATCTGGACCTGGTGATGGGGGCTGAAAGGCGAGTGGTTTATGATCTGGTCAACGTGATCCAGGGCATCGCCAAACTCCAACAAGCCCTTATTCGCGACAAACGTATCGACACGCTCGCACTGCTTCCGGCGTCTCAGACCCGCGACAAAGACGCCCTGACTGAAGACGGCGTTCGCCGGATCATTGGCCAGCTTCGGCAAATGTTCGATTGGGTCATATGCGACAGCCCCGCGGGAATCGAGCGCGGTGCAACGCTCGCAATGCGCTTTGCGGAGGTCGCCATCATCGTGACAAACCCGGAAGTGTCTTCGGTGCGCGATTCTGACCGCATCATCGGGCTCCTTGACGCCAAGACGCTGAGAGCGGAGCGCGGCGAGCGTATCGACAAGCATCTCCTGATTACACGTTACGACCAGAGCCGTGCCACCCGCGGCGAGATGCTCGGGATCGATGACGTGCTTGAGATTCTGTCTACGCCACTCCTTGGTATTATTCCGGAGAGCGAGGAGGTGTTGCGGGCATCGAATCTTGGCTCGCCGGTGACACTGAACAATCCAGGAAGCGCTGCCGCGCGTGCCTATTCCGATGCCGCCCGGAGACTTATGGGCGAAGACATCGAAATGACAGTGCCATCCGATAAGGTGGGGCTGTTTGGCAAGCTCTTCGGCCGGAGAGCAGCATGAACTTTTTCAATCTGTTCAAGCGAGGAGGGTCCGCCCCTGTAGCGCGCGACCGTCTGCAGATTCTGTTTGCGCATGAGCGCTCCGTACCTAGCTCTTCCAATTTGCTGACCATCTTGCGCCACGAAATTCTCGCTGCCGTGGCCAGACATGTCGAAATTGACCCCGCCGGGGTCAGCGTGCAAATGATTCGTCGCAAAAAGATTTCGACACTTGAAGTCGAAATAGAAATTCCGAATAGCGTCGGGGCACTGTCCGGCCGAGGCCGGCACAAGCGGCCGCTCCAGCCGGCACACCGTTCCGCCTAGGCTTAAAGATTTGGCGGCGCTGAGGCCGCCAGCTGTTCAAGGACAGCTTGTCCGGGATTTTTGGGTTTCGTCCAATTCCGAGCACACGACGATGATGCGCGCCCCACTATAGATATTCGACACGTTTGTTGCTGTCGAAGACGTACGCACGGACATCTTTTCCGAGTTCCGGAAGTGCTACGCTACCACCATCCCAACAAAAGAGTAGCTACTATCGCCGTGGACGGGAAAGTCGGTGTTGGTTCGCGTATTTGTGTTGCGTCTGGTGGGGTCGCATATGAGTGCATCGATACCGCAGGTCGAGCTCAATCCACGTTCAACACAAAGTCGGCTCCCGGAATGGTTTGTCCGCGAGATTGAAGCGCGAAGTTGGTCGCCTCGACGGCGAGTGGCGGTTTGGCGTTCTCGAACTCGTCCCGTTGGGGATTACAGGACAACATTGGCAATTCCTCCCCGAAAGCGGCACAGGCAGTTCGACGATACAGACGTGTCCGCCTTACGGCACTCGCGAGTATCGTCGCCGCCGTAGCTTGGACGTCCTTTTGCATCACCACCGCCTTCGTGCGCCTTGATTCGGCAAATTTCGGGAAATGGCGAGACTGGCTGATCACCGCTGATGAGCCGGTGATGCCGCTTAGCGACAGGCTCGAAGCTGCCACCGCTGCGCTTCGCGAAGTTTCGCGTGGGGTACCGACGCCGGTCGTCGTCGTGACGGACACGATCGGAGCCGCGGATTCGGCCTTGCCCCTTTCGATGAAAGTCACGAGTTATGTGCCCGACACAAACATCGTTCTTAAGGGATTGGCTGTTGGCACGACTTTGACGTCCGGCGCGAGCGTCGGGGACCGAGAATGGCGGATCAATATCGAGGATTTGCAGAACGCCTATGTCATTCCGCCTCAAGGCTTCGTGGGTCCAATGGCGTTTGTCGCCGAACTGCGCGACATCGACGGACACCCGCTCTTGCGCGCCCCTGGGCAATTTACCTGGACCGCGGTGGATCCCTCTTCCGCCACGGCCGGAAAAGAACCCGCCGAAGAGGAGCCGCCTGTCACTGCAGTCGCCAGCGCCGCCGATGCCGGAAATCAGCAATTGATTGGCCAATTCGTCGGGCAAAAAGAAGAGGTTGTGCTACCGAAGCCCCGGCCGATCAAACACGCATCTTTGGGCGGAAAGGCAACCAAGCCTAAAAAGCAAATAGCAAGGGCGCATGGATACAAAGAGCGCATGCCGCGACGCGATCTCGGCGCAGATACTCGCTGGGCGTCAAATGAACTGCCGCCTCACAGTTTGTTTTCGGAGCCTGATCGCAGGCGGGAGCGACGAGCAATAGTGGACGGGATTTTCCGAAGCCTCTTTTATGACGGAGATGCCAACGAATGCGAGCCCGCAACGCTGGAACGTGGCACGCAGAAGAAATCGGGAGACGATTGCCAATGGAGGCGATGATCGGCTTCGAAGGATAGATACCATGCAGGTATCCGAAGGTATCGACGCTATCGGCCATTAATGTCGAGGCGCCAATAGCAAAATTTGTTCTTTTTAAGTCTTTGCGCCATTCGTTCGTAGAGTAACTATTTCTGCCCCTTGGTACAGTTCTACCGATGCCTATTGGAAGATTGGTGCAAATATTACCTCAACAACTTTCAGTATCTGTCGTTACAACGGCAACAAAAGTTCCAAGTGGTATTGCGTAGGGGGACGCCGATGAGCAATCCCAACAGTGATGAAAAGTTTTCCCACCGTGATGAGGATCTTGAGCACAAGCGTTATGCGCCGAGATGGGTGCGCGAGCAGCGGCCGATGGCTCAACAACAGCAGCCATTTGTCGACTCCGCATCCATGGTCCCGACTCCAAGTCGCCCGCATCAAGACTGGCCGCCGATCTCGGATTTCCACTCGGGCCCGCAAAGTGTCCCGGAGCCGCCTGTGCGACTAGAAGAAGGATCGGGTGGATTGGTAGGACGCATTGCGCTCTTTGTCACCTTTGCGGCTACCGTTGCGCTTTTGATCATTTTTGCAAAACCACTATCGCAATTGGCGACTGGATTATTTGATGCATATTCCGGGAACGGACAAGCACCAAAAACCAGCCGACTTGCAGCAAACACGACTGTTGTTCCCGAGCAGCCTTCGCCCTCTGCGGATCGAGCGCCCGCTCCCGCGAATAAAATGGCAGTTGCAGCTGCGGGGAGTGTTCCGATTGCGGAGCCGCAGCAATACGCCCCCGCACAACAGCCGGTGCGGCCTGTCCAACCGGTGCAGCCGCAGCAATCCATCTCACAAATGCAACAGGCAGTGCTGCCGGCTCCCGCGCAACCTCTCGCACCGGAATCTGGAGCTCCGAAAAATTTCTTTCGTGGCGTGACCGACAGCGAAATCCGTTTCGGTATTTCGGCGCCGTTCAGCGGTGCAGCCAAAGAGCTCGGACAAAACATGAGGCTGGGCATCGAAACGGCGTTCAATACTGCGAACGCTGCTGGTGGAGTTTTCGGGCGACAGCTCAGGCTCATTGCAGCTGATGACGGCTATGAGACGTCTCGAGCGGCCCTAACGATGAAGCATCTCTATGAGAAAGAGCAGGTTTTTGGAGTGATTGGCAACGTGGGCACTCCCACGGCTGTCGTCGCGCTGCCTTATGCGCTCGAGCGGAAAATGCTGTTCTTCGGTGCTTTCACCGGAGCCGGCTTGCTGAGAAACGACCCGCCGGACCGGTATGTCTTCAACTATCGCGCCAGCTACGCTGAAGAAACGAGTGCCACGGTCCATTATTTGGTGAAGGTCAAGCGCCTCAAGCCCAGCCAGATCGCGGTATTTGCGCAGCAGGACGCGTATGGGGATTCTGGCTTTGCCGGTGTCGCCAAGGCCATTCGTGCGCTCGGCGGCGATGACAACGCAATCTTGCGCCTCAACTATCAGCGGAACACTGTGGATGTGGACGAGGCCGTCGAGCAGCTCAGGAAAAGTCGCATTCCGATCAGAGCAGTGATCATGGTGCCGACTTATCGCGCGGCGGCGAAATTCATTGAAAAAACGCGCGACCTCTATCCGGGCATGATCTACACAAGCGTGTCTTTCGTTGGGAGCACAGCTCTCGCGAATGAGTTGATGCTTCTGGGTAAGAGATTTGCAACCGGTGTCATCGTGACCCAGGTCGTGCCCGCCGTCGAGGGTCACTCTTCGCTCGTGCTCGAGTACAAATCGGCACTTGCGAAGTATTTTCCTGGCGAACAGCCGGACTATGTTTCGCTCGAGGGTTATATTGTGGGCAGGCTCATGATAGAGGCCTTGAAACGCAACGGTCCCCAACTTGATACTGAAAGATTGGTGGCCACGCTTGAGGGTAGCCGCGCCATCGACATTGGCCTGGGGCCGCCAGTCAGCTTCGGACAATCCGAACATCAAGGCGTGCACAAGGTTTGGGGTACCCAACTCGACGAGAACGGGCGGTATCAACCTATCGATCTGCAATAAAAGGCGCGCGCCGATGCTCGTAGCGTTGCCGACGCATTGCGTGAATGTTTGTCGGTCGGTGCACGCTACGGGCGCTATAAGATCGATTGAGTACTGACGGCGGCGGCTCACGCATTGTTTCGCGCATACCACGGCTGCGCTGAACGGTGCTTTTGCTTAGAATTGAAGGCGTAAGGGTTAATTGGATTTCAGAGCCCCTTACCTCAAGTCTCTCGCGTTCTGACCTAATCTTTAGGGGGGAGTGAGCTCCAACGACGACGGGAGAATGCTGATGGGAGACCTCCTATCACTCGTAACGACAATCTATTTTGTCGCGATCATCCTCGCAGTGTACCACCTGCAGCAAAGGGAGCTTGATCGGATACAGCGGCAAATCGACGAAAACAATCGTCTTGTCGATGAGATGCAGCGGCGTCTTCACGTCCATCCGACATAGTACCCGACGCAAGCAGCGGTCGGCGCTCCTGGCGAGCATGCCAATTGGGGATCACCGACAGCGCTTTCATCACCGTTGGCAAACAAGTAAGTGTTAACGTTTCAATTGGACCAGGGGAGTATTTAGCAACTCTTCGACTGCTGTAGTCCGTTTGGCCGGGCCGCCTCCGTGCATTGGCCCTAGGTCCAATTCGGTTGAACGCCCTATTGAGTCAAGGTCGTGCCGGCTGAAGGCAACAAATACGGAGAATGAGCATGTTGTTCGATGGGGGCTACACTTATTCGAATTTTTTGATGAATGTCCTTGGCATTTTCGCCTTTGTCGTCTGGTTCTGGCTGCTTGTGGTCATCTACGGTGACCTGTTCAGGCGTCACGATATTTCCGGGTGGGGCAAGGCCTTTTGGGTGATCGGGCTGGTCGTGTTTTCTTATCTCGGCATTCTCGCCTATCTGATCACTCAGGGAAGAGGGATGGCCGAGCGTAATGCCCAGCAAGCGCAGCAGGCGCGGGAGGAACTGCGCCGTGTAGTCGGCTTCAGCGTGGCGGACGAAATTACGAAGCTCGATCAACTCAAGAAATCGGGCGCGATAACCGACGCCGAATTTCAGCGGCTTCGCGCCAAGCTGGTGTAGCCGTGCGCTTGGCAATGTTGACCTCGGCTCACCCCATAAAATTGGGGGCAGCCGCGCTGGCGCTGGCGAGCGTGCTCGCCTGGATGCCGGCAGTGGCGCAAGCGGCAACCGGTTCGATCCGCATCACGATCACCAGAGCACAGTTCATTGTTGGCGGCGGCAGCGGCACGTTGCACTTCAAGGGCGGGCGCTATCCACTGCGGGTTGGCGGCGTAGGCATTGGTCCCTTTGGGGCGGCGTCCGTGGATCTGGTTGGCCGCGCCTACAACATGCAAAACGCAGCAAATATTCACGGCACCTATTCGACGATCCCCGAAGCGGGGCGGCCAGGAGCATTTCGCTTGCGAAACTGGCAAGGCGTCGTTCTGGAATTGCGCGGGCGGCGCGGCGCCAAACCGCCCGCGGATCTGAGCGGGTTGCAGATCTCTTTGCGTTAACGATGGGTCAGGCGTCTGGGCACTACTACCAGCACCTATTCACCCAGATCCAGCGCGGTCCCCACGGGCCGGGAACAAGACGCCGGACGACGCATCCGCCGCCGTAAAATCCCGACGCCACGACGACAGGGGCACCCCATCCCCAACCGCGACGCCATCCCCATCCGGGTCCCCAGCCAGCGCGGCGCCAACCTGGGCCCCATCCACCACGCCAGCCCCCCCATCCTCCACCATGCCAGCCGCCGTGCCAGCCCCCGCGCCACGCGGATGCCGGCGTCGGCGTCAACGTGGCCGCGCCCAGCGCACACACTGCGACGATGACAAGTGCAAATTTGCGAAACATGACGGCCTCCCCAGTTGGCTCCGATTTCGGCAATCAGAGCGAGGACCTACCGCCTAAAACTATAGCTCTCACTACAGCCGATTGCATTGGCCTCTGGTCCAATGTGTCGCCACCGCCGGCTACGATATGTCTTATTTAATAATGAAACAGGAGGACACATGAGGCACTTCCCGATGGCGGCCGCCGCGATACTCGCGCTCTCTGTTCTGGCGGTTACGGGACATTCCGGGCTGGCCGCTACTCCGAAATGCAATGCGGAACTGAGAAAGTGCAACAGTCATTGCAATCTCGTCTATGAAAGCGGCCGGGCCAATCGCACCTGTCGCAACCGCTGCAAAGACAATTTATACGTCTGCAAGGCGCGGCCCAGCTAACGCGTTGCACATTTAACCAAGCGCGACGCTGTTTTTACGCGTCGTCTGCGCTCATTACGGCGGCAAAGGGGTGCGACAATGTTGCCGCCAAGATTACGTATTTGCAATCGAGCCGAAAGGCCGCCGTAAGGTGCGGTTCTCTAATTAGCTCCGCTAACGCCCTGAACAGATCAGGGCTCTTCAATCCCCAGCGGAGGCTATGAGATGAATCAAATAATTCCTGCCAAACCGGGACGCAAAGCTTTCGCTGCGCGCCGGTTGGCACTTCTTGCGTCGGCTGCCGGCCTTGCAATCGCCGTGGTTGCTGCCGGGACATCGGATTTCAGCACACCGAGCGTTCCGAGCGTAATTGCGACTGCGCATGCTGAAACTATGCAACGGTCCACGGGTTTTGCCGACATTGTCGAGAAGGTAAAGCCGGCCGTGATCTCGGTCCGCGTCAAAGTCGATGCGACGGCAAAGATGACGAGCATGAACGGCAATGACGATGCCAGTCCGATGCAGCCCGGCGCGCCACTCGAGAAGTTCTTCGAGCAGTTTGGCGGCCGCGGCATGCCAAAGGGATTCCCGCAGGGCAAGCGCGCCGTAACCGGCGAGGGCTCTGGATTCTTTATTTCGGCTGATGGCTATGCCGTGACGAACAATCACGTTGTGGATCGCGCCAAGACCGTACAGGTCACTATGGACGATGGCTCGGTTTATGACGCGAAAGTCGTCGGATCCGATTCGAAGACCGACCTCGCCTTGATCAAGGTCAACGCCAGCAAAAGCTTCCCTTTCGTCAAGTTCGCCGACCGCGATCCGCGCGTCGGAGATTGGGTCGTGGCCGTCGGAAACCCCTTCGGTCTCGGCGGGACCGTGACGGCCGGTATCGTATCCGCGCGCGGGCGCGATATCGGGTCAGGCCCCTACGATGACTACATTCAAATCGATGCACCCATCAACAAAGGTAACTCGGGTGGCCCGGCCTTCAACATGGATGGTGAAGTCATCGGCGTGAATACCGCGATCTTTTCCCCGTCCGGCGGATCGGTCGGTATCGGCTTCGATATTCCCGCCGCGACCGCCAAGATGGTGGTGGCCCAGCTCAAGGAGCATGGCCGCATTGATCGCGCCTGGTTGGGCGTACAGATCCAGCCGGTCACGGCTGAGATTGCGGACAGCCTTGGTCTGAAAAAGGCCGAAGGTGCAATCGTTGCTCAACCGCAAGCCGACAGCCCCGCAAGCAAAGCGGGTATTGTCGCCGGCGACGTGATCACCGAAATCGACGGAGCGTCGATCAAGGACTCGCGTGAGCTCGCTCGCAAGGTCGGGATGATGGCGCCCGGCGCCAAGATCAAGATGACCTTGGTTCGCAAGGGAGAAATCAAGACGCTTGCTCTGACCCTCGGCAAAATGCCGAATGAGCAACACGCAAAAGCCGACACCAGCGATGACATGTCGGCCGGCGATTCGCCGCGTCTGGGGCTCAATCTTGCTCCGGCCAAGGACGTTGCCGGTTCTGGCGATCAAGGTGTTGCGGTGACCGGCGTCGATCCCAATGGTCCTGCCGCTGAACGCGGCATCAAGACCGGCGACGTGATCCTCGATGTCGGCGGCAAGGCGGTCGCAAATACCGCCGAAGTCCGCAAGGCTCTCAGTGACGCGCGTACCGCAGGCAAGAACACCGTCCTGCTGCGGGTGAAGTCCGCGGAAGCGACGAGGTTTGTTGCGCTGCCAATCAAAAAGGCCTGAAGAAAGTAGATGTTTCGTCTTTGCGTAGCGTTTGTCGGACGAAGCAAACTCGGGGGACGGGCAAGGCCCGTCCCCCGATCTTTTCGGTCCTGATGGTGAACTTGTCGCGCGCCGCAGCTAGCCTGGTTTCCGTTCATGCCCGGACAACAGGAGTGCGATCCATTCTGTCGATTTGTGCTGCTCACAAATTGTGAGAATCGCAATCATGATGGGCAGGCCGATAAATGCGCCCGCAATACCCCACAAGAAGCTCCAAAAAAACACCGCAAGCAAAACGATGAAAGGCGACATCGACAACGCAGCACCTGCAATCCGCGGCTCAAGATAGCTTCCAATGAAGAACTGAATAAAATTCAGGCCTGCAAACACGATAAAGCAGGCTTCCCACGATCCCGATTGGACAAGCACAAACAGCGTTGGAAAAACGGTAGCGATGAGCGGGCCGAGAAACGGGATGTAATTCAAAACGAAGGCAATAACGCCCCACGCGGTCGCCAGCTCGATGCCGGCAACGAGCGCAAAGCTCCAAACCACGACGCCGGTTAAAAGGCTCATCGTGGTCCGCACGACCATGTACTTCTGAAATTTTTCTGCAATTTCTTCTGCGCCGACCAAAAGGGATCGCCGGAGCGGGGCGGTATTCAAGCGCTCGATATTTTTTCGTGCAATATCGACCTCGAGCAATCCCAGTACAATAAATGCAAAGGCAATAACGAAGAAGGATACAAGGCCGTAGCCTCTGCCACCGATCTCCCGAACAGCGCTAATGATCCATCCTGGGCTGTAGCTGTCAGCCACCAGGGTGGCGATCGATATGCCGTGGCCGTCAAGCCATTCGGTAGCTTGCGAATAGAGTGTTTGAAGACGGTCGGTATTGTTGATCAGCCACTGGACCACCAACCCGAATCCCCAAACCACCAGAAATACCAGGATCGCAAGGATGGCTATGGTCACAATGATCGTGACAACGACGGCCAGAAGTTTTGTAATTCGCTTCTGAAGCGCGCTCTGAAGCGGCCACGCTATGGCGACTGTGAACAGAGCGAATGTTATCGGCGCGATGATCGCGCGTGAAAAATATAGCGCCGCCAGAATTACAACAGAGGTCAAGAGCAAAAGCGATGTTCGTACAACGCTATCGTGCTTCATGACAGGCATCCGAAATGAAAAGATCAAATCTCTTCATCGTCGATTTGCGGAAATTCGACCGACGGGAGCGTTGTTCGGAACAGGAGCCAAAGGCTGAAAACGAGAACGGTAACCTCCGCGAACATGGTGAGAAGCAGAGCTAACAGACCTGCGATGTCAGCTGCGGATACCCAGCTCGCCGGTCCCCCTGTAGTTTGGATCACTGGAACGCCTGCCTGCGGCGTGCGGAGAAAATAAATCAGAAGCTGTACGACTTCGAAAAGCATGACCAGCATCGACACCCCGATTCCGATCGTGCTCGCCTTGACACCGGTCCACACCGTTCGCTGCACGGCCGTTCTTGTTGGACGACGTGTTGGATCGGCGAGACGGACGGCAAGGCGTGTGTAGCGAAAAGACCATAGTGTCGTAAACGCGAGCACCACGAGCCCGGCGATCGAAAGATATTCGATCAAAGGGAAGCCCGCGCGTGTGCCGGGCGCAGGATTGCGGCCAAACGCAAGCGCAAAGATGATCAGCGCCAGCGGGACTGACCCGACAGCGATCTGCATCCAGAAGCCGAGCCATCCCAGGCTCGAAAACGACTGGGAAAGACGGTCGTTTCGCGATGGCCAAATGGCTTTTCGAAATATTCGAAACATGTCCGAATTGCCTCAACCCTAAGAGCGCCTCCTATGTTACAGAATACCGTCGCCAAGTGTCGTTGGCCTTTGGGGCAATCGTTTTCCGCCGGTGATAATGGGTGAAGTAGGCCGCAGCTTCCTGTTCGGGTTTTTCCGCTGGTCGGGCAGGGCAATATGGATTTTGTGCCAGGCTTTGCTCATTGCCTGGGGCAGTCTGGTCATTTATTTCTCGAATCTGCCATGGGCCGAAGCGCGGATTGCCTTGGCGGTTTGCTTTGCCCTCGCCTCGATTTGGCTCCTTTGGCTGTCGCGACGGCGGCTGGCATCCACCGCTTTCGTCATGTTGTTTGCCGGCGTGGTTGCGTGGTCAGTGTCGATTTTGCCCTCGCACCATCGACCGTGGCGTCCGGAAGTCGCGGTCATGCCGCGCGCAACGATCGACGGCGATCGCGTGCGCATCACCGGGGTGCGGGATTTCGACTATCGCACCCGGAATGACTTTACGGTTCGCTACGAAGAGCGTGAGGTGCAACTATCGCACCTGACGGGACTTGATTTCTTTGTGTCGTACTGGAGCGAAGGCCCGGTTGCCCATACATTCGTGAGCTTCACCTTCGACAACGCCCCGCCGTTGAGTATCTCCATCGAGACGCGCCCGGAGGTCGGCGAGGGCTTTGATCCTATCGCCTCTCTCTTCAAGCAGTTCGAGTTGATCTACGTGGTGGGAAACGAACGGGATCTTGTCCGCGTGCGCACGAACTATCGCAAGGAAACGGTTTATCTTTATCGTCTCAACTCGCCCGTCGAAAATGTGCGGAAACTGCTGCTTGTCTACCTGGAGCGCATCAACGAACTCGCTGATCGGCCGGAGTTCTATCATCTGCTGACCAACAGCTGCACGATCAACATCATACGTTACGCAAATGCCGCCGGTCGAACCGGCCAGTTCAACATTCGCCATTTGCTCAACGGGCTGATCGACAGCTACCTCTATCATTCCGGCCGGGTGGATACGACATTACCGTTCGAAGAGTTGCGGCGGCGTTCTCTTATCAACGACGTCGCGCAGGCGGCCGATGCTGCACTGAATTTTTCCGATCGCATTCGGGCTTCGCTCCCGACCATTCGTTGAGGCACAATTTGCCGGCTGCCTTCGTGAGGCGGATTGAATGATGCTCGAAAGCCACAAAAACAGCCACCGTGTACTTGCATTCCTCGCATTGATGGTGGCTTCGCCCGTCGGGCTGCTGCTGTTGCCGCCGATCAGCCAGGACCAGAATTATCACGCCTTCGCCGACCAAAGAACGATCCTTGGCATCCCGCATTTCTGGAACGTCGTTTCAAATTTGCCGTTCATTGCGGTCGGAGTAGCGGGCATCCGCCACTCTCAGCGAAATCCTGCGATCTTCGTGCTTTTCCTAGGCGTACTGATGACCGGCTTCGGCTCTTCCTACTACCACCTAGATCCGAACGATCACACGCTGTTCTGGGACAGGCTGCCGATGTCAATCAGTTTCATGGCCATTCTTGCGTTGGCAATCGAGGAGCGGCTGGACGCGAAGGCAGGCGCCGTTCTGCTGTGGCCGTTGATTGGCATTGGCATATTCAGCCTCTTGCTGTGGCGCTGGACCGGTGATCTGCGGCTCTATGGCTGGGTACAGTTCTTTCCCTGCATTGCACTGCCGCTATTGTTTATTCTTTTTCCGCCAAAATACAGCGGCACATCCTATTGGCTCATTGCCGCAGCACTGTACGCTCTCGCAAAGCTCTTCGAATTCTACGACGGTGCGATTTATTCAATCGGCTCGATCTTGAGCGGGCATACATTGAAGCACTTGGCCGCGGCCGCCGCCTGTTTCGCGATCCTGAGATATTTCCAAAAGCGGCAACCGATCCGCACGGCGACTGAACCACGCCACGCGGGCCTTAGGTCTAAATGACTTAGGGAGACGCGCGACGCGCGCTTGCGTGGTTGATTTTAAGGTTTGCGCGAAATAGCGTTCGTGTGGTCGGTTGTTTCAGTCCGGGGCGGCTGACGAGGATGGCGCTGGATCGTCACGCGTGCAAGCCAGCTCGGCCATCGATCTATGACGCGTCGTCAATTGACTGGGTTCGATGGAGCATGCAATGAAACGTGCGGCTGTAACGACATTTGTTACCTTTCTCGTTTTTGCTCCGGCCGCAGCGCTGGCCCATTCCGGCCATGATAGCGCAGGCGGGCTAGTGCACGGCTTTGTCCATCCAGTAACCGGCATCGACCATGTTTTAGCTATGATCGCCGTCGGCGTGCTGGCCGCACAGTATGGTAGCCGCGCTTTGTGGCTGGTCCCAATGAGCTTTCTGGTCGCTATGGCGACCGCGGGCGCCATAGGTATGGCTGGAATTCCGGTGCAAATCGTGGAGGCCGGAATTGGTCTCTCCGTCGTCGTCCTGGGGTTAATGATAGCCTTTCAACTTAAGCCTCCGACGTTGGTGGCTATAGTGGTCGTCGGGCTTTTCGCACTATTCCACGGTTATGCGCACGGCTCTGAGATGCCTAAAGGACTTGCAGGGCTGTCATTTGCCGCGGGCTTTCTCATTGCGACAGCTTTGCTGCTGGGCGCGGGCGTAGGACTTGGACGGCTCTTGCAACGGCGGGCTTTGGGCCGGCGCTTGATCCAAGCCGGTGGGGGAGCAATGGCGCTGGTTGGCATTGCAGTCTTGGCGAGTGTCCTTTGATCAAGGGTCGATGGACAACGCCGTTTTTCGGGTTGTGCGGAAGGAGGGACAGAAATGCAGCTAACTCCGAGAGAGTTCGACAAGCTGCTCATCTACATGGTGGCCGAGGTTGCATTGAAACGAAAAACAAAAGGCCTAAAACTCAATTATCCTGAAGCTGTTGCTATCATCTCGGCGGCCGCCCTTGACGGCGCCCGTGCGGGTAAAACCATCGAAGAAGTCACGAAGGATGCGCGCTCCGCACTGACCAAGAACGACGTCATGGACGGGGTCGCGGATCTGATCCCGATGGTGCAAGTCGAGGCAGTATTCACCGACGGCAGCCGCCTGGTAACCGTTCACACTCCTATACAGTAGTGCGCGACTGGAGGTTGCGATGGCCAAGGCCAAGACATTTCCAACCCTTTCTTCAAAAGTTGACCCGGCGTCGGAGGACGTGCCTCTCGGTGGTTATGTTTGCAGCCCGGAACCAGTCACCTTCGATGAAAAAAAACAAGTGACAAAGCTTTCCGTGCGCAATACGGGCGATCGCCCGGTGCAGGTCGGTTCGCATTTTCATTTTTTCGAGGTCAATCGTGCCCTTGAGTTTGACCGCGCGGCGGCATTTGGGCTTCACCTCAATATTCCGTCGTCGACTGCCATGCGGTTCGAGCCGGGCGACGAGCGCGAGATAGCTTTGGTACCTTTTGGGGGAAGGCGAGCCGTTTTCGGATTCAATAATCTCGTCGACGGCCCAACGGCTGGTAAGGATGCCGCCGCTCGCAAGTCCAAGGCCGTAAAACTGGCAAGCAAGCGTGGATTCCGCTCAGCCAGCTCGAAGTCCTAAGCTGCTTGAGCGTATGTGAATTGAGGACATCCCATGGCTACGATTTCCCGTAATGAGTACGTCAATTTGTTCGGCCCAACGGTCGGCGATCGCATTCGATTGGGCGATACCGGGTTGTTTGTCGAGATCGAGCGCGACCTGCGCGGCCGGTTTGGCGACGAGATTGTGTTCGGGGGCGGCAAGAGCTTGCGCGAAGGCATGGGCATGGACAACCGGCTAACGCGCAAGGCCGGGGCGCCCGACCTTGTCATCACCAACGTTACAATTATCGACGCGGTACAAGGCGTGGTCAAAGCTGACGTCGGCGTCAAGGACGGACTCATCTGTGCCATCGGCAAGTCCGGTAATTCCCAGACCATGGATGGCGTTACGCCCGGTTTGGAGCTTGGTCTCGCAACTGATGCGATTTCTGGTTCGCATTTGATCCTGACCGCGGCCGGTATCGATACCCACATTCATTTTATCTCGCCGCAACAGGCAGAGGCCGCTTTATCCAACGGAACGACAACCTTGATTGGCGGAGGAACGGGCCCGTCGGATGGCTCCAACGCTACGACGGTCACGCCGGGCCCAGGCAACATCGAAATGATGCTGAGATCTTTCGAGGGCTGGCCTGTCAATGCCGGCATCCTTGGCAAGGGGCATGGACACGGCAAGGCCGCGCTGGTGGAGCAAATCGAGGCCGGTGCGGTGGGCCTTAAATGTCACGAAGATTGGGGGACCACTCCGGCCGTGCTTCGCTCTGCGCTCACCGTGGCGGATGAGTTGGACGTGCAGGTCTGCATCCATACCGACACATTAAACGAATCCGGATTCGTCGAAGACACGATCGATGCTTTTGAAGGACGCACGGTCCATTCGTTCCACACTGAAGGCTCTGGAGGCGGGCACGCACCCGACATCATCAGGATCTCCGCGCTGCCAAATGTACTCCCCTCGTCAACAAATCCGACGCTTCCCTACGGCATCAATTCGCAGGCCGAGCTCACGACATGATCATGGTTCTGCCACCATCTCAGTCCTGATATTCCGTCCGACGTAGCGTTCACTGAGAGCCGCATCCGGGCCGAGACCATCGCCGCCGAGAACGTTCTGCAGGATCTGGGCGTGATTTCGATGTTCTCGAGCGACTCGCAAGCTATGGGGCGGATCGGGGAATGCTGGCTGCGCGCTATTCAGACCGCGGATGCCATGAAGACCGGCCGCGGCAAGCTGCCAGAGGATGCGCCAGGCAACGACAATTTCCGCGTGCTGCGCTACGTGGCGAAGATCACGATAAATCCAGCGATCGCGCACGGTATTTCGAAAGTCCTGGGCTCGGTCGAGGTCGGAAAGATGGCGGACCTGGTCTTATGGGAGCCTGCCTTCTTCGGTGCCAAGCCCAAAATCATCATCAAGAATGGCCAGATCAGCTGGGCGCTTATGGGTGATCCAAACGCGTCGCTGCCGACGCCGCAGCCGGTCTATTACCGGCCGATGTTCGGCGCATATGGCGATGCGCTGTCAAAGAACTGCATTTCGTTTGTCTCTGGCGCAGCGCACGCCTCTGGTATCCAGAAGCGCCTGGGCCTTAAGCGGAAAGTGATCCCGGTCAAGAACATCCGGAAGGTCCGCAAACGTGATATGGTCCGCAACTCCGGCACTCCAGATATCAAGGTGGATCCCGAAACATTCGCTGTCACCGTCGATGGAGTGCATGCGACGGTTCCACCGTTAAAGGTGGCTTCGCTCAATCAGAAATATTTCTTTAGCTAGCAAGTTCCCCATGGTCATCATTGAAACAGTTCTCGGCAACATCAACGATCGCGAATGGGCGGAGCGATTGTCCGGTGCCACAATCGATATACTCGAACTGGATCAGTGGGAGGCGCAGAAAAATCGCTTCCGGAAAAAGACCGCCAAAGGAACCGAACTTGCCGTCGCGCTTGATCGTGGGACGGTCATGCGCGACGGCGACATATTGGTCTGGGAAGCGAGCAAGGCGACTGGCATTGCGGTGCGGATACGCTTGCGCGAGGTCATGATCGTCCATCTGGACGGCCTGGCACATCTCGCACCTGAGATCGCGATGCGCACCTGCCTGGAACTGGGACACGCACTCGGCAACCAGCACTGGCCCGCGCTCATCAAAGACGATCATGTCTATGTGCCACTTACCGTCGACCGCAAGGTCATGGCCTCCGTCATGAACACGCATCGCTTCGAAGACATTCGTTATGAGTTTGTGCCGGGCAGCGAGGTCGTTCCCTATCTCGCGCCGCACGAATCACGCCGGCTATTCGGGGGTGCTGAAGGCCAAGCGCATTCTCACGCGCATGACACCTATGCCGAGATCGATGCCGAGACGGGGCACGTGCACAGTCGCTCTCCAACCCGTCCCCACACGCATAGCCATGACCATTCCGGTGACCACATGCATTTCCATGAATCGCCGGCGCGTCTTGCAGATGACAATACAAAGTGATCGTGGCGGCGGCCCGCGGACGGCGGCGCTTCTCGCTCGGATGTTGCAGTTCGGGGACTCAATGTTCCCGATCGGCGGGTTTTCGTTTTCGTGTGGTCTGGAATCCGCGATTCAAAAGGGCATCGTCGTGGATACCAAGACACTTGCGGCCTACGCACGCACCGCGGTGGAACAGGCGGCACGCGGCGACGGAATCGCCCTGATTGCCGCACACAACGCCGCGAGCGCGGCTGACTTCGATGCGCTCGTCCAGATCGACAGCGTCGTGTTCGCACGCAAGCTGTCTGAAGAAACGCGGACGATGACGGTCCGTATGGGCAAGAAGTTCACCGAGATCGGGCTGCAAGTCATTGACCTTCCGTTTCTGCGCAAATGGTGCGAATGTATCGAAGTCGGCACCACGCCCGGATGTTACCCGATATCACTGGCGGTCAATTTCGCAGTACAGAATCTTTCTGCGAGGGAGGCGTTTGTTGTTCATCAATACGGGGTCGCGGCAATGATCCTCGGCGCATCACTCCGACTGATGCGGATCAGCCACATGGACACGCAACGCATCCTCTATGATCTCAATGCTCGCGTGGATGCGGACTACCAAATCGCTGCCAAAACGCGCCTGTCAGACATGGCGGGCTATGCGCCACTCACGGAAATCCTAGCAGCTGTTCACACGCAGGCGCATGTGCGGCTGTTCATGAGTTGACCGGATTGGAATTCGAATGTCGAAAAAGAAAATCGTGCGTATTGGCGTGGGCGGGCCGGTAGGTTCCGGAAAGACGGCAATCGTGGAAACCATCACTCCGCGACTGCTCGATCTCGGCATAAAGATACTCATCATAACCAACGACGTCGTGACCACGGAGGACGCAAAGCAGGTGCAGCGGACGCTCAAGGGCGTTCTGATTCAGGAGCGGATCCTCGGGGTTGAAACCGGCGCATGCCCGCACACGGCAGTGCGCGAGGACCCGAGCATGAATCTTGCTGCAGTCGAAGAGATGGAGGCGCGTTTCCCCGACAGCGACGTCGTATTGATCGAGAGCGGTGGTGACAATCTCACGCTGACTTTCTCACCGGCGCTGGTGGACTATTTTATCTACGTGATTGACGTTGCTGCGGGTGACAAGATTCCGCGCAAGAACGGGCCGGGGATTACTCAATCGGACATCCTGGTCATCAACAAGACTGACCTCGCGCCGCATGTCGGTGCGAGCCTCGACGTTATGAAACGAGATTCGCACCTTATGCGCGGCAGCAAGCCGTTCCTGTTCACCAATTGCAAGACCGGCGAGGGAATTTCCGCACTCGTCGAGCTCATTGTGCAGGACTTGCTGTTCGACCTGGAGGTGCCGCGAAAGAGGTCGGCGTGATGTCGTCGGTCGCCGCGACTTTGCATGCCGCCGAGGCTCTTGGTGCATCGGCTAAGGAATTTGCGTCGTTTCAGGACGAGCCGGCGCAGATGAAAAGCGGCACGGTGGGTAAGACTGGCTTTTTGCGTCTCGGCTTCGAACTGCGCGGCAAGCAAACGATCCTCGCGGATCTTGACCGCCGTGCGCCGTACATGGCCCAACGCGCGCTCTATTGTGACGACAGTGTGCCGGGGCTTGCCCATGTATTCATGATCACCACAACCGGTTGTCTCCTGCAGGGCGACCGCCTTGCGCTCGAGATCGAACTCGGGCCGCGCGCGCAGGCGCACGTGACCACGCAATCGGCGACCAAGATTCACACGATGGATGCCAACTATGCGGCACAGATGCAGACGATAACGCTTGGCGAGGAATCCTATTTGGAGCTACTTCCCGATCCGCTGATTCCCCACCGGCGAGCACGCTATCTCAGCGATACGCGGATCTGCATTCCGGCGTCGGCGACGCTGCTCTTTTCGGAGATCATCCAAGCGGGGCGGAAGCATCATCATCCGGACGAATGCTTTGGCGCCACGTTGTTGTCGGTCGCAGCGACCGCCTCTCGCCCGGACGGTCAGCTGCTATTCAACGAAAAGCTTATTATCGACCCGCAGCTATATTCAATGCGGCAGACTGGTGTGATGGACTCGTTCGATATATTCGGCAACGTGATCTTGTGCACGCCCAAAGACAAAGCCGAGCACATTTATGCGCGCGTGCAGGCCGATGTGGACCTCTCGCGCGGCGTGGCCCATGGCGCTTGCCGGCTGCCCAACGATGCCGGCCTCATCTTCAAAGTCGTCGGCCAGGAGTGCGCGCAGGTCAAGACGAAGATACGCGAGTTTTGGGGCCTTGTTCGCAAGGAGGTGACTGGCGCCGACCTCCCGCAACCATTTCTCTGGCGCTGAACGTCAAAACGAGCACGGACAAACGCGTACGCGCTCGACGGGCTATCAGTGACTACATCGACCCGGCAAGGCCGAGCTGCTTCACCAGGCTGCCCCATTTCTCGCGTTCGGAGGCCAGATATTTCTGGATGCCATCGGTATTGGGCGAGTCGACGGGGAGCAGACCGATCTTTTCGGTGAGCTTGATCATTTCAGGATCGGCCATGATCTTTTTCATCTCGGCGTGCAGGCGCTCGATGATCGGCTTCGGCGTGGCCGCCGGTGCAAACAGGATGTGCCAGGACACTGCTTCGAAATCCGGCGCCTTGGCCGCTTCCGCGAAGGGCGGCACGTCCGGCAGCGAGGGAATCCGGGTGGTTGCTGAGACCGCGAGCGCACGCAGCTTGCCGTCGCGGATCAGCGGCAGTGACGCGCCAGCTTCCGCGAAGCCGAGCTGCACGTGGCCCGCCGCGATGTCCTGAATCGATTGCGGCGTATTCTTGTAAGGCACATGCGTAATGTCGAGATCGAAACGCTTCTTCATGTACTCGATCGACAGGTGCTGCGCGACGCCGGCACCGGGTGAGGAATAGCTCAGCGGGCTTTTGCTGTCTTTTATATGTTTGATGAGTTCGGGAACCGATTTCGCCGGCAGGTCGGGATTGACGACAAGGATGAAGGGCGACTTCACGTAGAAAGAAATCGGCACAAAATCCTTCACGTGGTCGTAGTTCACCTTCTTGTAGAGCACGGGGTTGATCGCCATTGCAGACGAGGTTGACACGAGCAGGGTGTAGCCATCGGCGGGCGCAGTGGCGACTGCGGCGGCGGCAAGCATCAGCGCCGCGCCGGGTCGGTTGTCGACCACGACCGGCTTGCCGAGCGCGACCTGCAGTTTCTCCGCATACAACCGAACCAGCGCATCCATGCCGGAGCCGGCGGCCAGCGGCACGACGATAGTGACCGGGCGCGTCGGATAATCCTGGGCTCGCGCCGGCGCACCGGCGGCAACTGCGGCAATAGTGGCGGCCAGGAGCGCGCGCCGGACAAGACTCCACGACATTTCAAACTCCTTTTGAGAATCGCAATTGAAAAGAGATGCGATGCGGTTTCCTATGGCACCCATCAAACCTTGGACATGCTAGCGGCATCATCTGTCCTGGACACTCGGGCACAGTGTCACGTCCTGTTCTCGGGGCATCAGCCCGATCTACGGCATTGGCGCAGATAGCTTTCGGCGGCGCTGCGGTCGAGCAAGCGTCCGACCTCCATGCGCTTGTCCGAAACATGAGAAAAGACCCGGGAAATAAATTCTTTCAAAGCCGCAACGACCGCATCGTCGATCGCGGCCACGGCGCCGGAGGGAACCGCAAGGATCTTATGGTCTACCTCGCCATCTTCGATCTGCTCCAGCAGGCCAATTGGATCGCATTCCAAGGTTGTTCCTGCGCTGAGCGGCTCCGAGGTCAACACGAAGCAATCGACCGCGTCGCCATCGCCGCTGACGGTGCCGATGACAAAGCCGTAAGGGTAGGGATAGCTGGCCGACACATCGACCGTGTGCAGATGCCGCAGCGTGCGCTCGTCGTAGATATTTTTGCGCCGCGAACCGGCCTGGTTTTCGATGAAGACCTGCATGGATTTCCCGCTTGCCTCTATACTAATCTTGCTTCGCCACCGATCCAGTCTTGTTCGGTCGGCAGGCAGGGGACGGCATGGCGGGGAATCATAGTCGGGCATCCATCGTTGAACGCCTGCGCGCGGAGATCCGTGCCGGGCGACCGATCTATGATGCCCTGTGCGGCTCCGGAATCACGGCCAAGATGGCCGCACGCGGCGGCGCTGACATGGTCACGACCCACTGTCTTGCTTATTTCCGCATGCAGGGCATGAGTTCGATGGCCGGTTACCTGCCGATCTGCGATGCCAACGCGCTCACTCTCGAGCTGGGGGAGCGGGCACTGGTGAACGTGGTCCGCGATTGCCCGCTGGTGGCAGGGCTGCTCTGTGTCGATCCGACACGCGACATGGCGCGCTTCCTCGAGACCGTCGCGGCGGCGGGATATGACGGCGTGATGAACTGTCCGACTGTCGCGCTGATCGACGGGAAATTCCGCAACGATTTGGAAGAAACCGGCATGGGCTTCGCACGCGAGGTAGACGTACTTGGATGCGCGTCGCGCATGGGCCTTTTTACAAAAGCGTTTTGTACGTCGCCGGAGGAAGCGCTCGCCATGGCGGAAGTCGGCGTCGACAATATTATCGTGCATTTCGGCAACAGCTCGGGCGGCACGATCGGCTCGAAAACTGTTCTCGGCGACGACGCTTCGCGAGCGCGTGCGGGCAAGGTGCTCGACGCGTTGTCCACGAAATTCTCCGACCGGATCGTTACCTGCCACGGGGGTGCCATTGAGACGCCGGCCGATTTCGAACGTTTTCTGAAGATGGAGCCGCGTCTACAAGGATATGTCGGTGGTTCGTCGGCCGAGCGATTCCCGATTGAAACATCTGTGGTGCAAGCGACGCGGGATTTCAAATACGTCAAGCTTTTGAAGGCGAACTAGTGCAGCCGGTTCGTGTCGCCGTTCTCGCTACGCTGGACAGCAAGCATGAGGCAGCGCGTTTTGTTTGCAACGCGCTGACCGCGGCCGGTGCCACGCCGTGGCTGGTCGACCTATCGCTGCGTCCGCACAGCCATGACTTCGCCGACGTTAACGCCGGGAAAATCGCGGAATCCGCGGGACTTGCTTGGGCCGATCTCGGACGTCTCGCGCGTGCGGACGCTGCCAGGGCCATGATAGCGGCCGGTATCGAAATCGTGCGCGCCAGGTTCGCGCGCCGCGAAATCGACGGTGTGATCGGCGTCGGAGGAGCCAACGGATCGACCATCGCCTGCGCGATCATGCGTGCGCTGCCGCTGGGTTTTCCAAAATGCATGGTGACCCCGGTTGCTGCGACTGCGGCCGTGCAATGGTACGTCGCCGAAAGCGACATCGCGATGTACCCGACGATTGGCGACATTTCGCTCAACCGTGTTACGCGCTCGGCTATGACAAATGCTGCTTATGCCGTCGCCGCAATGGCGCGAGCGTGGAGCAGGCAGGATGCTACCGCACGCGTTCCGCTGCTGGGCGTCTCGTCCTTCGGCAACACCCAGCCGGCGGTTGATCGCATCACAGAGCGACTGGAGGCGGAAGGATTTGAGGTCATTCATTTTCATGCCTCGGGGCCAGGCGGCCGCGCGCTCGAGATGCTGGCGGCATCGGGCGAACTTGCCGGCGTGATCGATCTCACGACATCCGAGCTCACCGACCTTGTCACCGGTGGCGTCTACAGTGCGGGCGAGACACGGCTCACTGCTGCCGGTGCTGCCGGCCTGCCGCAGGTAGTGGTGCCGGGGTGTCTCGACTTCACCAACTGGTGGGTGGGACAGGTGCCCGAGAAATTCCGGCAGCGCGAATTCTACCAATATAACGTCGAGATACTGTTGATGCGGACGAATGCCGAAGAATTCTCCAGTCTCGGTCGTCTGTTCGGCGAACGGCTGCGTGCCGCCAAAGGCCCGGTCAGCGTGCTCATTCCGGGCGGCGGCATGAGCCAGCTTGTTGACCGCAAGACTTTTGACCTTGCCGGCAATGAGTGCGGTGTGTGGGCCCAGCCTGAAACCGATCGGGTGTTCGGTGAGACGCTGAAGCGCTATCTGCCAGCCAGCACCATCAGGGAATTGCCGTACCACATCAACGATGCCGGGTTCGCGGATGCATGTGCGGCCGAAATGATCGGATTGATGCGCACACGGTCGAAGGTCTGACCGTGCCTTGTCGATTGACGCGAAACTGTGGCTAGGACCGCTTCTTTGCCTCGAGCCGCTGCGCAAGCCGCGTTATATCGACAACCATGCGTTCGTGCGTACCATTGCCGATCTCCTCGATTTCGTCGCGCGCCTTCACGTCAAACTCGATGCGGCGGCCGTCGACCTTGGTCACGACGGCTTCGGCCGTCACGCGATGGCCGACTGGTGTTGCTGCGAGATGGTGAATATTCACGCCGGTGCCGACAGCGCTTTCGCTCGGATCGAGATAGTCCCGCACGGCGTTGAGCGCGGCGTTTTCCATTGCGGTCACCATCATCGGCGTGGCGAACACAGGCGGCAGAGTCACGTCTTTGAACTGGTTTGCCAGATGACCAGGTGCGACGCGCAGCGTGTAGGTGCCTTTTGCTCCGACTGGAATTGTTCGCATCGCTTCAGTGTACCACGCGAGGAATGTGATTGATCGCCGGTGCAAGGATAATCAGCAACACTCCGCACAATGCAATGGGCAGGAATGCCATGCTCGGTATTCCGCTCAGATCCCAGACGAGGCCACTGATGACAGGCACGATTACAGCGCAGCTATAGCTGATGGTGAACATGGCCGCGGTCACCCGATGCACATCATCCGGAGGACTGAGCAGTGGCGGCAGCGCAAGGACGAGGACGAGGATCGCCGCAGCGGCAAAACCTTGCAGCGCCGCGGCCGCTACGATCCAGATGCCGCTGCCGAAAACGATTCCGCCGGTTGTGGCAATGCAAACCAGCGCGCACACGATATAGGGCCAGACGGCTCGTTCGAGACGGCCTGCGACAGCAAGCAAAATGAGCGAGGCGGGAATCTGCCCGATGTTCAATGCTGAGAGTGCCGCGCTGGTCCACTCGGCCTCGCCGTTGCTCTTCAGATAGTCGGGGATGAACGCATTGGTGGCGAAATAAGTCGCATTGATGGTGCCGAGCATGATGCCCAGCCGCCAGATCAATGAATTGTTCCAGTCCGGCCACCAGCGCCGTCGCGCCTGCGATCCGTTTGTCGTGCCCGACCGCGGCGAAAACAGCAGAACGAGCACAGCGATGATCGCGACGGGCACGCTCCAGAAGGCGAAACCCAGCTGCCAGGTGCCGACCAGCGGCAGAACCAGCGGCAGCGTGAGGGCGACCGGCGCAATTTCGCCGACCAGCAGGCCATTGGTGTAGACCGCGGTCGCAAGCCCGATCTTGTGCGGCAACCAGAGACGGACCGCCGGTGGCAGCGTCACCTGCATGATGGCAACGCCGGCCCCCATCGCGATTGTCATGGCGTAGAGCCAGAAAATGTCGGGCACCGCGCCGCGCAGCGCGCCGCCGATCGCATTGACCGCGATGCCAAGCACAAGCGCGGTGCGGACTCCGAGCCGGGCAATGAGCAGCGCGCCAGGCACGGCGGCTATGGCAAACAGCATCGATGGAAGTCCGGTCAGGATTCCCACCTGGGTCGCGCTCAAATTCATTTCGTCGTGAATGAGCGGAATGACGGGCGGAACGGCCAAAATGGTGAATCTCAACGCCGTGCCGGAGAGCCAAAGAAGCAATAATGAATTCAGGAGTCGCACGCGATCCGGCGCGCCGTTGAGATCATTCATGGATGAGAGGGGCCTTGCGGACTTTTTTGGGTCGCGAGCTGCTGGCGCACCAGATCGGGAAGATAATGCAGGCGCGAGTCGAACTTGATCCCGCGGACCTTGAACGCGGCGGCGGCAGCCATGTCGGCGTCTTTGTCGCCTATAAAGAAGCTTCTGGGGATGTCGATTGGCCATTCGCGCGCGGCCCATTCAAGCATGCCGGTACGGGGTTTCCGGCAGCTGCACGCCATGGCGAATGCCTTCACGGTTCCTTCCGGATGATGCGGACAATAATAGAAGGCATCGATGTGAGCGCCTTTTCCGTTTAGGACATTCTGCATGTGCGCGTGGAATGACTTTACCGCCGCTTCGTCGAAAAACCCGCGCGCCACACCTGACTGATTGGTTATCACCAGCACGTAATAGCCGGCCTCATTGAGCAGGCGCACGCTCTCGGGCGCCCCCGCTACCCATTCAAGCTGCTCGGGTCGGTGGACATAGCCATGATCGACGTTGAGAACCCCGTCGCGATCGAGGAACGCGGCCGGACGGCGCATTGCTGGCGCGGTCGAATTTGAATCAGCTTGTTTGGCGATCATTCCTGCACGGTCCGCATGCCGGGGTCACGGTCTTCCGGTCGCGATCTCGGCATCGGCCGCGGTCGGCGCAAATGTCGCTGTCCGGAACCCGCTGGAGATCCATACGACGCCGCCAACCATCCCAATGATGAAGCTTACCGCACCGAACAGGATGGACAGCGTCAGACCGTCGCTTTCGGCGAGTCCGGCATAAGAGAATGCTGCGATCATGCCGCTTTCACGGACACCCCACCCAGCGATCGATATTGGCACGGTCGCGATCAACAGCACAGGCGGCATCAGGAAAAGAACATGCGCAAACCCAACTGGCACGGAAACCGCTTTGGCGCAGCACCAGGCGGCGCTGATCGTCAAAAAATGAATCATGATCGAGCATCCGATTACGATTGCGGCGGATCGGAACGATCGACATATTTTCGCGGCGGCCTCGGCGGCTGCCGCCACGTGACGCGTTATCGTCCATCGGCGGAGCCATTGGGCAAAGTGCGTGCTGGCCAATAACACCATCAATGGACCCGCGATCGCGCCGCACGCGAGCACCAGCAGGACCGCGCGCGGAACCGGTTCACGGATCAGCTGAAGCGTCCAGGGCAGGCACACAGCGACTATGAGTGCGAGAACAAAAACACCAAAGATTCGATCGAGCAGAACGGAGTAAGTCGCGTTCGCCCAGCCGGCCCCTCTGCGGGCGGCGAACCAGATCCGGACACCGTCGCCGCCGACTGTCGAGGGCAGAACCTGGTTGAAGAATGCGGCGATGAAATTGATCTGCAACGTGCCGGCGAACCCCAGATCGGCGCCGCAAGAAATGGCGATCTGCCGCCATCGTGCCGACAGCAGCAACAACTGGATCGCCAGGAGAGCCACGGCGACGATCAGCCAGCTCGGTTCGAGACGGTTCAATCGTTCGACCAGCGCATCGAGATTGACCCAGCGTAGGGAGAAATAGAGCAGGAGGCCGGTTATCGCCGCTTTGGCCAGCAACAGAAACGTGCGGCGCATGTGGTCCTCGGTCCTTGGCGGTCGTTGAATGGAGCGTGGGCTTGGCATGACCCTCCTGCGTACGCAAGAGAGTTGCCCCGCGACCGCAAGGGTCTCAATTCACTATTGTACGACAGCGGAATTTGATAGCTAAGTGTCTGGAAACCCGTCGATTAACTCATGTAGGCAGACGCGCGGGTCCTGTCGCAGAACTTTGCTAAAATGGCGCTTCAAACCGGACACAAGTGGATCGCTTGAACATTACATCGACCAAGAGAGCGCCTTCCGTTCCCGCGGGCGCAAGGACGGCCGATCTCACCGTCGTCGGCGGCGCAGGTCACGTCGGCATCCCGCTCGTGCTGGCCCTCGCGGACGCGGGCCTGACCGTCAACGTCAACGACCTCAACGAGGCGGCGCTTGCAACTCTGAGCTCCGGGAAGTTGCCGTTTATCGAGCATGGCGCGGCGCCGCTTTTAGCGAGAGCGTTGGAGAGCCAGCGGCTCATTTTTACGTCTTCTCCAAAGGAGGTCAGCCGCACCGGTCCCGTCATCGTCACCATCGGCACGCCGGTCGATGAATTCCTCAATCCGGTGCGAGCCGAAATCCAGCGCTGCATCGACAGCCTGCTTCCGCATGTCAGTGACGAGCAATTGCTCATCCTTCGGTCGACCGTCTATCCGGGAACGACCGACTGGCTTCAGGACTATCTGAGCCGGGTTGGCCGCACGAACGGTCTTGCGTTCTGCCCCGAGCGTGTGGTGCAGGGATATGGCGTCAAAGAGCTGCGCGAGATGCCGCAAATCATCAGCGCGACCACGCCGGAAGCCGAGCAGCACGCAAGTGCGCTATTCCGCAAGATCGTTCCGGAACTCGTGATCGTCAGACCGATCGAAGCCGAGTTCGCGAAGCTCTTCAACAACGCCTACCGGTATATTGAATTCGCGGCCACCAACCAGTTCTACATGATCGCAAAATCGGCTGGAGCGGACTATCAGGCGGTCATGCGCGCGATGAAGCAGAACTATCCGCGCGCAAAAAACTTTCCGGGCCCCGGGTTCTCGGCAGGCCCCTGCCTGTTCAAGGACACGATGCAGCTTGCGGCCTATGCGCGCAACCAGTTCGGTCTCGGTCATGCCGCGATGCAGGTCAATGAGGGCTTCGTGCTGCAGCTCGTCGACGATCTACGGCGGTCATACGACGTCTCGAAAATGACTGTCGGCCTCCTGGGTATGGCGTTCAAGGCCGAGATCGATGATACGCGGGCCTCGCTGAGTTATAAGCTCAAGCGAACCCTGCAAATGCTGGCGCGCGAGGTCCTCACGACAGATCCTTTCGTGACGACCGATCCTGCGCTGTTGCCTCTCGAGCAGGTGGTCGCGCGCAGCGACATCTTGATCCTTTGTACGCCGCACTCCGCTTACGCGCGCGCCGATTTGAAGGGGAAGCCCGTCGTTGATGTCTGGGGTTTTCTTAAAAACGCGAATGTCGTGTCCTGAGCATGTTTGCGCGCGCTAAAATCACAAACACTTTTGTATCGGGAATGTTCGCTGGCGGTCATTCTTCCGGCGGGGTGAAGCGTCGATCGGCGTGGAAGACCGCGACATGAAACTTACACCGCGCCAAATTCTGATTGTCTTGCACGATCTGTTGGCGACTGCGGCCGCAATTGTGGCCACCTTTTTCCTGCGGTTTGAAGGTGCGGCCCTCGACGAGCGTCTGCACGGCCTGGGAAGATTTCTGCCGGCCTTTCTAGTCTGCGCGGCCATCGTCTACTTCGTCATCGGGCTGCACCGGAACAAGTGGCGATTCACATCGGTCCCGGACCTCTACAATTTATTCCGCGCCTCGACCGTGCTGGCGCTGTCGCTGCTCGCGCTCGACTA
>Ga0207659_10000175_pt1 | contig 38317 bp, 30 predicted proteins | sample KBSM43metaG_FD_184330 | JGI IMG/M metagenome (GOLD analysis project Ga0207659, IMG submission 184330) | Miscanthus rhizosphere microbial communities from Kellogg Biological Station, Michigan, USA - KBS M4-3 metaG (SPAdes) (version 2) | ecosystem: Host-associated > Plants > Roots > Rhizosphere >...
GAGTTCGCGGCTGGCCGGCGGATTGGCGAGGGACCGGCGCCGCGCTACGTCACCGCGTCCTTGCATGTCGAGTATCTCAAGCCAACGCCCCTGGGAGTGGAACTGGAGATCCGGGGACGAGTTAAGGAGCGAAGCGAACGGAAAGCCATCGTTACTCTAACCGTCTCGGCTGAGGCAACCGTTACGGTTCGCGCCGAGGCTGTTGCGGTCCGGATGCCGAGCACGATGGGCAGTGGAGGCAGTTGAGAGGAGGGATGTCCTGGGAAACGTGCCTTTCTTGAAGAAAGGCGTTGGAGAGCCCCGTCCGTTGACAACAGGTCCCAAACACGAAACAATCGTTTCTTATCCTACGAAAGCGAGAGAGTTCTGTAATGCCTACCTGGGAAGAGAAACTGGCCGACCGTATGGATCCCCAACTTGCCGCTGAAATCGACAAGTTCGAGACTGAAATCACCCTGCGCAAGCAGGGCAAACTCGACGAGAAAGTCTTTGCCGAGACCAGGTTACGACGGGGATGTTACGGGCAGCGCTATGATAACGGCCATCGCCACGATGGTATCCGCACCCAGGAACTTCACTACAACTCCGACTTGACCAAGGGGCCGGAGACACTGTGGGATGCTCCCGGCATGCAGAGAATCAAGATTCCGTTCGGCGGCTTGAACCCGGACCAGATGGATGTGCTGGCGGATCTGGCCGAGGAATATGCCGACGGGGTGCTCCACGTCACGACGCGTCAGGACATTCAGTATCACTTTGTCCACATCGAGGACACTCCCACGATCATGCGCCGTCTTGCGGCAGTAGGCATCACGACACGGGAAGCCTGCGGCAATTCGATTCGCAACGTTACGGCATGCCCGCTTGCGGGAGTCTGCAACACGGAGACATTCGACGTCATCCCCTACGCGAAGACGACGGCAATGTTCATGCTGGGACATCCCGACGCGCAGAACTTTGGACGCAAGTTCAAGATTGCCTTCTCCGGCTGCCGCCAGGAAGCCTGCGCTCTGGTGAACATGCACGACCTGGGCGCGATCGCCGCCACGCGGGTTGAGAATGGAAAGGTTCGGCGCGGGTTCGAAGTCTATGTGGGAGGCGGATTGGGTGCGGTACCCCACAATGCAAAACTGTTTGAGGAATTTCTTCCTGAAGAGGAACTGCTCCCGACGACCCAGGCAATTTCGCGAGTCTTCGCGCGGCTCGGCGAAAAGAAGCAGCGAGACCGCGCTCGTCTTAAGTTCCTGATAGCAAAGTTAGGAATAGAAGAATTCAAGAAGCTCGTTCTAGAAGAGCGCAAGACGCTGCAGCCCGATCCTCGCTGGACTGAATACCTCGAGGGCGTCCAACAGTACGCCGACAAACCTTTAAAGCCACCAACGTTTCTCAACGGGCAAAAACGCCCGGAAGGCTTCGACGCGTGGTATGCGACGAATGTTTATCGCCAAAAGCAGGCAGGGTACGTCGTGGCGTCAATCACGTTGCCTCTCGGCGATCTTTCGTCGTGGCAAATGCGGGAACTCGCAAAACTGGCGCGGCGTTTCAGCGGCGACAGTGTCCGCACCACCGTCGAGCAGAACATCGTGCTTCGATGGGTCAGCGAAACGGATCTGCCGGATCTCTATCGGGAACTCACGCGTATCGGATTGAGCGCTCCCGGGGCCGGAACTATTGTCGACGTTACGGCCTGCCCGGGAACAGACACCTGCAAACTGGGCATTTCCTCTTCGCGTGGTCTTGCCGGGGAATTGCGAACCCGGCTGGCGGCGAAATCGTTCATGCTGGATGAAGCCGTGAAGAATCTGCGGATCAAGATCAGCGGATGTTTTAATTCCTGCGGCCAGCATCACATTGCGGATCTCGGGTTTTACGGCATGTCGATCAACGTCGGCAACCGGAAGGTTCCCCATTTTCAAGTCGTTCTCGGGGGAAAATGGCAGGATAACGCAGGCGCGTATGGTTTGCCGCTCGTCCGCGTACCATCGAAGCGCATTCCCGAAGTTATCGATCGCGTCACAGACCGCTACGTTCGCGAGAGAACCGCCAATGAATCGTTTCAGGATTTCCTGAAGCGCGTCGGGAAGAAAGACCTGCGGGCCATGCTCGAGGACCTTACCCAGATTCCTCCTTACGAGGTGGATCCGTCTTTTTACTCCGACTGGGGTGATCCGCGCGAATACACCATTGGCGATATGGGCGTTGGAGAGTGCGCCGGCGAAGTGATCTCCGTGGCGCAGTTCGCCCTGGCCGCAGCAGATGGACTGGTGTTCCAGGCTCAGCTTCATCTCGAAGCCGGCGATTTCCCAAGCGCTGACCAGAACGCGTACAGGGCGATGCTTCAGGCTGCGCTGTCATTGGTGCGTGCGCAATGGCCCGAAGCTCCGGATGAAGCGGATTCCACAATTCAAGAGTTTCGGCAGCGTTTCTTCGAGACGAACATCTGGGGAGATCGCTACGCCGGCAACAAGTTTGCGCAGTACCTTTTTATCCGTCACGCGTCACCGCCGTCGAATCACTCAGACGATCATGCCCACCGGGTTGTGGAAGAAGCTCAACTCTTTGTGGATGCCGTCTACCGGGGTCACGAGATTCTCGCCGAGCGTGGCGCCCGGTGATGGAACTTTCACGCTTCGGTCTCAAGCTTTTCGTAACCGATCCTGCAGCCATGCAGGGAAAGAACTTCGTTCCGATTTTCCATTCGTGGATTCAGAAGCAAGCCGTCGAGAAGCATCAACTCATCGATGTCCATGACTACAGCCATATCTACCATGGACCGGGCATTCTGCTGGTCGGGCATGAAGGGAATTTCAGCACCGAGATGGGAGAAGGACTCCCCGGCCTCGTCTATTTTCGAAAGCAACCGGCCGGCAGCTTTGAGGAAACTCTGCGCGCAAGTCTGAAAGCTGTTCTGCAGGCAGCGGCATTGATCGAAGCTGAACCCGGCCTCGAAGGGCGCATCCGCCTGCGCCGGGACGAATTCCTGTTTATCTCCAACGACCGGCTGCTCGCGCCCAACAATGTCGAATCATTCGAAGTCATCAAACCCGCACTTGTGAAGGTTTTCGGAGCTAACGCGACCCTCACTGCCGTCAAGATGGCAACTCGAGACCGGCTGACGATTCGTATTAGCGGCGTCGCGTTTTAACTAACTTCGTTCTTCAACCGAGGCGACCTTTCGAATTTCCCATGCAGAACATCGTGTATCCTAAGACCTATGCCGCGTCCCCTTGATGGCATTCGTGTCGCCATCACTGAGAATCGATATCCCGAGCAACTCACGCAACTCCTGGAACGCCAGGGCGCCAGCGTCCTCTCCTGTCCGCTTCTCAAGGAAACACCGATTGAAGATTCCACCGGAGCGAGGCGATTCATTTCCATCTGCGAGAACATGCAGGTTGATTACATCGTTTTCTACACGGGCGTCGGTGTGGACATTCTCTTCAAAGCGGTCAACAAGCCGGACGTAGTAGCGCGGTCCAGGATTGTCGCGCGCGGGCCCAAGGCTGTGAATGCGCTCAGGCGCGCCGGCATCGAACCCGATCTGGTGGCAGAGGCTGCGACTACAGAGGGCATTGTCAGGACTCTTTCACGGGAACCCCTCAAGAACAAGACGATCCTCGTTCAGCTGTATGGAAACGAGAACCCGGATCTTCATGCCAGTCTTCAAAAACAGGGTGCAACCGTCATGGGTGTTTCGATCTACAGTTACACACAGGCAAGTGACACACAGGCAATTGAAGACCTTGTGAAGAAAATTCTGAGCGGAGACATTGACGCCATCACCTTTACCAGCGCGACGCAAGTTCCCTTTCTGTTTCGAGCTGCGGATGCGCTGGTTGATCCCGCAAAGTTCAGAAAGAGATTCAAGAAAGCCGTTGTCGTTGTTTCGGTTGGAGAAGTGACCTCGCGCGCGCTGAAGGAGGCCGGAGTGGAGCCGCATGTTGCACCTTCGGAACCGAAGATGGGCCCGATGGTGAAAGCGCTTGCGGAGTTCGTTGCAAACCGGAAACGGTAATGTTCTACCCGCTTTTCATAGAGCTTCGAAACAGACCCGTGCTCGTTGTCGGCGGGGGGCCGATCGCCGAACGAAAAGTTGATTCACTTCTGCAGGCGGAAGCCGCAGTCACCCTGGTTGCTCCCGATTTGACGGCTCACCTGAAGCAGCTGGCGGCCGCCGGATCCATTCGAACCGAGCGGCGAAAGTTCGAAGAGGCCGATCTTGAGAATGTGCTGCTGGTGATTTCGGCGACCGATGACGTGGAAACGCAGGAGCGCGTTGCCGCCCTGGCGCGCGCGCACGGCATCCTGATCAATACTGTTGATCAGCCGCGACTGTGCGATTTCATTGTTCCAGCGGTCGTCCGTCACGGTGATGTCATTGCTGCGATTTCCACTTCCGGAAAAAGTCCAGCGTTGGCTGCCGCGCTGAAGTCAAAGATCGAAAGTGTCGTCACAAAAGACGCTGGTCGCGCGGCAAGCATTCTCGGTGCAATCCGTAATGAGGTTCACGCACGGTTTACAGATCCGGCGCGACGCAAGGATGCGTTCGAGCGAATTGTTAACTCGGGCATTCTCGATTGGATCTCCCAGTGCGACGACGCAGCCGCATTGCAGAAGGTTTGCCGCATGATTGAAGGCCTGCAATGAAGAGTGGCTTCGTCTACATTGTTGGCGCAGGTCCCGGTGATCCTGACCTGATTACGGTCAAAGGGCGGCGATGTGTACGCCATGCCGACGTCATCCTTCATGATCGCTTGATACATCCCGGAGTGCTTGCGGAGGCGCGTCCCAAAGCGATCGTCATTGACGCGGGCAAGCGCTTTGGCCACGAGGATCAGCAACAGGCAGAAATCCACAGCCTGATGATCAAATATGCCCGTGAGGGCAACGAAGTCTGCCGGCTGAAAGGTGGAGATCCATTCATCTTCGGGCGCGGAGGAGAGGAAGTGGCGATTCTGAAGGCAGCGCAAGTTCCGTTTGAGGTCATTCCTGGGGTCAGCAGCTTTACTGCAGCTCCGGCAGCTGCCGGCATTCCGTTAACCCATCGCGACTACACGCACGGATTTCTTGTCATCACCGGATCGAAATCGGCAGGCTTCGACACACCCGAATGGCGCGCCGCCAGAGATCTCCTGAAGGCGCGTGGGACCGTCGTGGTGCTGATGGGTCTGGCGCGGCTTGCCGCCATCACTGAAAGTCTGACGTCCAACGGATGCGATCCCCACACTCCCGCCGCGATCGTTTCCCGTGCTACATGGCCGGACGAGCAGGTGCGTATCGGAACGCTTGGAAAAATCCATACCCAAGCGACCGGACTGTCCTCCCCTGCAATTCTCGTTCTCGGAAATGTTATCGCGTTCGGCAGAGACATGCATTCGACCTGATACCGAATCGCAACATTGCGAGTCTAAGCAGGCCTAAAGTAGGCTTTCATCCGATGCTGGCACCATCAAGACTGAAGCTGCTGCTCGGAACGCTATTACTCGTCGCCTCTTCGGCTCAGTTCCAGGCGCAGAACACGCTTACCGGTAAGTGGCTCTGGACTGGAAGCCGTGGATGGCAGCAGCTGACGCTGGATTTGAGATCGAACGGCAATAAGCTCACAGGCTCTGTGATCCTGGGCCCTGGTTCCAAAGCAAGGACTGCCTCAGACTGGGAATACTTCTTTGAACCCGCTGTGTTTCCGATTACGAACGGCATCGTCGATGGCGACACGTTTACTTTCGAACAGATTCTCCCGCCTGGTTCTCCGGGACCGGGAGTCGCGCGCAGAGGTATTAACATCAAGAACCTGGAGCATCTGAAATATTCGGGGCATGTGACAAGCGACAATTCGATCGTCATCACCAGAGAAGCTCCGTCGAGACCGAACGATCCCTTCGCGCTGGGAAACCATCGAGTCCGTTTCACCGTTTATCGCTCCGGTTCCACGACGAGTACGTCGACACCTGCCGAGATTACGCGAACCTCAGCCCAGGTCCCGGTCTCACCTGTTTCTCTCGACGTGGAAGTTGTGGATGGTGCAGGTACGCCCGCGCTTTCTTTGGCCAAAGAGGATTTCGTCGTTCGAGAGGACGGAGAAGTTCGCCCTGTCCTCAACGTGGTATCGCCGAGCGCGCCACAGAACGTCCTGTTACTCTTCGACCACAATCTCACCTGGCTCAAAGATGATAGTCGTCGGGACCAGCAGGTAGACGTCAGCGCGGCATGGAGCCGTCTGTTTCAGTCTTCGTTGAGCTTCGTTGGGCGGTTGAGGGCCCAGGATCGCGTTGCCATTGGGGTTTTTGAAGACTCGCCAAAGATGGTGCTCGCCTGGCGAGGAGCGAAAGGCGGTCCTCTGCGCCTCAACGCCGGCGATGTTCTTCAACCTCCAACTGGACAGAAGGACATTTACGGAGTGCTTCGCTGGGCTGTAACACAATTCTCGAACACGAACGGTCGAAAGTCGGCTGTCATTTTTACAGATGGCCGAGATGGGCGCCTCTCCCCGCGCTGGTTTCGCGATTTCCAGGAACGTGAGGTGCTGGACCCTCTATTCGGGATAGTCGATGACGGGGAGGCTGAGGAATTCGCGGCAGCTTTGAGTCTTGTGGCGCAAAGTGGTGTGAAGCTGCACTTCATCGTCATCAACAGCGACCAGGACCCTGAGTTCGGCCCCGCTGTCGTCGGCCGCCGCATCAGCGGTCTGTATCCAGGCTCTACGGAAGGGATTCGCGACTACGTGAAAGCAGTACGAGCCCGCCTCACGCAACTGACCGAAATTTCAGGAGGCCGCGTACTCTATGGGAATACCCCACAGGATGCGCTCGCCCTTTACCGTGATCTCCATCTGGAACTGGGCATTGGAAAGGTTTACACCCTCGAATTTCTCTCCGCCAGGCCGCCAGACCGCAGCTTTCGTACTCTCGAAGCCGGCGTCTCAAACAAAGCTTACCGCCTGACTCAATATCGAACGGGATACATCGCGCAGTGAACAGGGGATGAAAGCATACGTCGCACTACTCACCTTGATGGTCGCAGTTCAGGAGCCGACGATTCGGGTCAACGTCCAGCTTCAGCAGGTTGTGACGACAGTCCGAGACGAGTCCGGAGCTATCGTCCGGGGATTGCAAGCCGACGACTTTATTCTCGAAGACGGAGGAGTTCCGCAGAAGATCGTGCATTTCTCCGATGATTCGGATGAGCCTATCAGCGTCGGCATTCTCATAGATAACACGGGAAGCATGGGCACGATGCCGGGCGGCACGATTTCGGCTGTAACTGCAGCGGGCGGCCTGGCCCGCCTGCTACTCGAACGGATGAAGCCCAATGACGAGACGGTACTGATGTCGTTTGCTCGCAGCCTTCGGGTTGAGCAGGCCTTTACGAAGGATCGAGGGAAGCTTGAAGACGCTCTGACTCGCGTCACAAATAATCCGAGGCAGGCCGGGACCACAATAATTAACGCTTTGCCAAAGGCGCTCGAGGAAATAAAGAGAGCCAGCCTTCGTAAGCGCGGGCTGATCGTCATGACCGACGCGTATTTTGGAGGCGATCTTTCTGAGCTCGCGAAACGAGTGCGGGAAGCCGAGGTCCCCATATTCGCGTTCGCAATCCGCGGTTCGAGCCAGGGGCCGCAGTATCCTCCAGGTTATCCCTGTACAGCGGCCTGTCATGCTTTCGGCACGCTCCCCACCGCGCCTAGCGGCCCGGGCGGAACAATCGACCTCACGCACCCTTTCCTGGACATGCTCACGAAGGAAACCGGCGGACGCGCCGTCGTTTTCGAAATGCACTTAAGAGAGACGTTGGTCCGTGTCGACTCGGCATTGGCGGAAATCGCCGCGGAACTTCGCGGCCAATATACCCTGGGCTTTTACCCGTCAGACGGTAGCAAGACCGACAGTCAGATTCGCGTTCGAACGAAGCAGGCGGGGAACCGTGTATTCATTCGACGGGAACTCTCGTCTTCTCCCTCGCCCCAAGGCAACTCTCGACGAAGATAGGGCTCAGGTTGCTGGTCGAAGCGCGCTAGTGAGCACTGCGGGCATTGGCAGATTGATGGAATCGCCACGACGATATTCCTCGGCGCGTGCGATTATTTCTTCACGAATCTTCTTGAGCGCGGCAGGCGTCTGCAGATTGAGCAATGCCGCCGTGCGAACAGCCGCATCCCGAAACGTTGTCAGAAGATCCTCAGCGGATTCGATTCTCCAGATCTGTGGCACATGCAGAGTCTGCACGTTCACAAATCCGGCTGCGGCCAACGCGCGCTTGCTTTCTTCCGGATCGCTAAAGCGAAAGAACGGCGGGCCTGAAGGAAGTCCGACTTCCATCTTGCCGTGCAGTCGAATGGATTGAAGGATGATGCCGAACGCCAGCGCGCGCTCCGGCACATCCCACACCGTAAAACCGTAGCGCCCACCAGGTCTCAGGACACGAAAGGCTTCTGCAATCGCATTCTCCGGATTCGCAAGGTGCAGCATGCCGAAATTCATGACGACGGCGTCAAAGGAGGCAGGGAGAAGATCAAGTTTTTCCGCGTCTCCGAACCGAAATTCAAGATCGGGATACAGATGGGATGCCCGGGACACCATGGCTGATGAGAAATCGATTCCGAGGACATTACTGCCCCGGCGCGATGCTGCAGCAGCGACATATCCGGGCCCGCATGCAACGTCGAGCAACTGTACACCCGCAGCCGCGCCTGCGGCGTCGAGCAGCGGCGCGATCGATTGCGAAGTGAGTTCACCGAAACGACGGTCGTACTCCTCCGCTACTCTCTCCCACCCGGCCTGCTCGAAATCGTGAAAGGATCGCGCCGTGTCAGTCATGTCTTCTTTGCGCTTGTTGCGGCTCGCCGTCGAGGGCGGTATGCCTCGATATCCTCAGCAGTGAGGACAAAAGCGACCGCACTGTCCGAAGCGATGCCGGCTGCCAGTTCCTGCCGTACCTTCTCGTAGCCAATTGCGGCGCTTTCCTGAAACGAGACTCGGTTTGGACCGCTGAAAGCGATTGCGGGAATCTCTACAGTGACGCGGCGAGGGGGCAAGCCCTGAGCTGTGATTGCGTATTCCATACGCCTCCGCGCATCAGCCAGGCTTTCGAAGCCGACGTAACGAATGTTGTACGCTCCGTTCCCACTCATGCAGCCATTTTTCCGCCCAGAGCATAGTCGAGCAATTGTGGGCATGGCAATCAGGTATAATGCGCCGCGAAATTAGGGAACCCGGCTGGTATGAATTGAAGGTAAATATTTTCTGGGAAATTGCTCTCCGTACGCATTTTCAGTAAGATTGGCTACGCATGATTAATTCTTCAATCTGGGAATCCCCGACACCGGCACACCTGTGAGAGCGTTCAAGAGGTAACATGCCCGTCCGGCTTTTTGTTGGAAACCTTCCATACGACGCTACGGAAGAAGATATCCGCACGCACTTTTCAACTGCGGGTACTGTACTCAACGTGTTTGTTCCACTCGACCGCGAAACCGGCAGAAAGCGGGGCTTCGCCTTTGTCGAGTTCAACGACAACAAAGACGCGCAAGAGGCAATTCGGCTCTTCAACAGTCAACCATTCAAGGGGCGTCCGCTTGCTGTGAATGAAGCGCGCGCCAAGGAAGCCCGTCCCCCGGCGCCTGGCGGCGGCGGTGGGTTCAGGCCCGGCCCTCGGCCCCCTGCGACGGGAGGATTTCGTCCGTCCGGGCCCGGCGGTCCCCCGCCCCCACGAGACTTCGATCGTCCCGACCCCAGCGCTCTTGACCCGGGTCGAGCCGATAAGCACGCCCGGAAATTCGGCCCTGATGCGAAGCCCTTCAAGAATCGCAATCAGAAGACATTTCGGCCGGAGGGTGGAAAGAAGGTGCTCAAAGAGCGCATGAGTGGCCAGGTCTATAGCATGGATGACGACAGCGATAATGTTAACGAGCCGGAAATCGATAACTTTGCCGAAGGGTTGGAGGACGAGTCAAAAGAAAATCCCTAAACCCAGGCGCTCCTCCCCTGGTCTATCTGGCCATGAGAGACAAAACGATTCGCCCCATTGTTTTGGTTCTTCTGCCTCTCCTTCTAGTTACGGCGACTGCAAGTCCTGCGCCAGCAAGGATTTCAGAAGATCAGAAAATCACGCATGTCCTTAATCGGCTGGGATTTGGTGCTCGCCCGGGCGATGTCGAGCGGGTCCAGAAAATTGGAATCGAAGCCTATATCGAGGAGCAGCTTCGTCCGGAACGCATCAGCGATTCGCGTGCCGAAGACAAGGTCGGTGATCTGAATTCACTCACCATGAGCCGCTCGAAACTTCTCGAGCAGTTCCCGGATCCTCAACAACTCGCACGGCGGCTTGGAATTCGAAATCCAAACCAGAACACGGGCGCAATCGACCCAAACGCCGACCCCGCGGTCGAACAGCAGAAGCAAGTCAAGGCGAGAGCTCAGCTGCAGCAATATATGATGGAGAACAAGCTGCAGCGGCCGCCGCAATTGCTGCAACAGCTCATCTCCAACCGGGTCATCCGTGGTGTATACAGCGAGCGCCAGCTCCAGGAAGTGATGACCGATTTCTGGTTCAACCACTTCAATGTCTTCTGGGACAAGGGCGCCGACCGCTGGTTGACAACGGATTACGAAATAAATGTTATCCGGCCACATACGATGGGCAAGTTCAAAGACCTGCTGCTGGCGACCGCGCAAAGCCCGGCAATGCTCTTCTACCTGGATAACCACCTTTCATCTACTCCGAGTCCGGCCGTCGAGCAGTTCCGCAAGAGGGCGAATCCCAATAACAAGCAGCGCATGCCCGGCATCAACGAAAACTACGCTCGCGAGTTGATGGAACTTCACACGCTGGGAGTTGATGGCGGATACACGCAGAAGGATGTCACTGAAGTCGCGCGGGCTTTGACGGGCTGGACAATCGACCAGCCGAGGATGAATGGCTCGTTCGTTTTCCGGCCGCAGATGCACGATCGCGGCGAGAAGACCGTGCTGGGACACAGAATCCCCCCCAACGGAGGCATCCAGGACGGCCTCCGCGTCATCGAAATTCTAGCGGATCATCCAAGCACGGCGCGCTTCATCTCCACGAAGCTGGTGCGCCGGTTTGTCAGCGACAATCCTCCACCGGCACTGGTCGACAAGGTAGCGGCGACATACAAAAGGACGGATGGAGACATCCGCGAGATGCTGCGAACGATCTTTTACTCGGATGAATTCATGTCGTCCGAAAACTACGGGCAGAAGATGAAGTCTCCCTTCGAGTATGTGGTCTCCTCCATACGCGCCCTCGGCGGAGATACCGGCGGCAACCAGCAAATCGGACGCATGATCGGGCAGATGGGCCAGCCGCTTTATCAATATCAGGCGCCAACCGGCTTTCCGGATCGAACCGATTTCTGGATGAGCGACGGTGCACTCATCGCGCGATTGAACTTTGCTGTGACCCTCACGTCCGGAAGGATTTCGGACACGCGAATCAGCCTCAACGGATTCAAGGATGCTCAGGCCGCCGCGCTTTTTCTTGGCTCGCCTGATTTTCAGAAGAGGTAGGTGCCCCATGTCACTATCACGCCGTTACTTTCTGAAATCGAGCGGACTTGCTATGGCGAGTTTCGCTGCAGCTCCGTCTTTTCTCGTTCGCGCAGCGATGGCTCAGGGAACTGCTCCCTCAATCGATCGACCGATACTGATTGCGATCTTTCAGCGCGGAGCCGCCGATGGCATCTCCGTGGTTCCACCCTTTGGGGATCGTAATTATGCCAGGGCCCGCCCGCAGATCGCAGTCCAGGCACCGAGCCGGGAAGGGGCGGAAACTGCGATCGATCTGGACGGCTTCTTTGGATTGCATCCTTCGCTAAGTCCGCTGAAGTCGATCTACGACGAAGGTCATTTCGCCGTAGTTCATGCTGTCGGTTCGCCGGATAACACGCGATCGCATTTCGATGCGCAGGACTACATGGAAGCAGGTGCGCCCGGCAACAAGAGTCTTGCCGATGGATGGCTCAATCGCTACCTGCAAGGAACACCAAAGACCGATTCCACCGCGTTTCGAGCTATCGCTCTGGACTCAAAGATGCCACGAACGCTGATGGGATCCGCTCCAGCTCTTGCGCTGTCAAAGATTCAGGATTTCGATGTCCGCGGCGGCAATCCCAGGCAGGGCGCCAGCAGCGATCTTTACTCCGCGTTCGAGGCAATGTGGCGCAACTCCACGTTCGACGCCATCAAGATGCTGAAAAGTGCCAATCCGCAGCGGTTCCAGCCCGAAAATGGCGCGCGTTATCCGAATGGCCAGTTTGGACAAAGCCTTCTGCAGGTTTCTCAATTGATCAAAGCTGAAGTCGGCCTCGAGGTTGGCTTCCTGGACATCGGGGGTTGGGACACTCACGCTAACCAGCAGGGCCAGCTGAATCAGCGGCTACGCGAATATGGAGAGGGTCTCTCGGCTTTCTACCACGACCTGGGCGATAGAATGCGGAACGTCGTCGTCCTGACGATGACCGAATTTGGACGGACGATCAAGCAGAACGGCTCGGGAGGTACCGACCACGGCCATGCAAGCGCCTTGTTTGTGATGGGCGGTCCGGTAAAGGGTGGCAAGGTCTACGGCAAATGGCCGGGACTCGCACCTGAACAGCTGTTTGAAGGGCGCGATCTGGCTTTGACGACGGATTTTCGTGACGTCTTTTCCGAAGTGCTCAAGAAACATATGCGGGCTGCCGACACCGCCAGAGTATTCCCGGGCTGGCAACCTGGACAGACGTTGGGAATTATCTGAACTCGGCACTAACGCAACTGGCGAGACTCTATGGAGTCGAGACGTCGTATGTCGACATGCGCAAGCGGCGTCACGAAGCACACACCGAATCGGTGCTTCTGGCGCTTCAGGCATTGGGCGCGCCCATCGCGACGGAGCGAGATGTCCCTTCAGCCCTTGCAGAGAAACGCGAGGCTCTTGCACGGCGAGCCGTCGATCCCGTAATCGTTGCGTGGGACGGACATTTTCAACCGCAGCGAGCAAAGCTGTTCCCCAACTCACAAGCAACGCTGACTCTTGAGGACGGCAACATCGCACAGTGGCCCCCGCGATCTCCGATTCCGACCGGATATCACAAGCTTCGTGTCTCGTCGAAAGGTGCAGACAACGAAAGCCTCCTCATTTCTGCGCCAATGCGAGCGCATTTTCCGTTCTCTGGGAAGACATGGGGTGTGTTTGCACCAGTCTACGCTCTGCATTCGAAGAGAAGCCTTGGCGCCGGTGACCTGACCGATCTGGAATCACTCATCGACTGGACTTCCGAGAGAGGGGGGCGAGTGGTCTCCACCCTTCCTTTGTTGGCAAATTTTCTTGAGGAGCCCTTCGAACCGAGCCCGTATTCACCCATTAGCCGCCTGTTCTGGAACGAGTTCTATATCGATCTCTCGCGAGTGCCGGAGTTGTTTTCTTCTCAGAAGGCGAGACGGCTGTTGTCAAAGACGCCTCCCGCTCGAGGCACTCTCGTCGACTATCGGAACACGATGCGGGCGAAACGGCGTGTTCTGGAAGTGATGTCGCGGGAGTTTTTCGAAAGCGGCAACGAGGAGCGGAGGAAGGCGTTCGCTCGTTTCCTCGCAGAAAATCCCGAGGCTCGAAAATATGCACGTTTTCGAGCGCACACCGACACGGAGCGTCGCGGCTGGCATGATTGGAGGAAGGAAATTTCCAGCGCCAGTAGTGCCGGTGAACAATACCATCTCTATGTCCAATGGCTGACTCAAACGCAGCTCCGCGATCTCGCCGTCAAAAGCCGCAACGCGGGTTGCTTGTTGTACCTTGATCTGCCTCTGGGACTTCACGTGGACAGTTTCGATACCTGGCGATATCCCGGCCTGTTTGTGAAAGGAATGAGTGGTGGAGCGCCTCCCGATCCGGTTTTTACAACCGGTCAGAACTGGGCGTTCCAGCCGACCCATCCTCAAGCCATGCGTGAAGATGGGTACAGATATGCCATCGCTTACATCCGAAATCACCTGCGCTATGCAAACCTGTTGAGAATCGATCACGTGATGGGACTTCATCGCCTGTACTGGATTCCGGAAGGCTTGACGGGAGATCGCGGTGTGTATGTCCGATATCCGGCGACAGAAATGTATGCCATTCTCAGCCTCGAAGCGCATCGCGCAAACGCGGGGATCGTTGGAGAAAACCTGGGAGTGGTTCCAGCAGAAGTTAATGCGTCCATGGCGAAGCACAATGTGAAGCAACTCTATGTGGCGCAGTATGAGACGGCCGTCGGTTCGGCTCAGAAGGCGCTGAGAAATCCGCCAACAGGTTCCGTGGCGAGCTTGAACACGCACGACATGTTTCCCTTTCGCGCGTTTATCGAGGGGCAGGATATCGATGCTCGGCTAAAGCTCGGCTTTCTTACCTCGAAGGAAGCAGCGATCGAGAAAAAAGACCGGCGAAAAGTGCGGAAGGCCTTCGAAAAAGTTTTCGGCAAGGACATCTTTCAAGGATGCGTGCAGTTCCTGGAACGGAGCCGCGCCGAAATCGTTCTTCACAGTCTTGAAGATCTCTGGGGTGAAACGAAACCGCAGAACATTCCCTCAACAACGACCGAACATGCAAACTGGCGGCGGCGAATGAGGTACAGTATGGAGCGTTTGCGTCGGCTGAAAACCATGTTTTCACGATAGGACTGCGACAGAGCGAAACCCTAATGTCATTGCTCAGCGACCGAGACCTCTATTTGTTCAATGAGGGCAGTCACGTCCGTCTCTATGATCATCTGGGGTGCCACATCGCAGAGCACTCAGGACAAACGGGCGCCTGGTTCGGGATCTGGGCTCCTGACGCTAAAACCGTATCTGTTATTGGCAGCTTCAATGATTGGAACCCCGCTTCGAATCCTCTCGTTGCCCGTCAACAATCGGGCTTGTGGGAAGCCTTTATCCCGGCGGTCAATGCCGGGGATACGTATAAGTTTCGTATCACATCCCGATTTCATGGCTACACCGTAGATAAAGCGGATCCCTTCGCCATTTACGCTGAAACGCCGCCTCGCACGGGATCGAAAGTCTGGGAGCTTGCGTATGGCTGGGGAGATTCGAAATGGATGGCCGGCCGTGGAGAACGCAACAGCATCCATGCCCCTATATCCATTTACGAAGTTCATCTCGGTTCATGGCGGCGAGTCCCAGAAGAAGACAACCGATCGCTGAGTTATCGTGAAATTGCCGGCCCGCTTGCGGATTACGTCATCGACATGGGATTCACCCATGTGGAACTGATGCCGATTACGGAACACCCGTTCTTCGGATCCTGGGGATATCAAACGACAGGCTACTTTGCGCCGACCAGCCGATACGGCACACCGCAGGATCTGATGTACCTGGTGGATCACCTTCATCAGCGCGGCATTGGTGTGATTCTCGATTGGGTGCCGTCGCACTTTCCAACGGACGAATTTGCATTGGGATTTTTCGATGGCACACACCTATACGAACACGCCGATCCGAGAATAGGTCTACATCAAGACTGGGACAGCTTCATCTTCAACTACGGCCGTCACGAAATCCGTAGTTTCCTGTTGAGTTCCGCGATGTTCTGGCTGGAGCGGTACCACATGGACGGGCTCCGCGTAGATGCTGTTGCATCGATGCTCTATCTGGACTACTCGCGCAAAGAAGGGGAGTGGATTCCCAATGCTTACGGCGGAAAGGAGAATATCGAAGCTGTGGAGTTCCTCCGGCGGTTCAATACGGAGGTCTACAAGGCCCATCCGGACGTACAAACGATCGCGGAAGAATCCACCTCCTGGCCGGCAGTGTCACGGCCGACGTACGTTGGCGGACTCGGTTTCGGGCTCAAATGGGATATGGGATGGATGAACGACACGCTGAAGTACATGGCTCTCGATCCCGTTCATCGAAAATACCATCAGAACCTGCTGACGTTCCGAATCATATACGCGTTCCAGGAGAACTTTGTGCTTCCTCTTTCCCACGACGAAGTCGTTCACTCAAAAGGATCCATGCTCGGGCGAATGCCCGGAGATCTCTGGCAGAAGTTCGCGAACGTTCGATTGTTGTTTGCCTATCAGTTTGCCCAGTCAGGGAAGAAGCTGCTCTTTATGGGATCGGAGTTTGCCCAATGGAGCGAATGGAGCCACGATGGCAGCCTGGACTGGCATCTGCTTGGTCTTCAATCGCACCACCAGGTGCAACGCTGGGTTTCGGACCTGAACCATGCCTATCGGGCTGAAGCCGCCCTCCATGAACTGGATTGTGACGGCAGGGGATTCGAATGGATAGATTGCAGCGATACGGACCAGAGCATGCTCGCGTTCCTTCGCCGGCCCGCCTCGGATCGCGAAGCAATTCTCGTTGTTCTCAACTTCACACCAGTGCCTCGGATGGGTTATCGACTCGGTGTTCCCTGGGCCGGCGCCTGGAAAGAGATTCTCAACAGTGACGCAAAACACTACGGCGGCGCGGATTTCGGCAATCTCGGGAAAACGATGGCTCAGGCGATTCCAATGCACGGGCGTCCGAACTCCGTCTCGCTTACGGTGCCTCCCCTTGGAGCAATCTTTTTGAAGGGAACGACTACGGAAGAACCGCTAAGTTAAGCGGATTCCCTGATTGATCGAGATATCGAATTGCTCCGACTGCACCGGAGTTTCCCCTTCCATTGATGACGATGAACTGTGTGGCATACCCGCCGCCATCAACCAGATGAGGAAACACGACCGGGCCGTATTCGCCGACGTCCTTCAGCGGTCCGGTGGACGTTATCATGAACTGTGCTTGTTCGTTGTAACGAGCGCGGAACCCCGCAAATGTGACGCCAGCGTCCGACGTGGTGGCGTACAGGATGCCGAGATAGGGGTGAGGCAGATTCTCAAAGCCAGGAATCTCATTGAGGAACCTGCTTAAATGACCCCGGGGTGGCAGAGTAATCACCGACGACAATCCGCTGTCCGTTCCATCGAAGCCAATGAGCTTGAGCGTAACTGTTGCCGGCGAATCTAATGAATTCGCCAGCGCCACGGCAGGCATGGTTCCAAGTGCCGTTGGAAAGTCTCCGGTGATTTCTGCGTACATCTTAAATTCTGGAGCAGGTTCCACTCCTTCGACAGTCACTGCGAGGGAATTATTCTCAGTGAAGCTTAAGATTGCGTAAGCGAGAGGAGCATACGATCCAGACGTCGGAACAACATCTACAAACGCTGCAACGATGTCAGCAGTTTCGCTGTGAGTACCGTATAAAACGCTCTCATGCGGTTCTATCGAATACGAAAGCACTGAACCCGTCCCTCTGTCAGTAACCATCTCCACAGGCATTCCCGGTTCGCCGGGCAAACCTGCTTTAAAGAACCGAATCTCTCCTGAAATGGGCATGTCGCTGGGATTGACGAGATGAATCTGGCCGGACCAACCTCCTCCGTCTGCAAATTGAGGAATCGTAATGGGATTGGCATTCACCCTGTTGAGATTGATGATCGGCAGATACACGTTTACAGGAGTGCCACCGGATCCCGCCAGCAAAGCGATTGTAGAGAGTGGAGTCGTGGACGCATAGACAAGCGTTCCAACCTGATTAACAGGGATATTGAACGGAGACGCATAAACAAAGCCAGAGATCTGAGCGTGCCCCGCGAGCGTGAATGTTTGCTCCGTGACAGCACCTCCTCCTCCGTTCGCAGTGAACCAAACGGTAATGGAGGCCTCTTCATCGCTTCGATTCACCATCGTTAGTGCGGTCGCGTTGCCGACGGTGGTGTTCACATAGACCTCACCGTTAGGCGTTGGGAATGGCGCGGGCAACGTCACTTCGTTCAGAAGAGTTCCAGCACTTCTCAGGTCAATGATCGCAAGACCGGAAGGAGAAGCGTTCCCAGTAACTTCAAGAGAAGCGTAACCAAATGTCACCTGAGCTGTCTGCCCGGCGGTCGACGAGCTCGCTCCGCCGTTCATCGGGAAAGCGATCGGAACACTCGTTTTGACGTCATCCGAATTAATCTTGACGACGAACCCGTCCTGCCCTCCAGCGCTCTTGGCTTGAAAGGCATCGGATGAGACGGGAAAGTCCACCAGGGACGTTGTAAATCCCGTGACGTACGCATTCCCAGCCGGGTCTACCGCAAGCGATGTTGCGCCTTCAACTCCGAAGCCACCGAGAAATGTCGAATAGACGACGTGCGTTGCATCGGATGCTATCTTCATCACGAAACCGTCCTGGAGACCGCGCAGAAACCCACCTATGGCATTGATCGCAAAGAACCCCAGCGACTTCGTGAAGCCCGAGACGTAGATGAAACCGTTATTGTCAACGGCAATACCTGTTCCACTGTCTATGTCTTCCGCTCCGATGAAGGTCGAAAAATCCACGTCCTGTCCGTCCGGATGCATCTTGATCAGGAACGCGTCATACATTCCGGCATTGAAGATCTGAGCGGGACTCTTCAGAGGGAAATCCAGGCCGGATGAGGTGGTTCCCGTTATATAGATCGTGTTGTTCTTGTCGACGGCAAGACGCACACCGTTATCGGAATTTGATCCTCCCCAATATGTGGAAAAAACCAGCGCGCTCCCTGTGCTGTTGAATTTTGTGATGAAGATGTCGTCGATGCCGCCTCGGTAGGTACCAACGAGAGGATGCGACATCGGGAAATTCAGAGACGTGGTGTACCCGGTGAGAATGATCTCCCCGTTAGAATCGACCGCGACGTCATACGCCTGCTCATCGCCGACTCCGCCCAGGTAGGTCGAGAAGCCTATGGTGCCTGCGGCAGTGACTTTGGTTAAAAATGCATCGCGCAGCCCCCCACCGAATCGGGATTGAAAGGCATTGACGACCGGAAAGTTCCCAGAAAGAGTCGATCCCGTCACATAGGCGTTTCCCTGGGCATCGACCGCGACACCAAAGGCACGGTCACTCTGGTTGCCGCCCAGGTACGACGAGAACTGAAGCGTCCCACTGCTGCCTTCGAGCCTGACGATGTAGGCTTCCTGTGCTCCCCCCGAGGCCGCCTGAAACCCGTTGACGATTGGAAAGTCGTTATTGAAGGTGTAACCCACTACGAAGATATTTCCCGACGGATCCAGGGCGAGGCTGTGCGCCTCATCATCGACGGTCTGGGAACTCGTTGCAGCGGGGGGAGTCCCCCCGAAATAAGTCGAATAAATCACGGTGCCCGACGGACTGAGCTTGGTTACGAATGCTTCAAACCGCTTTTGAGGATCGGGCTGCAATGTGGGCACTTGCGGATTTTCGTCCTCGGATATCAAAGCGCCGTCCTGGGTGAAGCCGGTGATATACGCATTGCCGTTGCCATCAAGAGCAATGTCATTGCCCTGGTCGCTACCCGTCCCTCCAATGTATGAAGACCAAACCAGTTTCGGATCGATGGTCAGCTCGCGGCTTCGATCGTACCGGCCAACGTCGAATGCCACACGGTGATCCCGAAGAATGAAGCGTGCGTCAACGGGTTCCTGGACGGCGCCGCGCCGCTGAAATGCAATGGGGCGGCGGTGGCGAATTTCGCCAGCGGACGTCGCAAGGATCAGGTCGCCATCGGGCGACAGTGAAATACCGTTGACGCCGTCGAATTCGATTTCAATGGAAGAGGGCTCGAAAAAAGGCTGAATCCGAAAGTCGTATTCCAGCTGGCGGCCGCTCCCATAGTAGATGAGATCAACGCCGGGATAGACGCCGCCATACTTGACCTTTGCAAACTGCGGAACTGACTTCAGCCACTTGGTGGGATCATTACCATGAAAGTAATTGGTAAAACCCGGCTGCAAACCGATCCCTTCAATCGCAGGATGGGGGTTCTGGCCAACGAGCTTCATCCGAACAGCCAGCGCAGGGTTCGCAAAACTCAGGACAGCTTCTGTGTCGTTCAGGAAAAAACTGTGTCCGTTGCCGTGCGACACAAATCGAACGTTTGAAGCAGCCTGGCCACGATTTGGTTCAAACGCGAGAGCCGAATCGAGATTCCTGGCGACTGGGGCTTGCGCAAATAACGGAAGAGCGATTACCCAAAGAGCGAGCGTCACAGCGAGTCTTCGGAAAAACATGCGTCTGACATCCTATCCCAAAATAGGGCCTTTAGACTTCCGAAACCGGAAAACGTAGTCGGCAGGGAACGGCGGCTTACGCAGTATGGCGGCCGATCAGATGCACCGCGGAAGCCTTGAAGACAGCGAAGACCCGGGACCCTCTAGCGAGGCTCAGATCCTCCAGCGCCTGACGCGTCACAAGGGCGACAATGTCGCACCCGATATCCACTGTCACTCTACACAATGATCCGGCCGGAGCGATTTCACGCACTATCCCGGGGATGTGGTTGCGCGCACTGCTTTGGCCAGCACGTCCTGTCTCCAGGGTTACATTTTCACCGCGGATACAGACAAAGTATTCCGACAGATTGTCCTGCGGATCCGCTCCGATCAACTCCGCGCTTCCTACGCGCAGAGTTACGGATCCGTTGCCTCGCTCGATGACCGATCCGGCCGCTACCGTTTCCATACCGACAGCGGCCGCGACATCGGTGTGTTGCGGCCGCGCGAAGACATCCTGCGGCGTTCCCGCCTGTAGCACCGTTCCGTTGCTCATGACGACGAGGTTGTCTCCCAAGCGCAGGGCGTCAATCCAGTCGTGGGTAACGACAATTGCGGGAAGGCGCAGCGTCTGTAGAAGACGCGCAAGTTCTTCTCTGACCCGCTCGCGCGTGGGACCATCCAGAGCTGACAGCGGTTCGTCGAGAAGCAGCAACTCCGGCCCGCAGGCAACAGCACGAGCCAGTGCCACGCGCTGCTGTTCTCCGCCGGACAATTCTGCCGGGCGACGGTCCAGCAAGTCCAGGACTTGCATCCGCTCGGCAATCTCTCGCGAGCGGCTTTGACGTTCGTTTTTCGACACATTCGCAAGGCCGAACCCGATGTTTTCGCGAACACTTAAGTGGGGGAACAAGGCGTAGTCCTGAAACAAATATCCAACCGAGCGTTGCTGCGGTGCCAGATGGATATGCCGTGACACATCAGCCCAGACTTCCTCCTTGAAGTGAATCCTTCCGGCCGTGAGGCTTTCAAGACCGGCAATACATCGAAGCACTGTCGTTTTGCCTGAACCTGACGGGCCGAACAGCACCGTCACCTCCGGACCAAGGCCAATCTGCAGGGAAGCGTGGACTCGAAACCCGCTTTTGTAGTTTTTCGAAATTTCCGCGATCAGCACGGTCTCAATGAAGCTTTTTCAAAACCGCAATGTCATTCGCCGAAAGACCCGAAAACCTGGGAATATCGTTGCGAGCCTGAAGCTTGTTGCGATAACGGAGAAAGTACGCCGCGAGATCACCGCCATATCCGAAGTAATACATGATGTCCTCGAAATTGGCGGTGTGCGAAAGCCCCAGAGCGTGGCCGATCTCATGCACGCACGTTAGGTAGACGATAGTATCCCTGAAGAGGCGGTCACGTCCTGCGCGCGAAGCAAAGGGTTCGCCCATGCTGCTGACACCGGGTGAAATAAACACGACAGCCCCATCCCTACCGTCGATGCGTTGCATTTCGCCAAACTGCCCTTCACTAGCCGCAATCCATCGCACACGCAGCAGAGACTCGGACTCGTTCTTCGCTCGAACAAATTTCAGGCGGTTTCCGCTCTCGCGGCCCCACGCCTCCAGTGCATAAACCGCAAGTTCCCCATCTTTCGCGTCATAGCCGGCAATTCCGGTGCCGTCAGAGATGTAATACGGAACTGTTTGTGGTCCAGCAGCGATCTGCAAAAGAAGAGTAGCGAGGAGAACTGTGGACGTGAAAGCAGCGATCATTTCGAGCTGAGAAGTTCCCTGGCTGTAAACAGGGGGTAAAAGGCATATCGCTTCGATATCGCCTGAGTGCCACCTTCTTCACGATCGACGACACAGAACGTCGCCGCGACGACATACCCGGCCTCCTCGGCTCTTTCACATGCCTTCAGAATGGAATCTCCTGTCGTGCACACGTCATCGACGATAACGACACGCGATCCAGGCAAGCCATCCCATCCTTCAATGAAGCGCTGCATCCCATGCGCCTTCGCTTCCTTACGCACAATAAAGCCGCGCAGAGGGGCACCCTCAAGCTCACTGACCACCGCAACCGAGGCCGAGATTGGATCGGCGCCCAGCGTCAGTCCGCCAACCGCGTCGGCGTGAATCGACAGTTGGCGGATTCTTTGCAGAATTAGCCGGGCGATGAGCAACGCTCCACGAGGATGTAACGTTGTCATACGACAATCGAGATAGTAGTTGGCTTTCTTTCCTGAGGATAAAACAAACTCGCCGGTGCGCAGTGAATTCGTGCGGATGATCTCCGCAAGCTCGTCCCGTGCTTCGGGCATATGGCCGGAGTATAGCACGCGTAAAGTTGTGATAGATTTGGCCGATGCTTCTTGAAGGCAAGACCGGACTGGTAATGGGCGTCGCGAACAAGCGTTCGATCGCCTGGGGAATTACGAACGCTGTCAGCAAGGCCGGAGCCCGTGTCGTGCTGACCTACCAGAGCGAGCGCCTGGGCGAAAACGTCACGGAACTGGCAGAGAGTCTCAAAGATCCCCTGCTGCTTCAGTGCGACGTCTCGCATGACGACCAAATTGCGTCAACAATGGGCCGTATTCAAGAGCAGGTGGGCCACCTCGATTTTCTCGTGCATGCGCTTGCGTTCGCTCCCCGTGAGGCTCTCGACGGCATGTACGCCGACACGAAACGCGACGATTTCAAGACCGCTCTGGATGTTAGCGCGTACTCCCTGGTCGCGGTTTCCCGCGCGGCCATGCCTCTGATGCAGGGCCGGCAGTCGTCGATCGTAACCCTCACTTACCTTGGCAGCGAACGCGTCGTGCAGAACTACAATGTGATGGGTGTTGCAAAGGCAGCCCTTGAATCCACAGTTCGGTACCTCGCCAACGATCTGGGCCCTCACGGCATTCGCGTGAACGCCATCTCCGCGGGCCCTATAAAAACGCTCGCGTCGTCTGCCGTTGGCGGTATTTCCGGAATGATCAAACTCCACACCGAGAAAGCGCCACTGCGAAGAGCCGTCGATATCGACGAGGTTGGGGACGTCGGGTTGTTCCTGGTCAGTAACCTCTCGCGCGGAGTCACTGGTGAAGTGATCTACGTGGACGGCGGATACCACATCCTCGGTGTTTAGGGAGAGGGTGATTGTAGGGGGCAAGAAAGACAAAGAATTTGAAATTGGACGAGTCCGGGGAACTCAAAACCGAAATTACAAGATCTCAGATTGGACCACCTTACGCACCCTGGCGGTCCAATTCCGGACTCGTCCGATTTCAAATTTCTTTTCGGCGGCGGTCAGCCTTAATCGCCTAGTGTTCAGCGGCGTAGCAGGTCTGCTGTGGATCGTGCCAATCGTCTACGATAGATACCCGTTGAACGCAGCCGATGGTGCAGGAGGGTGCGCAGTCTTTCTTGGTGAAGTATTCCCGCTCAATATCGTCAACCGTGTAGTTCTCGAGTGAAATTCCCGGATGGCCGCGCTGTTGCGAGCAGTAGTGAACCAGGCCGTCCTCGCAAATGTACAGGTACCGGGCGCCCGCTCTGCACTTCCAGTCGTTCACTTGCCCTCGAGCCAGGTTCTCCTGGAACCAGTTGATGCTGGAATAGCCGCGGTTTGTCTCGTACCCCTTGATCTCCTGATAGACACGGCGCTCGCGCTCGGTGAGCGGTTTTAACCCGCCGGTGTGGTCATGAATGATTCCTACCGAACTCGCGAACCCGAATCCGACAGCACGCTTCGTGACCGTAAGCGCATCCTCCGGATTGCGGATACCGCCCCCGATGACAGAGTTAATGTTTACGGAGAACTCGGCATGTTCAGCGAGGAATTCCAGCTTCTTGTCGAGAACCTTCAGGCTCTTCATTGACACATCATCCGGCTGGATGTTGTCGATGCTGATTTGGAGGTGTTCAAGACCGGCGTCATTCAACGCCCGGATCTTTTGCGGCGTGAGCAGGTAGCCGTTGGTGATGATTCCGGCGATCATTCCATGATAGCGGATACGGCGGATTATCGCTTCGACTTCCGGATGGAGCAGCGGCTCGCCCCCGCTCAAGGTCACAACGGCGGTGCGAAGCCCCGCAAGGAGATCGATTCTCCGAAGCATCGTGTCCGTTGGGATTGGTGGCGAAAAATCGTCGTACTCATTGCAGTATCCGCACGACAGGTTGCAACGGCGCGTGGGAATAATGTGGGCCAGCATCGGGTGCTTCGTCGATACAAGTCCCTGAAGCACCATGTTCAGTTCACGCAGCTTGAGTTTGAATCTATTAGACCGTTTCATTGCCAGGGTCGAACGATACCACACATGACGGCGCCCCTATTCAGTGGCTGCGCTCTTCTGTGTGTCCTTTCGGTGAGAGAGTTCTTCCAGGATGTCGTTCACCACTTCATCCCGTTCCGCGGATTGCAAATCCTTCTGCATACGTCGAAGCGCGACACCGACAATGTCTCGATGATGCACTTTAGAGCCGGCATATTGGTCGCTAACCTCAAGCCACATCTCATGCACGATATCGACATCTTCGGGCCAAAGTCGAGGCGGATGGGGGCCAAGGTTCACAAACGTCGAAGGCCTGCCGGGCGTGATGATTTCCAGAGAGAAGGCATGCCGAGGCTCGGGCAGATTCTCCCACGCCTTTCCGATGCGCCTTGCGAGTTCTTCGGAGTCCATCTTCGCTGAGACTCCCGTCACCAGACGAGAGGCCTGCAGTTTCGAGGCAGTCTGTACCATCGCGTCGAACGGATTTACGCCCGGAACGACGAGCAGGTCCACCGTCTTCCCTTCTTTTTCCGCCATCGTGACGACGCGCGTAAAAAGTTCCCGTTCGTAGTCGGTAAACAGCTGATTTTGACCGAGCTCGTATTCAGCCGCGCCGGTCGACACGCCGCGTACTGTCATAACAACGATGTCGTGACGACGCAGGTTGGTCTTTTCAAGAACGTTGAGCAAATGCGACATGCGGCTGTAGTCGCGAACCGCCACGAGAATGCATGCCGGACGAGCATGAACGGATTCACCGGCAACTTCAGGCTGCATTTCGAGGTTAAACTGCTCCAGGCCTTTCTTCGTGGCGTGAAGACGCTTCGCAATCCGCCGTTCGGAAGCAGTGAATACGAAGAACATCGTCAGTGTGAAGCCCACACCAGAAATTGTCGCGATTTGCTTGGACAAGAGGTTGGCCAACGCGACAAAGAGCAGAGTCAGCGTTGTAATCGCAAGCCCGATGGGATACTCCCGGCCGCCAATAGTGATATTGAGTGGCGTCTTATACTCCTGGTCGGTTCGCTTGAACCGGAGAACCAGAACGCCCAGCGCTTTCAGGAAGAAACTCCACACGACGCCAAACGCATAGGCTTCGCCGAGCAGAATCACGTCACCACGGCTCCATACGATTGTGGCAACCTGCAGCAGGGCGATCAGGTTAATCAGCCGATAACTCGTTCCGTATTTGTGGTGAGGCTTCTTGAACCACGGAGTCAGGACGTGATCTTCCGCCACACGGTTCAATACGCCGTTCGCCCCGATAATCGAAGTATTCACGGCGCCTGAAAGAATCAATACACCAACCACCACAACAAATACGTGGAATGCGAGGCGCAAGAGTTGGGGCCCCGCGAGATGCATGGCCAGTCCGCCCAGGAGATTGTCGGTATATGCCGCTCGCTGCGCATCGGGAATGATCATGCCCGCCAACAGTGTGATGACTCCGGTCGAAAATACTGCAAAAACGCAAACAATCGTTCCCGCGATCTTGAGATTCTTTAGTTTCGGAGTTTCGATCTCACGGTAGACCTGTGCCAGCGTCTCAAACCCGCTCATGGCGAGCAGCGAGTGTCCAAATGCCACGACGATCGCAACGGCGGACATCCTGAGCAGAAATGTGCCCTGCAACCAACCGGCGCTTTCATCGGTGAAAGTCAGATTTGATGGAAGCGGGGCCGGCGGAATTTGTGCCGGGCCGCGCGTGAGCAGAGTAATGCCGCACCACACGAGAAACATGACGACCATGACCGTCGTGATCTGCATGATGCGCAGCGCCTTCCCGCTCGACTCGTGAATGCCCTTGATGTTACTGCGCCAGAAGTAGGCCGAGACTGCGAGACCGAAAATCATGGCGAAGGTCGACGGCGAAATCTGGACCCCGGCGTTCAACAAGTCGCTGATCTCGTTCAGCAGGTGCCCGAGGTAGAGGCCGCCGCTGACCGCAGAAATCGGGCCGGTCAGAATGTAGTCAAAGATGAGTGCGGAAACGGATAACCGCGCCATGAACGGTCCCATGGCGTCGCGAACGACGACGTACACTCCTCCGCGCACATACATGCTGCAACTCTCCATGTACACGGAGCGCACGGCGAAGCTGAAGAACATGACACCGAGGATGAACCAGGGGGCGCTTCTTCCAATCGCTTTCTCGGCAATCCCACCTGCGTAGAAAGCGGAAGAAGCCAGGTCGCTTAGAACGATGGCTGCCGCTCTCCAAAAGGAGATGAACGACAGCATGGCGCTGGTTGCTACCACGACCTTGGGTAGCACCGAACGCGGTGCGTTGGACAAAGGGAACTCCACTTCTCGAATCGATCGGGAAACCCAAACGAACTCGCGAACCACTATTTCGGCATCGGGGGCGGGGAATGTCAAGTGTGCTATCCTTCTTTGAAACTACATGGCAAAAGAAGGCGTTGTCGATCCGAGCCAACTTCGACTAAAGCAGTACCGCGCCCTCCTTCAGGTTTCAGAATCGATTGCACTTAACCGGCATTTGCCGGAACTGATCAGTGATCTTTCTGTCCGCCTGCAGGAGGCGGTGCAGTTCGATTATATCGGCCTGCTCCTCCATGATCCCCTGCGCGATGTCCTCCGAGTGCAAGCCATGGAGACGCCGATCCAGACACCCATTGCGGCAGGGTATGAGATGCGTGTGGATGAGTCTCCGGCCGGGGAGGCATGGAAGACGCAGCAGCCATTCATCGCATCCGACGTGGACCGCGACGCCCGGTACCCGACACTTTTCCAGAACCTCAGGGATCTCAAAGTTAAATCCTATTGCTCGCTGCCGTTAACCAGCCCTGTGCGAAGGCTGGGCGCTCTCTCCTTTTGCAGTTTGCATCACGATGCTTATCCACGAGAGAACGTGGACTTCCTGCAGCTCGTTGCAAGGCAGGTGGCCGTAGCCGTCGACAATGCGCTCCACTACAAGGATGCGAAAACGTATCAGGCAGAGCTGCGCAAGGAACGCGATCGGCTCCAGCTACTGCTGCGCATCAACAATGCCCTGGTTTCCAATCTGGACCTGAAGGCGTTGTTCGTGGCGATATCGAAGTCACTTCGAGAGGTTTTGCACAACGACTACACCAGTCTCGCCCTTCATGACAAAGAGCGGAATCGCCTCAAGCTTTACGCCCTCGACTTTCCAACAGGCTCGGGACTAATTCGCGAAGCCATGGATGTTCCGCTGGAGGGTTCACGTTCCGGTAAAGCCTTCACGGAGCGAAAGCCGTTCTTGATCAAGGATTTTGACTCGCCGGAGTTCAATTCGGATGTGTCGAAGCGCGTGACTCAGGAAGGATTACGTTCTGGCGTCTCTGTACCGCTTATCTCTAACCAGGGCCCAATCGCGACAATGACGCTGGCAAGCCGGAAGGTCGATGCATTCTCGGAGTCGGACGTGGAACTGATGGTGCAGATCTCTGTTCAGGTTGCCATCGCCGTTGAAAATGCACTGGCTTTCCAACAGATCGGCGAGCTCAAGAACAAGCTCGCCAAGGAAAAGCTTTACCTCGAAGATGAAATACGCACCGAATTCAACTTCGACGAGATTGTCGGCAAGAGCCAGGCTCTCGGCCGCATTCTGCAACAGATCGAGAACGTGGCCGGCACAGACTCAACCGTCCTTATCCTTGGCGAGACGGGAACTGGCAAGGAGCTCATCGCTCGGGCGATTCACAATTTGAGCAATCGCAATAATCACACATTTGTGAAACTGAACTGCTCCGCGATCCCCGCCGGCCTTCTCGAAAGCGAGCTCTTTGGACATGAACGAGGGGCGTTCACCGGCGCAATTGCGCAGAAGATCGGCCGGTTCGAGTTGGCTGATGGCGGCACTCTTTTCCTCGATGAAGTGGGGGACATTCCGCCCGAGCTGCAACCCAAGCTGCTTCGCGTGCTGCAGGAGCAGGAATTCGAGCGACTGGGATCTACACGCACCATCCATACCAATGTTCGCCTCGTCGCCGCCACCAATCGCGATCTCGACGCCATGGTGAGCAATCGCGAGTTCCGTAGTGACTTGTTCTATCGCTTGAACGTTTTTCCAATCATTGCTCCGCCGCTACGAGAACGGATTGAAGATGTGCCATTGCTCGTCCGATACTTCGCGCAGAAACTTTCCAGACGCATGAACAAGCGAATCGAAACTGTCCCCGAAGAGTCGATGCACAAGATGATGAAGTACCACTGGCCAGGAAACATTCGTGAACTGGAGAACTTCGTCGAGCGTGCCGTGATTCTTACAAAGGGAACGAATCTCAATGCGCCGGTATGGGAACTGGCGTTCACGACCCCAGCTGTGCCGGTAGACGGCGCACCGAATACGAAACCCACAACGATGGAGGACGCTGAGCGTGAGCACATCCTCGACGCACTTCGTGCCACCGGTTGGACCATCAGCGGGCCCAACGGAGCGGCGAACCGTCTGGGAATGAAGCGCACAACTCTCCAATCGCGCATGAAGAAGCTCGGAATTACGCGCTCCTCTCTTCCCTCCGCCTGACGAACTGGGGTCATTTGCCGATATTTCGGCAATTTAATCTTCGGCACTCGGCGGCATCCTTCTTTAAATTCAAAGGTTTAGATTTGGAATCTTCAGTGCAGGATGTACGGCGTAACGTTTTGGGACCGCAATGCTGAAAGTCACGACGACAAATCAGAACCAGACGATCACTTTAAAGCTTGAGGGCAAACTCGCAGGCCCATGGGTACAGGAAGTGACCCGCGTTTGGGTCGACACAGCTCAGTCCCCCCGGAGCGACTATGTCGTCGATTTGCGGTCCGTTACTTTTATCGACAGTCCGGGGCAGGCACTTTTAGCGACGATGTCCCAGCAGGGCGCTCAGTTGATCGCAGCCGATTGTTTGACGCGGAACATCGTCGATGAAATTCAGAAGGGAAGAGACTCCCGTGCGGAGTCCAAGATTTTATGAGTTCGCAAAAGTTCCTCGATTGCACCCACCATCGCGTATGCCGACCTTTATACATGTCCTACCAGCAATAGAGTTCACTTCATATCTCGAGTGCCCCGGCCACCAAAAGCCGGGGCATTTAGACTCTATCGCCCTCCGGGCCACACGGTCCGCACTTTAAATAGACTTCACAAATACGCTGCATGGCGTGAACGGCCGAATTGAAAGCCGTAATGATGCTGCCACCCTTCGGTCCGACGACGAGGTCTCCGAGAATAAACAGGCCCGGCACATTAGTCTCGCCGTGCGAGTCGAACATCGGCCCAATCTCGTTGAATGCGATGCCCAGAGTGCGGAGAAAATTCGAGGGCGTTGTGCCGCCGAGCGCATAGATCACGCGATCAAAAGTTTCTGTTGGGAAGTGATCTTCGTTGAAATAAACGCGAGGCCGGCCAGCGTTGTCTTCGATCTTTCCGATATTAGAAGATCGGAGAATTCGAACTTCCTTTCGCTGTTCCATTCCCTGTAGCAAGGAGCCATTACGTTCATTGAGGCGGGCGAACTCGGCCTTTCGATAAGAGAGCGTAACAGTGTTGTTTTGCCTGAAGAGGTTCTCAACATATTCGGCGGCGGTGTCCCCGCCTCCAACGACGAGGACATTCTCGTTCTCGATCCGATTTGAAGTGATATCGAAGAGCAGACGAGCCTTCAGTGAAGGCGGCAACGGATATTCGGCCGGCTTATTCGGGCGTCCGAGAATACCGACCGCAATCGCCAGCACTTTGCTTTTATATCGCCCTTTCGATGTTTCAATTTGGAAGCGTTCCTCGGATTCTGTGAGGTCACGATAAGCGGCATAGACTTCTGTGTTGTACTGCACATCGATCTTGTAGTCGCGAATGACGCGGTCAAAATATTCGAGGGTTTCAGCCTTGGTCATGTCGTCGATACAAAGCAGGCCTTCACACCGAGCCTGGAAACCTTTGTAGTTTGCTGTCGTGAGCTTTTTGTCCGGATAGAACTGACGTATCGCCCAGTTGTGCGCATTTCCTTTTTCGAAAACTATCGTTTGGGGGGAACCGAGATGACACGCGGCAGCTTCTGCTGCAAGGGCAATCCCTCCGGGTCCGGCGCCGACAATGACTAGATCATGCATAGTTCGATCATTCCTGCATGTTTAATGCTGAGGGGAATAGCATGCTACTAAAGGCCAAAAGTCCGCGATAGAATCCGTGGCGAACCTGTTTCACTGGAAACGTTGTGTCCCTGGAAAGGAGCGAGCCATGTCAGGCAGAACCCTTTACACAGCACTCTTCACCGTGCTTCTCACGGCGCCGCTATGGACCACATCCGCCGTGCGAGCTCAGACGGGCGCCAAAACAACCGAATGGCGAACTTATGGGGGAGATCTGGGACACACACGTTACTCGCCCGCCGACCAAATCAACGCTCAAAACTTCAGCAAACTGGAAATTGCATGGCGATTCAAGACCGACAACCTCGGCCCGCGCCCCGAAACCCAGTTTGAGTCCACGCCGCTGATGGTGAACGGCGTGTTGTATTCGACGGGAGGCACGCGCAGAGCTGTCGTTGCGCTGGACGCCTCGACTGGCGAGCTGTTATGGACGCATGCGGAACGTGAAGGGCCGCGCGGATCGGCTGCGCCGCGACAACTCTCAGGACGCGGGCTTGCCTACTGGTCCAATGGCAGCGAAGAGCGAATCCTTTACGTCACACCGGGTTATCAACTCGTCGCGCTCGACGCAAAGACCGGCCAGCTCATTCGGGGTTTCGGAAAGGACGGGCTGGTCGATCTCAAGCTCGATGATGACCAGAATATCGATCCGATGAGCAGCGAGATCGGGTTGCACGCGACTCCTGTAGTTGCCCGAGACGTCGTGATTGTCGGCGCTGCCCACAAGACCGGAGCGAATCCTCCCAATCGAAAAAATGTGAAGGGATATGTGCGCGGATTTGACGTCCGTACGGGAAAGCGGCTCTGGATTTTTCACACTATTCCCGTCGGAAATGAGTTCGGCAATGACTCGTGGGAAAACAACTCTAACGAGTACACCGGCAACGCGGGAGTCTGGGGCCAGATCTCGGTGGACGAGGAACTCGGCCTTGTATACCTGCCCGTTGAACTGCCAACCGGCGACTACTATGGAGGCGAGCGGCCCGGCACTGGCTTGTTCGGCGAAAGTCTCGTCGCCGTGGATCTCAGAACCGGCCAGCGAAAATGGCACTTCCAACTGGTTCACCATGGAATCTGGGATATGGATATTCCCTGCGCACCGATTCTCGCGGACATCGTTGTTAATGGAAGAGCCATTAAGGCGGTTGCGCAACCCACCAAACAGGCAATTCTATATGTGTTCGATAGGACGAACGGAGACCCCGTGTGGCCGATTGAGGAGCGGCCAGTGGAAAAAGGCGATGTCCCCGGCGAATGGTATTCAACCACGCAGCCGTTCCCAACCAAACCACCCGCTTATGATCGGAACGGCGTATCGACCAACGACTTGATTGACTTCACACCGGAACTTCGGGCAGAGGCGATGCGTGTTGCGGCCCGATATAAGCTGGGACCGATTTTCACCCCTCCTGTCGTCAGCAAGCTTGAGGGCCCTCTGGGGACACTGACGTTGGGAACCTCCGCAGGCGGTACCAACTGGCCTGGAGGTTCCTACGATCCCGAAACACACATTCTTTATGTCTCTTCTCAGAGTCAGATCACCGCGCTTGGACTCGTGCCTCCTCCTGCAGGTTTTTCCGAGATGCGGTACATTCAGGGATTGGCGACCACTGGAGCGCGCCTTACGGGCGGATCAGGTTCGACTGCGGGTACGGAAGGAGCCACAACGCCAGGCGGAGTCGTGGCTCCCGTGTCGGCGGCGGCAGCTAACAGCAGCACACTTGATGTACGGGGTTTGCCCCTGGTGAAGCCGCCTTACGGCAGAATCTCCGCGATTGATCTGAATAAAGGCGAAATCGTCTGGCAGATTGCGCACGGCGAGACTCCGGACAATGTTCGGGACAACCCCGCACTGAAAGGCGTGAGTGTTCCTCGAACGGGACGAACGGGCAGTGTCGGAACACTGGTAACGAAGACCCTGGTCATCGCCGGCGAGAGCGGATTCTTCACGACGCCGTCGGGTCAGCGCGGCGCAATGCTCCGGGCTTATGAGAAGGCGACAGGAAAAGAAGTAGGCGCCGTCTACATGCCGGCCCCACAGAGCGGGTCTCCGATGACGTACGTTTTGAACGGACAGCAGTACCTCGTGATAGCCATCAGCGGGGGTACTTACACGGGTGAGCTGTTGGCGTTCCGCTTACCGCGCCCGTAGCTATTCATTGTTTGCTAACTTGTTTGTAACATTGAATTAATCTCCGAGATCAGAATCATGGGTTCTGATGTTGAATGAGCCGATGGCCTCCTCGCCCGCTGCAATCACCCTTGACAGAAACGCCTGAGAACCGCAGGATTCGGTTGGACTTACGCACTATGACACCTCCAATGAAGATGTACGGCAAGCATCGTTTTCACGGAAAACTGTTTGTCGTTGAAGGAATCGATGGATCGGGCAAAAGCACCCAGATAGCGCTGCTGCAAAAATGGCTGGAGTCGGAAGGTTACGTGACATTCTTCAGTGAGTGGAATTCCTCACCGCTTGTCCGCGAGGTGACCCGAAGAGGCAAGAAGAAGCGGATGCTGACACCAATGACGTTCAGCCTGATCCATGCCACGGACTTTGCCGATCGGACCGAGCACCACGTCATTCCGCCGCTGAAATCCGGAGCCCTCGTGCTTGCAGACCGCTATATATACACGGCATTTGCTCGGGATTCTGCACGTGGTGTCGATCCGCAGTGGGTGCGCAGCCTCTATCAGTTCGCGGTTAAGCCAACGATCGGTTTCTATTTCAGAATCTCTCTGGATGAGGCGATGAAGCGCATCCTGGGCGGACGTGAAGCAATCAAATACTACGAAGCGGGAATGGACCTGAAAATCACCGACGATATCGAAGAGAGTTTTCGCATCTTTCAGGGCAGGATCATCGAAGAATACGAAAAAATGGTGAGTGAATTCGGACTGGTGGTCATTGATGCCAGCTTGTCCATCGAAGAACAACAGGAACAAATGCGCCAAATCGTCACGGACGCTCTGGCGGGAACGAAGAAGACCAGGATTCGCAAATGGCTCGATTTGAGTACTATGGTAAAAAAGGCTTCCCGAAGGTAGATCTCGAAGAACTCAAGGGAAAGCTGATCGTCATTGAAGGCACCGACGGTGTCGGACGCTCCACGCACATCGGAATCCTAAAGCAATGGCTGGAAAACAACGGTCATGCGGTGCTCGACACTGGCATGACCCGGTCCGCGCTCGTCGGCGAGGGGCTCAAGGCAGCCAAGACAGGCCACACCCTGGGCTGGCTGACGATGACTTTGTTCTACGCCACGGACTTCGCCGATCGTCTCGAAAATGAAATGATTCCCGCACTGCGCGCGGGGTTTATCGTCCTCACCGATCGCTACATTTTTTCGCAAATGGCGCGAGCGCTCCTGCGTGGCGCGGATCAGGAGTGGGTCAAGAAGGTCTTTGAATTCTCGTTGAAGCCCGACCTGGTTATCTATCTTCGCGTCGGCATCGAAGATCTGATCACGCGGGTTATTCAGCACTCGGGATTCAACTACTGGGAGTCGGGCATGGATCTCCACCTCGGCGAAGACATGTACGAAAGTTTCGTCGAGTATCAGACGCGCTTGCTGCGCGAGTTCGACAACATGGCCGGCGAGTACAACTTCCAGGTGATCGAGACGTCACCGAACATCGAGGAAGTTTTCGAACAGATCAAAAACAAGGTCGAACCGTTGCTGGAAGCGCGGAAACCGAAAACCCACTCGACTCCGGCCGGCAATCCGAGTTCGAATTCGAATTAGCGCTTAAACACAAGCCAATCTCATTTCAGATCCTTCACCGCCTTTGTCGCCAGCGCAATGAATTCGTCAACGGTCTTCGATTTCAGATCCTCGCCAGAACGCAAACGCACCGATACGGCGCCCCCCTCCTGCTCTCGGTCCCCGACGACCAACATGTAAGGAATCTTCAGGAGCTGCGCGTTGCGAATCTTGGCGTTCATGCGTTCTTCGCCGGCATCGATGCCAACACGAAGGCCGGCGGCCTTCAGCTTCGCCTGCACATTCAGGCAATATTCCTTATGCCGGTCGGCAATCGGAATCACCATCGCCTGCACCGGCGAGAGCCAGGCGGGAAGCGCTCCACCGTGATGCTCGAGGAGAACGCCAAAAAAGCGCTCCATGCTGCCGAGCAGCGCTCGGTGGATCATGAACGGGCGATGCATCGCGCCATCTTCGCCCACATAAGTAAGGTCGAAGCGCTCCGGCAGATTGAAGTCGAACTGGACGGTGCTGAGCTGCCACGGCCGACCAATCGCATCCTTGACGATCAGATCGATCTTAGGCCCATAGAACGCGCCATCTGCTTCGTTAACCTGATAGGCTATTCCCGATCGTTTCAAGGTATCTTCCAGCGCTGCTTCCGCAACGTCCCAATCCTCCTCACGACCCACCCGTTTCGGAGGCCGGGTGCTCAGATACAACTCGAAGCTCTCGAACCCGAACGCCCGAAGAATATCGAGACTGAATTTAAGAACTTTGTCGATTTCCTCGGGCATTTGATCGGGACGGCAGAACAAATGCGCGTCGTCCTGAGTAAAACCACGGACGCGGGTCAGCCCGTGGAGCACACCGCTCTTCTCGAATCGATAGACGGTTCCCCACTCCGCGAAGCGCATCGGAAGGTCGCGGTAGGATCGCCGCGAGTTCCGATAGATGTTCACGTGAAACGGACAGTTCATCGGCTTCAGGTAATAAAGCTGCTCGTCGATCTTGATCGGGGCGTACATGTTTTCGGCGTAGAAGCCGAGATGGCCGCTGGTTTCCCATAAGGTCGCCCGCCCAATGTGTGGCGTGTAAACGAAGTCGTACCCGGCTTCCAGGTGCCGATGCTTGCAATATTCCTCGGCCAGGTGCCGGATGAGCCCGCCTTTCGGATGCCACAGGATCAATCCACCGCCGATGGTATCCGGCTGAATGCTGAAAAGATCGAGATCTTGTCCCAACTTTCGGTGATCACGCTTCTTTGCCTCTTCGAGACGGACAAAGTACGCATCGAGTTCCTTACGGCTATCAAAAGCAACTCCGTAGACGCGTTGCATCTGCTCACGGGACTGATCTCCGCGCCAGTAGGCGCCAGACACCCGCGTCAGCTTGAAACTGTCCGGGGCAATCTCGCGCGTGTTTTTCACATGCGGCCCTCGACAAAGATCGGTAAAAGCTCCGGTCTTGTAGAGGCTTACCTCGGCCACGCTCTCCCCAACGAGGTTGGCGTCATCGAGTTCGGCTACGGCTGTAGTTCCACGGGTCTTCAGGTCGCGCAGCAGTTCTACCTTAAAGTCCTGGTGCATGCCGTCGAAGACGGTGATGGCCTCGTCAGTCGGCATTTCCGAACGATCGAAAGAGAGCCCTTGACTCACCTTCTGCCGCATTCTTTTCTCAATCTCTGCAAGGTCTTCCGGCGTTAGAGCGCGCCCAACACTAACATCGTAGTAGAAGCCATCTTCCACTACTGGGCCGACTCCGAACCGCGCCTCTGGAAACATTTCCTGAATGCACGCAGCCATTAAATGGGCGAGGGAATGACGTTTGGTATCCAATGCTTCGTTCTTAGGCATGGCTATAGTTTCTTTCTAAATTTTTTGAGGTCCCCTCGCGCCCCACGTTGCCGTGAGGTGAGGGGGTTACGTGAAAAGTGTTCGGTGCCGGCACTCGATCGAGAGAAGCTGGGCCTTCAGGCGAATGCCGCCGGCATAACCCGTGAGGGAACCATCGCGTCCGACCACCCGATGACAGGGAATCACGACTGCAATCGGATTGTCGTGATTGGCCATCCCGACCGCACGAGCAGCGCCAGGGCGCCCGATTGCCTTCGCGATATCGCCATAGGTTCGGGTTTCGCCGTACGGAATCCGCAGCAATTCGCTCCAGACCGCTTTCTGAAAAGGAGTGCCCTCAACATCAAGTTGCAGTTCAAACCTGGTCCGCTTTCCCTCGAAGTACTCCGTGAGTTGCTCCACGGTTTGATGATTGGCGCAAGGGTCGGTAACAGTCCCTTCGGGGACACTATTGCCAAAATGGATTGAGGCGATCCCCTTCTCGGTAGACGCAACGGTGAGTGGTCCCATCGGACTGTCCATGACCGCGTACTGCATGGGACCGAGAGTAACCCAAAGAACTCGCACGGCACAAGACCGCTAACATCAACTCGCGGGATGGTCAGAAGTGTCCGATATTGTAGACGAGCCCCGCGTACACTCCACGAGGCTGCGGCCCCGTAATTGGTCCGATGTATCCCGCGTCGACAACAAGAAACTTTCGTAGCGCGAAGGTAGGACCACTGAGAATCGCAACGATCGGAGGAGAACCCGCCGGCCCTGCGGTGCCGGGATACCCATAGATTTCCGCATCCCATCCGAAACGTCCGTGCACTGCCCACCCAAAAGCCGCCGTCCAGACCTCCGCGTTGCGCGGGGCGGTTGAACCATCGCCACTGCGACGCGTGTATCCCCCGTTGATATCCATATCGACAGGGCCGAACTGATGGCTGGAAATCAGAAGTAAGCTGAAGTCCGTTGTGCCGGTCCCCGTGCCGGATGTCTCTGATCCCGTCGGAGTTTTTATTGAGGGAAGAATTGCGAAGTCCCCCACGACGGGAGCTCCGTCAACGATTCGCCATTTCATCCCGATGGTCAAATCGCCGAAGCCCGTTGTGTCTTCGCTCGGAGGATTCAGAACGGGTGTTTGCACGCTGAGTTGGACTCGTGGCGCGACTCCAAACTTTGACACCGTCGGAAAGCTCACCCCATGCGAATGATCGGAAAACCGATCCACTTCTATTCCGCTTTCGACTTCCAACCATCCTGGAGCCACGGTGCCTGCGTGTGTAGCAACCGTCGGACGCTCGGGTTGAGCGTCATGCGGATTGGCGGAAGGCGTCTGGGCGCTGAGCAACTGAGGAAGCAGAAATAGAGAAGCCAGCACAACGACGATTCTCTTGTTCATCGGCTCCGAAGCTTAACAGAGTTCGGGGGTCCAGTAGTCTGGGCCCAAATCCAGCAAGATGATAGGCTATCGCCACTCTTTAAGCATCTGGGAGGACGGAAATGAATCGTCGCAGATTTCTTGGACAAAGCGCTGTTGCAGCGGGTGTGGTCGCGGGGCTTGGTACTGCCGCCTTCGCCCAGAGCAACACGCCGGTCGTCGAGACGACGTACGGAAAAATTCGCGGCCGTGTGATCAACAAGGTCAATGCCTTTCAAGGCATTCCTTACGGCGGACCGACATCCGGTGCGAGCCGGTTCATGCCTGCCTCAAAGCCGAAGGCCTGGAGCAGTGTGTTGGACACCATGGAGTGGGGCCCCGAAGCGCCGCAGGGTCCCCACACGGAAATTCCCGAAGTTTCGGCAACGATCCCTAAAACCGGAATCAGCGAAGACTGCCTGCGGCTGAATGTCTGGACGACCAGTCTCGATAGGAACGCGAAACGTCCGGTCATGGTCTGGCTGCACGGCGGTGGATTCACCAGCGGGAGCGGCAGCTACACAATCTACAACGGCGCAAACATGGCGCGGCAACATGACCTCGTAATGCTCAGCGTCAATCACCGTCTAAACTCCTTCGGGTTTCTCTATCTGGCAGAGATCGGGGGATCGCAATTTGCGAACGCGTCTAACGCAGGAATCCTTGATGTTGTTACGGCGCTGGAGTGGGTCCGCGACAACATCGCGAGTTTCGGTGGAGATCCGAATAACGTCACGATCATGGGGCAGTCTGGCGGAGCGGGAAAGGTCAGCACGCTGATGGCGATGCCGACCGCGAAAGGACTCTTCCATCGAGCGATCGTCCAGAGCGGCGCGAATCTTGCCGGCATTGCGAAAGCCGATGCAACGCGCACCGCAGAAACGCTGATGTCGCAAGTCGGCGCAAAGACCGTTCAAGAACTGCAGAACGTTCCGATGGATTCCTTGATTCAA